>ENA-ORVG01000035-ORVG01000035.1-human-gut-metagenome-genome-assembly--contig:-NODE-35-length-158676-cov-24.664143_pt1 | contig 158676 bp, 159 predicted proteins | sample MGYA00242091_ERZ509233 | MGnify/ENA primary metagenome ERZ509233 (study PRJEB26280, sample SAMEA2338840) | human gut metagenome | biome: human gut; feature: human-associated habitat; material... | reverse complement strand
ACGATGAAGAACTGGGAAGAAGCGCTGTCCGGGTCATTGGCGCGGGCCATGGAGATGGTGCCGCGTACATGGGAAATATTATTTTCCACGCCGTTCTCGGAGAATTCTCCTTTGATGGTTGTATCAGAGCCGCCGGTTCCGTTTCCTTTCGCCGTCGCCCCGCGTCGCGGGGTGCGGCGCCTGGGTGGGCTCCGGCGGCCGGGGGCCGGCCCGGTTTCCAAAGGGCGGTTTGAGCCCTTTGGCCTGCCGGGGGCCGTCGCCGCCCGCCCGGCGCGGGCGGCGACTCTCGTCAGCGGCGCGGTGGCGTGTAGTCGAGCGTCGTCGCGTATCCGCTGTCGGCGGTCTCCTCGATGGCGGTTTCGTATCCGGCTTCGAGTCCCTGCCGGTACGCCTCCTCCCACAGGTCGTATCCGATGAGGCCGTCCGTGTCCCAGTTGGTGTTGCTGACTTCGATGGCCCCGGTGCCGCCCGGGATGGTCTCGTGGTCGGCGGTGAGCCATTCGAGCCTGCCGTTGTGGTCGATGAGCGCGAACCTGCCTTGGCTTCCGTCCGTGAGGTCGGCCTGTCCGGCCTGCCATGCGAGTATCGCGTTGCGGCTGTCGGACGCGTGTCGGCCGCGCGTGTACGAGTGGGCGATGCCGTTGTGGGCGATGAAGCCGGTGCGGTCGCCTTTGCGGAAGCGGAACGGGTGCGTGTTCCCGGTGCACACCCTGCCGTGGGTGGCGAGGCGGAAGTGCAGGAGGAACGGGGAGGTTTCGAGGCTCTGCCAGTGGTCCATGATGAACGCGAGCGTCTTCATGTTGTCTTCGTTGCGGTAGCGGTGGAGGCGTTGGCCGTCGTGCCATGCGATGCCCGCCCCGTCGGGGTTGGCGTCGCTCATCCGGGCGAGCTGGGTGAGGCTTGGCATGGTGTCCGCCTGGCTGGTGACGATGACGCACATCAGATTCGTCTCCTTCCCGCCGTCGTGGCGTTCGTGTCGTTGATGGCCTGTGTGGCGGCGACGCGGCTCATGGCTTGGATGTCGCGGGTCTTGAGCTTGGGGACGGGGAACTTCTGGAAGAACCGCCACATGGCGTGCATGTAATGGACGGCGGCGTCGAGTCTTCCGGCGGTGTCGTGGTGCCACGGGCCGAACGTGCGGAATTCGATGGTGTGGCGGTGCGTGTCGTTGATGGCGGTGTCCTTACCGCAGTAGTCGCCGTGGATGAGCTCGCACCAGCGTGTGTCGGTCATGTGGCGCATGTTCAGCGCCTCGCATTGGGTCTCGTCGAGCGCTTCCAGCGCCCAGTACCAGCGGGCCGGGGTCTGCCGGCCGGTGCGGCTGATGTGCATGTGCCCGCCCGACAGCGTGTTGTCGGTGTCGGTGGCGATGCGTTCGACGAGTCGGCGGATTTCCGTGAGCTGGCTCATGGTCATGGGTTCGCTCTGGTATTCGAGGGAGCCGTCGTGGTGGAGGCTGCCGTCCGGGCACCAGCCGGCGATGAGCCTGTGGTTCCTGAGCATGTCGGTGTCGTGGTTGCCGTCCACTTCGATTTCCAGTCCGAAGGTGAACGGCTCGCGGACGGGCCGTCCCTCGTACGGGTCCCGGTAGCAGGGGTCCTGCGTGTTCGCGCAGGCGTGCCGTTCGTAGCAGTAGGGGCAGTAGCGTTCGTCGCACTGCTCGCAGTATTCCTGGCAGTCCGAGCACAGGCGGTCGTCGCACATGCGGCACCGGTACCCGCAGTCCTCGCACAGGCTGTGCTCGCAGTGCTCGCAGCAGTATGTGCAGTCCCCGCACATCCGCGAACCGCATTCGTTGCATGTGCGCGCGCAGTCGTCGCATACAGTGTTGCCGCACCCGCATTCGACGGTTTCCGTCCCCGCGCAGTCCCCGCATAGCCATCCGTCGCAGTCGTGGCACCGTACGGCGCACTCCCCCGACTGGCGTTCGCAGTGCCTGCACCGACGGTCGTCCCCTTGGCTGGCATGGTTGTTTCCGGTCATTTGTCACGCTCCTATGTCGTCTTGTCTTCCGGACGGTGCGCGGCGGGACCGGATGGCCGCGGCGCGGCGCAAGCCGCGTGGCCGGTCGGCCCGGTGCCGGGACCGCCTTCGGCGGCGGCACCGGCCGGCAGACACGCGGACGCTTGCGACGCGCCGGACGTCCAGTCATGCTGTGTGCCGGCCGGACAGGGTCCCGCCTTCGAGGGCGGGACCCCTTTTCGACGTGCTCCCGCCGTATGGCGGGGCGCGGCGGCGGATCCGCGAGCCCTTCGGGGGCGAGCTCCGTTTTCGGCGGCGACCCGGATCCGGCTGGACAGGGATTCCCAAAACAGGTATCATTGTTTCTTGTAGTAGGAAATCGAGGTCTGGAGGGATCATGGACGGTTCGTTGTCGCGGATGCGCGGGAAGGCGGACTTCCGCCTGATGCGGGAGCTGCTGGGATTGCCGCAGGAGTGGGTCGCCAAGCGCGTGGGCGTGGACGCGCGCACCGTCCGCAACTGGGAGAGCCCGAGGTATTTCTATCCGCCGAAGCGCAAGGCGTGGGACCTGGTGGAGGGCCTGTGGCGGCGGGCCGACGGGAAGGCGGCCGGCCTGGTGGAGATCGCCTCGTCGGCGGCCCGGGTGGCGCGGGAGCGCGGCGTCGAGCCGGCGCCGCTCATGCTGGCGTACTGGCGGGACGCGGCCCAGTGGGCGAAGGCACATCCGGAGGACGGGGATGCGGGCATGTGGAGGGTCGAGAACGCGGCGGCGCGGCTGGCCGCGGACCGGCTGCACGCCATGGGCCTGCCGGTCGCGATCGCGTACGCGGAGCCCGAGGCGTGACGGATGCCCCCTATCTCATGTCACGATAGGGGGTATTTGACTTCCATGGTTCGATTGTATAGTTTGGAATCAAGGCCTTGGCCCATGCTCCTCTTCCCGTCCGGAGGTCGGGGTTGAAGCCGAAGTCTTATCGGAGGATTGGCTGTCCGCGGATTCCCCATGAACCGGCCGTGCGGAACATGCGTTGCGAGAATTGGGAGTCTAGCCCCTGCGAACGGGTGATACGGATCGACGCGACGGCATCGATTCGAGTTCGTGTCCGACCCTTTTGGGTAGTCATGCAGAAGACCGAAACAACAGTCCTCCACAACCCGGGAACGTTACCGGTCTTGACGTTCCCGGGTTTTTATCGTCTTTCGGAGAGGGGCTCCATGACCGCCGCGTCGCATAGGGGGTCGGAACTCGACCGCTCCCGGAAAAAGAAACTCATTCCCATGTATCGCGCGGCGGCCAAGAAGTACAGGCCGCTGATCGGCCGGCATTCCCTTATCACCTGCGAGGATGGCCTCGTCATCGACATCCTATGGGAGAAGCGCAACTTCGAGCATCTGTGCGGCGTATGGTGCGACAGGCCGCCGCAGGTGGTCCATGCCGGAAAGACCATAGAGGCCAATTATTTCTTCGACCAGCTGATCAAGGGACGCCTTCCCTCCTCGGCCATACATTACTCCGATTATCCACGGACAAGAGGCAAGGCCGAGGTGCTTTCGAACGCGTTGGACCTTGAAGGCAACGTGGATGTGGTGGTCGACTCCGACAAGGCCGAAGTGGTGTATTACCTCGGCGGCGAGGCGTGGTGCCTGGGATTGGATTCCGATTGGAACGGGAACCGGATGCGGTCGGGCCTTTGCAACGGCAACGTGTTCTACCCCAAGAGCATTCGCCGTCAGTCCGTATATAAACGAATGAGGACGGACAGCATCCCCCATCGCGTTTCAGCGGTGGAACTGGTCAGCCCCTGAGTCCTTGCCGACGTACGCCCGAAGCCTTGGCAGCGATCGCATACGCGGAGCCCGAGGCGTAGGACACGAACGGCCCATCCGACATCCGCCGTCGCGGCCGTCCGCGTCCGACAACAGATCCTCATTGACTCTTACGTACAAACGCCGTACGGTTATGGCATGACGGAAATCACCAGCAAGGCCAGCCGCTTCGAGATGCGGCTCACGCCATCACAGAAGGAACGCCTCGACCGGGCGGCCGAGTTCAGGGGACTCAGCACCTCTCAATGGGCGTTGACCAACCTGCTCGTCGCCGCCGACCGGGACATCCGGGAGTCTCATGTCCTCCATTTGGATGACGAGGCGTGGGATTCGTTCGTACGGGCCCTGGACGAGCCCATGCCGGAGGAGATGGTCCGGCTGCTCGAGAGCGAGCCGATCTGGAAATGACCGATTTCACCCCGCCGCGGCGTCTGACCGCCGAGGACGACGCCGACGGTTTCGACTGCGGCCTGCCGGTTGTCAATGACTGGCTGCGGAACCAGTTGAGAAATGCCGGCAAGCAGCATACGGCGGTCGCCTATGCCACGTTCTGCGACGGCGCGCCGGCCGGTTTCTACACGTTGGGCGCGTACAGCATCGGCCATGCCGAGGCCAATGGCTGCTCAGGAGGAACAGCCCGGATCCGATCCCGGCGATCCTTCTGGGCATGCTCGGCGTGGCCATGCGCTACCAGACCATGCACGTGGGGGCACAGCTGCTCAGGGACGCCGCCATGCGGGCGATGGGTGCGGCGGAGATAGTCGGAGCCAAGGCGTTGCTCGTGGAGCCGGCCTCGGACAGGGCCACGCACTTCTACGAGCATTACGGGTTCCGCCACATCGAACGGTCGGGCAGGATGTTCATCCCTCTCCGTTCGGCGTGAACGGGATGCCCGTAGAAGAGGGAGGCGGGGAGGGCCGTGGACGGTTCTCCCCGCCTCCTTGTTTTCTCTCGAATCGTTTTCGTCGGCCCGCCGTTCATTTCCTTGGCGGGCGCGCTCTGCCGTCCGAGTCGAATTGGGCGAGCTGTCCGATGGCGTTGCCGGTGTTGGCCAGGGCCCCGGTGAGCAGTCGGATCCGTTCGCCGGTGTCGGCGGTCCGGAGGGCGAGTCTGAGCTGGTCGATGGCCGCGTTCACGTGGTTGCGGTAGACGAGGTCGTCGGCCGCGTCCGAATGTTCCGTTTTCGCGGGCCGGGGTTCGTCCATGCGTGGTTTCCCTTCCGGTGTTTGGTCCATGAGGTCGAGCGCCCGGACGCCGAGGCCGGCGGCGAGGTCGAGGATGATGCGGCTGCGTTTGCTGCCGGTGGCCCATCGGCGGGTCTCGATGCCTCCGATGGTCTGCGTGGTCTGTCCGGCCCGGATGGCGAGTTCGGCCTGGCTGAGCCCTTGTCGCGTCCGGTGCCAGGCGAGGCGGGTGCCGTCCCATCCGGCGGGCGGATCGTCCGTGGCATGGTCCGGTTCGGGCCGGCCGGCTAGCTTTTCCATGCTGGTGTCGAGCGCGATGGCGACGCGGGCGAGGATCCCGGCCGCCATGTTCGCGGTGTCGCGTTCCCCGGAATCGTATTGGCGCAGGCTCCGGTATGGCACGTTCGCGTGTTCGGCGAGCTGCGGGCAGCTCCATCCCCGTTCCGTGCGCATCCTCCGGATCACGGTGGTCGCGCCCTCCCCCTCTTGGGGCGTCTCGCCCGTGAGCCGGGCGGGGTTGACGCCGAGGGTCTTCGCCCATTGCCGGATCTGGTCGGGTTCGAGCGTGGACAGCGGGGTTTCGCCGTTCTCGATCCGTTCGACGGTCGCTGTGTCAACGCCGGTGAGCCGTGCGAGGGTCTGTTCGAGGACGCTTTCCCGTTCCCTGATCGCGCGCAGTTCCGCCGCGCCGATGGGGATGGTCCTGCCGCTGCCGCTCATCTGTCGCCTCCTAGGTAGATGTCGAACAGGGGTCCGGGTTCGACGAGGCCGGTGCGGGTGTCGATGGCCTGGATGGCCTCGAGGGTGCCGATCATGTTCCGTACGGCGGGTCTGCTGCGCGTGGAGAACGCGCCGTGCCCGTCGATGAGTTCGAGTCCCTGTTCGGTGACGCTGCGGCGGGTGGATCCGTGCAGGGCGGCGGCGAGCACGCCCGGTCTGACGCCGTGGCCGAGCTCGCGTTGGATGTTCGCGATGTACCGGCATGCGATGCGGATCGATTCGCGGCCCATGGGCTCGCCCTGTCCCTCCCCCGTTTCCGGTGCCGTCCGCCGCCGGCGGTACGGGTTCGACGCCGGTTTTTTCACGATCTCCCTACCGTCAGCCTGGCAGTTGGAGCAGTTGGAGCAGTCGTCGCGTCTGGTGCCGGGCGGGTCGAACATGGCGAGGATGGTCCGGCGCAGGCATCGGCGGGTCTCGCAGTATGCGCTCATGGCGTCGAGTCGGGAGTCCATGAGCTGCGCGGCCCTGATGCGTGAGGGGTCGCCGGATTCCTCGGCGCGGCTTTTCGCCTCCCATGCGGCGTGGCGCAGCCATCGCCAGTCGCCGGGGCTCCAGTAGAGGACCGCGTCGGCAGGCTTGCCGTCCCGGCCGGCTCGGCCGGCCTCCTGCCAGTAGGCTTCGAGGCTTTTGCACGGCCCGTCGTTGAGGACCCATCTGACGTCGGGCTTGTCGACGCCCATGCCGAACGCGCTGGTGGCGCAGATGACGCGCGGATGGCCGGCGAGGAACCCGTCCTGCACCCGTTTCTTGTCCGCGTCCCTCATTTCGGCGTGGAACGCCATGGCGTCGATGCCTTCGGAACGCAGTGTCTCGGCGAGCCGTTCGCAGCCTTTCCGGTTCTCCTTGTAGATTATGCCGCTGCCCTTGTGCCGTTTCGCCCAGGCGATCATGGCCTCGAGGCGTTCGCCGGGCCTGGCGCGGACCACCGTGAGGCGCAGGTTCGGCCGGTCCGCGTCGGTCGTGACCGTCACGGGGTCGGCCAGGTGCAGGAGTTCGCGGATCTCCCCGGCCTGCGTCCGGCTTGCGGTGGCGGTCAGCGCCATGGTCACGGGGCGCGGGGACAGGGAGTCGATGAATTCGCCGATGCGCATGTAGCTGGGTCGGAAGTCCGATCCCCAGTGCAGCACGCAGTGCGCCTCGTCGACGGCGAGCAGGCTGATGCGGATGCGGTGGCTGAAGTCGGCGAAGTCGGGCGCGTGCAGGCGTTCGGGTGCGACGTAGAGGATGCGCAGTTCGCCGGACAGGGCGCGCCCGTACACCTCGGCGCGTTCCTTCTCGTCCAGGCCGGAGTCGATGAGCGCGGCGGGTATGCCGCGTGATCGCAGGTGCCGCACCTGGTCGCGCATGAGCGCCCTCAATGGTGTGACGACGAGGGTGAACGTGCCGGGCCTGGCGGCGGGGAGCTGGTAGCACACGGACTTGCCGCCGCCGGTGGGCATCACGGCCATGACGTCGCGGCCCGAGATGACCGCCCCGACGGCCTCCTCCTGGCCCGGGCGGAACGAGTCGAACCCGAAATAGCGCTTCAGCGCGGCCAGCATGTAATCCCCGTTCCCGACCATTCCGCTTCCCTTCTTTTCACCCATAAGTTTGATACCCTCAAGTATAGCATATTCATCGCCTTATGCTGGGGTGTCATTCCCGGCTATCGCCGTCCCCGCGCGCATTCCCGGGTGTATGGTGCGGAAGCGGGGTGGCATGGTGATCGGTCCGGACGGTTGTGGTTTCGACATGCGTTCGCCTTCGGAGATGGAGGCGGATGACGCGCGGCGTGAGGCGGATGAGGCGGCGCATGCGCCTCGTATGGCGGTCACGTCGCGTATCCGCCGGGTGGCGCAGCCGCCGGATGGGTATCTGCCGTTGTCCCTGTTCGACGAGGTTCGTCTGGCCGATCCGGTGCCGTTGTATGCGTTCGAGGACGTCCCGGCGGACGTGACGGGCCTCGCGGTGGATTACCTGTCCCGTGTGGCGCGGGGCGTGCCGGCGCGGGATGCGTTCCGGGTGCCGTTGGCGGGGGCGCGGCTGGTGGGCCGGTCTGCGGATGCGGAACGGCTGCTCGCCATGGTGGACGGGTTCTCCGACCGTTCGGTGCGGGCCGCGTGCCTGCTGTGCGGGTTCGACGCGGCGTCGCGTCGGGGCCCGGCGAGGTGGCGGGCGGGCAGGGTCGTCGATCCGGGGCCGGCCACGGTGTATAACGTGCGGCGCATGGTGGCGCGCACGTTGAGGTTCATGGACCGGGTGGGGCCGGTCGTGTGGGAGGGGTTCACGTTCGACGGCGGCTACACGGACCGGGTCACGTCCGGCGACGGGGACCTGCTCACCGCCGACGGCCTGTGGGATCTGAAGGTGAGCCGTTGGCCGCCGAACCCGACGTACACGCTGCAGCTGCTCGTCTATTGGCGGCTCGGCCTGCATTCCACGCATCCCGAGTATCTCAGGGTGCGGCGTCTGGGCCTGTACAACGCGCGGTCGGACACGATGTGGAGCGTTCCCGTGGCCCGGATCGGCGCCGATGCCGTGCGTGCGGTGGAGCGGGATGTGATCGGCTATGCGGACGGTCTTTGACGCGTGGCCGGCCGGTTCTATTCGCGGGGGTTCGTGGCCGGGAGTTCCGGCATGGGGCGGGCGAGTCTGGCGGCCGCGTCGGCGAGCAGCCGGCGGGCCTGGTCCACGGTGTGGGCGGCCTCGTGTTCGCGTCGGTCGGCGTCCGCGATCCTTGCCTTGGCCTCCGTGTCGATTCCCGCGGCCTTCTCCTCGGCTGTTCTGAGGATCCGGTCGGCTTCGGTGTTGGCGTCGGACAGGAGCTTCTGCGCCCGTTCGCGGCTTTCGCCGATTCTCCTGTCGGCTTCCTGGTCGATCCCCTGTTTGCGCCGCGTGGCCTGTTCGACCTGCTCGTCCGCTTTTTTCTTCGCTTCGGCGGTCAGGGTCCCGGCTTTGGCCCGCGCCTTGCCGAGGATGGTCCTGGCTTCCGTTTCGGCCTTGTCGAGGATGGCCTTGCGTTCGTGCCTTCGGTGTCTGTCATGATGGTTCCTTTCCTGTCGGCCGGCGCGTTTCGCATGGGTCACCCGCGCCGGCCGCGATAATCGGATCCACGTCATAGGTATACGTGAATATGCGTTTTTTTGATGATTCACGTATACTTATGTTCATGCGTAGGGAGTTGGCGATGAACCGCCTGAGGGATATGGACACGGGTTTCGGCGTGCACGTGTATCGCAAGCCGGATCTGGCGCTGGTTCTCGGGGAAACGGGACAAAGGCTCGACCGCACCTTGTCGAGCCTGGTAGCGGCGAACGTGCTGGTCCGCGCCGCGCGCGGCGTGTACGCGTTCGCCTGGTCGGCGCATCTCGGGGAGGCGACGCTGCATACCGTCGCACGCCGGCTGCGCCCCCGACAGCTGGTGTGGGAGAGCCTGGAGAGCGCGCTGAGCCGTTGGGGCGTGATCAGCCAGATCCCGGTGGATCGCGTCACGTTCATGACCACCGGCCGTGAGGGCTTGGCCGTGACCCCATATGGGACGATCGAGTTCACGCACTGCGCGCTCGACTGGTCGAGGATACTCCCCAACCTCGTGCCGCGTGACGGTGGGATGACGCCGCTCGCGTCGAAGCGTTGGGCGTATCGGGACCTGAAGGCCACAGGCCGTAACCTGGATCTCGTGGACATGGATGAATTGGAGAACGACGATGGATGGGAGTGACATGGCGTTCGACTACAAGGCGGTCGCGGCGGGCATCGCGCGTTCGGAAGGCATGGGTGCCCTGCTTCCCGTGGTGGAGAAGGAACTGCTGCATTACCGGATACTTTCCGCCATGCAGGACGGCGGCTTCTTCGGCCCGATCGTGTTCCAAGGAGGCACGAGCCTGCGTCTGTGCCACGGGTCCCCCCGTTACAGCGAGGACCTCGACTTCGCCGGCGGCACGGGTTTCGGCGTCGATGACCTTCGGGGGTTGGGCGAATGCGTCAGGTCCTCCCTCGCCGGCATGTCCCCGGACGTGCAGGTGAAGGTTCGCGAACCGGTCCGGGACGAGGGCCTGGTGAGGAGATGGCGCATATCCATCCGCACGGCGGCGCAACGTCGTGATCTGCCGAGCCAGTCGATCAAGCTGGAGGTCGCATCGGTGCCGGCGCATGAGCCGCAGACGAGGCCGGTCAGGGTCAATTATCCCTCCGTGTCGGCGATCGCCGGGGACATCATCCTGGCGGTGGAAAGCCCCACCGAGATACTCGCGGACAAGCTTCTGTCGTTTGCATGCTCCTCCCATATCCGCCGTCGTGACCTGTGGGACATGTGCTGGCTGTCGTCCAGGGCCGACGTGGATGCGTCCCGGGCGTTCCGGATGGCCACGCTCAAGGCTGGGGAATACGGGGAGGTCGGAGAATGGGAGGCGCGCGCAGGCCGGCTGCGTGAGATCCCGTCGGTGTTGTCTTCGGACGCCTTTCTGGACGAGATGCGAAGGTTCCTGCCGGCCCGAATGCTCGTCGCCACCGTCGAATCCCCCTCCTGGCACGCGTACGCCTCGCAGGCGGTCACCGGGCTGTATGATCCCTCCGGGCCCGCATGGGCGTCGCCGTATGGCTCGCCGGGTTTCGGGCGGCCGATGCCTGAGCCCGACCAGTCTTCCGCCGTTCCCATGTGGCGTGACGGGGGTCCCGCTCTTTCCTGAGGCGGCGTCCTCGCCCCATTCTCATCTCATCCGCAGCGCGCGCAGCATGGGGTTATGGTATGGTTCGGTGACTTCCATGAGGCGGGTCGGCCGCCCGTAGGGTCCGTAGGCGGTGATGGCGGGTTCGACCGGGCGGATGATGCCGGCGCGTTCGAGTTCGAGCAGCGGGTATGCGGCCGACGGGTCGGGGTTCGGGTAGAACCTGCCGTCCGGTGGGATGGCCCCGTCGGGTTCCCAGGAGACGTCCAGCTTCCCGCCGGGTCCGGTGACGGTCAGTCCCATGCCGCCGCCCTGATGGCGGCCGGCGAGCAGGTGCCAGGTCTCGAGCGCGTCCGTATCCCCGCCGCGTCGGGGGTCGGCGTGCCAGGGTCTGCCGCGTGTGGCGAGCAGGTGGCGGCGCTCCCCGTCGAACCTCGCCGCATCCAGTCGCCTCCATGTCCACCGGTCGACCTCGAAGCGGATGCCGTGTCCCCTGATGAGGGGCGGCACGGCCCCGGTGACGGGGTTCACTTGCGGCCTCCGCGGATGATGTGTCTGACGCACATGGCGAGCAGGACGAGGTCGAGGGCGGCGGTGACGATCCACAGCCATCCCATCCGCGGCATGATCGCGCATTCGATGATCAGGAGGATGAGGATGGCGAGGCATGCGAGGGCGAGGAGGATGGCCTTGCGGCGTTCGTCGTCCATCACTCCCCTCCGTCCGTCTCGTCGGTCCAGTATTGGTCCTCGAACCAGTGGTCGAAGCGCATGTCGCCCGATCCGGTGGCGGGGTCCGAGGCGAGTGTGGCCTCGTCGGCCGCCGGGTCGTACAGGCGGTCTACGTCGAGGTCGCCGAGCCAGTCCTCGAGCCATGCCTCGAGTCCGCTGCCCTCCTCGTTGTCGTCGTCGGCGACGAGCCTGACGGCCCTGCTGATGAGGATCTCCTCGATGACGCTGTGTGCCGCATGGTCAGTCTTCGGGTCGGCGAGGCGGGCGCGCAGGCGTATTGCGGCGCCGAGCATGCGGTAGAGGAATTCGCGGTCGTACCGGTCGAGGTACCGGTCGGGCAGGAGGTCCGTGACGGGGTTCCCGTCGTCCTGGCCGAGGTGCGTGCCGCGGGGCATGCGGCCCAGACGTCTAATCTCGATCCTCGTCATGGTCTCGATCATGGACAGGTTCTCGTCGAACAGCCTGCGCATGCGGGTGCCCGGCATGGGGCGGTCGCCGCCGGTGTCGTTGTTCATAGGTTCCTTCCGTACTTCGTGTATCTCGTGTATTCCCCGTGGCGGGTGCCGATGAGCGTGATCTGCGCATCCACGATCCTTTTGCGCCGTTCGAGCTCCCGTATCCCCCGGTTCAGCCAGGCGGACAGTTCGACGCAGCCGACGGTGGCCGCGTCGCACCGGCGCAGGTCGCGGGCGACTCCCTCGAGCAGGAGCACCTGGACCGCAAGCTGGATCACGCCGCTGTCCTTGAACTGCTTGGCGGCCTGTTCGAGCCGGTCGACGGGATTCGGGCCCGCGCTCATCGGGCGGTCCCGTCCGCCAGGCCCATTTCGAGCCGTCGCAGCCGTTCCTCGAGTGCGTTGATGCGCATGGTCTGGGCGAGCACCACGCTCATCGGCGCGGGTCTTCCCTCCCTGCCGGCGTCGGCGGCCGGGGCGTGCGGGCGCGTCGTCCCGGCGTCCGGCGGTTCGCGTTTCCACCGGGCGATGCACCGTTCGATGCGTTTGTTGCCGATGATGCGCGGGTCGAGCCCCGCCTCGCGGAAGATCCTGACGGGGCTTTCGCCCCGCCGGTAGCGTTCGATGGCCTCGCGTTTGAACGAGTCCTTGTAGGTGATGCGCGTGCGGGTGACCCATGCCACGGCGTCCAGTCCGGACAGCAATGCCATCTCGGCGTCCGAGAAACCCGTCATGCCCATGGCGTCCCCACCTCCGGTGCGGTCCCTCCCGGGATTCCGGACACTCGTCCGGCCGGTCTTTCCGTCCTGTGGTCCTGCATGTGCGGCTCCTTGCCTCTCCGGGGCCCTGCCTTGTGGCCCCTTCGCCCATGCCACCCGCGGCCCCTTCTATATCGGGGGATTCCTCCGCCGCGCAAGACCGATCTTCCTTCGTGTCCGCAGCCCCAAAACAAAATGTTGACAATGACAATAAACAACGTTATTGTTGTCACCGTCAGCAAAAATATTGCTGACGGCTGATAGTCGAAGGATTATCGCAGATAAAGGATAAAAGAACAGAGCCGCTCCTTGAGAAGCTCAAGGAACAGGGATGGCGCATCGAAGCCAAGAAGAAAGGCTGGATGTGCTACCCACCCGACAAGTCGAAGCCGGGCGTTCCCATACACAAGACACCTTCGGATGCCAGATGGTATGAGAATTGCTTGAAATACCTGAGACGCGGCGGGTTCCAAGAGTGAGCGGTCGCTAATCTTGCGGAGACGAAGTTTCCTAGGCTTGTCACCGCAAGATTAGCACACCCTCTGTTCCCCCATCAACCTTCGACCGCTAGGGCGGCTGGATGGCGTGCGCCCATGGAGGCATCTCCCGGCGCACGCCATGCAATACATCGGATAGGTGAAACATGACGAGAGCACGAGAATGGCAGGTTTCCCTTGACTTCAAGGCGAGACTCGACGAGGACGCGGCGTTCGACCTCATGGAAGCCCTCGGAAGATACGGGGCCTCGGTGGCGGTCGACCCCGGGCACACGGGCGGCGGACTGACCCTCGCCGTCGACGCCCCGGACGGGGAGACGGCGCTGGCCAAGGCGCGCACGCTCCTCGAAGAGAACATGCCCGGCGCGACGGTGACGGGACTCGAAGCGAGGGAGTGGGCCGACGCCGTGGCGCGGAACCGCGAGCCCCTATACCCGCCGGTGGTGGGCTACGCCGAGATCGCGCGCATGACCGGCGTCACCAGACAGAGGGCGTACGCGTTTCCCAGGATCGAATCCTTTCCCAAGCCGGTGATAGAGACCTCACAGGGCCCCCTCTATTCCGAGGACGCGGTTCGCGCATGGGCGCAGACCCGCGAGCTCAGACCCGGACGTCCGAAAGCGATGGAATAGGAAACGATGCGAGAGCCCCGCGGCCGCACGGCGCGGGGTTTATTTTTTACAAGGAGGAAGCGGCCGTTCCCCGATGGATTCGTCGGGAAGGGAATCGGCTGTCACCAGGTCCGGTCCGGTTGGATCACGGGACGTGTGGCCCGGTCCCTGAGCCGGAATGATTGGGTCATTCGCGCATGGGCTCCCTCGAGCATCACGGTCCAGGTCGTCGGGGACACGGTCCTGAGCCCGATGCCGTTCTGGAACGCCAGGATGAGGTCGTTGCGGACCGGTGTCTGGCCCTTGTTCCGGTTCTCCACGGTGTAGCGCACTTCGAGCAGGTCCTTGCGGATGGCGTATTCCACGTCCGTCAGGAGCAGCCCGTCATGCTCCCCGTATTCCAATGGACAGGGTGCGAATTCCGTGCCCCGTGGTACGTGCCATTCCCTCCATTCCAGATGGTCTTCCAGATGCATGCACAGCCAGGTGGCGAGGGATAGACCTCCCAGCACGATGATGGTCACGAATAGGATGACTTTCATAAAGGTTCCTCTTTTTAGGAGATTCGAGCGACATGAGCGAAAAAGACGGGAAGCGGGTTCTGAGCCCCGAGGAAAAGGCCGAGGCGGATGCCCCGACCAACAAGCAATGGCTCGATACCATCGGCGGCCCGACGGGAAGCCGCCGATGATTGTCCGATTCCGATGACCGTCGGCATTGTTTTATTGCCGATATCGGGCCGATGGCGGATAATCGGGATCATGAAGGATGGAATCAATCAATGCGGGGGTTCCGGCATCGAGTCCGTTGATCATTTCGACGGTGTCGGAATCGTCAGGATCAGACCAGTGGTCAATAAGGTGGAGATAAAGAGGGCCAAGCGTCTGATTGTCGAACAGATCCCTCATCTTGCCGATATAGAATTCCCAAAGCGGCCGGTCGAGGATGACGGCACGTTGAGGCCTCTTTTTATAGGGGCGTTCTCCAAGGACGGCCTCATAGGCGCCGCCTTCGTCACGCCAGGAATACAGGCAGCCCAGTCGTTCCTCGGGTATTTCTCCGCGTCGGCCGGAGCGTATCAGTGCGCGGAGCTTGTCAGGCGTACGGTCGCCGAAGTCGAGGGGATCGCAGTCGTCGACGAGTACAGGCGCAGGGGCGTCGCACTCGCCCTGAAAAGGTACATCGATGCCTGGGCCGCCGATCACGGCGCTTGTCTCGTATTGTCCGTGCCCACGAATGAGGCAGCGCGTGGCCTCAACGAGAAGTCCGGCCACCGCGTCCTGGAGCCCGATGTCCTTCTCATGCTTCAGGTCGTATATGCCGACGGCGGTCCCTGCTCCCTTCCCTTTGCTTTGGAACGTGGGCAGGAGGCAGGATACAGTTGCTGGGCATTCCTTCCAATCGCCAAACCTGGCGGGATGTCCGTCAGGGCGGGACAATGTCCTTCCGTCGCTTCCTCTTCTGGAGTATCCGGTGAGGAATACTTCGCCGTCAAGTGGGAGACCCGCGACGGTGACGGGAATTGGATCGCCACGACCAGCCGTTTGAGGGGCGTACGCGCCGACGTCATGGACTGATGCCATTCCATCAGGCCCCATGCCTGGCGCTTCGGCGTTCTCGTCTTCCTGATGATTCATTCCTCGTCCTTCCCCTGGCGAGTGGCCATGCATGGACTCATGGATTGGGCACGAGTCCGCGTGTTCGGGTGTCTTGGTTGAGCCCGTCATGTTGCCTGCTCCAGTTGCCAGTTGCCGGCGAAGCAGCTGCCGCCGTGCGAGGCACGGTAGTCGTGGAGTTCCCTCGATCGTTCGGCGTGCAGACGGGCTTGTTCGGCCCGGGTTTTGCGGCCGGCCCGGAGCGCGAGCTCGGCGTAGCGTGAGGCCTGGCCGGGGTCCGGGTCGGGGTCGAGGCGCAGCCTGTCGGCGAGGGCGCGGATGGCTGTCGGCCCGTCGGCGTCGGCGCCGATGCGGTCGGCGAGCATGCGGCGCGCCCGGGTCTCGTAGGATTCCGGTTCCGCCGGCCGGCTCTCCCCCGTGTCGCTTCCGGCGGGTTGGCCGGCGTCGGCATGCTCCCGGCGTCGGCGTTCGAGGGTTCGCTGGTCGCAGGTCAGGTCGTCGCGCAGTTCGTCGAACAGGCGGGCGAAGCGGCGTCCCGTGTCGACGCGTTTGGCCTGGAACCCGTTGTCGAGCGCGTGGTCGAGGACCCGTTCCATGAGCCCGCTCGTGTCGGGTTCGCCGGCGGCGTCGAGCCGTTCGACGAGCCGGGTCACGGCGTCGAGGTCGCGTGGGCCGGCTGGCCGCGGGGTCAGGCCCATGGCGGCCCGGCGGTTTTCGAGCCGGTCGAGGATCCATCTGGCGCGTATCCCGGCGGGGACCCGCTCTTCCGGTTCGGGGCCGGCGTCTTGCCAGCGTTCGTCGTCGGGCTCACCCATAGGGCGGTTCGCCTCGTCCGGCGCGGATGCGGCTTCGATGATGTGGGCGGTTTGGTTTTTCCCGTCGCGGCTCTCCCCGGTCCGGGGAGATGCCTCCGTAGGAGGCAAAGGGGATATTTGTTTAGAAGTATTTGTTCTTACTATAGGGGTGTCACTGGTGACACCCCTGGAGGTGTCACCAGTGACACCCCTGGCTTCCCTTTCCGGGTTTAGAGGTGTCATTTTGACACCCCTAGATTTTGGCTTGTTTCCGCCGTTTTCCAGAGGTGTCATTTTGACACCTCTAAATCTGTCCGCTTTTCCGGCCTGTTCGGCATTGCCGTCGCCGTCACGTTCGGCCCGTTCGGCGCGTTCCGCCCTGGCCTGTCGTCCGGGTTTCTCGGACACGTGCTCGAGGGTCACGTTCATGCAGCATTCCCAGACGACGGACCGGTACGGGTCGGGCACGTAGTTGCCGTGCTCGTCCCATTGGGCGAGCTTCTGGTTGCCCCGGCGGATGCATCCCGTCTCCTCGAGCGCCTTCAGGGCACGTTTGACGCTGGATTCGCTCGTGTGCGCCTCGAGCATCAGGGTGTCCACGGTGGGCCATGCGCTGCGTCCGTCGGGCTGGCAGCGGTCGGCCAGGGCGATGAGCACGAGTCTGGCCGTGGCCGTGGGTGCGGGCGCCTCCCTGAGCGCCCATGACGTGCATTGCCAGCTCATGGTCTTGCCCCTTTCGTTTCGCGTTCCTTCTTGTGTTCCTGCATGAGCCTGTCGAACGCCTTGCTGGTGGGTTCCAGGCTTCCGTACCTGGCTCCCGCCGATGCGGCGGCGCGGCCCGCGGGTTCCTTCCCGTCTTTGTGTCCGTCATCGCGCATCGCCGGACAGCTCCTTCCCCATGTCGGCGTCGAGGGCGGTTTCGAGGGCGCGGCACAGGTCGAGCGCCTGGTCGAACCCGTCGAGCCATGCGCCTACCCAGTCCTGGGCGTCCCCGCCCCCGGCCGGCGTCATGTCGATGGTCTTGAGGCGTTCCACGGCCATGGCCTGCCGGTCGATCCTGCCGTGTCCGTCGATGATGATCCGCATCGTCTTCCGTTCCTTTCCCGTCGCCTCATCGGGCGAGCTCTTGCACCGTCATGCCCAATGCCGTCCGGGTCGGGTCGTGGCGTTTCCGCACCCTGTCGCACAGGGCGGGCGAGGGCATGCGCGCGAACATGCCGGGGTCGAGCTCCCGGATCTCCATCTCATATGAGACGAGCGCGTCGATGACGTCCTGCACGCGTGCGCGCAGCAGATCATGCCATCTGCCGGGCCATGTCTCGCGCATCGCCGCCGAGCACACCATGGCCTCGTCGCCCGCGGCCTTGATGTACCGGGTGTGCGCGGGCAGGGCGAGGATCTCCTGGATCCATTGCCAGTCGTCGCCGCGGGCGGCGTCGATCTCGCCGGAGAGCATCCTCCATGCGTCGAACGTCGCGTCGAGCATGATCGACGCCTGTTCCCATGTCATGGGGATCGCGGGGATCTGCAGGGTGACGGCGTCGGGTTCGGCCCCTGCCGGGGCCGGCATCATCGTGGTCATGGTCGTTCCTTTCGTTCCTCTATGGTTCGCGGGCCTCGTCGTCCGGCTTCCCGTTGTCCTTTCGTTTGTTCTTTCACTCGCCCATCGCCGGTTTTCGGCCGATTACGGGCGCCTGTGCCGGCGCATGCCCTGAGGTAGGGGTAGCGGTCCAGTCTCGGGGTGGTCCCGTTGTGGTGGGCTTCGAGCCAGTGGCGGATCTCCCTGAGCAGGGGGCGGGCGCGGTTCGAGGTCATGCATCGGGTCAGGATCCGTTTCCATGCGGCGAGTCCCCATTCGGCCTGGACCGCGAGGGCGAGGGCCTCCATGTCCGTCTTGTATCCGGCGCTGACCGGCAATGGGGCGTCCGCCGTGTCGCCGTCCCATTGCCGGTAGCTTTCCCGGTCGCCCGCGGCGGGCGATCCGGGGCTCTCGCTCTCGCCGTCGCGTCCCTCGAAGATGTCGGATGCGTCGCAGATCACGTCGGAGTCGGCGAGGGTCTGCTCGTGCCGGCGCCACCGTTCCCACGCCGTCCGGTCGTCCGGGTCCGTGGGTGGTTTCAGCCTTCCCGCGCGCCGTTCCGGGGTCTGGGTCATGCCCGTGCGGTGTTTGGGCCGTTGGGTTTTGAACCATTCGCCGACCACGGTGCCGGTGAGCTGGTTGACGAACGCGGCCAGGCTCGTCGACCCTCCCTCGGCCCGGTCCGTGTTGGTGCGGTGCCAGTAGTCGAGTCGGCGGATGGTGCGTATCGTCAGGTCGCTCATGACCTCGTCCGTGGCCCATGCCCAGTCGCGGCCCAGCTGCCGGCGCACGCGCGCCCGGTTGTCCTCCAGCGCGGCGTCGAGCCGGAGTGCGGCCTGGTCGGCGAGGCGGGCTCGCATGAGCCTGGCCCCGGCTTGGTCCCCGTCGTTCTCGAGACGTTCGAGGGCCTTCAGGTCCATGGGGTCGGCGAGGCAGCGGACCAATGTGTCCGTCAACGGTTCATCGCTTTCCCTCATGGTCAGAACCTTCCGGGATGCTCGCGGCGCAGCGTGTGCAGGCGTCGTTTGGCCGTGGTGGTGGACGAGGCGAGACCGTCGGCCACGGCCCGGGTCGAGGTGACCGTCTCGCCGTTGGCCTTCAGCTTGTCGGCCCATGCGAGCCATTCGTCGGGGTCGAAGCCGGCCGTCGCCTTGCGCGCCGGCTCACCGGCTTTTGGGCCGGCATCGTGGGCCGATCCCGTGTCGGAGGAACGGTCCGGGCCGGACATGGCCCCTTCGTGGGATTCCGCAGGCTCAGGTTCGGCGTGGACCTCATGGTCCCCTGCCTCCGGGTCCGGCTGGCCCTTGGGATCCATCTCGGGTTTCCGGCCCATGCGGTCCTGGTCCGCAAGGTCCTGGTCCGCATGGGCCTGGTCCATGCGGACCATGTGGATTGTGGACTCCGTGGGCCTTGCGGACGTCGTGGTCGTGGACGTCACGGAGGGCCATGAGAGGTCCTGGTCGAACGGGATGTCCTCCGGATCCTCCTTCTTTCCCCGATTCGCGTCGGTTTCCGCTTGGGCCGGCGGGTCGAACAGGTAGCGGTCCAGCGGGTCGGTGGGCGCGGGTTCCGTGGCTTTGCCCGGCTCCGGTCCGGCCGTCGGCGTGGGGATGGCCCGCGGGTTTTCCGTCCGGACCGGTTCCGTGCCGGCCGTTTCCGGCGTGGCTGCGGCGGGTCCGGCGTGCCCGTCATCGGGGCCGGCGGCCTTGCCGGTGGTCCTGGCGAGTTTGTCCTGGCGGTCGCCGGCGATGATCACGATCAGGTGGGTGGAGTAGAGCAGGGCGATGGGCGGGATGCTCATGATCGCGGGCGCACCCCACGTGGGGAGCATGCCGCCGGCGTTGAGCCATGCGTGCAACGCGTTGCCCGTCACGCTGAACAGGCTGAACAGCACGAGTCCGGCCCACGGGTACCAGCGTCCGCGGATGTGGCCTTTGCGGAATCCCCATGTCGCCCACGTGCACAGGAGGATCGTGCCGTCCACGCACAGGGGGCCTCCCCATGACAGGAGCGGGTTGATGCCGCTGGACACGAACACGAGCCTCAACGCGTCGAAGCTCAGCACGAACGCGATGACCGCGATCATCACGCCCACCGTCACGCCGGGCAGCATGCTCACGCTCTCCCGCCCGTCCACTTCCTTGGTTTTCTTGTCGTTCATACCGGTTCCTCTCCGGCCGGCCCTCATGGCCGGCCTTCTCTGCTAACGGGTCAGGCGCATTCCGACGCGACGGTCAGGATCTGGTCGAACAGTCCGTTGACCTCGTCCTGGTCGCGGCTGCGGTCGTTCTCGTCGGCGGGCCACATGTCCTCGAGGTCGTGGTCGACGAGGCGCATGAACGGGCCCACGTTGGCCAGCACGCCCTTGATGTCGCGGCCGGCGCGGGTGACGATCTCGTCGACGGTCTCGCTGCCTGGCTGCCAGCGTTCGGAGCTCATCAGCTCCACGAGGCGGGTCAGTCCGGCGTTCGCGTCTCCCGCGGCGGTGCGGAACGCTTCCACGAAGTTCATGTCGTCCGCGGCGAGACGGTCGCCTCCCAGGTCGATTGCAGTATTGTCGGGCAGCACGCCGATCGCGCCGGTCTCGTCGACCGGTGCGGGGGCCGCGGGTTCGAGTCCCTCGCTCATGCGCCGCATGGTCTCGCGTTTGATGCTCGCGCAGATCGTGGATTGCGCCATGTCGAGCTTCGCGGCGATCTCCTGCTGGGTCATGCCCTGGCCGCCCTCCTCGACGGGCAGGTTCATGTCATGGATCTTCGCGTCGAGTTCGAGGCGTTCCGCCGGCGTGAGCTCCGGCACGCTGTGGCGTTTGCCGTCCGTGCCCACGACCGGCTTCGGCTTCGCGGAGGCGCCCTTCGGGGATTTCTTGTTCTTTTTCAGGACACGTCCGATCGTCATGTCGGTCACTCCGAGCGCGGCGGCGAGGGCCACGTTGCTGATCGGGTCGTCCTGGAAGCTGAGGATGAGGTTGGTGCGTTGCTGGACGGTGAGACGGACCGCGTCGGCGGTGAACTTGTCCTGGCACATCCGGTTCCAGCCGATCTGTCCCGCGGGGTATCCGAGGGCGATCCAGGCGCGTCCGTCGTATGCCTGGGCGATCAGGTCGTGAAGGCGTTTCTGGCTTTTCGCGGTCTCGTAGAGCTGTTCCTGGATGTCGCCGACGAGCTGTTCGGCCTGTTCGCGGGTGAAGTCGCTTTGGTTCGTGTCGACGCCCATGTTGACGGGCAGGTGGTCGCGCGTGTATTCGATGACCGCGTCGCCTGCCGTGGCCTCCCCCGGTTCCGGCTCGTCTATGATGCGGATCGGCTCGGGAGCGCCCTCGGCCGAGTCCGGCTCCTCCACGGCGGGCACGTCGACGATCTCGACGTCCTGCCATGCGGGTTCGTTCTGTGAATATCGGGGTTCACTGGCGGTCGGCTGGGTGGGGTTGATGTAAGAATTGGTCATGATTGGCTCCTTCTGGTCCGACGATTGGTCTTCTGGTCCGACGATTGGTCTTCTGGTCCGACGATTGGTCGGGGTCGGTCTTGCCGGCTCCTTCTGATGTGATGATTGGTGGGGTTGGCTTCTGCTGGTTCCCTCGCCCGAACCGGATTCGTCCGGCAAGGGGCAATGCAAATGGGTAAAGGATGGGACCATCGCCCGCACGCGAACGGCAATTCGCGTGCGGGCATTCTCTTTTTCACGGACCGTCCCGTGCGCCCGATATCACCTGTGGGACGCGTGGATGGATGGAACGGATATCGTCTCCAAGCACAATCGATCGGCGGTCATGATGGAAGACAACACTGCGGGCTTCTCCCCCATCCTCCGCCGCCGTCTCATGACGGTGGACCGGATATCCGGGTTCCTGCAAGGCGCATCGATACCCCTGCGTCTCCATGTCTCCCCGATCATGACGGTCCGGGCGGCTCTGCGTTACGAGGCGCTGGCCCGTGACGAAACGGTGCTCGCGCGGCGGGCGCGTCTGGCCTGGCTGGCCTATCGCATGGCCGTCGCCGATGGTCTGTTCCGTAATGTCACGGATCCCGCCGTCATGGATGGGCTGCGTTGGATGCTGTCCACGGGACTCACGGAAGGCGAGCTGTTCGACGCAGGGCTCTCGTCCGGCATCGTGCTCGCCGCCGCGACCTGTGACGACGCGTATGGGTTCGTCCACGACGTCGCTTCCGCGGTCGCCGAGGGGCGTCGATCCGCTGTGGCCGCCATGAGCCGCACGCGCTTGTAGGGTTGGCATTCCCGGTTCTCTCTTTTCGCTGCAGATGGGTGGTGGATGGGTTTGTTTCGGGTAAGGGATGGTTGTTCATCCCACCGGGATGGGCCGGCAAGCCCGGTTCCCGGTGCGCGTGGGGACGGCAATCCCCGACGCAAGTCTCTTATGCCGTTCGGCCGCGACGCTGCGCGCCACGACCTGGTCCTCCAGATGGACGCCGGCGGCGCGCAGGAACCGGACGTCGCGTGCCACGTGCTCGCCGCGCAGCAGCGTCGCACCGGATAGGATCCATTCGATCCCATCCACGTAGATGTTCAACGGCAGACGGTTCGCCAGGTTCACGTTCACCCCTCCTGCCGGCACGCTCTTCCAGCCGTCTTCCCTGACGGGGTGGAAGAACGCGTCGAACACCGTGCGATGCGCCTGCCTGTCGACGATGCGCAATCCGACAATCTCCCCGCACTCGGGAGTCGGTCCGGTCACGCACAACCGAAGCCACAACACTCTCTCGCTCATGCCGTCACCCCTTCTTGACATCCAGGCTCGGGACTATCGGAAAGTCCATAAATATAATCCGTGGAGACATTGAAGGCCTTCGCACTGTTCAACACATCTGACGAACTCATGCGAGTCTTTCCAGCCAATTTCGTCGAAGCGGTGCCTTGCGAGCAATGCAATACCTCTGCCGCATACCTCTGCTGAGTCATATTGGCTTTGCGTCGAAGAGCATCCACTCGTTCTCCCATGAATTTTTCCATAGTTTTATTGACCACACTCATACAATAACACAATATTGGACAAATCAATATCAATGAGATTAAAATATAAATATGAGGAAACGAACAGTACTTGAGAACGCCCAGACAGAACTGCACGACAGCGGACTTCCTGCCGCCTTGAGTCAGATCATTGCCGAAAATGTATGGCTATTAAAAAAACGTGGCAAGGTAACCCAGACCGAATTAGCCTCAGCCATGCATCTCACTCAGTCCACTTTGAGCCTGAAGCTAGGAGGCAAAGTCAAGTGGAATTCCGACGATCTTGCATACTTATCCGCATTCTTCAATGTCTCTGTTGCGTACCTCGTGACGAACAATGTCACCATGCCATCAGACCATTATCAACCTCAACAACATGTTGAGGTTGATAATGCGACCCCATCCCAAGAACTTGCCGGAGCAGCTGGTCCGCGTTACATCGTGAGGCCAGACGATGCCGAGAATACGAAAAAGCGCGGAGCGAACAATTCGCCCCGCGCCATCGTGATGCCGTATGACCCGGACTTTTGGGTGCCCTCGGTGGGACTCGAACCCACACTGCGCAGATTTTGAGGCTGCTTCCTCTACCAATTGGGATACGAGGGCGTGCCAAAGCACTCTGAAGAGAGTAACATACCAATTCGACTCTTGCGACACAAGACACGCGCCAATCCTCCATTCCCCCCGGTGAAACAGGCGAAACACGTCGATATCGCGGACGGCGCACCCGTGTGTTGCCCGTTCTCCTGCGTGGTTTCACCGCTTACAATGGGCTGTAGTTTCGATGTATCGCTTTTGTTAGGAGGGCTTATGAGCAACGAAACTTACCGTCAGTTCGATCCCTGGCGCCCCTCTCCGGTCAAGGAGATTTCCCGTAGACAGATTGTGGAGACGCATTATTTCAATGTCGATCACGTCTCCTATGAGTCGAATCAAATCGGTTCGTTTGAACGCTACTTTGTTCAGGAGAACAATGGCGACACTGTGGCTGTGCTGGCCGTCACCGATGATGGCATGATTCCGCTGGTCGAGCAGTATCGCATCGCCAACCATCGTTGGACGTTGGAGATTCCGGCCGGTCACGCCAACAACCCGTCCGAACGCCCGACCGATGTAGCTAAGCGCAAGCTGGCCGAAGAGGCCGGTTTCGACGCCACCAAGCTTACGCAGTTCACCCGTTTTATGAACACGCCGAGCTATTCCACCCAGCACACCGCAATCTTCTTCGCCACCGGTCTTACCCCGGCTTCCCGTCAGGAAATCGGCCCGGAGACTCCGCGTTCCGACGTGCGTATGGTGTCGGTGGACGATGCCTATGAGATGGTGGTCAATGGCACGATTGTGGATGCCAAGACCATGGTCGCCATTTTGCGCCTGAAGAGCGGCACGCTCGATCATCTCAACGACTGATCGCCACGCTCGATCACCACGGTGACTGTGGGCCATTGCAATCACCACACAATCGCAACATAACAGATAACGAAAGCCCCCATCCACTTTGGATGGGGGCTTTCGTGTGCTATATGCTAGCTGTCAGCAGCTACCAGAAGCCTGAAATCAGTCGCAAGCGCCAACGGTGTGCACATAGATGGAGTCAGTGCGGCCCGGCTGGTGATCGCCCTGAGCAGAGCTCAGGATGACGATCTTGTCGCCGTCAGCAACCTTGCCAGCATCCTTGAGGACCTTGTCCGTGTAGACCATGAGATCCTTGCGGGACTTGTCGTGGTAGTCCTCCTTGAGCAGGAAGGCTTCGGTGCCCCAGGACAGAGCCAGCCAGTGGTAGGTGTGCTCGTTGCTGGTCAGGCCGTAGATCGGGGCGGCCGGACGCTCACGGGAGACGCGGTGCACGGTGGCACCGGTCTGGGTGTAAGCAACGATGGCCTTGGCGTTGAGCTTGTCGGCCAGGTCCACAGCGGCGGAGGAGACAGCGCCGGTGGAGGACATGTCAAGGTTCTTGAGCTCCGGGATGCGGTCGAAGCCGTGGTCGGTGGCGTAGCCGGAGATACGGGCCATGGTGGCCACGGTCACATCCGGGTACTTACCAACGGCGGTCTCGTTGGAGGTCATGGTGGCGTCGGAGCCGTCGAGGATGGCGTTGGCGCAGTCGGAAGCCTCTGCACGAGTCGGAACCGGGGAGTTCACCATGGAGCCGAGGACTTCGGTAGCCACGATGACCGGCTTGGCGTACTGGCGAGCCAGCTCGATGATGCGCTTAGTGGCCAGCGGGACCTCTTCCAGCGGGCACTCAACGGCCATGTCGCCACGGGCGGCCATGACGCCGTCGAAGGTCTTGACGATCTCTTCGAGGTTCTCCAGAGCCTGCGGCTTCTCGATCTTGGCAATGATCGGGATGCGACGGCCTTCCTCGTCCATGATCTCGTGGGCGCGGTCGATGTCGGTGGCGAAACGCACGAAGGACATGGCGATGATGTCGGCACCGGTGCGGATGGCCCAACGCAGGTCGGCCTCATCCTTCTCGGTCAGAGCCGGCAGGGAGACGGCGACGCCCGGCAGGTTGATGCCCTTGTGGGAGGACACAGGACCGGCCACGACGACCTTGGTGTACACGTTGTTGCCCTCGACCTTGGTGACCTCAAGACGGACCTTGCCGTCATCGATCAGGATCGGGTCGCCCGGGTGGCAATCGCCCGGCAGGCCCTTGAAGGTGGTGGAGGTGATGTGCTCGTCGCCCTCGACGTCATCAGTGGTGATGACGAATTCCTGGCCGAGCTGCAGCTGAACCTTGTCTTCGCCATCGGCGTTCTTCTTGAACCAACCGCAGCGAATCTTCGGGCCCTGCAAATCAACGAGCGCGGCAACGTTGCGACCAGTGGCTTCGCTGGCCTTGCGCACGTTGTTGTAGACCTTGAGGTGATCCTCGGGGGTGCCGTGGGAGCGGTTCAGACGAGCAACGTCCATACCAGCTTCAACGAGCTTCAGGAGGTTGTCGTAATCCTCGGTGGAAGGACCGATGGTGTCTACGATCTTGGCTTTACGCATGAATGCCTGCCTATTCTTGTTCAATTTGGTTCGAGGCGCGATTGCCCCATTTGCCGAAACCCAGTCTACTAGCGCGAGCCGACTCATGACAAGTTTTCTTCACGGTGTGTTGTGAGCGCTCACATTGTTGTGTTGACTGGGTTTAAGGGTTGTATTCTCTAACGATTTCAGGCCTTTTCAGCGCTTTCCATGCTCTTCATCTTGATCACGGAAGCCACGGATGCGCCGCCAATTGCGAGCACAATCACAGCCAGCGACAGCCATGTGGGCACCTCCGGCACCCAATGGACGCCTTCGCCGCCGTTGATGAACGGCAAGGTATTGCCGTGCAGGGCCTCCATGATGAGCTTGACGCCGATGAAGCCCAGCACCACGGACAGGCCGGCAGGCAGGTAGACGAGCTTGTCGAGCAGAGCACCCAGCAGGAAGTACAGCTGCTGCAGGCCGAGCAGTGCGAACACGTTGGAGGTGAACACCAGGAACGGATCCTTGGTCAGGCCGAAGATCGCGGGAATCGAGTCGAAAGCGAACATGACGTCGGTGGTGCCGATGGTCAGGAACACGATGAGCATCGGGGTCCAGTAACGCACGCCGTTCTTGGTGGTGCGCAGCTTCTCGCCGTCGTAGTCGTCGGTAATCTTGATGATCTTGCGCAGATTACGGATGATGCCGTTCTCGTGATATTCCTCATCTTCATCGCCGCCGAGCACCAGTTTGACGGCGGTGTAGATCAGGAAGGCACCGAACAGGAAGAACACCCACGTGAAGCGGGAGATCAGGGCCGCGCCGATCAGAATGAAAATGCCACGGAAAATCAAAGCAATGGTGATGCCGATGGACAGCACATACTTCTGAATCTGCTTGGGCACCGCGAAGTTCGACATGATAATGACGAACACGAATAGGTTGTCGATGGACAACGAGTATTCGGTGAGCCAGCCGGAATAGAACTCGATGGCGGGCTTAGAGCCGGCGAAGAACCAGATGCATCCGCCGAAGATCAGCGCCATAACCACGAAGAAGGCGATATGCTGCACGCATTCCTTGGTGGAGGGCACATGCGGTCGGCGCCCGATGACGAACAGGTCGACGATAAAGAACAACGCGAGCACCACGAAGGTGATGATTTCAAATGCGAGTGGGGTTTCTGCCATGATTCCCTACACTAACTTATGTATGTGACGGTTTTGGGGGCCGTTCCGGTAGCGCCGATCGCCAGGCAGTCAGGGGATGTGTTGTTCGACACGCTCCGGGCCGCTCAGGCCAAGTCTTTACGGTCGAACAACGCATCCCCTGACTGCCCGCCTCGGGTATGGGGATTTGGTTACTTGTTGGCTTCCGTCATTTGACGGAGTTCTTTTTTGAGGTCTCGGATCTCGTCGCGCAGACGGGCCGCAAGTTCGAACTGGAGTTGTTCGGCGGCGGTGTGCATCTGTTCGCTCAGTTGGCGAATCAGGTCGGCGAGGTCCTGCGCGGGCAGGCCGGCCTTCAGGATCTCCTCGTGGCGTTTGTCTGCCTCGTTGGGATCGAGTACCGGCACGCCCAGGTGCGTGTTGCCGGCCTTGCCCGCGTTGCGGTAGCCACCTTCAAGCAAGGTCTGGGTGTCCACATCCTCCTTGGCGAGCATGTCGTTGACGTCGCTGATCTTCTTGATCAGGGGCTTGGGATCGATGCCATGCTCCTGGTTGTAGGCAATCTGCTTGGCGCGGCGACGGTCAGTCTCGTCGATGGCTTGCCGCATGGCTTCGGTGGTCTCGTCGGCGTACATGATCACCGTGCCGGACACGTTTCGGGCCGCACGGCCGATGGTCTGGATGAGCGAACGATAGGAGCGCAGGAATCCTTCCTTGTCGGCGTCAAGAATCGCCACCAGCGATACTTCCGGCAAATCGAGGCCCTCACGCAGCAGGTTGATACCGACAATCACATCGATCTTGCCTTCGCGCAACATGCGCAGCAGTTCGACGCGGCGCAACGTATCCACATCGGAATGCAGGTATTCGACCTTGATGCCGCGTTCCAGCAGATAGTCGGTCAAGTCCTCGGCCATCTTCTTGGTCAGAGTGGTGACCAGCGCGCGCTCGTTCTTGGCCACACGGGCCTTAATCTCGGCGAGCAGATCGTCGATCTGCCCCTTGACCGGGCGTACGTCGATCTTCGGGTCCAGCAGACCGGTTGGGCGGATAATCTGTTCGACCACCCCATCGGACAGTCCCATCTCATAGTCGCCTGGCGTGGCGGACAGGTACACGGTCTGGCCGACGCGCTGCAGGAATTCCGGCCATTTGAGTGGTCGGTTGTCCATCGCGGAGGGCAGGCGGAAGCCGTGTTCGACCAGCGTGCGCTTGCGGGAGGCATCGCCCTCGTACATGGCACCGATCTGCGGCACAGTGACGTGTGATTCGTCGATGACCAGCAGGAAGTCGTCAGGGAAGAAGTCGAGCAACGTGTGCGGCGGGGTGCCAGCGGCGCGGCCGTCGAAGTGGCGCGAATAGTTTTCGACGCCTGAGCACACGCCAACTTGGGTGAGCATTTCCAGATCGTAGGTGGTGCGCATGTTGAGGCGCTGCGCTTCCAGCTCCTTGCCTTGTTTGCGCAGTTCTGCCAGGCGTTCGTCGAGTTCCTCGCGAATGGTTTTGAGCGCCCGTTCCATGCGTTCGGGGCCGGCCACATAATGGGAGGCCGGGAAGATGTGGACTTCGTTTTCCTCGTCGATCTCGTCGCCGGTCAGCGGGTGCAGCGTGGAGATGCGGTCGATCTCGTCGCCGAAGAATTCGATGCGCACGGCCAGTTCCTCGTAGACCGGGATGATTTCGACCGTATCGCCGCGCACGCGGAAGGTGCCGCGCGTGAAGGCGATGTCGTTGCGCTTGTACTGCATGGCCACGAATTGGCGCAGCAGGTCGTCGCGGTTGATTTCCTGCCCGACTTTGAGGAAGAGCATGCGACCGGCGTATTCTTCCGGCGTGCCCAAGCCGTAGATGCAGGAGACGGTGGCCACAACCACGCAGTCGCGGCGGGTCAGCAGGTTTGCGGTGGCTTGGTGGCGCAGGCGCTCCACATCGTCGTTGATGTTGGAGTCCTTTTCTATATAGGTGTCGGTCTGCGGGATGTATGCCTCGGGCTGGTAGTAGTCGTAGTAGCTCACGAAGTAGCTCACGGCGTTGTCCGGCATGAGTTCGCGGAATTCGGCGCATAGCTGCGCAGCGAGCGTCTTGTTGGGCTCGATAATCAGGGTCGGTCGCTGCAGCTTTTCGATCAGCCAGGCGGTGGTTGCGGTTTTGCCGGTACCGGTGGCACCCATAAGAACCACATCATTCTCGCCGTTTTCGATGCGTTCGGCCAGTTCGGCGATGGCCTGCGGCTGGTCGCCGGATGGCTTATATGGCGATTTGACGACGAAAGGCTTGTCCGCGCGCTCGATATTGAATCCCATAGGGCCTCATCTTAGCGACCTGCGCACCATCCTGCGTATATCTCACCCACTTGGGCCAGCATCTCGGGCAATGGATAGGTGGAGTCGATGACGATATCGGCTATGGCCCGCCGCTCCTCCTCACTGGATTGGTGGCGGATGCGGGCCTCGGCCTGTTCCAGGCTCATGCCGCGTTCCTCGACCATACGGTCGAGCCGCATGCACACGGGAGCTTCGACCGTGACGATATGGTCAAAGGCGAATGGAATATCGTCAATGACCTCGGCGAGCAGTGGAATGTCGTGAATGATGATGGCTGCCTCGGGGTGCTCATGCTCCAGTCGCGCCGCCTCGGCATAGATCAATGGGTGCTCGATGGCGTCGAGCCGTTCACGTGCGCCCGGCGCGGCGTTCGCGCCGAAGACATGATCGGCAATCCATGGCCGGTTCATAGTGCCATCGGCGAGCAATGTATCAGGACCGAACTCGGCGACGATCTGTGGCAGCGCCACTCCCCCGGGTTCGACGATCTGATGCGCCAGCGCATCGTAGTCGATATGCAACGCGCCGAGTTGCTTGAGTCGCGCCGCCACCGTACTTTTGCCCGCGGCGATGCCGCCGGTCAGTCCTATTCGCATCATGGTGCCCATGATAGCTGGCGCTCCCCTCGGCCGGCTATCGCCGACAGCTCCCCTCAGGGAGGGGAGCCGGCTCGCGTAGCGAGACTGAGGGGAGTCATTGGCGGATAACTCCAAAAACACAAGAAACCCGGCCCAATCGGACCGGGTTTCTTTACACGCTAAGCGCTAGCTTCGCGGCAAACTCACTTGCCGAGCAGCTGGTCGCGCAGGGCGGCGAGCTGATCGGAGTCGGCGAGGGTACCGGTAGCCGGAGCAGCGGAAGAGTAGTTGGAGGTCTCCTCGACCGGCTTCTCTTCCTTCGGGCCCTGGCCGTCGGCGGCTGCGGATTCGGCAGCGTTCTCCAGCTCCTTGGCCACGAACTCCTTGTGCTCCTCCCACAGCTCGTGAGCGGCGGCGTACTGAGACTCCCACTCCTCGCGCTGCTTCTCGTAACCAGCGATCCACTCGTTGGTGTTCGGGTCGAAGCCTTCGGGGTACTTGTAGTTGCCCTGCTCGTCGTACTCGGCCGGCATGCCGTAGATGGCCGGATCGAAGTCCTCGGAAGCCGGGTCAACGGAGTCGTTGGCCTGCTTGAGGGACAGGGAGATGCGGCGACGATCGAGGTCGACGTCGATCACCTTGACGAACACGGTCTCGCCCGGCTTGACCACGGTCTCCGGGTTCTCGACGTGACGGTTGGCGAGCTCGGAGATGTGCACCAGGCCCTCGATGCCGTCCTCGACGGAGATGAAGACACCGAACTGGACGATCTTGGTGACCTTGCCCTTGACGATCTGGCCGGGAACGTGGGTGCGAGCGAAGCGCTGCCACGGATCCTCCTGAGTCGCCTTCAGGGACAGGGAGATACGCTCACGGTCGAGATCGACGTCGAGCACCTCGACGGTGACCTTGTCGCCGACCTTGACGACCTCAGACGGGTGGTCGATGTGCTTCCAGGACAGCTCGGAAACGTGGATCAGGCCGTCAACACCGCCGAGATCGACGAAAGCGCCGAAGTTAACGATGGAGGACACCACGCCCTCACGGATCTGGCCCTTCTTGAGCTGGGACAGGAAGGTCTCGCGGACCTCGGACTGGGTCTCCTCGAGGTACTGGCGACGGGACAGGACCACGTTGTTGCGGTTCTTGTCGAGCTCAAGGATCTTGGCCTTGATCTTCTGGCCGATGTACGGGGAGAGGTCGCGGACGCGACGCATCTCAACGAGGGAGGCAGGCAGGAAGCCACGCAGACCGATGTCGACGATGAGGCCGCCCTTGACGGCTTCGATGACGGTGCCCTCAACGACGCCGTCAGCTTCCTTGATCTTCTCGATGTCGCCCCAGGCGCGCTCGTACTGGGCACGCTTCTTGGACAGAATCAGACGGCCTTCCTTGTCTTCCTTGGTGACGACAAGGGCCTCGATGGTGTCGCCGACCTCGACGACTTCGTCAGGATCAACGTCCTTCTTGATGGAAAGCTCGCGGGAGGGGATGACACCCTCGGTCTTGTAGCCGATGTCCAGGAGGACTTCGTCGTGATCGATCTTGACGACGGTGCCCTCAACCAGATCACCATCATCGAAGTTCTTGATGGTGGAATCGACTGCCTTGATGAAGTCCTCTTCGGTGCCGATGTCGTTGATGGCAACCTTGGTGACTTCAGTGTTGTTCTCTGCCATGTAAATATATGGTTTCTAATAGTGGATGGATAATTTCTCGATATTCAGTTATACGCACACCCTACAGGCATACAGATACTCACAATACAAGCAACTCTGCCCAAATTTCCTAGGAAACTCTAGGCGTGTCGTTCGGCCATTTCCACGACGTTGGCTAGGAGCATGGCTCGGGTCATGGGACCCACGCCTCCGGGGTTGGGGGTGTAGGCGGAGGCCTTGTCGTAGCAGGCCTTGTCCACGTCGCCCTTGATGCGGTAGCGACCGGCTTCTTCGTCGTAGACGCGGCTGACGCCCACATCGACCAGCACGGCGCCGTCCTTGATTTTGTCGGGCGTCACGAATCCGGCCGAACCCATTGCGGCGACGATCACGTCGGCGCGGCGCATGTGGTCGGCCACATCCCGGGTACCGGTGTGGCACAGGGTGACGGTGGCGTTGACGGCGTTGCGCGTGAGCATTAGGCCAATCGTGCGGCCAATGGTGATGCCGCGGCCAAGCACGCACACTTCCTTGCCGTTCAGATCAATGTCATAGGCGTCGAGTAGCTCGAGCACACCGCGCGGAGTGCAAGGCAGCGGCGTCGAAATGTCGCCGCGCACATGCAGCACCAGTTCGCCAAGGTTGTACGGGTGCATGCCGTCGGCATCCTTGGCCGGGTCGATCATGTCGATGATCGCGTTCTCGTTGATGCCCTTGGGCAACGGCAGCTGGACGATGAACCCGGTGCAGGCCGGATCTTCGTTGAGTTCGCGTACGGCAGCGGCGATGTCGTCGAAGCTGGCGTCCGCCGGCAGTTCCTTCTTGACTGAGGTAATGCCCACTTCCTGGCAATCGGCGTGCTTGCCGGCCACGTACTTCATCGACCCGGGGTCCTCGCCCACCAGCAGCGTGCCCAGCCCCGGTTGGATGCCCTGCGCCTTGAGCTTGTTCACTCGCTCGGCAAGGTTGGTCTTGATTTCGGCCGCAATCTGCTTACCGTCGATTTTTGTGGACATCAACGCCCTCCCCTGTAGTTTCGGTGCATTCTATCGAAACGATAGGCTATCGTTGGAACAAGTCAGGATTATATATCGTTCGCTCTCACGAAGAAGGCGTGCCATGGGGACTCAAATCACACGACTTACGCGACTCGCCGCAGCCGGCCTGAGCGCCGTCCTGTTGTTCGCGACCACCGCATGCGCAGCCACCTCCCCCGCTGAAACCGAGCCGGACAACAAGACCAGCGTTCCCGCACCGACCGGGCCGATCAATGTGGTGGTCTCCCTCAATCAATGGGGCTCGCTGGCTGCCGAGCTGGGCGGCGATGATGTGGAAGTCACGTCCATCGTGAACTCCACCAATGTGGATGCCCACGATTTCGAGCCAAAGACCTCGGATGTCGCCAAGCTGTCCAAGGCCCAAATCATCGTGGCCAACGGTGCGGGCTACGATTCCTGGGCCACCAAATCGATGACCAAGACCACGAATATCGTATCCGCCGCTTCCGTCATGGGTGCCGTCGAGGGCGATAACCCGCATCTGTGGTTCTCCAAAGACGCTCGATCCAGCATGGCCACGGCCATCACCGATGCATATATAAAGGCACTCCCCAGCAAGAAGAAGGCCTTCCAGAAGCGGCTCAAGGCATGGCAGGCGGACGAGAAATCGTTGGAAACATGGGCGTCCGAGTTCACCAAGTCCCACTCCAACCTCACCTATGCAGCCACCGAACCCGTGGTCTATTATCTGATGGCCGATCTTGGGTTCAAAGATCAGACGCCCAAGGGGTATACGCAATCGACCGCTTCCGGCGGCGAACCGGCACCCGCGGACCTGCAGTCTTTCCAGAAACTCATCGAAGACAAGGGCGTGGATGTGCTGGTCAACAACACGCAGGAAGCCAGTGACGCGACCAATATGATCACTGGCGCTGCCGGTCGCGCCGATGTGCCGGTAGTCGACGTCTCCGAACAAATGCCCAAGGACGCCGACACGCTGAACGCCTGGATCAACCAGCTCATCAACACCATCATCGACGCGGTGGATCCAAGCTATGGCTGTGAAGACGCCACGGACGGCGATACCGCGGACAGCAACGCGAATTCCGATGATTCCAGCGCCGAAGGCTCCGCCACGGATGATGCCAATGCGCAAGACTCCAAGGCCAGCACCGGTTCCAGCACGGACCCCAAGTACATCCGTCAGTGCAAGGCGGCCGCATCCAGTGACTCATCTCAGGATTCGGCAAAGGCCGATGCCGCCAATGGCGATTCCGGCGATGCCTCCGGCAACGACCAGACCGACTCCGGCAAATAGTTAGAAGCAAAGGACACCGGCATCGGATTCGTGCCAATGCCAATAGACGCCTTGCATGAGAAGGGTTGTGCGACCATTGTCGAGATGGCCGCACAACCCTTCTCTTTGGTTATCACCATCCGTACACGATATTGAGAACGATTGTCAGCATCGTTTGCCACAATCGGGCGTTATGAGTGAAACTTCCGATTGCATCGTGTTCAGCGATGCCGCCATCAAGCGTGGCGACCATATCATCTGGCAGCATGGCACCTTCGCCATTCCCACCGGTTCGGTCACGGCCATCGTCGGCACCAACGGCACCGGCAAAACCACGATGATGAGGGCCGAGCTGGGCCTTTTGCCGCTCTGTCATGGCAGCCTGACCGTGCTGGGCAAGCCCGCAGGCGAGATGAACAAACGCATCGGATATGTGCCGCAGAGCTATGTGGCGAATGTCGATTCCAATCTCACCGCCGAACAATCCGTGTTGCTGGGCCTGACCGGCACCCGATTCGGCATCCACCCCATCACCAAGGCCCAGAAAGCCAAAGCGCTCGAGGCGATGGAGTTCACCGGCATCGCCGACAAGGCGCGGTACCGTCTGTCCGAACTGTCCGGCGGTTTGCGCCAGCGTGTGGCCATCGCCCAGGCGTTGGTGTGCGACCCACAACTGCTGATGCTTGACGAGCCGTTGGCCAACCTCGATCTGGCCAGTCAGCGCGCCACCGTACACGTGCTGGCCAAGCTGAACCGCGAACTGAACATGACCATCCAGGTGGTTGCGCACGATCTCAATATGCTCTTGCCGATTCTGACCGGTGCCGTCTACTTGCTCGACGGTCACCCGCACTACGCCGATATGCACAAAGTGCTCGACTCCGACCTACTCACCCACCTCTACGGCACACAGGTGCAGGTGGTCACCACTCCGCAGGGAGACATGTTCGTGACCCCGACGCCGGATGAGCTCCAGGACCAGCCGCAGGATATGCACACGGCAGCCGAAGTGGCGCAATTGCACCATCACGAGCACGGCAATGCCACCAATGGCAGTGCCGCCATCAGCGCCGAGAATCGATAACATCAAGCGAGCCGACCCACAGCCCATCAACGGACTGCAGCTCAGGCATGGAGAAAATACAGAGACATGAGCACCATCAACTTTTCGTATGATCCCGAATGGCTGGATACACTGTCCGCTCCATTCATGACCAACGCCTTCATCGCCGGCCTGTGCATTGCCCTGGCCGCCGGTGTCATGGGATACTTCACCATCGCCCGTCGTTCCACCTTCGCGGCCCATGCGCTGGCCCATATCGGTCTGCCGGGCGCGACCGGCGCGGTGTTGCTCGGCCTGCCCGTGTCACTGGGCATGGGCGTGTTCGCACTGGGCGGCGCACTGGTGATCGGTGCTTTGGGCAAGCGCGTTTCCGAGCGTGAAATCGCCACCGGCACCGTGCTGGCCTTCGCCACCGGCTTGGGTCTGTTCTTCGCGCGATTGTCGAGTTCCGCCTCCCAGCAGATGCAGTCGATCCTCTTCGGCTCGATCCTGACCATCACCACCGGCCAGATCATCGGCTTCGCCGTGTTCGACGTACTGCTGCTGGCATTGTTGGCCATCATCTACCGCCCGCTGCTGTTCAGCTCGCTGGATGAGCAGGTGGCACAGGCCAAGGGTGTGCCGATCGGGCTGATGAACGTGGCGTTTATGGCGATTATGGCCGGTGTAATCACCATTGCCGTGCCGGCAGTGGGCACCTTGCTGATTTTCGCGCTGGTGATCACGCCTGCGGCCACCGCCAATATTCTGGCCGGCTCCCCATTCAAGGCGATGGTGATCGCCAGCGTGCTGTGCTTGGTGTCGATTTGGGCCGGACTCGTGCTGTCGGCGATGTTCCCCGCTCCCCCGAGCTTCATTATCGTGACGCTTTCCACCCTGTTCTGGGCTATCGCCAAAGCCGTGGAGACGATGCGGAAGTAATCTCATTCATTTTTCTTGCCCACGCTGGCGAATTCATAGCGGGGGCTTTGTTATATCTTCTCCACCAAGGCATTGGCGATGGCGGCGATGCCTTCGCCGCGGCCAGTGAATCCCATATGGTCGGTGGTGGTGGCGGTAACCGATACCGGGCAACCAACCGCCGCAGACAGGGCGGCTTCGGCTTCAGCACGGCGTGTGCCGATTTTCGGGCGGTTGCCGATGATCGCCACCGAGGCCGATGCCGGCGTATACCCGTTGGATGCCAGATGCGCCACAACTTCTTGCAACATATCGATGCCATGCATTCCGGCACCATGCGCGTCCGCACCGACACCGAACAGTGAACCAATGTCTCCCAATCGGGCGGCGGCAAGCAACGCGTCAATCAGAGCGTGCGCGGCCACATCGCCATCGGAATCGCCTTCGATCCCCTCGTATTTGGCGGCATCGGCCTCGCTGCATGAATCAGGCACCGGCCAGTAGAGCCCGGCAATCCACAGTTCACGGCCTGAGCCAGCAGGCGCAAAACGGTGAGCGTCAAAACCTTGCCCTATCAGCACTCCTACAGACCCCATGCAGTCCCCTTCGATGGCGTTGCCCAGACGAACGGCAGCAAACGATTATGAATCACGAAGCCCCGGCGCATCGCATAAGGACACGACCGGGGCCTCAAAACAATCAAATCACTTCTTCTTGGACTTCTTCTCGGCTTCGACACGAGCCAAAGTATCGGCCGCGGCCTCTTCGGGCTCGGCGGTGTGATGCTTGTCGTCACCGGGCTGAGCGGGCTCGTAGCCCAGATTCACGTCGAGCAGACGCTGGGCTTCCGCCTCGTCGATCTTCTCGGACAAGGCGATCTCAGAAGTCAGAATGGCACGGGCCTTGGTGAGCATGCGCTTCTCGCCCGCGGACAGGCCGTGCTCGTCGACATCGCGCTGGGCGAGATCGCGAACCACTTCGGCGATCTTGTTGACATCGCCGGTGGCGATCTTTTCGACGTTCAGCTTGTAACGGCGAGACCAGTTCATCTCTTTCTCGATGATCGGGGTCCGCAGGATGCCGAACACCTTGGCCACTTCGGATGCGGAGACGATGTCACGCACACCGACCTTCTTGGCATTGTCCACGGGAACGTTGATGACCAAACCATCGGAAGAGAGTACGGACAACTGCAGATATTCGCGCGTCACTCCCTTGACCGTCCGCTCGGTAATGGCCTCCACCTTCGCTGCACCATGACGCGGATAGACGACCATATCGCCGACTTTGTAAGACATGTACCCTCCGAGAACTGACGGCTTACACACGAAAACTCGAATAATTATGCCATGCGGTCTGGACCACCCCTATGAGAGCGCTCACAACCACGGAAACACAACGAAAAGGGCAAGAATTCGCCATTTTCGACGCGCCAATGTAGCGTTTTCGACTCCAACGCACGTAGACTTTGGGTCATGGCTGAAGAAACGAAGATCAAGGAAGATACCGTCACCGTGCCTGTCGCCCAAGGCGACCTCGATGCGACGAGCAATGCTGAATTCTACAACCCCCACGGAGTTCTCGGCGGGCATCTCGGCATCGGCAAGCATGCCGACACCGCCACAATCCGCGTGCTGCGTCCGCTTGCCAAGTCCGTGACCATCCTCACCCAGGATGGCGAATACCCGATGACCCACGAATACAACGGCGTGTTCGTGGTTACCGTGCCGGCTTCCGGCACTAAGAAGCAGCCCACGATTCCCGACTACCGTGTCAGGACCGAGTGGGAAAGCGGCGCAGTGCTCATTGAGGACGACCCATATCGCTATATGCCCACAGTCGGCGACATGGACACCTATCTGTTCGGCGAGGGCCGTCACGAGAAGCTCTGGGAGACGCTTGGCGCGCATGTGCTGCGCTATGACGATCCGATGGGCGGCGCAGACGGCACGCCCGGCGAACAGGTGGTAGGCACCGCATTCTCCGTGTGGGCCCCGAACGCCCATGCCGTGCGCGTAGTCGGTAACTTCAACGCTTGGGATGGCCGCCGTCATGCCATGCGCGAGCTCGGCTCCTCCGGCGTGTGGGAGATCTTCATCCCCGGAATCGGCGCGGGCGAGACCTACAAGTTCCAGATCCTGAACGCCAATTACACGTGGGAGATGAAGGCTGACCCGATGGAGCGTCAGCACGAAGTTCCGCCGAACACCGCCTCCATCGTCACCGAATCCACCTACAAGTGGAACGATGACGCCTGGATGCAGCACCGCCGCACCACCAACCCGCATGATGGCCCGGTCTCCATCTATGAGGTGCACGCCGGCAGCTGGAGGCAGGGACTGACCTACCGCGACCTGGCCAAGCAGCTCGTGGACTACGTCAAGCAGGAAGGCTTCACCCACGTGGAGTTCATGCCACTGGCCCAGCACCCGTTCTCCGGCTCCTGGGGCTATCAGGTCACCGGCTACTATGCGGTCGACTCCCGTCTCGGTTCCCCCGACGACTTCCGTTACCTGGTCGACCAGTTCCATCAGGCCGGCATCGGCGTGATCATGGACTGGGTGCCCGCCCACTTCCCGAAGGATGCCTTCGCGCTCGGCCGCTTCGACGGCACCCCGCTGTACGAGGACCCGGACCCGCTGCGCGGCGAACACCCTGAATGGGGCACCTATGTGTTCAACTTCGGACGCCGCGAAGTACGCAACTTCCTGGTGGCCAACGCCCTGTTCTGGCTTGAGGACCTGCACGTCGATGCACTGCGCGTGGATGCCGTCAGCTCCATGCTCTACCTCGACTACAGCCGCGAACCCGGCCATTGGCGCCCGAACATCTACGGCGGACGCGAGAACCTGGAGGCCATCGACTTCCTCAAGGAGGCCACCGCCACCGCGTACAAGAACAACCCCGGCGTCATGGTGATCGCCGAGGAGTCCACCGCATGGCCGGGCATCACCGCCCCCACTTCCGCCGGCGGCATCGGCTTCGGCATGAAGTGGAACATGGGCTGGATGCACGACACCCTCGAGTATCTGCACGAGGAGCCCATCAACCGCAAGTGGCACCACAACGAGATCACCTTCTCCATGGTGTACGCCTACTCCGAACACTACGTATTGCCCATCAGCCACGACGAAGTCGTGTACGGCAAGGGTTCCCTGTACGGCAAGATGCCGGGCGATGACTGGCAGAAGCTGGCCGGCGTGCGTTCGATGTTCGCCTATCAGTGGGCTCACCCAGGCAAGAAGCTCTCCTTCATGGGCAACGAGCTGGCCCAGTGGGGCGAGTGGGATCACGACGCCTCCATCGATTGGGATTGCCTGAACTGGCAGGAGCACCGTCAGGTCCAGACCATGGTCGCCGACCTTAACGCCTTCTACAAGGCGCATCCGGCACTATGGAGCCAGGACTTCGACCCGGCCGGCTTCCAGTGGCTGACCAGCGACGATGCCGACCACAACACGCTGAGCTTCCTGCGCATCGGTACCAAGGGCGAGACCTTGGCTGTGGTGGTCAACTTCTCCGGTGAGGCCTGGTCCGATTACCAGGTGGCGCTGCCCACCGGCGGCAAGTGGACCGAAGTGTTCACCACCGATGACGCCAAGTACGGCGGCTCCGACATCCACAACGGCACCTTCGAAGCGGTCGAGGGCGAATATCATTCACGTCCGTTCTCGGCGAAGATCACCGTTCCGGCTCTGGGAGTTGTATTCTTGAAGCCGGAAGACTGAACTGGTCAACAGGCTGAAAGGTAACCGGTTTATTTATGCTCAATACCACAGCGCGTCAGAATACGACACCGCGCACGGTGCTGGTGGTCGAGGACGAGCCCACGCTCGCCACGGCCATCGCCCAGCGCATCACCGCTGAAGGATGGACCGCTCGCGTGGCCGGGGACGGCGCTTCCGCCGTCCAGGCCGCGTCCCAGCTACGCCCCGATCTGGTGATCATGGACATCATGCTGCCGGTTATGGATGGTCTAGAGGCCACCAAACGCATCGTCGCCGAACGTCCGGTGCCGGTGCTGATCCTCACCGCACGTGATGACGAGGCCGACAAGGTCATCGGTCTGGGAGCGGGTGCCGATGATTATATGACCAAGCCGTTCTCCATGCGCGAGCTTATCGCCCGCTGCAAGGCGCTGCTGCGCCGCGTGGAGCGTGCGAAGGTCATCGCCAAGAACTCGGAGAACGAGAAGCTGCTCGACTTCGGTTCGATGGTCATCGACCCGGCCCAGCGCATCGTCACCGTGAACGGCGAACAGGTGCATCTGACCCCCACCGAGTTCGATCTGCTGGCCACGCTGGCCCGCCGCCCGAAGTCGGTGCTCACCCGCGAAAAGCTGCTCGAAGAGGTCTGGGACTGGGTCGACGCATCCGGCACCCGCACCGTCGACAGCCACGTCAAGGCGCTGCGCCATAAGCTCGGTGCCGATACCATCCGCACCGTGCATGGCGTGGGCTACGCTTTCGAGCCGCCGACCGCGTGATGGCATCCAAAAAACAACAGCAATCCCGGCTTGATGCGATGAAACCTCGCGTCAAGCCGGTTGATTTGTTCTCATCTCTGAAGCTGGAACTCAGCGCACTGATCGTTATCGCCACTGCCATCGCGTTTGCCATGTGCTGGTTCCTCCTGAAATTCGGCTGGTCCGGTTGGATCGCCATGCCGCTGACTTTGGTGGTGGCCTTGGGCATCACCTATTTCTTCTCTCGCGGCATCACCGCTCCCCTACGCCAGATGCGCGATGTGGCCGAAGCCATGGCGGATGGCGATTACACGGTCCGCGTGGATATCGATCAGGATCGTCATGACGAGGTCGGCAAGCTGGCTCGCTCGTTCAACGAGATGGCCGGCGAACTCGAGCATGCCGATAAAATGCGCCGCGACATGATCGCCAATGTGAGCCATGAGCTGCGCACGCCCGTTTCCGCTTTGCAGGCGATGGTCGAGAACATGGCCGACGGCGTCACCGAGCCCACTCCCACCAATCTGGAGAGCATCCTCACCCAAACGCAGCGTCTCTCCGATCTCATCGCCTTCCTACTGGACCTGAGCCGTATGGAGGCCGGTGCGGCGAGTCTGAATATCGAAAAGTTCAACTTCGCCGACTTTCTTGACGAGACCATCGAGCCGTTGGAAATCGCCGATGGTGGCCACGCCCACGACATCCGCGTCACCGTGCCGGCCGACATCACGATGGAAGGCGATCAGGACCGCCTGCGCCAGCTATTCACCAACATCATCGCCAACGCGCTGAAACATTCGGCCGACGGCACCACCGTGCTGGTCGACGCCCACGAGGACGAAAACCAAGGCACCATCGTGACCAATGTGGTGAATTTCGGCTCCCAGATTGCGCCTTCCGACCGTTTGGACATCTTCCGGCGCTTTGTCAAAGGCAAGACGGGTCCCGGCACCGAGTCGGGCGGCACCGGTCTTGGCCTGTCCATCGCGCGCTGGGCGGCCCAATTGCACGGTGGCACCGTCAAAGTGGTCGACGACACGCGAGGTGCCGATTTCGAAATCATCCTGCCTAAATATCACATCGCCGAACGCTGATATTGTCCGACGTCCTACCGTATACTGTATTCGAACAGATGTTCGAATACAGGGTGGGAGGCGCAGCATGACACAGCAATCCGAGTCACAGGCCATGGCGCACGAGGCCACGCTGTTTATTATGCAGATGGCCGGCGATTCCATGATCAATGCCGGTATTCACAACGGCGATCTGCTGATTGTCGATCGTTCGTTAACACCAGTCCCCGGAGATGTGGTTGCGGCTGTCATGGACGACGAAATCGCCATCAAGCGGCTGGTTTCACGGGCCGGCATCACCATATTGCACGCCGAGAATCCGCGATACCCCGATTACATGCCGAGCAACGGCGCTTCGCCTGCTATCTGGGGCATCGTAACCGATGTCATTCACCCGTTGATATCGTCATCGGACCGTCGCACCACGGCATCCGCCAATACCAGCACGCCCACCACCTTGGTGCCGGCCTGCTGAAACGCCTGAACGCATTGCCGCACGGTGGCACCTGTGGTGACGATGTCATCAACGAGAAGCACCGCGTCGCCATGGCCGATGAGATCACGCTTCACCCTGACATGACCGGTGATACGACGGGCACGCTGTGCCGAAGAGACCTGCTGCACGGAGCGTGCCTTGGTGGAGGAGCTCAGGGCATTGCATGGTCGCGCATCGACGCCGCACCCACGCAATGCCCCTGCCACCGATTTGGCCAACGGTGCCGTATGGGCACGTCCTCTTCGGCGCATTGACGCCCGCGATGATGGCACCGGAACCACCAATACGCGATGACCCAAGCATGATGATGGTATTGGCGTCTTGTTCAGCAGCGACACCATGATGCGGCCGAACGGGCCGTCAAGCTCGGTATCGTCGTGGTCCTTCCAGTCGAGAATGGCACGACGTACCGCTCCCTGATAAATCGATGCGGACCATATACGGGCTCCGCCACCACTGTCTGCATCCCGTTCCCGGCATTGCGCGAACAGGGCCCAGCATGCCGCACACAATACCTCATCCGGCGCGTCACACCCAGCGCAGCCGTGTGGAAACAGCAGATTGCAGACCTGTGCCCACATCGCATGCCACCACTTGTATACGCTCGGCCCGTCCATAACGCGTCACTATCGAGCTGGAGTATCGAATCGCGCAAGCAGTGCATCCAGCAGTTGTACCGTATCTTGCGGATTCTCAACACGAACACCGATCGCACCGGCCTCAACCGCGGGATAGTCATTACCCGTAGGCGTCATGCGATCACCCACGAACACCATTTCATCGGCCCGTATGCCAAGTGTCTGCGTCAGCTTGCGCACGGCATAGGCCTTATCGATGCCGCATTCGCTGACATCCACACTGGTGTATCCGCCGGCCCTGACCCGCATATGCGGCAGATCGGCCTTGACCGCTTCGACCAGCGCCTGTTTCTTCGTGTTATCGCGATCCCATGCCTGCTTGGCCGCTACGGGCGCGAACTGCCCAAGAGCGGAGAAGGTGATCTGGCTGCCCCTGTTCTCGATTCGAGGCCCCCATACCTGCTGTTCCCACAATCCCAGTTCCCGGGCATGTCGCTCAAGACTTTCCGAGACAGCGGCCACGGTGGCTTCGGACAAATCATGCGCATACACCAAGGCCCATTGCGTGCCATCCCACCGGTAATACCGGGAGCCGGAGGTAGGCATGACATGCAGATTGCCGCGCCTGGCATTCGGGGTGAGTACATCCAGCACCTGCGAGGTGACCACCGCCATGCCGCCCCCTGAGATCAGGGCCACCACCGTATGGTCGAGCAACGCACAGAACCGTTCGATCATCGCGGGCTTCATCGGCTGTTTTGAGCTGGCCAGTGTGTTGTCCAAATCGAAACCGAACACCTTGGCGTTGGAGCAGACATTATCGAAATCAAGTTCGGACCACGAACGTACCACCATTTGTCGTGCCTCCCTCGTTGACGAATGTTCACAACCAATGAACCAATCCTAACGCATGTTGCCTCCGCCATGCCCTATGGTGGGAACCATGCTTCAGCCACCTTGGAACGCACGAATCTACCGCAACCGCCACGGTCGCGGCACACGAACCCCGATGTTCGGCACCCGTCTGCCCCGTTACCGCACTCGCACCGGCATGTTCGACGATATGGTGGCGGCCCAGGTTCGCAGGCTCGGCCAAGCGTGGCCGGAACTGATACGTCCGCTCCAGTTCGCGGTGGAGGATGTGCCGCCTTCGGATCCGACGCCTTGGCAGACCGAGCCGAATATGACGTCCCAGTGCTTCCCCGCCAGCCACGGCATTCCCGCACGAGTCGTGCTCTACCGCATGCCGTTGCAGACCGAGGCACCTACCAAGCTCGAACTGCAATTGGCCGTCAGGGATGAGCTGGTGGCCCGCATAGCGGAATTGTATGGGCGCAGGCCCGAGGAAATCGACCCCGACTGGGGCCTGTGACAACACTGCGGACCGTGTCACTTGTAATAAGGTAGTGGCACGGCCCGCAGCTATATCGCCGCCGAAACATCATCAAACTGACGCTTCGGCGAGCATACCCTTCTACTTGACGATGGAGGAATCGTTCCGAGCCCAGACATGAACCGTGGCGGGCATCAGCGTTGAAGCGTCGATGACGGACAATCCGGCGATGTCCTTGTCTTGCAACGAATCGTGACTGAACCGCGCTCCCCAGCTCACTTTCTTGGATGAGTCCTCCAACATCAGCACGACCGCGGTGCCATGATCGCCGGAAAGATTGCCGGCTTCAATCGTTTGCGCTGCGTTCGCATCCAGTGTGATTTCCTTGGAGGTTACCGAAGCACCGGCATCATCGTAGGCGCGCAAGGTGACCGTCCTGCGCGCATTGGACGTATTGGCCAGCGTGATGGAGGCCTTTACTCCGTCGGGAAGGGCCAACCCCGAGAATTCGGATGGCTCGCCGGCATTGACCAATGCGAAATCGGCTTGGCCGGAGTCACCGGAGCGTGTGGCCTTGACGGAGAACGACATGGCGTCCTCTGCGGTGGACATCACGCCCAACGCCCCATCAGGAGCTTCTCCCAAGTCGATCGCCGTCACTTTATCAGCAGTGACGGTGGCATCTTTGGCGGGAACCAAGCCTTTGGCGGTAATCCATGACAGCCCGGTGCTGGTGTCTGCCTTGGCGAACAGATAAGCGGTGACCGCATCGCCGGCAGTAATGGACGGCGCCACCGATGCATTGGATGCGGTCGGCAGCGGCAGCGCGAAATCAGAACCCTTCGGTGTCAGACCATCCATGGTCACCGTGCGCACCACGGACGCGATAGGAGTCTCCTTGCTGGAAACGGTCACGAACAGACCATGCTGCCCATCGACCGCGGCGGACAGTTCCATCGAGGATTCCCCCTCGGCTGGCACAGACAGCGTGGATTGGGTGGACAATGCCATTTTCCCGGCTGTCTCGGAACCCCAAACGGCAATGTCGACGGTGGTCGGCTTGGTGGAGGGATTCGAGACGATGAGCTGCTGTGTGGTACCGGTCGTGCTGTCGGAGAGCAGGAACGACTGGCTGAGCGAGGTCGATACGCAGGATGCCGCCGATATGCCTCTCACATCGCCATCATCGGCCCATGATGCGATGGTGCCGACGGCGCCGGTGCCAGCTGCGGCCTGCAGCATACGGGTATTGATCAGACGAGCTCCCTGATTGATCTTCTGAGCACCGGTTTTCACCGAGGAATCGTCGGTCGAATCGGCGTCTTTCAAAGTTACGTCATCTGAACTGGACTTTTGCCCGATCGCCGAGACAGTGGCGCTGTAGACGGAGCCGAACGCCGCATAGCGCGCTTGTGTGCTCAGATTGCCGACAGTGGCCTGGAAGGCGCTGTCGCCGTACGTGCCGGTATCGGCCAATCCTATAGGTGCCGGGCAGTAGGTTTCGGACTGGGTCGGACTAACGGTCTGGTCGATGGCATTATCGGAAGCGGCCACCTTATCCACCCAGATATTGGGGATGGGGGCCATGACGAGAACGACGAACAGCGCAATCAACACCAGCATGGTGATCACACCGAGCACGATGCCGATCGCACGTTTGAAACCAGAAGTTTTGTTGCTCATGCCTGCTCCTCCAATCCGTAGGACGGTCGTCTGCGAGGCATGGCGACCAAGCAGTACAACGCCGTGATCACACCTAGGCATATCAGCCAGGCGTGCCTCCAGACACTATGCTGTGCACGTTGCTGCCATGAGGTATCCACCTGCTGTGAGGCGCTGCTACGCAGCGTCAGACGATAGTAGCTGCCGCTATCCGTGGAGACCAAGGACTGGGTGCCGTTCGATGCGGCGATATTCGCGCTCAACTGTTCATACGGCATGTCGTTCAAGGAATCGCCGGTCTCGGGAACCACGTAGATGCCGCCGAATCCAAGCGCGCTGATGGCCGCGATGGCCTCTTCGTCGGGATTGGACAGCAGCGAGGCACAGGCCTGGGCCAGTTGTTCGTCAACCGCATCATGCTTGCCGGACAGCAGGCGCGCCCGCTGGACCGGAGAGCTGTCGATCAAATCGCCGCGCGAGGTGCGCATCACCGCATAGTTGACGATGTTGCGGGTCTCCGCGCTCACGGCAAGCACACGATGATCGGCACCAGCCTCCAGATAATCGGTGGTGACCATGGGCAGGCCGTTTTCAGACACGCCCAGTCCCGCATCCTTATGACGTTCGATGCCATACATGCATTGGATGCCAATGCAGCACACCAGTATCAGAGCAAGCACCACACGGCCAGACACGATAAGCACATGCAGACGGTCCTTTTTCGATGCGGGATCACTGCCAGACGCATGCAACGGTTGGAATCGCTTCACCGCCCCACCAGCGACGAGACACACGCAGGCGAGGAAGCCCAATATCATCATCGCGATGCCCGGCTGCGCGGAACCGGCCACGACACCATCGGCATCCACGGTTATGGCCACACGGCTGGAGACCAGGGCGAGCGCACCTCCGCAGACGATTACCACCCACATCAGTCGCGAGGTCCGCAACGCGAACGGCAGCACCAGCGAAGCAAGAGCAAGCAGCGTGATGACGCCAAACAGCACAGTGACCGCCAAATCGGCATAATCAGTCGACCCCATTCGCCATCCCAGCGCACGCTGTGCGGCCTCAAGCAGACTCAGCGACGCCGGCGACGCGTTGGCGGATGACGTTGGCACCGTGATGTCGCCGAACAGTTGACGCCACATGCCCAAATCGGCGTAACGCACCGCATTGACGAGCGTAGGAGCCACCGCAAAGGCGGCAGGAACCGGAATCAGCAACAGCATGGCGCGCTTGCGACGCACGAATAACAGGAACATCAGGAACACGACGATCAGCGCGAACAGCAGCTGCGGTTCGGCGGCCACCACAGGGATGAAGCACAGTGCGGCGATGGCCGCGGCCTGAACGGATGTGCGCGGCTTGAGCGGGTCTTCGGTATGGTACATACCCACAGCACGGAACACGAATGCGAACGCGGCCGGCAGGAACACCATTACGGTGAGCATCGGCATATTGGCCTGCGCATACCAGCCGAACATAATGCCGGTGGATGCCCACAGCAGTCCTCCCAGCACACGAACCACGTCCGAGCGGGTGAATACGCCCGCCAGCGCCCAGAACGACAATGCGCTCAGCGGCGCGGCCACAAACAGTATCATCGCCAAAGCGGCGGTCACATGGCCGAGCGTGACCAGCGAGGCCAGCATCAGCACCAGCAGCCACGGCGTGGGCGGCGCAGGAATGCCGGTGCCGCTGCCAAACACCCACGGCGTGGTGGCGGACTGCACCAGTTGCGTGAAGCTGGCACCGGTGGGAAGCAACACATCGGAATACAACGATCCGCCGGAGAATATCGATCGGAACACCGGCCAATACAACACCGCAATGGCCGCAAAGCACACCAGCGCCATCACCACGGCCGCACTCCAGCGATATATGGTGCGTGTCCGCAGATGGGCACGTTCCAGCGGACTGAGCAGCACTCTGCCCTGCTGGGATTGGAATGCATCCCGACGATCATGGAACTGCTTGATCTGCTGACTGTCTGCGAACAAGACATGCAGGGACGATGCGGCGACCTTCGATTGTCTGGCCACCAGACTGCGTGATTTCATGTTTCCCGCGATATCGGCCAAGGCCAGCCATGGCAGGCACAATTGCACCCATGCTTCATACGGCTTCTTGCCGAACATCATGGCTATGGCCATGCCAAAACTGCGGAGCAGCCTCCACAGCCAGACGATAAACCAGGACGACATGGCCAGGTCCGTGTACAGATACCGCTGTTGGGAGCGATGCACCGTCATCGCATGATTGACCGTGTGATCTTCCTTAAGCGGCTCTCCGCCTCGCGTACGAATGCCCTCATACCGTGCGCGGCGATGTGATATCTCCGCTTGCGGGACAACCACCACGCGTCCGCCGCTCAGGCAGACACGGCGGCAGAAATCAACCGATTCGCTGTAGGTGGTCAGCCAGGCATTGATGCCCCGCAGTCGCGTGAATTGCGACATGGACACCAGCGCGCCTGCCAGCGACACCGCAAACACATCCTGCCGCCCGTCATACTGCTCCTGATCGGGTTCTCCATCGACCACCAGGGAATGCACGGCGTGGTGACCCGCATACATACCGACATCATGCAGATGGGAGCCTTCCCAATCGCACTGTTTGCACCCGAGCACACTGGCGCCCGGCGTATTGCGCCACGCCTCAAGCAATCGTTCAAGGCATGAGGCATCCGAAGGGCGGGAATCATCATGGAGCAGCCACAATGCGCGGGGAGCGTCATCCAGATCGGCACGATCCAATGCCCGGCTGACCGCATCGCCGAAGGAGCGTGCGCCCTTGGCCGAGACGATGTGAATGGTCACATGCTTGGACTGCGGCACCTCCATCACCGGCCCCGATGGCGAGGGGATGACCTCGAACGAGGTGGTTATCCTCGAACTGGTGCGCCCGGTCGCGTCGGCGATGATGACGACTCCCGGAAGAACATTCTGCGTCAATACCGAACGCAATGTAGACCGGAGGAAACGCATATCCTCCTCAACGGTGATCACAGCCGTAATGCCGGTATCCACATCCTGCCTATGCGTATATGGTCGAGAAGACATGGCGTCGGCCAACGCCTCATGAATATCGCTATTACCTGTCGGACTCATAAACTCCCAGTGTACGCACCAGACTTGAAGGGGGTGTGTGGAGCTACGCCCGCTCCCGGTGCTCTCGCTTATATCGACGGCGTTCGCGCTCGCTCATGCCACCCCAAATACCGAATCGCTCATCATGGTCGATGGCCCATTTCAGGCATTGCTCACGCACTTCGCATTTTGCGCACACACGTTTGGCATCACGGGTCGAGCCCCCCTTTTCCGGGAAGAACGCCTCCGGATCGGTTTGCGCGCACAACGCCTTGTGCTGCCAAGATACATCGCCATCAGGTCGGAATAGTCCCCACAATTCGTGCCATGGCTCTTCGGCTGAATCGTCGACCACACCCCACATGCGATTCTCCTTGCCTATTGAGCTTTTCATACGGACTAAATTACACACATGCAATTTCGGTTTTGTCAAATTCTTTCTCGTGTCATTACATCATTTTTATGGAACTGTGTGCTATGGCGTGAACGCGATGCCCTGACGCCGTTGCCCATGATATTGTGCCGTTCCTGCGCAGGAACACCATAGCGCAGGAACACCCGGCGGATGCTGTGTCAAAGTGTCATTCAGACAATCGACAGTTTCAGGAGGGGTTATGACGCAGGAATCAGGTGGGGCGGATCCGCATATCAACCCGCCAAGCTTCATTCCTGCAGGAAATCGACGCACCCGGCCTTCCGGGCAGGTGCCACGCTCCTTCGCCCCCGCCCGAACCTCGCGCCAGTCAGGTCAAGCTCCATCGGCCCGTCCGTCCGTCACGGGAAATGACATCGAAGAGCCTCAACTGAACGCCAACGCCACGGCAAGCGCCAACGTCGCGGACAACGGCAGGCGGACTCCGCCCAGTTTTTCTCCGAAAACCGGACGCGCCACTCGCAGCACGGCTCCGGATGCCGCCGCACCGCGCAGCATTCCGCCGTCGCGAGCGCGGATGTCTTCCGGCTCATCCCGCAACGCCGTGCGCAATCCGTCGGATATGCCGGTTTCCCGGCCCTCATCGCCAGCAGCAAACGTGTCCACGAAGTTCAGCCATCTTGGCCGGCCGGCGGCGGCAACGGCGAAAACGGTAACGGCACGCCGTCCGCGAGCCTTACGCATCACCCTATGCGCAATCGCGGTACTGGTGGCGGCGTTGATTCTTTCCGTTTTCGGTGCCTGGCAATGGGTGGACAGCAAACTGAATCGGAGCGACTGGCTGACCGACACCCCCAACACGCCGGCCTCGACTTGGCTGATTCTTGGCTCCGATGAGCGTGACGGTTCCACCGATTACGGCGGCGTAGACAATATCTCTGGCTTCAGGACCGATACGATTCTGGTGCTGATCAAGCCCAAAAGCGGGCCGAGTTCGTTGGTTTCCATTCCCCGCGATTCGCTCATGAACGTCGATAACCAGTACATGAAAATCAATGCGGTGGCGCTGATTGCGGGCAAGAAGGCTTTGGTAAGCAACGTCGAGCAGATCACCGGCCAGAAAATCGATCATGTGGCACAGATCAAGTTCGGCGGTCTGCAGAACGTGGTGAACGCCTTGGGCGGTATCGAACTGTGCTATGACGAGGATGTTCAGGATTCCTATTCCGGACTGAACTGGAAGGCGGGATGCCATACGGCGGATGGTTCCACCGCATTGTCCTTCTCTCGTATGCGATATGCCGACGCGCGAGGAGACTTCGGACGCAACGAACGCCAGCGACAGGTCATCTCGGCCATCGTCAAGAAGGCTTCCAGCAGTGAGACCCTGACCAATCCGTCCAAAATCGTGGCAGTGTCCAATGCCGCGATGAGCGCACTCACCGTGGACGAGAAGACCAACCCTTACACGTTGCTCACCATGGCGTTGGCGTTCAAAAGCGCCACCGGCTCGAATGGCATCTCCGGCAGCGTGTACTGGTCCGACCCCGATTATTACGTTGATGGCGTTGGTTCCTCGGTGCTGCTTGACGACGCCAAGAACACCGAACTGTTCAATCAACTTGCCGACGGCACGCATAAGGCCGGCACCGTGGGCAATCTGGCGGAAGGCTGACCGACGCTTTCCCGGAGCCCATCGGCTTCATCATCGGCGCATGATCGTCACCGTTGCCTACACCGCCAATCATGCACGGGCAAAATGTCATGTGGATAACTCGGCAAGCTAGAACCACATACCTTGATTCGGCTTGCGCTTTCGGCATGCGTTCCCCCACGCTGGAAGCATGACATCACAGCAGAACGATTCGAAGCGACATTCCGTCCATACGGCATCCGCCGTATCCCGGGCGAAGCACCGTTTGGGCGCGCCGCCATTGCGCGCCCGCCTGACCATGTTTGCCGCGGCATGCCCGATGATCGCGCAGGCATTGATGATGGTCATACTGCTGTTGCACGGGCAATGGCTGTTCGCCGCCATGATCGCACCGGGCATATTCGCCTGTCTCGTGTCCCTGCTGCTGACGCTCCCCTCGCCTCCAGACCCGGAGAAGGCTCCCGATCCGCAACAGGCAACGATCGATGTCGGTATCACGGGCGACGTCGATGACCGCGCCGCAGACCTCCGTCATGCGCCGTCGCAGCCGATAGAATCGCTGCTGCACTTCGCACGCCTGCCATGGCGCGCCATTGTGGGCCGCTGGCTTGAACCCCTTGACCTTGCGGTGCCGATCGGCATGACCGGAAGCGAGCCGCTGATGCTCGATCTGAACCGTCAGGGGCCGCATGCTCTGGTGGCCGGCACCACTGGTTCCGGAAAATCCGTGTTGCTGCAAAGCTGGTGTCTGGCGCTCGCCTCGATGAACGGGCCTGAGCATCTGAATTTCGTGTTCTTGGATTTCAAAGGCGGTTCCGCGTTCCGCAAACTCGAACGGTTGCCGCATACCGTGGGCAGCGTATGCGATCTGGATCTGGCGCATGCCGTACGCGCGTTGCGTGCGCTGGAAGCCGAACTGACACGCCGTGAACAGCTGTCCGCCGCTGTCCATGCTTCCGATATCCGCGATATGGTCAATCCACCACCGCGCCTGATCGTGGTCATTGACGAATTCCATGCCCTGAAGGACCAGCTCCCGGATTATGTGAATCGTCTGGTGCGTATTGCCTCGCTCGGCAGGTCACTGGGCATGTATCTGATCGCCTGTACGCAGAATCCCATGGGTCAGGTCAGTGCCGATATGAAGGCGAATATGTCCGTCAGCATTTGTTTACGGGTTCGGGACCGTCTGCAATCATGCGAGCTGCTTGGTGATGGTCGTGCCGCCGACCTCAGTCCGGCAATGCCCGGTGCGGCGTTCTGCAACGATTCTGAACAGGTGACGGCATTCCGCTGTGCAACGGCACGCGATATCGATGCGGTGTGCCGCCAGATCGCGTTCGCATCGCGGTTCGTCGGGAGCCCGCCGCAGCCGTCCCTGTTTACCGCGCCACTCCCCCGGCACGTAAAAGACCGGACTGTGGCCGACCACGCACCGCAACGCATTCGATTTGGACTTGCCGACGATGGCATCAACCTGCGAGAGGCGACGGTATCCCTCACCGGTGGCAATATCGGTGTCATCGGCCCGCAGGGGCGCGGCAAAACCACGTTGCTGAAAACATTGGCTCGACACGCCAGCATGGCTGATGGCTTGGCGGTACGTGTCAGTTCCCTGCATCGTCGGGTATGGAGCTCGCAATGGCTTCATGGCGGCCGCTGCACGCCGTATGCCAGCTCGGATGCACCACCGCCTCCGCATATCGTGTGGTTCGTCGACGACGCCGATGAGTTGTTCGACCCATTCCGCACCGACGAGCAGGCGCTGTCTTTCACACATGCGTTGGCCGATGAGTCCGTCAGCGTGGTATTCGCCGTCAGCACGATTCGCCCGATACGTATACCAGAGCATTGCAATACCAGAATCGTGTTCCCGTGCGGGGAACGAACGTCTGACCTTATGGCCGGAGTCCCCGCTCGCCTATTGGATATGATGAGTCATATCGATGCCGACAACACGGGCCGGGCCGTGCTCATCGAGGGCACATCGGCATGTCTGGTGCAGTGCGCTTCGTGAAAACTTCGGTTTTTTCTCGGCAAAACCTCTTGAAAATCACCACGGTTCGTGGTTACCTTGGTACTGGACTTAAGGAACAACACCAGCCACGGGGCTTTTAAGGGAGGCAAGCAATGAGCAGCGCTTTTGATTGGCGAGCCAAGGCCGCATGTCGTGACAAGGATCCGGAACTCTTCTTCCCGGTGGGCAACACCGGTGCAGCCTATCAGCAGATTGAGGAGGCCAAGGCCGTGTGCCGCACCTGCAAAGTGATTGACGCATGCCTGAAGTGCGCACTGGACACCAATCAGGATTACGGCGTGTGGGGCGGCTTGAGCGAAGATGAGCGTCGTGCGCTGAAGCGCCGCGCCATGCGCGCCCGCCGTTCTCAGGCCATGCAGATGCAAATCTGATGTTTTGATTATCGCTTCGTCATACTAGGAAACCCTCCCGCTTGGGAGGGTTTCCTCATTTCGGGCTTCGCATCACTCGTCCTGAGCAGCCCTGAGCTTCATATCAAGCACCACGCGGGTGCCGCCTTCGCGGCGCGGCTCCCAATGCACGGAACCACCGAAATCATTGGTCACAAAGGTGTTGATGATCTGCGTGCCCAAACCGGAACCGGAAGAACGAGCCAATCCACCCTGTTCTTCGGAGCCGAGACCGGAACCGTCATCCTCGACCACCACATTGAGGTTCGGGCCGGAGCGGCCCACGGAAATCGTGATATGGCCATCCTTGCGGCCTTCGAACCCATGCTCCACCGAATTGGTGATGAGCTCGGTCAGCACGAGGGACAGCGGCGTGGCATCCTGAGCGGGCATCATGCCGAACTTGCCCATGTAGTTGATATCGATGTGCTGGTCTTTCATCGTGGCTAGGTCCACGGCCATGCGCAGCAGGTTGGCGATCACCTTGTCGAAGTCGACGACCTCGTCGGCGGTCTGGCTCAATCCCTCATGCACCATGGCAATGGTCTGCACGCGGCGTTGCGCCTCCTGCAATTCCTTCTTGACCTCATCCGACTTGGTCTTACGAGCCTGAAGCCTCAGCAATGCGGAGACGGCCTGCAGGTTGTTCTTGACACGATGGTGAATCTCGGAAATCGTAGCGTCCTTGGTCTGCAGCTCCTGCTCACGACGGCGCAGCTCGGTGACGTCACGGCATAGCAGAATCGCTCCGATACGGCCGTTGTTGTCATACAAGGGCAACGAGCGCATCGAGACGGCGGAACGGTTGGCGTTGAGTTCGGAGTCGACCGCGGCTTTGCCTGTCAACACCAACGGCAGGGTTTCCGGAACAGGGTCGTTCTCCTTCAATAGCTGTGTGCCGAGTTCGCTGAGGTAATGGCCAGGCATGGTGGTCAGCAGACCGAGACGCCTAAAGCAGCTGATGGCGTTCGGGGCTGCGTATCGAACCACGCCGTCCATGGTCAGGATGATGAAGCCGTCCGCCACGCGAGCGATATGGCGTTGGCTCATCACCGAATCCTTGTAGGGGAATTGGCCTCGCGGAATCATCTCGTACAGATGCTTGCCGGCGTTGATGCTTTCCGACTCATATCGGCCGTTGGATTCTCGTGTGGCCATATTGGTCTCACGCACGACCAAGCCCAAGGTCTTGCCATTGTGCCGAACCGGCGCGTACACGTTGCAGACGGTCGCCTTGCCCACGGTTCTCAATACCGTGGAGCGGAACACCACGCTGGAGAGCATGGCGGCGTCCAATTCGCCGACCATGTCGTCCGGCATGACGTTTCCCACCACGTCTTCCGCCCGCAGCGTCATAACGGTGGATGGACGGCATTGCTCGGCCACCACGTATTTGCCATCGCCATCCTGTACCAGCAGCAGCAGATCGGCAAAGCTCAAATCGGCGATCACCTGCCAATCGGCGACAAGATGATGCAGCCACTCGCGGTCCTCGTCGTCGAAGTCGGGGCGCGTTGCAAGGATATGTGAAAAATCAGCCATATCCCTATCATACGCAGACGCACCGCCGCCGTCGCGGCAAGCCACACGGGCAAGTACGACGACTATGACGACATCGCATCTTCAATACCGCGCCAATCGCGTTGCACGGCTTCCCGCCCGTGGCCAAGGTGCCGGCATGTTGCTTATCGTACACGGCAAGCATCACGTACAGTTTGATATCCGAAGCCGCCACCATATTGCCGGCATTGCTGTGTCCATGGAACCCATCATCGCGTTTGCCTGCGCTTTGGCGTTGTCATCGCCATTGTCCTGGGCCGCAAGATAGACCGGCAGATAGAAATCGGCAGCCACGAATTGCTTGCCGGACTGCGACGTGGTCGCGATGGTGGCGTCCTCTGAGGAGTCGGCGGATGTTCCATCGATGACCATGGCGGAGACGGCCACATCGGAGGACGAGTATGAATCCGCGATGTCAGACAACTGGCTGGATGTGATCACCGGAGTGGAAGGCTTCGACTTCTCCGTCGAGCTTTTCTTGGACGAATCGTCGCTGTTCTTGTCTTTGGCGCTATCAGACGTGTTCTTCTTGGCCTTGGACTTGGCGTCAGAAGAATCCGTCGTGCCATCATCGGCGGAATCCAACGCATCGGCCCCGGTCGACTGTGCCGATGTTTGCGCCTGCGGCTGAGCTCCCCACAATCCCATGCTATGGGTGATGAACAAGCCGATGACTAACGCCACGACACAAATCAGCGCGATGAGCACAATCACCACCGCTTTGGTGTGATCGACGCCAGGACGCCCGGCGGGAGGTTCAGGAGAAGCAGGGGCCGCCGGATTGGCCTCGGGCTGCTCCAATGGGCTTCCGCACTGCGAACAGAAGGCATTTCCTTGCTCGTTGGCAAACCCACACTCCGTGCAATACACCATCGCCGAGCCCTTTATTGCTGCGACGTTCTCATCTTCGGATTCCATAGTATCGCCGCCATTGGGTGATAGTGTTCGTGCGAGTCGGTATTGACAAGCATAAAAGTTACGCTAACGTAGGTTACGGCAGCGTAAGAAGCGTATCGTCAACTCGTGAAACGGGGGCATCACCATGGCATCAACAACCGGCGACTCGGAAAAGACGATGCATCACGACGCTCATAACAGCGCGACGATTGCAGAGGATGCCACCATCGCATCCAAGCGTCAGGCGGCTATCGAGGCGCGCGAACAGGCGTTGCAGGCCAAGGCTGATGCCGTACGGGCCAAGGCCCAGTTCAAGGCCGAGGCCATTCGAGCCAAAGCCGAGGAGAAGGCCCGGCACAAGCTCGCCAAAGCGGAGAACCGTGCGCTGAAAATCGAGGGCATTGCCCCTGCGGAAGTGGAACGCAAGATTCGTCTCGACGTGCACGGACGGCCAAAGCCGTTGATGCGCGGCTGGATTCACGCGATTGCCGCTCCCCTGTCATTGGCGGCAGGCATCGTGCTTATATGCTTGGCACATGGCGCGAGTCTGAAGTGGGCGTGTGCCGTGTTCATGACAGCGTCGCTGATTCTGTTCACCAATTCGGCCTGCTACCATCTGGGCGATTGGAGCCCGCGCGTCACCGATGTGCTGCGGCGTATCGATCATGTCAACATCTTCCTGCTCATTGCCGGCACGTATACCCCGGTTTCGTTTGCGCTGGAACCGTTCTGGCGCAATGTGATCATCATATCGATGTGGGCGTGCACGGCCATCGCCATCGTGATTCATGTGATCTGGATCAATGCACCACGCTGGCTGTATACGGTGGTGTACATCATCTTCGGCATCTACGGCCTGGCTTATATGGTGATGTTCTGGAATTCGCCGTATGCGGGGCCAGCCGTGGTGGTGCTGCTGTGCGCCGGCGGTGCCTGCTACATCCTCGGCGCCATCGTCTACGCCTTGCGCAAGCCCGACCCTTGGCCTCGCGTCTTCGGATTCCATGAGATTTTCCACTGCGGAACGGTGGCCGGATATGCCTGCCATATGGTGGCCATCTACATGGTGATCGTCTCGCTGTGGCAATAAGCGCTACGACATATAAGTATGCCCCCGCCTACGGGGGCATACCAGTCACTTAACTCAGGCCAGCGGCTTGGCGGCCTTGACAGTCACGGACAGCTCGCGGCCGTTCGGTGCGGTGTAGGAAACGACGTCGCCCACCTTGGCGCCCTCGATGGCCTTGCCAATCGGGGAATCCGGGGTCATGATGTCGTAGTCGGTGCCGGCCACGATGTCACGGCTGCCGAGCACGTAGGTCATCTCGTTGCCGTTGAGCTCGATGGTCACCACAGAGCCCTCGCCCACGGTGCCTTCCGGAGCATTCTCGATGATCTTGGAATCGCGCAGCTTGACGGTGAGCTCGGTGATGCGGCCCTCGTTCTTGCTCTGCGCCTCACGGGCGGCCTGGTAGCCGCCGTTCTCGGACAAGTCGCCCTCGGCACGCGCCACGGCGATCTTGTGCGCGATTTCCTCACGCAGCTCACCTTCACGATGGGCGAGCTCTTCCTTCATCTTGTTGTATGCTTCCTGCGTCAGCAGGTAGACCTTGTCCTCAGCCATATCGTCCTCCTGAACCGTTGTCGATGCTGAAACAATCTTCGTTATTTATGACAAAACGCCGGCTATGACCCCGGCGTTCGTCATGTGCTGACCTATGGTCAGCGGGTGGAAATGATGTCGATGACGAACACCAGCGTGTCCTCGCCGCCGATGCCGGCCTGCGGGATGCCGCGGGAACCGTAGCCGTATTCCGGCGGAATGGAAACCACCAGACGCGAACCCACGTTATGGCCCGGCACAGTCTGGTCCCAGCCCTTGATGACCTGTCCCACGCCGATGCCGAAACTGGCGGGCTGATGACGGTCGAAGCTGGAGTCGAATGGGGTGTCCTTACCCCACACCACGCCGTGGTAGTTCACGGTGACGGTGTCGCCGCGACGCACGATCGGGCCGTCTCCCTCGGTCAGCTCCACAACCTTGAGGCTCTTCGGGGCTTCGGGCGTCGGGAACTCGATAACGGGCGTGGTGCCAAATTCGGCGTTCACCTGAGGCATCTGATCTGTCATTAGTCCTCCTTCAAAGACACAATGCGCCCTACCTTAGCACCATCGGCGAATCGGCGGTAGTCCTTCATCCCTGTGCGATACGACACGCTGGCCGTATACGTCAATTCCGGTCATCATGCTGGTGAATACCGGACATGTCAATCAGCATTCGACGACATTGACGGCAAGTCCACCCTTGGAGGTCTCCTTGTATTTGGCCATCATGTCTTCACCGGTCTGCTTCATGGTTTCGATGGCCTGATCAAGGGTCACGATGTGTGAGCCGTCGCCGAGCATGGCCATACGCACGGCGTTGATGGCGGTGTTGGCGGCCATGGCATTGCGCTCGATGCATGGAATCTGCACCAATCCGCCCACCGGATCGCAAGTCAGACCCAAGTTGTGTTCGATGCCGATCTCAGCAGCATTTTCCACCTGTTCCGGCGTGCCGCCTACGACTGCGGCAAGTCCGGCCGCCGCCATCGAACAGGCCGAACCGACTTCGCCCTGGCAACCGACTTCCGCACCGGAAATTGAGGCGTTGCGTTTGAACAGGTATCCGATGGCACCGGCGGTCAGCAGAAACGTGACCACGCCCTGTTCATTGGCGTTGTCCACGAAATGCCAGTAATAGTGAAGCACGGCGGGAATGATGCCGGCGGAACCGTTGGTCGGAGCGGTTACGATGCGCCCGCCTCCGGCATTCTCCTCAGAGACGGCCAAGGCAAAGAGATCCACCCATGCGGCGTCGGAAGACTCGAGCACGGCGTCTTTGCGCCGGCTGTCGCGGCGCAGCACATCGGAATTCGAGGCGAGACGCCGATACATTTTCGGCGCGCGGCGGGGTACGTCAAGGCCACCGGGCAATGTGGGTTCCGCCGAGGTGCATCCGTGGTCCACACAGGCGCGCATAACACGCCAGATGGCATCAATATCGGATCGGACCTGGATGCCCGAGCGTGAAGCGGTTTCGTTGGCCCATACAAGTTCGGCGATGCTGAGATGATGTTCCCGGCATAACGACACCAGTTCAGTGCATGATGAGAACGGGTAGGGTGCCTCGACGCCGAAATCAGTGGATGATGACTCGTCCGCATCGGCAAAGGAGGCACCTTCCGGAGGGCGTTCATGAATGCCGATCATCGGGTCTTCGGGAGCGCCTTTGCGCACGAATCCGCCGCCGATGGAATACCAGACCTGTTCGTCGACCAAGCTTGCGGCGGCGTCGAACGCCTGGAATCGCATGCCATTGGGGTGCGCGGCCATGCGCTTCCATTGTTCGAACACCACGTCACGGTCGTAGTCGAAATGGATGCGTTTGAGGCCGGCGAGGTTCAGAGTATCGTCCAACGCGCAGATCTCGCGGATGTGCATCATGTGGTCGGTATCCACGGTGGCCGGCAGATTGCCTTCGAGCCCGGCCATCGTAGCACGATCGGTGCCGTGGCCGAGACCGGTCAGCGCCAGAGAACCATAAAGCGTGATTTTGACACGTGCGGTGCGATCGACCAAATGGTCGGCCTGCAACGAGGAGGCGAAAGCATGTGCCGCGACCATCGGGCCTACGGTGTGCGAGGATGAAGGTCCGACGCCGATGGTGAACATGTCAAGCACACTGAACATTTGGCTCCTTCTCCCCTGCTGGTTCGGCATGCCGGTGTTACCAGGCGTCATGCCATCACGATATCGTATCCCAGCCCAGCGCCCGGAATCGCTTTCGCCTTGTGCGATGATGGCCGCGCGCGTCGTGCCGGCGAGCGATAAGTCAGTCAGTGAGACAGTGCGGAGAACATCATGACCAGTACGATGATACCGATGATGGCCAATACGATCTGCACCACCATCAGCCCGATGGTCAGTCCCTTCTTGGTGGCGATTTTGGGCGCGTACGCCTGTGCCAACAGGAAGGCGATGAAGCCGAACACCGCGTAGTTGACGGTCAGGGCCATCACATCGCCGTTCGACAACACCACGCCGTTCAGCGGCTGGTTCAGCGTGTTCATCATCGCGCTCATCACGAACATGCCCCACACGCCGTAGCCGATTAATCCGACGACGCCGTACAGCCATGGCTTGAGTTTGTCGTTGGCACGCAGGGTCAGGGCTTCGGCACACCACAACAGGGCGAAGCCGACGATGTAGGTGAACGCCACGGCGATCAGTATCACGATAGTCGCCCATGGCAGGAGTGCGGCCACATTGCCGATCATGGACAGATAGAATCCCGAGCAGGCGATGGCACCAACGGTGAGTGCAGTGCCCGCAATGACGGCTTGGGCAAGCATGGTGGGCAGGGCGCCTTGTTCGACTCGTTCGACATCGGTCCAGCGTGAAGCCATGTGGATTCCTCGTTTCATCAGGTACATCGTCACAACGCCACATAGCCTAACGGCCTTTTGTTTCGGCCTTATGAGCTCTCCACATAGTGAGCTGCGAGCCCCCTCTGACGAGGGGGGCTGTCGGCGAAGCCGACTGGGGAGAGACCACGGCACAGCCGCAAAAACGGCATCGGCCACAGGCCGATTTCAAGGTGCCTCCGGTGGGACTCGAACCCACAAGCCGAAGCGATCGATTTTAAGTCGACTGCGTATACCATTTCGCCACGGAGGCCAACTTTTCTATTATAAGCTATCTCCTGCCCTGAGCATTGCTTGCGGGTTGCTGCACTTCGTACAGCCGTCGCGGCATAGCCGCTCCCCTCGCCTACAAACAGCCCACCGGGCTGTTTGCTTAACGGCTCAGCCCGCTGGAGGCACTTACCACTTACGCTATTGAGCCAGCAACCGGCGACCATAATCGAGCACAATGCCGTCCAGCAGACCGTGTTCGCTGGCAACGAACGAATCGATGGCTTCACCATGATCGGCCTTGGCGGCTTCGCTGACACGCGCCAGCACACGGCTCCAGACCACAGCGCCGCCGCCGACCACATCGATACGGCCGGGGTGGATGGTCTTGTATTCGCGGCGCTCGGCGCGCGTCATCCTAAGGAACTTGTCGTCCACGGCATAGGCGTCTTCAAGGCTCAACCGATGCCCGTCGACCACGGTGTGGTCGTATTCCTTCAATCCCATGGCCAAGGCGGTCATCGTGGTCACCGTGCCGGACACGCCAATGATGGTACGGGCCTTGCCTGCGTCCACGGTGCGGAAGGCCTCATCGATATGTTCATCGACGTCCGCAACGGCCTCATCGATCTGTGTCTGGGTCGGCGGATCATTGGTCAGATGACGTTCGGTCATGCGCACGGAACCGATGTTCATGGAAAACGCGCCCTGAACCTGGGTAGTGGGCGCACTGACGCCGTCGCCACCGATGACCAGCTCGGTGGACCCGCCGCCGAGATCAACCACCAGATAGGGGGCGGGCAGATCGTCGCGATTGACCACGGAAGTGGCACCAAGGAAGCTCAGGTCGGCTTCTTCGGTGCCGGGAATGACTTCGGGGCGCACGCCGAGGATACGTTCGATCTCATCCTCGAACTCCTCACGGTTTTCCGCGTCACGAGTTGCAGAGGTGGCAACGAAACGCAGGCCGTCGATGGGATGTTCGGCAATCACACCGGCGAATTCCCGAGCGGCCACATAGGCGCGTTCCAACGCTTCGTCGGCAAAACGATGGGTCTTGTCCACATCCTGGCCGAGACGGATCACACGCAGGATGCGCGGCACCACCTCATGCATGCCATCGGCATCGACACGTGCGATTTTCAGTCGAATGGAGTTCGTGCCGCAATCAATGCCGGCGACGGTTACGGATTCCTTGCTCATTGCCTTCTCCTCGTATCCCTTAGTGCGTATGAATGGACTGTTCGCGCTGGCTCATCTGTTGATCAATCGTCCAGCGTGCAGCGGCAGACGGTCGGATCGAATTCGTCTTTGACGCGTTCCAGTACCAAATCGCCAATGGGGTTGACGCCCGGTCCCATAACCAGGGATTGGGCCAGCAGGGCATGCAGGCACTTGACGCGCACCGGCATGCCGCCGGCCGAAGTGCCTTCAATATGCTCCTCACTGTCGCCAAGACGTCCTGCCAGTTCGTGGCGGAATGCCAGATACAGGTTATGGGCCTGCTCATATGCGGCCTTGAGCTCCTCGTCCGAGGCCAACATGTCGTTGTATTGCTGCATCACGCCGGCGGCCTCGACATGGGAGGCGGCCTTGACGGCTTCCGGACCGGTCAGATAGCACGTGGTGGGGAAAGGGATTCCGCCGGGCAACACCGGACGGGTGATTACGGCAAGTGGCCTACCGCAGACGCATCGCGCCCCCACGGCGACCATGCCGCGCGGGTATCGGCCGAGCTGACGCTGCACCAGGTCGATGTCATGATCGTTGGCGGGCTCGGCAAGCACGGTATCGACAAGGGCCTTGGCCTTGGCGGCGATATCGATGGTCACTGTTGGGTTCCCTCCCCTGTGTTCTGTTGGGTGTTCTGTTGGGTGTTCTGGTCTGACTTATCGGACCGCTTGGATGAGTCGTTGGATGACGAGTCAGAGGAACCGGAAATATCGGATTTGCCGGACTCGCTATCGGTCACAGGCTCATCGGCCTTTTTGAGCGAGTAAGACAGTTCGCTGTACCATGGCAGGACTTTTTTGTTGCTGCTACTGGAATCTTCCGTTTTCTGGGATTCGCTATCGGAGCCGGTCACGGCTTCGGGATGAAGCACACGCACGGCCTGTTCGCCGGGGAATACGAAGCCGAGGCGTTCACGGGCCTGGGCGGTGATGTAGGCCTTGTCATCCCAACGCTTGATGTCGTTTTCCAACTCCTGCTTTTGGGCAATCAGCGAAGCCTCCTCACGCTTGAGACCATTGAGTTCGGCCAGGTTCAGGGCATAGGTGTGGAAGGTGGAGACCAGCTGGATGGTGCCAAGGGCGATAATGAACAGGGAGACGAAGAACGCTATAGGCCCCGCCGACCCTTTTTTCCTAACTTGTGCTTTGCCGGTTTTGCCAGGTTTGCCGGTACGGGACGACTTGCTCATGTCACACGAAAATACCCGCCGCATTCGACTTGACGAATACGACGGGTATCGAGCTTCAGTGGAAACTCACGCCTTTACGGGCGTTTCAGCTCACTTGGCCAGGTACTTCTTGCAGGCCTTGAAGGCGCTGTAGCCGGCGTACTGAGCGGTGGAGCCGAGCTCCTCCTCGATCTCGAGCAGGCGGTTGTACTTGGCAACGCGCTCGCCACGGGCCGGGGCACCGGTCTTGATCTGGCGGGTGTTCTTAGCAACAGCCAGGTCGGAGATGGTGGTGTCCGGGGTCTCGCCGGAGCGGTGGGAAACCATGGAGGTGTAGCCGTTGGCGGTGGCCAGCTCGATGGCGTCGAGGGTCTCAGTGACGGAACCGATCTGGTTCAGCTTGACCAGCAGGGAGTTGGCGGCGCCGAGGTCGATGGCCTTCTGCAGACGAGCCGGGTTGGTGACCAGCAGGTCGTCGCCGACGAACTGCAGACGATCGCCGAGGCGAGCGGTGATGGCAGCCCAGTCTTCCCAGCCTTCCTCGTTGAACGGGTCCTCGATGGAGACGATCGGGTACTCGTTGATGAGGTTCTCGTAGTAGTCGAGCATGTAGGCGGAGTCACGCTCTTCACCGTCGAAGCGGTACTTGCCGGTCTCCTTGTTGTAGAACTCGGAGGAGGCGACATCCAGGCAGATGCCGATCTGCTTGCCAGGCTCGTAGCCGGCGGCGGAGATGGCGTCCATGATGTACTTGAGGGAGTCCTCGTTGGACTTCATCTTCGGGGCGAAGCCGCCCTCGTCGCCGAGGCCGGTGTTCAGGCCTTCCTTCTTCAGGACGTTCTTCAGGGTGTGGTAGACCTCAACGCCAGCGCGCAGAGCCTCGGAGTAGGTGTCGAAGCCGTACGGGGAGATCATGTACTCCTGAATGTCGGTGGCGAAGTCAGCGTGAGCGCCACCGTTCATGATGTTCATGTTCGGGACCGGCAGGATGTGGCCGTTGGTGCCGCCGATGTAGCGGTACAGCGGCAGGCCGGCGGACTCGGCGGAAGCGTACAGAGCAGCCAGGGAGACGCCCAGGATGGCGTTGGCGCCCAGCTTGCCCTTGTTCGGGGTGCCGTCGAGCTCGATCATCAGGTCGTCCAGAGCGCGCTGGTCAGCAGCGTCCATGCCGATGACCTTCGGAGCGATGACCTCGTTCACGGCCTTGACCGCGTTAAGAACACCCTTGCCGCCGTAGACGGACTTGTCGCCATCGCGACGCTCCCAAGCCTCGGCCTCACCGGTGGAGGCGCCGGACGGGACCAGGCCCAGGCCCTGGGCGCCGTCTTCGGTGTCCAGAACGACCTGAACGGTCGGGTTGCCGCGGGAATCGAGAATCTGACGCGCGTACACGCTTTCAATTACTGCCACAACTACTCCTTAAAACGGTTGTGTATCTTGAATGACATTCTTAAGAATAGTGCGATTTGTGGACGTTGTGAACAACACGCCCAAAATTTAGCGTTAGCGCTCACAATGCCAGTGTGCCGCCTGATTGCAAGGCAGTACGGACGAAATCGCTCAGTCAACGTCCTTGCCATTGAGGTAGCCGATCTCACTGTCGGACAATTTCAGTTCGCTGGCTTTGAACGAGTCCTGAATCTCCTGCGGGTTTCTGGCCGAGGGAATCGTGAACAGATATTGGTATTGCGCAAGTTCCCACGCGAGCGTGACGCGCTGGTAGGAGCAGTCGTGAATCTTGGCGACTTCGCGGAACCGGTCGAACAGATGCTCGTTGAACGGGTCGAGGAATCCGCCGAGTGGCGACCAGCAGACAAAAGCCAAACCGAGCTTTTCGCAGGTTTCCAACGTGTGCTCAGGGTCGCGGTGGACCGGGGAGAACTGGTTCTGGACGGCCACGAGACGATCTCCCAAAATATTGTGGGCGGTTTCGATGTCCGCGTTGTCGATTCTGGAGATGCCGACAGCTTTGGCCACACCTTCGTCCACGAGCTGCTTGAGTGCGCCCATCTGGTCTTCGTACGGCACCTGCGGATCATTGCAGTGCGAGTAGAGCAGATCGAGCGTATCGACACCGAGGCGGCGGGCTGATTCCTTGGCATTGGCGATCATGGTTTCAGGTCGGGCGTCGGCCTGCCAGCCGTAGTTGCCGTTGCCGTCAAGCGTGCGCAGCCAGCCGGTTTTGGTGGCTACGAGCACCTGATCTTTGGGGCCATGCCACGAGTGCAGAGCATCGCGGACCAGATATTCGCCATAGCCCATATCCTCCGGTTCGCCGGTGCCGGGTGCGCTGGGCAGATAATAGGACCAAGCCGTGTCCAAATAACGGACTCCGGCATCGAGCGCGGCATGGATGGTCTCGATTGCCTGATCACGGTTGGAGGGGCGCCCCTCGATGGCGAGCGCCATCGTGCCCATGCCAAGGCGGGGAATCTCATAGCCGGCAAGTGTTGCCGTGGTCGCGCTCTGGTTCGTGCGGCTCGTAGTCGTTTCGCTCATAGCAGTCACTTAATCTCGCTCGCTGGACAGTCGGAACGATTCCGTCTGGGGTGAATCATCGTCACAAACGACGGCATGAATATGAATATGGCTCACCGGATGTTGCCCGGTGAGCCATAGCTGGCTCGACTGCCGCCTCGCACCCCGTCTACAAACGGCTCTGCCGTTTGCTTGACGACGGGGTCCATGCCAAATCATCAAGTAACTGGTTGGTCCAGAGGACTACCTGGTCGGAGCTCATGGGACCTTGGCCCAGGGAGCCGGTGAACGGGGTGGGGACGATGAGCTGGTGGGTGACCGGACGGTATTGGGTGCCTTTGTAAATACGGCCCATACGCATCTGGATGGATTCGGGCGGGTCGATGCGACCGATGCGCACGCGGTTGGATTGCGCGAGAATCTCCGAAATGCCGAGCTTGCGGGCCTTGAACTTCAGACGGGCCACGTCGAACAGGGTCTCGAATTCGACCGGCGGCTTGCCGTAACGGTCGGTAAGTTCCTCTTCCAAATCCTTCAGATCGGCCTCGTTGCGGGCGGAGGCGAGCTTGCGGTACGCTTCCAGACGCAGCTTGTCCGAATCGATGTACTCGATCGGAATCGACGCTTCGATGGGCAGGTCGATGGACACGGCCACCGGCTCGACGTTCTCTTCGGGCTCCTTGTACTTTTCCACGGCTTCGGACACCATGCGTACGTACAGGTCGAAGCCCACGCCCTCGATATGGCCGGACTGCTCGTCGCCCAGAAGGTTACCGGTGCCGCGCAATTCCAAGTCCTTCATGGCCACATCGAAACCGGAGCCGAGCGCCGTGTTCTGCGCGATGGTGGCGAGCCGGTCATGGGACTGCTCGGTCATCGGCTTGGACGGGTCGTACAAGAAGTAGGCGTACGCGCGCTCGCGGCCGCGACCGACGCGGCCACGCAGCTGATGGAGCTGGCTCAAGCCGAAACGGTCGGCATGGTCGACGATCAGCGTGTTCGCATTGGAGATATCAAGACCGGTCTCGATGATTGTGGTACACACGAGCACGTCGATGTCGCGATGCCAGAAGCCGCGGATGATCTGGTCGAGCTGCTTCTCCCCCATCTTGCCGTGGGCGATGCCGACGTGCGCCTCGGGCACCAGCGTGTGAATCTTGTCGGCGATGGACGAGATGTCCTGCACACGATTGTGGACATAGAACACCTGGCCGCCTCGCAGCAGTTCGCGGCGTACGGCTGCGGTGACCTGCGCATCCTCGTAGGCGCCCACATAGGTCAGCACCGGCAACCGGTCTTCGGGCGGGGTGGCGAGCGTGGACATCTCGCGAATGCCGGTCACGGCCATTTCCAGCGTGCGCGGGATAGGCGTGGCAGACAGGGACAGCACGTCCACGTTGGTGCGCAGGGCTTTCAGCGTCTCCTTGTGTTCCACGCCGAAACGCTGCTCCTCATCGATGATGACGAGTCCCAGATCCTTGAACTTGATTTTCGGGTTCAGCAGCTTGTGCGTGCCGATGACCACGTCCACCGTGCCGGTTTCCAGCCCCTCGATGGTCTCGTTGATCTCTTTGGTGGTCTGGAATCGGCTCATGGCCGCCACATTGACCGGGAAACCCTCGAATCGTTCGCTGAACGTCTCGTAATGCTGCTGGACAAGCAGCGTGGTGGGCACGAGCACGGCCACCTGCTTGCCGTCCTGCACGGCCTTGAAGGCGGCACGCAGTGCGATTTCGGTTTTGCCGAAGCCCACGTCGCCGCAGATGAGGCGGTCCATCGGCACGGGCTTTTCCATGTCGGATTTAACTTCGTCGATGGTGGTGAGCTGGTCGGCGGTTTCCTGATAGGGGAAGGCGTCTTCCAGCTCTTTCTGCCATGGGGTGTCCGGGCTGAACGCGAAGCCCTTGGCGCGCTGGCGGGCGGAGTACAGCTTGATCAGGTCGTCGGCGATCTCGTGGACGTGCTTGCGGGCCTTGGCCTTGGTGGCCGCCCAGTCGGAGCCGCCGAGCTTGTTGAGCTTGGGGGCTTCGGCGCCGATGTATTTGCTGACCTGGTCGAGCTGGTCGGTGGGGATGAACAGTTTGTCCGCCGGGGCGCCGCGCTTGGAAGGCGCATATTCGATGACCAGGTATTCGCGAGTGGTTTTGTTGGCGCCGGTGCCGATGGTGCGCTGACGCATTTCGATGAACCGGCCAATGCCGTGCTGCTCGTGCACCACGTAATCGCCTTTTTTGAGCTCCACCAAGTCGATGGCCTTGCGCCGGCGTTTCGGCGTTTTGGCCACGGCCACGGCTGAAGTGCGGCCGGTCAGGTCGCGTTCGGTGAGCAGGGCGATTTTGGCGGCTTTGTCCACGAAGCCGTCGATGGCCTGAGAGCGGATGACGTCGAAATTGGCGATGCCGGTAGTGTTGATCGCACGCTTGAGCCTAGCCAAGGTGCCGGCCGCAGCGGCGGTGATGGTGACGTGGAAGCCGGCATCGAGCAGGCCTTCGATGCCTTGGGAGGCCTTGGCCTCATCCCCTCGGAATTCGGCCGGGTTCTGGGCGTCGAGCTGCACATGGCCGGTCAACGTGGTGTCCACGCCGAAACTGGTGAGGCGAATCACCGGATGTTCGGAGTATTCGAGGGAGCTGATGGTTTCCGCATAGTCGAGGAAGCTGGCTTCGTCGAAGCTGATGGGCGCGCCGGCGCCGTGGCCGGAGGCGGCCACATGCCAGCTGGCGGCCAGGAACTCGTTCGCGGTTTTTGCCAAGTCTTCGGCGGAGCGGCGTAGTTTCTCCGGGTCGCTCAGGAGGATCACGGCGTGCTTGGGAAGCATGGAGCCCACCGGTTCCAGATGGTCCACGAGTGCGGGCATCAGGGATTCCATGCCTTCGACCGGAATGGCGTTGGCGATGGATTCGAGCATGTCCTCAGCATTGGGAATCGAACCGACCAAGGCTTTGGCGCGGGTGCGCACGGCGTCGGTCAGCTGCAGTTCACGGCATGCGGTGGCCCAGATGGTCTTGAGGCCGTCGCCGTAGGTACGCTGGTCGGAGGCGTGGAATTCCTTGATGGTGTCAATTTCGTCGCCGAAGAATTCGATACGCACCGGGTGCGGTGCGGTGGGCGGGAATACGTCAAGAATGCCTCCGCGCACCGCGAACTCGCCACGGTCCATGACCAGGTCCACGCGCGTATAGGCGTTTTCGATCAGACGTTTGGCGGCTTCGTCGAGGGGCAGGTCCTCCCCCACGGTGAACACGAGCGGCTCGACATCGCCCAGTCCTTGGACGACTGGCTGGATGAGCGAGCGGATCGGCATGACGAGAATGCGAATCGGGCCGAACATCGAATCGGTATCGCTCGGATGCTTGAGTCTGCGGAACACGGCCATGCGGCTGGCCACGGTGTCCGCGCGCGGGCTCAGACGCTCGTGCGGCAGGGTTTCCCAGGCTTCGAGCTGGGCGATGTCGTTCGGGTCGCCATCATACCAGGAGCGCAGCGAGCCCACGGTCTCTTCGGCTTCGCGGCCGGAGGCCACGACCAGCACGACCGGCTTGCCGGGTTTGCCGGCCACACCCTGCCCGATGGCGGCGGCCAAAGCCGGGCGCAAACCTTCGGGGATGCCGGCCAGGACGGAGTTGTCGACGTCGTCCGAAGCCTCGATGTCGCCGGCGGCGAGCTTCAGGAAGGTCTTGTCCTGTTCCAGCCCGGACAGGATGCCTACCAGTGAGCCGTTGATCAGGTCCGGGTGCGTCGCCTCACCGGCCATTGAACTTCTCCTGGGTCTTGGCAAGACCGTGGAAGATGATGTCCTCGGCGGCGTCGGCGCCGTCAGCCAGGAATTCGGGCAGCTGCTTGCGCTGGTCCGGACCGAATCCGCCCAGCACCCAGTTCACCGTGTTGTCATGCGCGTTCGCACCGCGCTTGGAGTGACCGACGCCCATGCGCACACGCGCGTATTTCGGCGTGCCGAGGGAACGGTCAATCGACTTGATGCCGTTGTGGCCGCCTGCGGAGCCGCCTGCCTTGACCTTGATACGGCCGAATTCCAAGTCCATGTCATCGTGAATCACCACAATATGGTCGGGCTCGATCTGGTAATAGGCGCTAATGGAAGCCACCGCATTGCCGGAATCATTCATATAAGTCAGCGGCTTGGCCAGAAAGAACTTGACGGTGCGGCCGTCCAGGTTCATCACGCTTTTACCGAGCATGGCCAAGCCCTTGTGATCGGCGAAGTTCACCGTCCAACGTTCGGCGAGCACATCGGCGGCCATGAAGCCCATGTTGTGCCGCGTGTCCTCATATTTTTTGCCGGGGTTGCCCAGTCCCGCAATCAGCCAGAAATCCGATGCCATAATCCGCTCCTCGTCCGTCTTCCTATATTCCCGTATGCACGTTCTGTACGTTCCGTACGTCATGCGCGCGTTCGCCTCGCGCACTGGCCCATGCCCGGCCGGATCCAACCGTCAAGATTGTACTCAACGCCGCCGTCAAGCTCGTTTGCTCCGGCATTCTCACACTTTTCTTGACTGAAATGACTTACTGCAAGGCTACAGGTCCAAATACCAGTAGGACATGTCCCGCATGGTGCCGGTGGAGTCGGTGGCAGCGGCGGGCATGAGGCCGAATTGGGTGAAGCCGAAGCGGTGCATGAGGGCAATGGAGCCGGCGTTATCGGCGAAAATGATGCCGCAGGCCTTGCGCATGTGGCGGGCCCGCGCCTCGGTGAGCAGCCTGTCAAGCATGAACGTGCCTACTCCCCTGCCTTGCCATGCCGGATCGATGTAATAGGCCAAATCGGTGACACCGTCATATCCTGCGCGGTCATAGAACACGGAGAGCGCACCGAAGCCAATGATTGAACCGTCTTCCGATTCCACAACAAAAACGCCGTAGGGCGGCGTATGGGATTCGACCCAGGCGCGGCGTTGGTCGAAGGTGCGCGGGGTGAGGTCGGCGGTCGCACCGCCGGCCATCACTGAGGCGTTGTAGATGTCGGCGATGGCTTGGACGTCGGATTCGACGGCCGGACGGAAGGTGTATGGCATGAGGTTCCTTTGAATACGCAAATAGCCCGTCCTTATGATAAGGACGGGCTATGTCAGTTGAGGTAACCGACTCCCTTCAGTCGCCTTCGGCGATGGCTCCCCTCACCCTGAGGGGAGCCAATTCCTGTCGGAACTACTTGTCGAGCTCGATGGCCTTGTTGAGGGCGTCTTCAAGCTCCTTCTGCGCCTTGCCGTAGGCGGTCCAGTCGCCGTTCTTCATGGCGGACTGGCTGTCCTTCATGGCTTGGGCGGCATCGTTCAGCGCCTGCTGGAGTTCGGGGCTACGGTCGGAAGACGAGCCGGAATCCGACTTGCCGTCCGTGGTGCCGGACTGGCCACCATTGGTATCGGAACCAGATTGGTCACCGGATATGCCGGACGACTGGTCACCAGACGATCCGTCACCGGACACGTTCTCGGCATCGCCTGCGGCCGCGCCGGAATCACCACCGAACACCTGATCCAAGGCCTCATCCAACGTATCCGCAAATCCTACCTGATCACCGAACGCGACCAGCGTCTTCTTGAGCAGCGGGAATGAAGTCGCACCCGAAGACTTGACGTACACGGGCTGCACGTACACCAGTCCGCCACCGAGCGGCAGGGTGAGCAGGTTGCCGCGCACCACTTGCGTGTCGCCGGATTGCAGCAGGTTCAGTTCCTTGGATACATCGGCGTTGGCGTTGAAGTTGTTCTGCGCCTGGCCGGGGCCCGGTACGTTCGAATCCTTGGGCAGCTCCTGCAATCGGATGGTGCCGTAGTTCGAGCCTATCTTGCCCTTCTCATTGCCGGCATCCGAGTCGACCGACAGGAAGCCGGTCAGGATCTCACGGGTGGACTGGCCAGCCGGAATGTAGGTGGAGGTCAGCGAGAACACCGGTTCCTCGGTGCCACCGGTCTGCAAGGTCAGGTAGTACGGCGGCTGCAGGATGTCCTGGTCCTGCTGGGACTGGGATTCGGTCGGATCGACCGGCGTCTGCCAGAAGTCTTCGCCTGAGTAGTACTGGCTGGCAGAGGTCACGTGGTACTTGGAGAGCAGCTCGCGCTGTACCTTGAACAGGCTTTCCGGGTAGCGCATGTGGCTCATCAGGTCGCCGGAGATATCGGAGAGCTGGTGGTACTGGCCGGGGAAGATCTTCTCCCATGCCTTGATCACCGGATCGGATTGATCCCACACGTACAGGTCCACGGAACCGTCGTAGGCATCCACGGTGGCCTTGACCGAGTTGCGGATGTAGTTGGCCTTCTGAGAGCCCAGGGACGAGACCGTTGCGGAAGAGACGGTGGTGGAATCCTTGGTGGCGGAGCCGAGGTCGGTTATTTGCGAGTACGGGTAGGCGTCGGAGGTGGTGTAGCCGTCGACGATCCACTTGACGCGGCCATCGACCACGGCCGGATACACGCGGCCGTCAAGCGTCAGGTACGGTGCCACCTTGGCCACGCGCTCCTTGGGGGAACGATCGTAGAGAATCTGCGATTCGCTGGTCACACGGTCGGAGAAGAGGATCTGATCGGAGCCGAAGCGGATCGCGTAGAGAATCCTGGAGAACAGGTTGCCGACCGAAGGGCCGCCGTCGCCCTTGAACGTGGTCAGAGCACCTTCCGAACCGGTCGGGTAGTCGAACTCCCAAGCCTGCGTGCCTTCAGGGGCACCGACAATCGAGTATTCGGTGGTGTTCGGCGAGAAGTAGATGCGAGGCTCGTACTTTTCGGATTCGGTGAGCTTGCCCTGGGTGGGGATGCCGGATTCGAAGAATTCGGGCTGGCCGTCGGCGGTCACCTTGTTGCCGTAGGCGGCCACCACGCCGTAACCGTGGGTGTACACGGTGTGGTCATTGACCCAGTTGCGGTTGTCATTGCCGGCCAGATCGAGCTCGCGGGCGGCAATCACGGTGTCCTGGGAGACGCCGTCAATCTCGTACTTGTCGACCGCCAGGGTGTCGGCGAAGGTGTAGTACTGCTTGGACTGCTGCAACTGTTTGAACGTGGGGCTGACGACCTGCGGGTCGAGCAGACGGATCTGCGCGGTGGTGTCGGCCTCCTTGGCCAGAGCGCCCTGCTCACCCTTGTCGGTCACCTTGTATTGCTCGGTCTTGAGCTTGTCAAGACCGTAGGCGGCGCGGGTGGCGTCGATGTTGCGCTGGATGTAGGTGGATTCCATCTCCTGTGCGTTCGGGTTGACGCGGAAGCGTTGCAACAGCACCGGCCATGCCACGGTGAGCACAAGACCCACCACGACCACGACGGCAATGGAGGTCACCGGCACACGCCAGGCCTTGAGCGCGGCGGAAGCGCGCACGCCGATGGACGCCTGGCCTTCGAGCGTGTGGGAGCGCATGAGCCAGATGCCCAGCACCACGCCGAGGATGGCGGTCAGCACGGCCATGATGAAGGTGACGGGGATGTTGGCATGTACGGCGGTGTAGGAGGCACCGGTGATGCGTGAACCCTGCACGGTGAGCTGGTCGAAGACGCCAATCATCTGGCGCACTGCCCAAGCGAACATGTTGAGCATCAGCCAGATGCCAAGCTGGCGACGGCAACGCTTGGTAATGGAGAACAGGCCGCGTCCGTTAACCGGCATGGTAATGCGGATACCACCCATCAGCACATGAGTGACCACGGAAAACACAAGGCCCACGCCCAGCAGCATGGCCACGGCGGCGAGCACGAGCTTCAGGCCCGGCAGCACGAACACGTAGAAGCCGTTGTCCAGACCGAACTGCGGATCGGTGGTGCCGAACGACTGCGCGTTGAACATGAGCAGAATCTCGCTCCAGTTCGCGTTGAACTGAGAGCCGAAGATGACGCCGACGATCAGCGAAATCACCACGGCCACGCGGCGAGCGGTTTTCGAGCTGACGGATTTGCCGACCTCGACCACATCGCCGTTAATGCGAATGGTGGAACCGTCGGCCGAATCAGGGCGTGCTCGAATGGCCAGCCAGGCGGAAACGAAGCCGGTCAAGGCCATGAGCAGCGCGTAGGCCACCCACAGACCGATTTTCACCCCGAGCTGGGTCCAGACCACGGACTGGAAGCCGAGCTGGCCGTACCACATCAGATCGGTGATGAATCGGGACAGGCCGAAGAACAGACCGACGATGATGGCCAAGGCCAGCACCACGCCGATCAGAATCTTGCTGCCACGGCTGCCTCCTGAGCCACCGGACGCTGGCTTACGGGTGATACGCGGATTGGCCGGGCCATGTGGAGGGCGGGATGACCCGGAGGGGCCGGCGTTGGTGTTGCGGGCCGGACCGTCCCCATCGGCCTCGACATCGAGGATGATCGGATCGTCATTGTTCGCATTGTTGCGTCGTGAATCGCCGCCATTGCCGAACAGTACTGAGAAAGGATCGTTAAAAGACATAACTCAAGCCTATCGAAAGGGCGGGAGGTAGGTTATGCCCTGAGCACAGAATGAGGCAGCGTTCTGTTCTACGCTCCGTTCTACGCTTGCCGGTATGAACAGCCAACGGCCACAACATATGCGTCCCTCAGCACACGCCACACGCCAACTTCGGCACAGGAGCACTCCAATCGTGGCGACAATATGTGCTTTGGCGGTGGTGTTGGCCGGCGTGGCAGCCTACGGATGGCATGTCGGATGGTTCGCCAAATCCACATCAAACGGCAACACCACCACTCCCCAGACCTCCCAGACAAGTGCGTTACCGCGCGCCGACGTTCCTTCCCCGAAGAAGAACGAACCGGCCGCACAAGCCCAACGTGCGGTATCCGCCATGACGCTTGAGGAACGTGTGGGACAGTTAGTGATGGTGCCGTTGCTTGCCGGTTCCGATCCCTCCTCGTTGGCTTCAACAATCGCCGATGAGCACATTGGCTCGGCCATTCTCATTGGCAATTGGAATACCGGCGCCGATACGGTCAAGACCGCGACCGCGCAACTCCAAGGATATGCGCCGGCCGGCAATCGTCTCATCATCGCCACCGATCAGGAGGGTGGTCAGGTGCAGCATCTGACTGGTACCGGTTTCGACACAATGCCCAGTGCCGTTGAGCAGGGCACAATGTCCGCTGACGCATTGCGTCAATCGGCAGGCACGTGGGGTTCGCAATTAGCTGCTGCTGGCATAAATGTCGATTTGGCACCGGTGCTCGGCACGGTGGTGGGCGATCGTGCCTCAAATGCTCCGATTGGCGCGCTGGATCGTGATTTCGGATTGGATGCGGCCGGCAACGCCGAACATGGCATCGCCGTTATTGAAGGTTTGCGAGACGCTCAGGTCGGTGCGGCGGTCAAACATTATCCTGGGTTGGGCGCGGTAAGCGGCAATACCGACTTCACCACCGAAGGCATTCTGGATACGGCCACCACGTTGGGCGGGGCCGAGGCAGGTGCCTTTGACCAGGCGATTACCAAGACCGATCCTGCGATGGTGATGATGTCGTTGGCCACGTATCAATCCATCGACCCGAATAATCCGGCGGTGTTTTCTTCTACGATTATCGACGGTCATATTCGCAACGCCCTGAAGTACACGGGCGTGGTGATTTCGGATTCGATGTCTGCCGAAGCGTTGAGCAGCTACGATGTAAGCCAATTGGGAGTAAAGCTTGTCGAGGCGGGCGGCGACATGTCCTGCATCGGTCAGACGGATTACGTAAAGCCAATTGTGGACGGCCTCAACGAACGGGCGAAGTCCGATCCGGCTTTCGCTTCGAAGGTGACGGCGGCGGCGACTCGCGTAATGGCATTGAAAATCAAGATGGGACTGGCCTGACTGCTTATCCTTTGCACTGGTGAGGATTGATGCGCACTGATTCGCGCTAATCCTCACCAGCCCTCGTACAAATGCACACTAGTCCTCGTACGAATCGTCAGTCCTCGTATGAATACAGACCATGCTTGCCGATGTATTGCACCACGCCGTCAGGCACCAGATACCAGACCGGCTCGTCGTGTTCGGCGCGGCGGCGTACATCGGTCGAAGAGATGGCCAAGGCCGGGATCTCAAGCGTATCGACCTTTCCTTCGGGCAAGGTCACGCCGTCCGGACTGGAGTAGCCGGGGCGCGTGACGGCCACGAAGTGGGCGAGGTCCCACATGAGGTCGGCGTCCTTCCACTGCATAATTTCGGCCACGGCGTCTGCGCCGGTGATGAAGAACAGCTCGGCGTCGGGATGTTGGGCGCGGATATCGCGCAGGGTGTCGATGGTGTAGGTGACGCCCGGACGGTCGATGTCGACACGCGAGACGGTGAATTTGGGGTTGGATGCGGTGGCGATCACAGTCATCAGATACCGATCTTCGGCGTTGGTGACGTGCTTGTCCAGCTTGAACACAGGTCGGCCGGTGGGTACGAAAATCACCTCATCGAGGTCGTATACCCAAGCTACTTCGGAGGCGGCGACCAAGTGGCCGTTGTGAATCGGGTCGAACGTGCCGCCCATGATGCCGACGCGCAGGCGCGTATGCCAGTTGCCGCGTGCGGAAAGCCTGCCTTTGCCATGGCTGCTGGCCCCGGCCGGCGCGGACAGGTCAGACATGCGCCGTTCGGTTTCGCCTTGGGTGACGGCAACGATTTCGGCGGGCTCGGCGGATTCCACTGATTTTTCGGACTGAACTGACGCAGCCGTTTTGTGGCTGTCGGTAACACCACTCATGCCTGGCCGCCCTCGCCGGCGGCGCCATCGGCGGATTCGGTTTCCTCTTCGATTTCGCCGGCGGTGGGATTGTCTTCCCTGGGATCGATCTTGCCCATGTCTTCATCCCATTCGTCCTGGACCACGCGACGAATTTCGGCGAAGGTGGGCAGCGGGAAGTCCGGCTGGTAGAGGCGGCGGACCTCGGCCACGCGCTCGGTGATGCGGATGAGCGTGTCGGTCATGCCGTCAAGGTCACCGTCGTGCTCCATCTGGCTGTATTTGCCGATGTAGCCTTCCATGAGCTCCATGTGTTCGCGCACGATCTTGAGCTGGGCATCGTCGAGGTCCGCGACTTCGGGCGAATCGGTCTCGGGCCAACCGATGAGCACGGCGTCCGCGTATTCGAGCGACGCACGCTGGGCGGCGGAGGCGATGCCGTCCTCGATCTGCACGAGGAACACGTAGCGGACGATGCTGAGCCGTTCGGCCGCGATCTTCAGGCCGAGCTTGGGATCGTTGAAGTCGATGTCGGGCCGCAGTTCGCTTGCCTTGTTTGCCGTGTCAGCCGTAGTGTTCATGTTGCCGTCCTCGTTCATGCGCGCACCTGTCCTGTTCCGTAACCGATCCACTTGGTGGTGGTCATCTCCCGCAATCCCATGGGACCGCGTGCGTGCATCTTCTGCGTGGAGATGCCAAGCTCGGCACCAAAGCCGAACACGCCGCCGTCGGTGAAGCGGGTGGAGGCGTTGACCATGACCACGGCCGAGTCGATGCGCTTGGTGAATTCCTCGATGGCCGCATAATCCTCGGCGATGATGGATTCGGTGTGGCCCGTGGAATGCGTGTTGATGTGGTCGATGGCCGCGCCCAGATCCGACACCACCTTGATGCCCATCTTGAGGGCCAGGTATTCGGTGTCCCAATCCTCTTCGGTGGCGTGGTTGAGGTCAAGGCCCTCGATCGCCGCGCCGGAGATGATGTCGTACGACGTGGTGTCGGCCTGCAGCACGACGTTCGCCTCGGCCAGAGCGGCGGCGATCCGCGGCAGGAATTCGGCGGCGACATCCTTATGAACCAATAGCTTCTCGGCGGCGTTGCACACGCCCACGCGCTGGGTTTTGGCGTTGATGATGATCGGGATGGCCTTGGCGAGATCACCGGACTTGTCGATGTAGATATGCACGTTGCCGGCACCGGTTTCGATGACCGGCACTTTGGAGTTGCGCACGACGGCTTGGATCAGACCCGCTCCTCCTCGCGGCACGAGCACGTCGATATGGCCTCGCGCCTCCATCATGGCGGTGGCGCCGGCGCGCCCGTACTGGTCGACGGATTGCACCAGCGCGGATTTGAAACCGTGGGCTTCAAGCACCGGGGCGATGACGCCCAACGTGGCGGCGTTAGTGCGTTCGGCGGCGTGGCCGCCTCGCAGCAGCGCGGCATTGCCGGACTTGAGACACAGGCTGGCCACGTCCACAGTGACGTTCGGCCGGGCCTCGTAGATCATGCCGATGACGCCCATCGGCACGCGCGTTTGGGTAAGGCGCAGACCGTTGGGCAGGTTGTATCCGCGCACGATCTCGCCGACCGGATCGGGCAGGGTGGCCACATGGCGCACGCCTTGGGCGGCGGCGGCCACGCGCGGCACGTCGAACAGCAGGCGGTCGAGCTTGCCCGCATCCATGCCGTTTTCCTTGGATTCGAGCATGTCCAGCGCGTTGGCGGCTTCGATGTCCGCAGCATGCTCGTCCAACACGTCCGCAATGGCAAGCAGCAGTTCGTTTTTGGCTTCGGTATTTGCCTGTGCAAGACGCTCCTGTGCGTGTGCGGCCTGATCGGCCTGGCGGCACACCGCGTCGAACACCTCAGGACTCAATTCATCGCTCATAAAAAACAAGAGTAACCCACAATGGGCCGCATTGCCCGTTTCGACCCATATTGCACCGAAGATAGCCGGGGATATAAGCGCGGCTCCCTCTGATGAGGGAGCTGCGTACATCCGCAAAAAATCAGTGAATCTGGTCCAGGTCGGGGTAGAGCGGGAAGTCTTCGGCGAGCTTGCCGACGCGGGCCTTCAGCGCGGTCACGTCGGCGGACGGGCCGGCGGCGAGCGCGGTGCCGATGATGTCGGCCACCTCCTCGTATTCCTTCGGTCCGAAGCCGCAGGTGGCCAGGGCGGACGTGCCGATTCTCAGGCCCGAGGCCACCGAGGCCGGGCGCGGGTCGAAGGGCACGGTGTTGCGGTTGATGGTGATGCCGCAGGCGGCGAGCAGATCCTCGCCCTGCTGGCCGTCCATCTCGCTGTTGCGTAGGTCGACCATCACCAGATGCACATCGGTGCCGCCGGTCAGCACGAAGATGCCGTTGGCCTTGACGTCGTCGGCCAGTAGTCGTTCGGCAAGGATCTTGGCACCGTCGAACGTGCGCTGGCGGATGATCTCCGGGTCGATGCGGAAGGTCTCGGGGTTCACGCCGTACGCCTCGGCGTGGTAGAAACGGCCGGGGTAGCCTTCGGCGTATTTGTTGGTCAGCACGGAGCCCTGGCATTGCAGTACCGCTCGCGGCACGAAGTTCTCAGAGGCGATCATCTCAAGGCCACTGCGCTGGCGGCCCAGTTCGGAGTCCAGCAGTTCGGCGATCTCAGGATCGGTTTCGCAGATCGGCGCGTTGAAAGCATCGGTTGCCTTCTGCGCAAGGGGTGAAGCGGTCATGGGTGCTCTTTGGTATAAGCGACAATTGATTCGCCGTTGTCGCCTTACCGTATGGCCCGTTTGCAGCCGGCCTGTTTCATGATATGGCCGGTCCCCGTTCGATGGCAATGGTGATTTTCGCCGGTGCGACCGGTCGGTTATGCGAGACGGACGGCCCTTCTGCCCACGGCCCACGCTAGACTGATGTGGATTCATCATCCCTTTCAGGCAGAAGGATTCATCGTGACAACCACCTTCCATTCCACCCGTAGCACCACCGATTCGCTGACCGCCAAGCAGGCGATTCGTAAGGGCATCGCCGATGACGGCGGCCTGTTCGTTTCGGACGCGTTGGGCAAGACCAAGGTGGACGTGGCCTCCCTGCCGGGCAAGTCGTACCAGCAAATCGCCGCCGAGGTGCTGGGCGCGCTGCTGCCGGACTTCACGGCCGAGGAGCTGGGCCAGTGCATCGCCGACGCCTACGGCGAACAGTGGTCCGACGAGCGCATCACCCCGCTCAAGCCCCTGGGCGACGATTACGTGCTCGAACTGTTCAACGGCCCGACTTCCGCGTTCAAGGACGTGGCGCTGCAGATCCTGCCGCGCTTCATGGCGCACACCACGCCGGCCGATGGCGACGCGGACGAGAAGATCATGATCCTCACCGCCACCTCCGGCGACACCGGCAAGGCCGCGCTGGCCGGCTTCGCGGACGCCCCGGGCACCGCGATCACCGTCTTCTACCCGGAAGGCAAGGTCTCCCAGGTCCAGGAGCTACAGATGACCACGCAGGCCGGCTCCAACGTGCAGGTGGCCGCCGTGGAAGGCAACTTCGACGACGCCCAGTCCGCGGTCAAGCGCATCTTCGGCGACCGCGCCCTGGCCGAGCGTCTCGCCGGCAATTCGCACGTGGTGCTTTCCTCCGCCAACTCCATCAACGTGGGCCGTCTGGTGCCGCAGGTCGTCTACTACTTCTCCGCTTACGCCCAACTGCTCGCCGACCAGGTGATCAACGTCGGCGATGAGGTCGAGTTTGTGGTCCCGACCGGCAACTTCGGCGATATCCTCGCCGGCTACTATGCCAAGCTGCTCGGTCTGCCGGTCAAGCACCTCGTGGTGGCTTCCGACAAGAACAACGTGCTGTTCGACTTCCTGACCACCGGTACCTACAACCGCCAGCGCCCGTTCTTCCAGACCATCTCCCCCTCGATGGACATCCTCATCTCCTCCAACCTGGAGCGCATGCTGTACTACTTGTCCGAGGGCGACACCCGTCTGATCTCCATGCTGATGAACGACCTCAACAAGTGGGGCACGTACGAGATCCCGGAAGAACTGCTGGCCAAGATTCGTCAGATCTTCGGCACCGGTTGGGCCGATGAGGATCAGGTACGCGAGTCCATCAAGCACTGTTGGGACGAGAACCACTACGTGATCGACCCGCACACCGCCTGCGGCTACTACCTGCTTGAGCAGATGCCGCGCGACCCGCTGACCCCGCGCGTGCTGCTCTCCACCGCCAGCCCCTACAAGTTCCCGCGCGTGGTGAACGAGGCATTGGGCTTCGACGCCACCGGCACCGACTTCGAGTGCATGGATGTGCTGGCCCACGAGACCGGCACCACCGCCCCGGCCGCCCTGCGTGGTCTTGAGACCGCCGACGTGCGGTTCAAGGACGTCGTGGCCATCGACGGCATGGAGGACTACGTGGAGAAGGCCGCCCAGGCGCTGTGATAGTCCGCTGACGGCACTAACTGACAATTCCCAACCGATACATGCTTTACCAGCATGTATCGGTTTTTTGTTTTCTGATGTCACAAGTCGAAGGTCCAGGCATGTTCAAGCATGTCCGAGCCTTGTCACGCGCGGCTTTCTTGCGGCTTTTCACCTGCAACGAGCCAATGGCGTGTTGCTTGTTTTTTCTAGGAAGGCGGGAATCGCCATGCTGCCGGAGAACGGGAAAATCCATGTGGTTTGTTAGGTTCTGTTCCTGCAACTGAATAGTCCCATGAGGGAGTAGACAGCATTGCGGCGAAGGGCTCGGCCCAAACCGCAATGTGGCAAGTCAACATCGTGGCCGTCGGCAGTTCCGTTACGGTCTGGCTTTGCCTTAAATGACGAGACTCATGTACCGCGGAGTATGCGATACATGGTCGTCAACGATTCGTTTGGCTGCGTGCCGCCATGTTGCGCGGTACGCGAGTGATATTACGCGGGTTTCAGTGCGGTGTGTCAACCAAACGAGAGGAACATATGACCACGGCCAACGGGCAGACGCCCGCACCATTCATGCAGGATGCGCCAGCAGTCATCAGCACGCTGGGCACCGATGCACATCAAGGCCTGACCAGCGAACAGGCCGCGCACAACCTGAACCAGTACGGCCCCAACGCCTTCACCAAGCCGAAGCCGGAATCGATGCTTTCCCGCATTGCCAAGACGGCCGCCGACCCGATGCTCATCATGCTTATGATCGCGGCGGCCATCACCCTGGGCGTCAACATCACCCGCGCCATGGCCGGCGGCCACGCCGACATTCTCGAATGCGTGGGCATCTTCTTCGCCATCGCCCTGTCCGTGACAATCACCGTGGTGATGGAGAGTCGCAGCGCCAAGGCATTCGAAGCGCTGAACGACATCAATGACGACACGACCGTCACCATGGTGCGCGACGGCGAGGTCACGCTGGTGTCGCAGCGAGACATCACCATCGGCGATGTGCTGCAGATCAGCACCGGCGACAAGCTGCCGGCCGATGCGCGCCTCATCGAATCGAACGATCTGACCGCCGACGAATCCGCGCTCACCGGCGAAAGCGTGCCGAGTGCCAAAGCCACCGACGCCGTGTTCACCGATCCGAAGACCCCGGTGGCCGACCGCACGAACATGCTGTATTCCGGCTGCTTCGTGACCGCCGGCAATGGCCGTGCCGTGGTCACCGCCGTGGGCGACGACACCGAGTTCGGCAAGATCGCCCGCGAACTGCGCGCCGCCAACACCGGTATGACGCCGCTGCAGGAGAAGCTCGCGAAGCTCGGCAAGGTGATCGCCGTGGTGGGCTCGATTGTGGCCGCACTGGTGTTCGTGCTTCAGGTGGCCCGGTTCGTGGCTTCCGGCACCGCCTCGTTCGACACGATTTCCGAGGCGTTCATCACCTCCATAACGCTGATCGTGGCCGCCGTGCCCGAAGGCCTGCCGACCATCGTGGCCGCGTGCCTCGCGGTGAACATCATCAAAATGTCCAAGCAGAACGCGCTGGTCAAGAAGATGGTGGCGTGCGAGACCATCGGCTGCATCAACGTGATCTGCTCGGACAAAACCGGCACATTGACCCAGAACCGCATGACCGTGATCGAGGCGTACAACGCGCCGGGCCGCGCCTTGGAGAAGCCCGAGCAGATCAGGAACCGCATGCTGCTGGAGAACTTCTGCGTCAACGGCACCGCCGACGTGACCTTCCCGGGCGCCACCGAAGCCGAGGCCGGCGCGATGCCGGAATTCATCGGCAACCCCACCGAATGCGCACTGTTGGTCGCCGCGCACAAGGCCGGACTCGACTACCGGATTCGCCGCGAGCGCGCGACGGTGCTCCACACGTATCCGTTCTCGTCGGAGACCAAGAGCATGACCACTGTGGTGCGTGACGGCGACGGCATTACCGTGTTCGCCAAAGGCAGCCCGGAGAAGATGCTCGACCTGTGCGCCGTCGACGCCAAGACGCGCGGCGAAATCGAACGGGAGATCGCGAAGTTCCAGGCGCAGTCCTGCCGAGTGCTCGGCTTCGCCCACCGCCATATTTCCGATAAGGACGCCGACACTGCGGCTCTCGATTACGCTGCCGACCGCGCCGGCCTGGAATCCGGCATGATGTTCGACGGCTTCGTGGCCATCGTGGATCCCCTGCGCGAGGATGTGCCCGGTGCCGTGGAGCGCTGCCGCAAGGCGGGCATCGAGCTCAAGATGCTCACCGGCGACAACATCGTGACCGCCACGGCCATCGCCAACGAACTCGGCATTCTGGACGAGCGGCATATCGCCGTCGAGGCGCGCCAGATCGAGGAAATGAGCGACGAGGAACTGTCCCGCGAAATCGGCCGCATCCGCGTGATCGCCCGCAGCACGCCGGTTATCAAGATGCGCGTGGTGAACGCTCTGAAAGCCCAGGGCAATGTGGTGGCGGTGACCGGCGACGGCATCAACGACGCGCCCGCCATCAAGAACGCGGACGTGGGCATCGCCATGGGCATCGCCGGCACCGAGGTGTCCAAGGAAGCCAGCGATATCGTGATGCTGGACGATTCCTTTGCCACCATTGTCAAGGCCGTGCACTGGGGCCGTGGCATTTACGAGAATTTCCAGCGATTCATCCAGTTCCAGCTCACCGTGAACCTGTCTTCGGTGGTCGTGGTACTCGCCTCGCTGTTCAGTGGTCTGGCCGCGCCGTTCACCGCATTGCAGCTGCTGTGGGTCAACATCATCATGGATGGCCCGCCCGCGCTGACGCTCGGTATGGAGCCGATTCGCGACAATCTTATGGACCGCAGGCCCACCCGCCGCGACGCCGGCATCGTCTCGCGCGGCATGCTGGAGCGCATCATCGTCTCCGGCGCGTTCATCGCCGTGGTGTTCATGGCGCAAAGCTGGACGAACTTCATGGGCGGCACCGCCGAACAGCAGTCGACCATTCTGTTCACGCTGTTCGTGGTATTCCAGCTGTTCAACGCCTTCAACAGCCGCGAGCTGGGCAACGCCAGCCTGTTCGCCAATCTGCTGCGCAATAAGGTGATGATCGGCGTGTTCGCGCTGATGTTCGCACTTCAGGTGCTAGTGGTGCAATTCGGCGGCGCGATGTTCCGCACCGTGCCGCTGCCGATCGACATGTGGCTGAAAATCATCGCGGTCGGTTTCGGCGTGGTGGTGCTGCAGGAAGTTATCAAGACCGTCAAGCGCGCAGCCGCCGCCATCCGCGCGCGCCGCACGGCCAATGAAAGCGATTCCCAGCAACCGCACCAGCCAATCGCTCTGGATCTGGTGGACTGATAACACACCGATAACGGAAAGAGACCGACAGATTCCTGTCGGTCTCTTTTCATTCGCGGTCGGACAAATGCGCGGTTAGAGTTCTTTGGCTCGGTAGATGCGGATGGCTATAAGCATGGAGCCAAAATATGCGAGCAGACACAGCACGGCGAGAACAAGCGCCGTATGCCACCAGATCGTCAGGAAATCGGTAATATTCAGCAAAAGCCATTGCCAGTCAACAGGCAATCGGGCCAACAGCGCAATGACGGCATACAAGCCAACCATGACCGCGACAGAGGCCACCATCATCTTGCGGAAGGTGAACCGGTATGCACAGGCCAGCAGCACCGACCCAAGAATGATAGCCAAAGCGAAGATGAAAGCACCTGCTGCCAAGGTACCGATCCACCCCATATCTGCTATATCGCCAAAGACAATGAAGACGCCGCCGCATATCACCACGTCCAAAGCCCAGAGCAGGCCAACCACCAACAGAAAAAGGTACCGACCTACAACTTGTGCAGTGCGTGAAACAGGAATCAGCCCTCGCATGGCACTGCGCCCTGCAGATTCCTCGGATGACGCAGGCCCCAATGCACTCATACATGCCATCGTCGATGCCAAACCTCCGAGTCCGCCCATCAGACCACTGGCAACGTGTTCATCGACGTGGGTCGATATCATCACCAGCGATACCACGATAGACAGCACCGGGAGAGCCAGCAGAAATACCATATTCGCCACGCTAAACAGACCCATCCCGGCACAATCGAATCGACATTGCTTTACTACGGATTTCCAGTTCATCGTCACCATTCCCTTGAAGCAAATATGCGAGAAGCAATTACATACGAGATTCCATATGCCACAACCGTCGTTGTCAATACCGCAATAACCAGCCACAATCGTTGCGCGATGATGGCATTCGCGGCATGGGCCAATCCTCTGGTCACCGAAGCAGGCAAAATAGATAGCAGTATGGATACAGCCAATGCAACGACATAGATCACCATCATCGTGACTTGAAGACCGCCTAGTTTGGTCCACAGATAACCCGTGGGCACGATAAGCGCGATCATCAGCGCGGTGCAGAAACCTCCCAACGGCGCCGCCCACAGATTGCCCGCGAATGACCAATCCGGATTGACCAGCACTTGCAACCCGTCAATCAGCACGATCATCGCTATCGACAATACGGAAATCACCAATCCAACCACATATCGCGCGGCCACCTGACTCTTCCTCGAAGCCGGAATAATGCCACGAAGTCGATATCCGTTCTGTAAGTCAGCAACCGCCATGGTCAGCACCCACATGGCGCAGGTGAATACCGTCATGATGACACCCATGCGATAGCCGAAGCCATCACCATAAGCTTCACCTTGAAAGATGACGGAGAACAACGGTGCCAACAACAACGAGAACACAGTCCGTTCGCCGACGCACAGGTAGGCCATATCGACGCGCAATGCAGTGGTCAATGCATGTTGCCGAGACCGCGACACCCTCAGTATTGCCTCCATGGCCGCTCACCTCCCGCTCAAGTCACGATTGGAATCATGGGCATTGGTCAGTCGAATGATGTCATCAATGGAAGCCGATTCAACGACAAGCCCCGAAACCACCGACGCAACAGCATCAAGCCTGTCTGACCGGACCAGCGCATCGAATCCGGTGGCATACGTATGTGAGCCCAGCACTACGTCCGCAGGCAGTTGTGCCAGTTCGTCTGGACCGCCCTTAACCAGGCGGAACGATTCCTCAAACTCGTCTTTCGGACCGGTGTAGTAGAGACGGCCATCGGTGATGTAGGTAATGAAGTCAGCAGCACGTTCGAGGTCGGCAGTGATATGGGTGCTGAACAGTACCGAATGCTCGCCATCCTCAATGTAGGCATGCAGGATATCCATGAGTTCGTCGCGGGCAAGCACATCGAGTCCGCTGGTCGGCTCGTCGAGAATCAGCAGTTTGGCGTCATGGCTCAATGCGATGGCGAGCATCAGCTTCATCTGCATGCCGCGGGAAAGATCCTTGATATGTTTCTTGCCGTTCTGTGCGTCACCAAGACCGAAAGTATCCAGATACTTGCGATAGCATCCACCGTCCCATGATGGATACAGTGGCGCAACGATACGTTCAATGTTCTTGACTTGCCACTGTTCATGCATGTAGCTGAAGTCGAACACCACGCCGAGTTGTTCTTTGACGGGCTCCTCGTTGGCGATGTTGTCGAGGCCGAGCACGTGAATCGAACCGGCGTCGCGGTGGATCATGTTGAGGATGAGTTTGATGAGGGTGGATTTGCCGGCGCCGTTCGGGCCGATCAGTCCCATGATGTAGCCCTTGGGCAGGTCGAAGGTCACGTCGTCCAGAGTGAAGCCGGAATCATAGTGTTTGGTGACGTCGGTGACCTGCAACGCCATCGCGTCGGATTCGGATATGGCGGTCATGTCCATGGTCCTTTCTTGAGGTTATTCCTTGCGGTATTCCTCTTCGAGCATGCGGTCCAATGCGTCCAGCGGAATGCCGGCGGCTTTGGCGCCCCGGCTTGCCTCGGCCAGGCTTTCGCGAATCTGGGTTTCGAGCTGACGTTGCATCAGTTCGTTGCCCTTGTCCATCACGAAAGTGCCTTTGCCTTGAATGTTCTGCACCACGCCCTCATCGGCCAGTTCGTTGTACGCCCTGGTGACGGTGAGTACGGAGATGCGCAGCTCCTTGGCGAGTTTCCTCAAGGAAGGCAGGGCCTCGCCCGCCTTCAACTCGCCGCTGAGCACCGCCGAATGGATTTGGGTTTTGATTTGCTCGTAGATGGGTTCACCGGACACGGATGAGATGATCAGTTTCACCTATGCCCCTTTCGATTGTGGTTGGCTAGCACCCCAGCTGTTTAGCTGTTATACAACACAGTATAACTGTTCTGCTTAACTGTCAAGGTGTGTTACATAACAGCTAAACAGTGAACAAACACCTCGCCAACATACAGTGTCGAAACATGGGCCGCGCCTACAATGGCCTCGGAAAGGGGCACCTATGCCAAACAACGCCGTTACGCCGACAGCCCCGCCAGCGGGGGTGTAACTTTTTTTATCACAGCACGCGCGGAGCGTCGTGGAAGTCGAAGAGGACGCCGTCGGCCAGGTGGCAGATTTCGGGCCAATCGGAGGCGGAGGAGTCGTCGTGCATGGCCCAGACCTTCATGCCGACCGATTTGGCCGACTTCATGCCGACCAGCAGGTCTTCGAACACCGTGCAGTCGGCCGGCGCGGCGCCTAGGCGCTTGGCGGCGAGCAGGTAGACGTCGGGCTGGTCCTTGCCGACGTCGTTCGCATCATCGACGGAGACGATATCGTTGAACAGTTCGAACATGCCGACGTGGCGTAGCGCCGGCTCACGCAGATGCGGGGGCAGCGAGGTGGCGACACCCAGTTTGACACCGGAGGCTTTCAGATCGCGCAGATAGTCAAGCGCGCCGGGTTTGGCTTCGACCGTGGTGGAATAGGCGACGCTGGCCATGTCGTCCCATTCCTGCATGAGCTCTTCGGGCGTGTCTGTAAGGCCGAAGCGTGCGATGGTGTATTCGGCGATCTGGCGGAATTGCATGGCGGAGACTTTGGTCATGTAGTCGGGCGGCACTTCGATTCCGCGCTTGTTCAGGAAGTCGATGTCGACTTGGTCCCAGACTCCCATGGAGTCTAGGAGGGTGCCGTCGAGGTCGAATATGGCGGCTTTGGTCATAGGACACTTTCCTTCAACAGTTCTCGGGCGTGGTCTAGTGAGGCTTCGGATTCGCTGCCGGAGAGCATGCGGGCGATTTCGTGGACGCGGGTTTCGCCGTTGACTTCGGCGATGGTGGTGACCACGCCCAAATCGTCGTCATCGGCATCCGGCGGCTCCTTGGTGACCACGAACTGCGCGTCCGCCCACGAGGCGACCTGCGCCAAGTGGGTGACAACGATGACCTGCGCGCTGCGGGCCAGCCGTGCCAGACGTTTGCCCAGTTCGACCGCGGCCTTGCCACCCACGCCGGCGTCAACCTCGTCGAAGATGAAGGTCTGGTCGGCACCGCCGCGCGTGTCGGCGGCCACCAGCTCCAAGGCCAACATCAGTCGACTCAGTTCACCGCCCGAAGCGCTTTTGCCCATCGGCAACTGCGGCGACCCCTCGAACGGCGTAAACAGGAACGCGATATCGTCGCGACCATACGGACCGAGCGGATCATCGGCCTTGTCTCGCGGCGTGACACGCACTTCCAAGGAGGCGCCCAGCATGGCGAGCGAGCCAAGTTCTTCAGTGACGCGCGCGCCCAAGTCGGCAGCGGCAGCCACGCGCGCGGCGCTCAGCACGTCGGCGGCGGCGAGGGCCGCATCGTACAGCGTCTGCCGTTCGGATTCGAGTTCGGCGACCTTTTCCGGCGAGGCGTCCAAATCCTCCAGATCGAACGCCGCCTTGTCCCGCCAAGCGAGCACGTCGGCCAAGGTGGGGCCCCACCGACGGGCGAGGTCGCCAAGCTCGTGGATACGGCCGTTGATCTGGTCCAGATCCTCCACGCTGCCTTCGTCGCCCAGCTCCTGGCTCAGGGCGAACACCACGTCGCCCAAATCGGCATTGATGGATTCAAGCCGATCGGCCTGCTCGGAGAACGTGCCGCCGACGCGAATCGCGCGCAACGAGGTCACCGCATGATTGATGAGTTCCACGGCCGAAGCGCCGTCGGCGGCGTCCACATCCACCTGCGAGGCATCCAGCGCGCCCAGCGCCGAACCCACGCCTTGGGCGATGTCGGCCGCGTTTTCGATGCGTTCGCGGCGCGCCTTCAGCTCCTCATCCTCCCCCGGCTGCGGGTCGATTCGGTTGATGCGGTCGATGGATTCGCGCAGGTAGTCGGCCTGTTGGCGGGCAGAGGATTCCTGCGAGCGCAGGCGTTCCAGCCGCTCATCCATGGCGGCCAGCGCATCCCACGCCTTGCGGTAGGCGGCCAGTTCGGCTTCGTCTCCGGCCACCCGGTCCAGAAACTCGCGTTGCCGTGCGGCGGCCGCGATTTTCAGCTGATCGGTCTGGCCATGAATGATGACCAGTTCGCCGGCGATGGCCCCCAGCACCGAACGCGGTACGGACTTGCCGCCGAGCACGGCCCGCGAACGTCCGGAAGCGCGTACGGTGCGGGAAAGGAACAGTTCGCCGTCTTCGGGGTCGACGCCCGCGTCATGGGCCTTGGCCACGGCCGCGGCAGCACCGGTGAACCCACTGTCGGCATCGCCAGAACCGGCATCGTTGGTGTCGCCGGAATGTTCAGATGCGACGGCATCATCCGAGAGCGCGAAAATCGCCTGGGCCCAAGCCTCGCCCGCCCCGGCCGAGACGCGCGAGGATTCGGCGGCCCCGCCGGAGACCAGTCGGATCGCGGAGAGCAGCATGGATTTGCCGGCACCGGTCTCACCGGTGATGGCGGTCATGCCTGCGGCCGGCGCAATGGTGGCTTCTCGAATCGGTCCCAGATTGCGGATATCGAGTTCTTCGAGCATCAGGATCCTGCCTTGCCGTCACGTTCGCCCGGCTTGTCGGGCTCGGTACCAGCGACGCCAGCGTCACCGGCAACGGCAACGCCAACCGCATACGCGGCCGCCGGGAACGTGTGCCCGTGATGCAGCGACTGGCTCGAGGCCTCGTTGCGCGCGTGCTCGCGCCAACCGACCACGGGCAGATCGAACTTGGAGACCAGACGGTTGGTGAACGGCACGCCGGAGAGTCGGGCGAGGCGCAAGGTATCGCGCGATTCGCGCACCATGACGCGCGTACCCTGCGGCAGGGCGCGCTGACGGCGTCCATCGCAGCAAATCCAGCCTTCGGACATGGAATCGTCCAGAATATCGATGGTGAAGGTCGAGCCGGAGCCGATGATCAGCGGCCTGGCGAACAGGGCGTGCGCGGCCAACGGAATCAACTGCAGGGCCTTGACGTTCGGCCACATGACCGGACCGCCCGCGGAGAAGGCGTAGGCGGTGGAACCGGTGGGCGTGGAGACGATGACGCCGTCCGCGCCGAACGAGTTCATCTCCACATCGTCCACGCGGATGGACAGTTCGACCATCTTGCCCCGGTCGGCGCGTTCCAGTGTGATGTCGTTCAGCGCCCAATCCTCAATGGGCTTGGTGGCGCCGGGCAGCCAGACGTCCACATGGGCGATCATGCGTTCGTCGATCGAATAGTCGTGGGTGGAGACCCGGCGGATCGCCTCGTCGATCTGGAAGCTTTCGAATTCGGCCAGGAAGCCGACATGCCCCATGTTCACGCCGAGAATCGGCACTTGGGTGCAGTGGACGAGTTCGGCGGCGCGCAGTATCGTGCCGTCGCCGCCCAGGACCACGACGATTTCGGTGTCGTCCGACACGCACGGCGGCTGCACGCCGAAATCGGGGGCCTCGGTGTTGTCGATGATGGCGACTTCGAAACCGGCCACTCGCAGCTGGCTCACCGCCTCGGCCACTACGGTTCCGGTCTGCCTGAGCCTGGTATGCGTCACCACCACCGCGTTGCGCTTGGCCATGGCATCCTCCTGTCGATTCGGTCGCACTGCTCATTATTCTAACCGCAGACACCGTCATCAGTCGTACAGGTGTTCGAAAAATGCTGCTTCGTGGCGCGTCGCCGGCAACGTTCCACAGAGTCGATTATCGTAAGGCTTCGGCATACAATGGCGTACAGCCGCGCAATCACCGTACGCGTGCCGTGCGCAGCGCGATGGCATGCCGTATGACCGTACAGCAGTATCAGTTGAGGAGCTTGAGGACCCATGGCCAATGACTTCGACGAATCCTCCGCCAATGAGGAGGCCTCGAAGGGACTGTCATGGTGGTATTCAGCCGATGTACTGAGCCGAGACAAAAGCGATAAAACCGCCAAGCGCATTCGACGTATCAGCATCACCGACCGTCTGCTCAGGCACCCGGGCCGTCTGTCCATGGTGTATTTCGGCGCACTGATCATCATCGTCACCGGTTTGCTGCTGCTGCCGATCTCCACATCGGACATCATCTTCACCAATTTCCCGATCGCGTTCTTCACCGCCGTCTCGGCCCTGTCCACCTGCGGCATTCCGGTGGTGAACACCGGCGAATACTGGTCGATGTTCGGCCAGGTCGTCGTCCTGTTCTCCATCCAGTTCGGCGGTCTGGGCGTCATGACCTTCGCCTCGATGGTGGCTCTTGGCGTTTCCCGCAGACTCAAGGTCTCCCAGCGTATGCTCACCGCGAACGAGCTGGGCACCACGAAGCTTTCCGAGGTCAAAGGCGTGCTCACCGTGGTGCTGGGCACCTCCATCATCGCCGAGGTGCTGACCTTCGTGCTGCTGCTGCCCGACCTGTTCCGCGTGAACCATGGCAATATGGGGCGTACCTTGTGGCAGGCGCTGTTCTACGCGGTGTCGGCCTATAACAACACCGGTTTCACGCCGGATGCCACTGGTCTGCATGTGAACCGTTGGGGCGTGGGGCTGCCGATTCTCATCAGTGCATTCATCGGAACGCTCGGCTTCCCCGTGGTGCTGAATCTGGTGCAGTGCGCACGCCGGCGGCTCAGCCCGAAACGTTGGACATTGCACACCAAACTCACTTTGGTGACCACCGCTGTGCTGGTGGCCACCTCACTGGCTTGGTTCCTGCTGGTCGAGTGGAGCAATACCGGCCTGTTCCCCGCAGATGACCCCGGCATGAAGATGCGCCGTGCGATGAGCGCCGCCGTCATGCCCCGCTCCGCCGGTTTCGATATTTCCTGGGTGCCCGAAGTCACGAATGAGACCAAGGTGTTCATGAGCATACTCATGTTCATCGGCGCAGGTTCCTCATCCACCGCTGGCGGCATCCGTGTCACCACGTTCGCGGTGATTCTCTTGATTTGCCGCGCCGCATTCACCGGCCATCGCGATGTCACCGTGTTCCGCCGCCGTATCCCCCGCCGTATTCAGATGACCGCCGTGTCCGTGACCACGGCCTGCTTTGCGTTGGTTATGGTCGGTGCGATGATGCTGATGTTCACCACCGGCTGCGCGTTCGTGGACGCCGTGTTCGAAGCCTGCTCGGCCTTCTCGTTGGGTGGTTATTCGGTGGGCGTGGCAAGCGCCGGCAATCCGGCCAGCCTGTTTATTCTGTCCGCCGAGATGATTGTCGGACGACTTGGCCCGTTGACCATCGCCTACTCCATCAGCCGACCGATGGCTCCCGAACCTATTCGTTATCCGCAGGAAAACATTATCGTTGGCTGATCGGCCATTCAATCGGCGCCCAGCAATCTGACATAGAGAGGACCATCATCATGGCAGCAAAACCGAGCGGCAACAAAAGCGTGCTGGTCATCGGACTGGGCCGTTTCGGCGGGTCCGTGGCCGCCACCCTCGACCAGATGGGTCAGGATGTGCTCGCAGTGGACAAGAACCCGGAGCTTGTGGCCCGTTGGTCCGCGCATCTGCCCACCATTCAGGCCGATATGACCGATGTGCTGGCCATCGAGCAGATCGACGCCTCCCAGTTCGACACGGCCGTCGTGGCCATCGGCGACAGCATCGAGGCTTCGGTGATCATCACCGGCAACCTGCTGGACGCCGGCGTTTCCGACCTGTGGGCCAAGTCCGTGTCCCAGGAGCATGCGCGCATTCTGCAGCGCATCGGCGCCCGCCACATCATCAACGCGGAGACCGATGCCGGCAAGCGCGTGGGCCATCTGGTGGCCGGCAATTATCTGGATTACATCGAAATCGACGGGCCGTACACCGTCGTCAAGGTCCACACGCCCCTGTACGCGGTAGGCCGCAGCATCGAGGACGTACAAGTACATGACAAGTACGGCGTGACCGTGGTGGGCCTCAAGGCCCCAGGCAAGGAGTTCCAGTACGGCTCCAAGGAACTGGTCATGCATCGCAACGACGAACTCATCCTCATGGGCAAGCAGGATCAGATCGACCACTTCATCCAAGGCTAACCCCCTAACTGCGCTCGCTATACCCCCTATCTGCTCACATCGTGACCGATATAACCCCCTCAACATGGATGCGCTCATTATTGTGGCAATAAGCCATAAAGCTGTACGTCCATATTAATAAGGGGAGTTTTATCATCATGGGCAAGCATACGCAGAATTGCACGCTGATAGGCAAAGGAGTCTACGGCACCATAGGAGTGGACCAACGTTCCCGTCTTGCCGATGGCGCGCATTTTCACACCATGATTGTGACCAGCACCCTCGAGGCCTCAGTTATAGAAGGGGACAAACTGGTCATCAAAAGTGGCATTGTGCGGTGTGATGGTGATATTCGCGTATCCAGCATCAGCGGCAGCGGCGACATCGAAGTCGGCGGCGACATTATTTGCGATGAAATAACCTTTACCGGCAAACTACGATGCAACGGCGATATCGTTTGTTCCGGAAATCTGTCCGTCAATGGCTCCCTAGGCACCCGTCATATTAGCGGTCAGACAGTCCGCTTGAACGGCGTGTTGAAGGGTCATGACGTCAACAGCAGGGCTCTGGAAGTTCATCCACTCCGCAGTACGATGTTTTCCCGTTTTGATATGGATGGGTATGAGGATGGCAGCACGGTTCGCCATATCACAGCCGTCACGGTTGAAGCCAACCATCTGCAATGCCGGACTTTGACGGCGGACTCCGCCATGCTACGCAACGGCAGTGCGGTGGAAAGCGCCACGTGTGCCACCGCACTAGGCATCGACCGTACCTCCAGCGTGCTGCTGGTGAACGGAGACTGCCAACGCATTCATCTCAAGACAGCGTAAAGCAGGTATTCCTCACTACCGTGGGTGCCGATGATGGGACTATCGGCAGTGGCCACCACGTCAAGTCCGTGCTGTTCAGCACAGGCGACCACGTCGTGTAATGCCCGCTCCCGCAATGCCGGATCTTCAACGATGCCGTTTTTGCCGAGTCCTGCCCGGCCGACCTCGAACTGCGGTTTGACCAGTAACACAATCTGCGCACCGGGAGCCGCGATGCGCGCGATTACCGGGATCACATAGGTCAGGGAAATAAAGGAGACGTCGGAAACGATCATCGCCGGCCGGTAAGGCAGGTCGTCGGCCTCTACTTCGCGAATGTTGACGCCGCTCATTTCGATGACGTGCTCGTCATTGGCGATGCGCGGGTCGAGCTGGCCGTGCCCAACGTCGAGCGCTACGACTTTGGCCGCTCCCCCGCGCAACAGTACGTCGGTGAAGCCACCGGTGGAGGCACCGATATCCAGACATTCCAAGCCTTCCGGCCCGGTAAGGCCATTGCCGGCAAAGGTTTCGAACGCGCCCAAGAGTTTGTAAGCGCCTCGGGAGACGTAGTCGTCGCCCTTATCCACGGCGAGTTCGCTGTGCCCGGCTTTGACCATGAACGATGGCTTGGTGATGGTCTCGCCGTCCACGCGCACATGCCCGGCCTTGATGAGTCGCTGCGCTTTGGCCCGCGATTCGACCAGTCCCGAAGCCACGAGCATCATGTCAAGTCGGTCAAGTGGAGTCGCGGGATCGATATGCTGCTCGGTCATATATCTTCCTTTCGGCCCACCATCCACCAACGGGGTGGCTCGGCATGGAGCCACCATCCAGCACTTCACGTCATCTTCCGCTGGCGGGAGAATGAATCACCTCTGCTAGCTGCGGCTGTTATCAAGCTCGTGTTGTAAGGATTCCAGCACGTTGCGATAGGTCTCAAGCTTGCGGTCGTTGTCTTGTTCATCGATATCCGCAAGTTCGGGGTATCGCTCGGTGACCGGCGCATGTTCGCTATCCGTAGGCATAGGACTATGCCTCGATGGCGAACACCGGTACCGTGGCCTCGCTAAGCTGTGCGCCTTGGTCGGCGGCTTCCCATGCGGCGCATACGGCGGCGCGCAGGCCGTCCATACTGGTGGGGTCGCTGACGTGTACCTGGCCGTTTTCAAACCAAGCGCTAGCCTTGCGGCATTCCCAAGTACCGCTCTCATCGCGGACCGGCTCCGGTTGGGCTTCGCCGAGTTCACGCAGATCAGGGGCGATGAATGTGGGCCTCAGGTGTGACGGAGCCAGCATCAGTTCGGTCGGGTTGGTGACACCGGTCAGCACCGCCAGCGAATCGTAGTCGCCGCGGTTACCGGCCTCGATATCGGTGTCGAGGCGGTCGCCAATGGCGATGGACGCCTCCTTGGGCACCAAATCGTGGCCTTCGGCGGCGTTCAGTTCGCGGGCCTCATCGTACATGTACGCTTCCGGCTTGCCAGCGGAGGCGACCGGTTCGACGCCGGTGGCCGTGATCACGGCGCGAATCATCGATCCGCAACCGGGGGCGATGCCCAGTTCACGAGGAATCGTTAGGTCGCGGTTGGTCACGAAATACGTGGCTCCGGCCTCGACCGCGAACGCGGCATCGGCCATCATCTGCCAAGTCATATCCGGATACCAGCCCTGAATGACGGCCTGCGGGCGGTCCTGAGGACCGTCCACGATGGTCAGGCCGTTGCGGGTGACCTCATCGCGCAAATGCTCGGCGCCCAATACCTGTACGCGCGCGCCGGCGGGCAACGCCTTGGCCACCATACGGGCGGCCACCACCGAAGAGGTGATGACCTGCCACGGCTCCACGTCCAAGCCGAAGCCCTTGAGCTGGTCGGCCACCACGTGCTGGAAGCGCGAGGAGTTGTTCGTGGTGTATTCGATGGTCATGCCGGCGGCTTCGGCCGCACGAATGGAATCGGCCGCGTATTCGACCGGATTCTTGCCGCGATACACCACGCCGTCGAGGTCCAGCAGCGCAAGCTGATAGGCCTCGGCGAGCGGGCGATCGGTGCCTTTGAGGAAACGGGTCATTACGCCGTTCACTCCTCGGTTTCGGTTTCGGGTTCGGTGGAGTCGGAGTCGGCGGATTCGGCGGAATCGTCAGCCTCGGCGTCATTGGCGGAATCGGTCTCGGTCTCGTCGGCCTCATCAGACTCGGCATCACCGTCTTCAGCCTCGTCATCCTCATCGCCGTATTCCTGCTCCGGATCCGGGGCGTACTGCGCCTCATCCGGATCGATGCCGAGCTTTTCGAGCACGTCGGAGTCGTCGGTGATGTCTTCGAGATCGTGATCGATCACCACGTCGTCGCTGTTTTCGTCAATCTCCTCGTCGGCATACTGGTCCTCAAGACGGTCCAGCAGGTCGTTGAGCTGCTCGGCTTCCTTGCTGCGGCCGGCCTCTTCAAGGAAGTACTGCTCGGCCTGCACGGCACGCATGCGGTACTCACCCGGCAGCCCCTGGGAACGGCCGACGGTGTGAACCACTTCAATGGCCTTGTCCCACATCTCCAAATCGCCAAGGGCACCGGCGTACACCAGGAACATCTCGACCTTGGGAGCGCCATGCAGCTGCTTGCCCTCATCGGACAGCGCCAGTTCCACGGCCTTCTTCGGCTCTCCGACGCCACGCTCGCAGTCAGCGATGAACGGCAGGTAGTCGAGGAAGCCGTTCATACGGTAGGCGGTGCGGAACTCACGCAGGGCCAGCTTGTAGTCGCCCTGACGGTAGGCCACGAACGCAAGCGTCTCGCGGGCGAAGTCGATGCGGGAGGCCTGACGGGCCACCCACTTGGCGTGCTCCAAGGCAAGTTCGGGGTCGCTCTCCTCCAGCGCGAAAGCGGCGAGGATGTGCAGACCAATGTTCTCCGCGTGCTCCTTGGACAGGCCGCGCAGACGTTCGCGCTCATCCTTGGACAGCATCGACCATTCCATGCCCTTGGGCATCTTGGGCTCGTCGGGACGACGGTCGGTGTACGGGTTCTGCGAGGGGAAGCTCATCGTGCCGTCGGAGTTACGGCGCGGGCGCCTCATGTATTCAGAGCGCTTCTCCTCACGGTACTGGCGCTTCTCTTCCTGCGAAAACTCGCGGAATTCGCCGTCACGACGGTTGTTGTCGCGGCGATCGTCACGGCGGAAGTCACGACGATCATCGCGGCGGTCGTCCCTGCGGAAGTTGCGGCGGTCGCCATCACGGCGATCGTCGTCGCGACGGAAGTTGCGACGCTCACCATCGCGGCGGAAATCACGACGATCGTTATCCCTGCGGTCATCGCGACGGAAGTCACGACGGTCATTGTCACGACGGAAGTCACGACGGTCCCCATCGCGACGGTCGTCCCTACGGAAATCTCGGCGGTCGTCGTTGCGGCGGAAGCTGCGACGCTCACCATCGCGGCGGAAATCACGACGATCGTTATCACGGTGCTGGTAGCGCGGATTCTCGCCGTTCTCGCCTTCGTGGGAACGGTAGCCGCCTTCGCGGCGCGGCTTGAAGCCTTCGCCGTCACGGCGCGGACCATTGCCGCGGTAACCGCCCTTGCCGCCGAAGCCGGAGCGGCCGCCCTTGTGGAAGCCGCCGGACTTGCCGTACGACTTGCGGTAGCCGCCGTGGCCCTCGCCATCACCGTCACGGCGCGGCGCGTAGCCCTCGCCATCCTCACGGCGACGCGGCTTGAAACCCTCACCATCATGACGCGGCTTGAAACCGCCCTTGCCGCGCGGCTTGAAACCCTTGCCGCCGCGGTTGCCCGGTCGGCGATCGCCATACCCCTTATGGCCGCCGCCGTAAGACTTGCCGGAACGCTCGTTACCTTCTGCCATTACTTGTTTTCCTTAATTCGTTGTTGATTAACGGTTTTCCACGGCGCCGAGCGCCTTCTTGCCACGACGGATAAGCGCGAAGCGGCCTGCCAGGAAGTCGGCTTCGGCCAGCACCTGCTCCTCATCCTCGATACGGTTGTTGTTGAGATACACGCCACCGGACTTGATGGCGCGGCGTGCCTCGGAAGCGGACTTGAACAGTCCGGCAGCCTGGGCGGCGTCGATTACGCGATCGCCGGGCTTGGAGACGGGGAAGACGTGCTCGCCGTTCTCGTCGACCACCTTGAAACCGTCGAGCACGGATTCCAGCGTTTCCTCGTCGATGTCTTCGAGGTTGCCACCGCGGCCGAACAGCGCACCGGAAGCATCGATGGCAGCCTGGGTAGCGGCCTCGCCATGCACGAAGCTGGTGACCTCCCAGGCAAGGGTCTTCTGGGCCTCGCGCTTGCCGGGGTTGGTCTTGGATTCCTCGACCAGTCGTTCGATTTCGGCCTTGGGCAGGAAGGTGAACGCCTTCAGCAGGCTTTCCATCTCCACGTCCGGGCGGTTGATCCAGAACTGGTAGAACTTGTACGGGCTGAGCATCGTGGCGTCGAGCCAGACGGCGTTGCCCTCGGACTTGCCGAACTTCTTGCCGGAAGCATCGGTGATAATCGGGCTGGTGAACACGTTGACGTCCACACCGCGCACCTTGTGGATCAGGTCCAGGCCGGAGGTGAGGTTGCCCCACTGGTCGGAGCCGCCGAGTTCCAGCGTGCAGTGGTATTCGTCAAACAGGTGGAGGAAGTCGTTGCCCTGCAGCACCTGGTAGCTGAACTCGGTGAAGGAGATGCCTTCCTCAGAGTTCAGGCGGCGGGCGACCGTGTCCTTGGCGAGCATGGTGCCCAGACGGAAGTTCTTGCCGACGTCACGCAGGAAGTCGATGACGGTCATCGAGGCGGTCCAATCGTAATTGGACACGAAACGTACGGCGTTCGCGCCTTCGGTGTCCAGAATGCCGCCGATCTGGTTCTTCAGGCGATCGGCCCAGCCGGCCACCACGTCCTTCGGGTTGAGCGTGCGTTCGCCGGACTGGCGCGGGTCGCCGATGAGTCCGGTGGCGCCGCCGACCAGGGCGATTGGATGATGGCCCGCAAGCTGCAGGTGACGCATGTTGATGAGCTGCACGAGGTTGCCGATATGCAACGATGCAGCGGTGGGGTCGAAGCCGCAATAATAGGTGATGGGCTCGCCGTTCAGTGCTTCTGCGAGTCGATCCCGGTCCGTGGACTGGGAAATCAACCCGCGCCATTCCAGTTCCTCAAGCAGGGTGTTGAAACCCGCTTCCTTGAAGTCGGTGACGTGAGCCATAGCTTGTCGCTTCTCCCTATCGAATTGTGAATGAGACTGCCCAATTGGGCACAGTCAAGTTTCGCAGAACATGGCGACAGTGCCGAACACCAGCCGAGCCGCGCGATTCAGTAAAACGCCTTATTCTAGCGGCGCGGGCCCATAAGTTCGCGCAAAGAGTCGATGATGTCCTGACGATCCGGCACCTGGAACTTCGGGAAGGACTTGAGCATACGCTTCTGCTGTGCGTTGATGACGCCATTGATGGCCCAGCGCAGACGCTCAACCGTATCCTGCGAAACGGATACCGCACGGGAGCCCCACTGCCACGTGCCACCGGCGCGTGCCGCCACATCCTGCACCACCTGAGCGACGGAATCGAGCACCTGCTCGAATTCGAGCATGCCCGTAACCGTGACCGCCAAGTCGATGATGGTGATCAGGGCCAGTACCGTGACCAGCGTATGCAGCATCGGCAGCGGAATCATATCCGTGACCCGCTCGACATATGGCTGCGAACCAAGTACCACGCCCACGCCGCCGAGGCCGAAAATCAACGCGCCCAGCAGGCAGACGCGGCCTTGGAGGTTGAAGCGGAAGTTCGAGTAATCCCACCAGCGGGCGTGGAACAGCTGCTCCATGACCCACGAGGTTGTGTATTCGAGTATCGTGGCGCCCACCAGCGTAGAATTAGGCGAACACCTCTCTTCATAGAGGTGTTCGCCTTTGTCCGCGCTGTTAGGCGAAAAGCCGTCACCGTGCTTATCGAAGGCAAAGTAAACGCGTATGCGGTTGCTCTTGCCGTCAATCTCAGCGAACCGAACAAACTTGTTGAGGATATCGAGCGGCGTTAGTTCCGTTGCGATCTCATCGAGCCACAACATGAGTTCGTCAACGCCAAACGACATAGATTCGCCGCGCTCTGCTATGCGCAGCTGCGCTTCGATTTCCGCTTTGCGGCACTTCAGTTCGTCCGTGCGCTCTTTTCCGCCCGGTGGTGCAACCCCATCTTCTATCGCTTGCCAGATGCGTTCGAACGCCGCATCAATGCGCCTAAGCTCTTGCTTCAGATAGTAGCTTTCTGGCTTCGTCTCTTCTTGCTCTGATTGGTAGAGCGCCATTCCTTGCGCTATCCGCTGTCGCACATTGTCGCGCGCAACGGCTTGCAGCGTCATATCTACTACGGCATCTTCTATCAGATCACGGCGCACTGTTCTTCTGCACTTGCGGCAACGGTAGTAGTGATAGGCTTTGCCTGTCTTAGATGTTCCACTCATTCCCGCCATTGGCATACCGCATTTCGTGCAGTAGAGTTTGCCGGAAAGCGGAAACTCTTTAGACGAATCTACCTTGCGGCGCGGGCGGTGCCTGTCGTTAAGGACGCTTTCTATCATGTCTTGTTCTACTTGCGGCCAAAGACCCGGCATCCCACCTTCTACCACATGACCGGCATAGCTATATGTTCCGCCGTTCTGCACCCTTCGCAGAAGCTTAGTCACCTTGTCTTGGTTGAAGGGCTTTCCATTGCGTGTCTTCTCACCTTCGAGCGCCCGCACGATATCGGCTACCGAATGGCCGGAAAACAGCATGTTCTTCATCTTGCGCATAAGCGCCGCTTCGCGCTCATTGACGCTATAACGACCGTCTACGATATCCCAACCGTATAGCGAATGCCCGTTAGCAAGGCACCGAGCGGCGTTCTTCTGGATTCCGTCTCTTATGCGCTCACTGTCGATAGCGCTTTCCCATTCCGCGAGAACTTCGAGCATGCCGAGTTGCAGCACACCGCTCGAACCGCTCGCGATCTCTTCGCCCGCGTACAGTATTTCAACACCGGCCTTGCGCAGCATGATTCGAGCCAAGGCCATTTCATCGCGGTTGCGCATTATGCGCGTCACCTTGTAAATCACCACAAAATCAAATAGACCTAGCTTCGCATCGTTCATCATGCGCTGGAACTCAGCGCGGTTGACGTTGCGCCCTGTCTGCGCATAGTCGCAGTATTCCCGCACGACCTGCAAGCCCTCGCGCTCGCAGTATGCGCGCGAGTTCTCAACTTGTATCTCGATACTCTCAGAGCGCTGATTGTGCGAGCTGAAGCGCGCGTATATGGCTGCTCTGTTCTTCACCATGCTAAAATCACCCCTTAGAGCGAGTGCGCTAATGCGCTTCGTTCTTTGCACTTGCCCTGCGCGCCGACCGCCAAGAAGCCGCGCAGGGTTTTCTATTTCCTTCCCCTTGCACCTACGGCAAGCAAAGCGCCCAATATAGCAATTGGAACACCGACGATTGCAGCACCTAAAACAGTGATTGCAAGACCAATCAATGCGCAAACGGAACCGATTAACACCAGTGCTTTATTGGTGCTCCGCTGATCTGACACGGCATGGTTTCTGGCCGGTTGGTTATCTGCGCTGTCTTTTTCATCCTTGGCTTGCTGCTGAAGCTCGTTAGATGATGGCGCGTAGTTAGTGTGTTTGCCAGTGTCGGACAATGCGGCAGCATAACCGCTGCAAACGATGCTTCTAAACTCTTCGTCGCCATACTCGAAATACGAATCGCCGAACTCATCCTTAACCAGCTTCGGTCGGCGGCGCGGCTCACCGAAAAGAAAATCATCGAGAATCGAATTGAAGCAATGCGCGGTTGCCTTAACGTCGTTCAGCGCGTCGTGAGCTTCGAAGTTACGATATCCGTAAAACGCCGCGCAATCTTCTAACTTGCACCATGACCATTCATCATGCGTGCCGTCCCATGCCCCATGTATCTTCGCAAACTCTTTCATCACGTCAAACGTCTGACAATCTGGTATATCCAAACCGGAAGCTCTAAGAAAGCCTAGGTCGAAATCGGCATTGTATGCGACGTATAGCTTAGCGCTCTTGAAAACCGGTTCGATTTCCGAGCGCCTTTCTATAATCGTCTTCTTGTCCTTCACCATAGACGGAGATATGCCGTTTATGCTTTCTGCTTTCGGCCACTTTTTGCGTTCTGATGGCCTCAATAGATCGCAAAACAGAACGTCTCCGTCAAGATTCATGACAGCGAGTGACAGTATTTCATCACGGCGCGAGCCGCCGACATTAAGACCCGTTGTTTCGGTATCGAAAATAAGAATGTCGCTTGGGCTGATTGCCCGAAGCTTTTCAAGTCTATTCACAGCACTTCGCCTTTCATTCTAGGATTCCACGGCTTATTTAACCGCGTATGGTCAACGTGTCTGAAAAACCAAGAAGGAAGTCAGCCGAACAATTGAGCGTGGATACCATCGCGCATATTTCGTTGGCATCTGGTACGAGCACGCCGCGTTCGTAGCGCGAAATAGTTTGCTTATGAACACCAACGGCAGCGGCTAACTCTTCTTGATTCAGCCCTGCCGCCTTTCGTGCGATTGCTATTCGTGAACCAATGAGCTTGCGGATATCTTCATCGTCTGAACTCATAGTAGACCTCTTTCTAGTAATCTGCACCGATTATTGTACACAAAAATTCGTTGACAGACTAGGCGGAACCGCTTACTATCTTTCTCGTGAGTAAGCGGTTCTGCTTACTTTGAAATCGCTAGGGCTTATTAGGAGGTGAACATGGTTGCAATGTATAGAGAAGCACGTGAGCGGGCTGCTCTAACTGCTCAGCAAGCCGCTACGCAGTTGGATATCTCCATCACGACGCTTCTTAGTTGGGAGAACGGGAAAACCGCCCCATCGGCTCTGAAGCTGGTTGAGCTTTGCAGGTTGTACGACTGCATGCCCAATGAGCTTCTGGGGTTTGTTGAGTTCCAAAAGTAAACGGAGGTTTCCAAGGATGAAAACCGAGATTAAAACCGGTGGTTTTGGGGGTGGTTTTACGAATGCGCGAATCATGCGGCCTAGATGCCGCGCAACGGCAGTTATTCCACGCGATTACAACTCTCGTTGCCGCGTGGATGCAAAGAAGGATGCCCGCCCGGTGTTGCAGCACCGAACGGGCGTGTCAAAAGGGGCTTACCAATTGACAGAAGACAGTATAGCGCGCATGCCGCGCTGGCAGCGCTGGGCTTTGTATGCTTTCGCTGCTCTGACGCTAACCGGCATCCTTCCTATGACCGCTGCCGCCCTTCTGGGGTGGTTGTGCGATCTCGTGGGCTGGTGGCTTCTCATCCCGCTTTACATCGTGGTTGGTCGCGTCTTGTGGCGCGTGATCTGGTCATGAAGGCCGAAGTCTACCGCGACAACGCGGGCTTCTGGATGGCGCGCATTGAGGAAGACGCGAGCACGCCGGAAAACCGGGGCATCGGCAGGGTCTACCGCCGCCAGATGCTACCCGTCGCACCATCGGCGAGCAAGGCGGAAGCAGAAGCGGCCTTGCGCCGCGTCATGAGCCGTGAAGCGAGGTGCCCGCATGGACACCGATAACTACACGCAACCGCTCGAAGCCGTCATGCGCCAAGAGCGCCAGCGCGTCTACTCGATGCCGCTAAAGGTCGCGGACAGGCGTTACCTGTTCAAGGAGTGGTGCGAGAAGAACCCAAAGGCGCTGCGCGAAATCGAGCTTACAGCGCTCGCAATCGACGCTCGCGGGCTTCGCGTCTCCACTAAGTACCTCATCGAAAAGCAGCGCTATGAGGGCACTACGAAGCTCGTTGGCGTGCCCTTCGTTGACGATCAGGGCAACGAACACACCTACGGAATCAACAACAGCGATAGCTCTTTGCTCGCTCGCTGGCTGCTCGAACGCAACCCGAAGCTTCGCATCGAGCTTAGAACATCCATGTTTGACAAGGAGAAGAAAGATGAAGCGTAAAGAGATTACCGAGACTATCGCCAAGGTCGGCGCTGGCACTTTCGCCCTCAACGGCAGCATGTCGCTTATCAATCCCAAGACCGGCGAGGGCTTCGACGTTGATATGGGCGCGACGCTCGCAATCGTTCGCGGCACCCTCGCGTGGGTTGACACCCTGTTTGAAGATGACGCGAAGCCCGAGCCGAGCACCGTTAAGCACATGCAAAAGCTGCTCACCTACGTTGGCAGCTCGATTGCCTACGACATTTCAAGCGATGAAGAGGAATAGCGCACAGGCAACCTTGCCGCTCGATTTCGGCGAACCGCCCATGCCAGACCCCGAAGCATGCGAGTTCGAAAGCATGCGACATCGCGGCAAGACGTGCTGCACGTTCGTTGGGCGCGACGTTTGGACGAACTGCCGCGAAGTCGGGCACTGCGTATGGGACGGATGGCACCAGCAGGGCGCGCCAGACGTGATCTGCGACGAGGAAGACGGTTAGGAGGTGACTACATGCCTACAAGGGAGGAAACGACCGCTGCGCAAGAGCCTATGGCCTTCTTCTCGCACGATTCCAACGCTTCACAAGACGTGAAGTGCCAACGGCTCATTCATCGCCGGGGCTATGACGGCTACGGGCGCTGGTGGCGGCTCTGCGAATATCTGGCGGCTACCAAGGGGCACCGTATCGCTTTCGAGACGGAGGAAGACGCGCTTATTCTCGCGGGCGTTCTGGGCTTCGGACAGTCTGGCGCGTTCGATGAGTACATGGCGATTGAAGATTGCAAATCCTTTGTCGAAGAGCTGTTGGATATAGGGTTGCTCGAACGAGACGAAGACGGCTTCTTGACGAACTTTCGCATGCTCAAAAACGCGCTTTATTTCGGTCGCCAACGCGCAAACGGTCGCAAGGGCGGAAGACCGCGCAAGAACCCAAAGAACAACGATTCAGCAGGTCAGGAGGTGTAAAGACATGACTTGCAAACCCAATGCAAAACCGCTGGTTTTAGGTTGGCTAAACCCACTCGCAAATTGTCGCCTAACCATAAAACAAAACAAAACAAAACAAGATGAGGCGGGTTTTGGTTCCTCGAACCAAAACCAAAACCCGCCGTACTTGCTTGTTAGTCAGCCTTACAAGCAAGGTTCTTTCTCTTGCTTCTTCTCTTTTCTGTCTTGTTTTGTGCGGCTCATTCGAGCACCAGCAAAACAGCTTTCCACAGGTTTTCAACAGAGTTTTCAACAATGGCACGAAATGGGGTGATTTGCTATGGATACCGAGAAGACTTATAGCTTCTCTTTTACTCCTGACAACCCGGAAAAGCTGAAACAGCTATTTGATAGCCTTCGTCGCAATGCGTCTGTTGTCGCAATCAAAACCGTATCGGGAACTGAAGAGCCTGACCGCATTATTTTCAACGGCAGCTCTTACAGCAAGCGCAACGAATGCAAAAGGATTCCCGACTATTCAGGCTCATACGTGACGGTGCATAAGGTCATGGATAACGGCACCTATGAACACGACTTCGGTTACTTCCAATGCTCGTGTTGTGGGTGCTACATCATGGACAACGCGGCCTATTGCCCTTCTTGCGGCGCGGAGGTTGCGGAATGATTGCGCCAACGACACGCGACGGCGCACGCGAGCTGTTCACAAGCAAGCTTTCCTATGAGCAGATCACAACGAACGACATTCGAGCGCTCGAAGGTTTCCTTGCAATCGAGTACGCGCAACACGAGCGCAACGGCAAGCACATGGAAATGCACCCGTGCTACCGCAAGAAGCACCAGCCGCAAATCCACCTTGCAGATGGCGGCAGAGGAATCAAAAGCGCATTTCTTCGCGTTAGCGGCTTCTACTTCTCAGGCCGTGAAGCTATCTCGTTCAACGAAGACGGATTCATTGGAATTGCGGGCTGGGCTGATGACACGAACGTTCAGCCATTTCTTCGGGCGTTCTACAGGTGGGTTTGCGAATGGATGATTGGAGTTACGTACCGATGATTGAGACGAAGCACGCGAAGAGCCTTGGCGAGCTTTCGCGCGGTAATGCCGTGGAGCATCCCGACCACTACGCGGGCGACGGCCAGATTGAGTGCATGGACGCTATGCGCTCGATGATGAGCGGCGACCAGTACGCCTTGCCCGCCCAATCGGCCTACTGGTGGGGCTGCGCATTCAAATACCTTTGGCGCTGGCGGCGCAAGAACGGCGTTCAGGACTTGCAGAAGTGCAAGCAGTGCATCGACTACCTGATTGCCGAGACGGAAGGCAAGAAGTGAAGCGCTACCAGATCGTACTTTGCGCCATTGCCACCGCCGCGACCGTAGCCGCGTTCTGGTGCGTCTGCTACTGGGCTTATCAAGTGCTTTTGGCAATAGCGCTGTTTCTAGTGTTTCTCGCGCTTATTGCGCTCACGTTTTAGGAGGTTTCACATGCTGAAAGAAGATAGAGAGATCGAGCAGGGCGCTTACGGATGCGCCGCAATCGTCCTTTTTGCCGTTCTGGCGCTCGTTGTGAGCATCGCGGTTGGCGTGTTCTTCGGCGCTGGGTTCGGGCTTATCGCCCTTGCGGTGTTCGTCGTTTTCTCGCTCATCTGCGTTATGCGCGCGTTCATGAAGGTTGGCAAGTAGCATGGGCGGCAAGTACGAGGTTCGCGGCGCGATGAGCGGGCTTTGCCCGTTCTGGTGCGGACAATTTACCAACTCGCTTGCTCATGCCCTGCTGCTGCTCATCCGTTTTTCTCTGAAGTACCGAATCGTTGAGTTCAACATCAGGAAAGAGCCGTTGGATTGCGCGGACTGCCACGACGATAACTGCCCTTCGCGGATTCGTGAAAACTGCGAGTGGTCATGATGGGCGTTAAGGTCAAGCGCGGTGCAGATGGCGTTTTCGAGTGCCGTTTGTACCTTGGTCGCAGCATCGACGGCAAGGCGATTCGCCCCTATAAGCGGTTTCCAAACGCGGCTACCGAAGAGGAAGCGCAAGCCCTCGCTGAGACGTGGGCGGCTTACGTGACGGCTGACGGAACGGTTAGAAGCGCCCGCTTGACCGATTTGCTCGAAGACTACGTGCAACTGCGCGAGCGCAACGGCGCAAGCCCGAACAGCATTAAGAGCTATCGGCTGTTCTGCCGCTACGTAGCACGTTATCTGAAGACCGCAAACGCGCGCGATCTTGGCGTGATGGACTTCAACCGCTTTGAGCAACGCTTGCTCATGTCGAAGGACGAAGGAGGGCAAGGGCTTTGCCGCAATAGCGTTATCAACGTCCACAACTTCTTACGCGGCGCTTATAACCACTTCGTAGACGCTGGCATTTGCGACGCTAACCCGCTGGTGTACGTCGCCAAACCATCGCCAGAACGGCACGAAGCTTCGGCGCTCACCGAATGGGACTTCGAGGGCTTCAACGAGAAGCTAGAGGGCGCGCTTAGCAAGGAGATCAAGACGAAGGCCGATTACCGCGCCGCCGTCTACGCCTTCGCTTCGTGGCTGTCGCTCGTTACCGGAATGCGCGTTGGCGAGGTCTGCGCGGTGCAGCGCATCGACGTTAAGCGCGCCCTGTCTTACGTCCACGTCGGCGGCAACGTCATTGAGGGCAAAGGCAAGAAGCCTTATCGCCGCAACGTGACCAAAGGCCGCAAGTGCCGCAACATCGCGCTCACGCCAGACGATATCGCGGTCATTGATGCCTTCACGAAGCTTCAGAGCGCCGTTCTGGGGCGTTTGGGCGCAGATTGCCCACTGGTGACGTTAGACGGCTCATATATGCGCCCAACGACGATTTCACGGGCTTTCAGCCGCATACGCGACGCATGCGGACTGCCGCGAGAGATCACGTTTCACAGCTTGCGTCACACGCACGCTTCGTGGCTTATCGCCAACGGCTGCGACCTGAAGACGCTATCTGAGCGCATGGGGCACGCGGACGAAGCAACGACGCTTCGAATCTACGGCCACCTGATGCCCGGACGCGACGCGGCGGCGGCTCAGCTCTTCAGCGAAGCGAAGCGCCGCGCGGCGGGTTAGGAGGTGTGCCAAAGGTGAACCAAAACGCCGTTTTCGGGCATCGCGGCGACCGAGGACGAAACGCGAGATAAACCGCCGCTTTCGGTACGGGTTAGAACCGCCCGTGCCAGATAAGAAGTAATTATCAGGCAATCGTGAGAAGGGAGGGTGCCAGTGGAGCCGCAAACGTTCGATTTCAAGCCTGACGCGCCGAAGCTGAGCAAGGAAATGCAAGCGACGTTGGCTAAGACCGAAGCAGCCCTGAAGCGGATGTGGGAGCGCGAGAAGCAGGAAGCGCAGACGGTCTATGAGATCACTATTCCCGCCCAAACGCTGACCATCGTTGGCAAGGAGCACGCGGAGCACGTCTTGAAGTCACTGAAGGCGATTAGGGTTTCCGGCACCTACCGCGTCACGAAGAAATGAGGTGCAATGAAGACCATTGAGCTTAACGACGATGACTGGGCGCGGCTCAAACGCAAGCTGATGAACGGCAGCGTTGACGATGCCCTGAAGGACTACACGCCGCCCGTCAAGCTGACGCACGGCAACGAGTACATCACCTATGAGAAGGAAGGCTACGAAGATGATTCCGAATCTGACAACTGAGCAGCGCCGCGCAAACCTCGAAAAGGCGAAGGCAGCACGCCAGCGCCGCGCCGCGATCTTGAAGGGCGTTGCCGACGGCTCTTACAGCGTGCCCGACGTGCTCAACATGGCTGGCACCGATGATGCCGTGGCGCGAATGAAGGTCTTTACACTCATCAAGGCTGCACCGGGCTACGGATTCGCCCGAACTCAGCAGACCATGCGAAAACTGCACATTTCCGAATCGCGCCGCCTTCGCGGTTTGGGAGCTAACCAGCGCGCGGCGCTTGTCGAGCTGTTCGGCGGTGGTACTCGATGATTCAGAAGTTTGTTGACGCGTGGACTAAGAATCGCGATCTCATCCAAAGCTGGCTTGAGCCGATATGCCTTGATTGCGATTACTCAGATATCGTCAAGGCGACCGTAAAGGCAATTGCGCTTGAAGCGACGGGCGACTATGGCGACCCTAAACCGGACTTCGAGAACATCCATGAAATCAATGATGGCGACTATCAAGGGACGCTTGTTTACGTCATTCCCGAAGTTGGCTATCAGCCTAGCGAATACTGGTACGTCCGCGTTTGGTATGGCTCTTGCTGCGGTTGCGACACCCTGCAAGGTGAGCAGATGGGAAGCAAAGAAGACTGCATCAAGGGCGTTATGACGCTCAGTCTTCATATCGTGCAGCAAATGCGCAAGATGGGCGGCGATGAAGTATGAGCCTAAACAAAATCACACTTTCGGGCAATCTCGGCGCAGATGCCGAGCTGCGCTATACGAAGAGCGGAAACCCCGTCGTTTCGTTCTCTCTTGCAGTAAATGAGCGCACGCCGAACGGAGACGGAACGTGGGGCGAATACACGAACTGGCCTGATTGCGTCATGTTCGGCAAGCGTGCCGAAGCGCTCGCGCCGTTGCTTCGCAAGGGCACCAAGATTTCTCTTCTCGGACGCATCCACACGCGAAGCTACCAGAAGGACGGCCAGAGCATCAAGCGTTGGGAAGTTCGCGTTGATGACGTGGAACTCATGCAATACAAGCGCGATGCGCAATCACCAGCGCAAGCGAACGCAGCCGCGCCCGGTCTTGCGATGGCTACCGGCGACCCATCGCCCGTTGCGCCAGTGCAACCGACAGCGCCAGACCTTTACGACGATGACGTACCGTTTTAGGAGGAAGAAGGATGCTCGGAATCAAGAAGAAGGGCGCAGAGATCAAGCAGCCCGTTTATGTCGTGCTCGTGCCGGAGGTCGCGGCATACGCCAGCGCCGCTTCGTTCCCGGTCGATTCGGCGGGTAAGCTCGTTTTCCTAAACGACACGGTGGAGCATGAGGGCAGCGAATTTCAAGTTGTCGCGATGAGCCACCGCAACAAGGTTGTTATCCGCCCGAAGGGTCAGACTTACGGCGGCAAGTGGGTTAAGGCTGGAAGCGTGCGCGTCACGCGTCATGTTCTGGGGGTGCGCTAATGATTGGCAGGAAGCTTCGCGCTAAGAAGGTCAATGAGGGAATCGAGATGCCGCGCTATGCGCATGAGGGCGATGCTGGGCTTGACCTTCGCATTACCGAGACTGTCACGCTCGAACCGATGCAGAAGTGCGTTGTCGGTTGCGGTCTTGCCGTCGAGATTCCGAGCGGTTGCGTGGGGCTGGTGTTCCCGCGCAGCGGCCTTGCGGCAAAGCAGGGCATCACGCTTTCGAATAGCGTTGGCGTTATCGACAGCGACTATCGCGGCGAGGTCTGCGCGGCTCTCATCAACCAGAGCTATGAGACGGTGACGCTCGAAGCTGGAACGCGCGTCTGCCAGCTTGTCGTTATGCCGTATGTTCCTTGCGAGCTTGTGCCGGTTGATGAGCTGAGCGACACCGAGCGCGGCGCGGGCGGCTTCGGCAGTACGGGCGTTGAGTAGGTGACGCGATCTTGAAAGCAAAGGAGTATTTCGAGGGTATCCGCGCCGAGGTGGTGAAGACCGATAAGGCGCGGGATATGCTCGAACGCATGAAGGCCAAAGAAGGTGCCAAAGCGCAGAGCTACACGGAGGGGCGCGGGGGCGGTGAGGTTTCCGATGGGTCGCTCTCGATATTGCAGCGTATCGACTTCGAAGACAGGTTGCAGCAGCGAATCAACGACGCGCAAGGCATGATTGACGAAGCGTGCGAACTGCTTTACGGGCAAGACGGGCGCGGAGGTCTTGCCAAGCTCAAAGGCACCAGATACGCCGACGCAATCTGCATGGGCTATCTTCAGGCGCAGGAATGGGCGGAGATAGCAGACATTATGCAATGCTCGCAGCAATGGTGCCGCGAACTCTGCAAGGCTGGCTTCGCCTACATCGACCGCGTAGGATGGGCGAAATTGAAGAACGCCTAAGATTGGCACTTGCGTTCACTTTCCGCCTTCTGCTAAAGTTCGGTACGGTGGATTAGGTAAGGCCACGGGCGACAGCGCTCGTGGCCTTTTTGTTTGGGGGTGCGCATGGCTAAGGACTTCTCGCGCGCCTTCTACGCTTCCGCTGATTGGGAACACGCCAGAGACGCGGCATTGACGCGCGACGCTCACCTATGCCAGCACTGCTTGCAGCAAGGAGAGGTCACGCCCGCTGTCATGGTTCACCACATCATCGAGCTTACGCCAGCGAACATCGGCGACCCAAGCATTGCGACCGACCCAAACAACCTCGTTAGCCTTTGCGACCGGTGCCATAAGAAGGTGCATGGTTGGATAAGGCAAGGTTCGACACGGCAAGGGCTGGCCTTCGACAGCGACGGCAATTTGATATCGCTTGGCGAGTGACACACAAACACGACACAACACAGGGCGACCGCGAGAAAGCGGACGCAAAACCGCAGGTAAACCCGCGAGACAATCCCCCCGGTCTGCAAAACGCAGGTGGTGCCTAGGGCACCAACGCCGGGAGGTAATTTCTTGCGCGTGACGGATTTTCGAAAGGGGGTGGTCTTGCGATGACGGCAAAAGTAGGCAATACTTCGAAAGTTTCGCCCGCAGTCGCGGGGAATAGTCCGCCGAAGCGGCGAGTTGCCAAGGAGAAGCGCGTAGATAGCGAGCTTCGAAAGCTGCGCGAGATCACCAAGGGCGCTATCCCCGACGAGAAGCGAAAAACCGTCATGCCGCTGCTTGCAAACCTCGCGTTTCTGAAGGTCAAGCTTGACGATGCCCGCGCCGATCTGCTCTACGAAGATATCTTCACCGAGTATGACAACGGTGGCGGGCAAACCGGGCTGCGCGAGCACCCCGGATTCAGTGCATACAACAAGCTGTTCACTACGTTTTCGCGCGGCGTGAAGCAGCTTACCGACATGATGCCGAACGGCACCGCCGCTGCCGACGCGCTCATTGACTTCATCAATGAAACGCGGTACGACTAGAGCGAAGTCTAAGGGCGGCTCGTGCGAGCGCGCGATACGCGAATACTTCGGCGGCATACTGAGCGGCGAGATCATAGCGTGCGAGAAGATGAAGCAGGTTGCCGCTCATGTCCTGCGCGACATGGACAACACCGACCCGCTCTATCCGTACCACTACCGCGAAGAGTTCGCGCAGAAGCACGTTCGGTTCATCGAAAGCTTCTGCCGCCTACCGTCCGGGCGCTTAGGGCACGATTTCAAGCTGGAGCTTTTCCAACGCGCCATTCTGTCGGTTGTCTTCGGCTTCGTTGATGCCGAGGGCGTGCGGCAATACCGCGAAGTGCTCTGGATTATGGGGCGCAAGAACGGAAAGACCGCGCTTGCGTCTGCGATAGAGCTTGACTTGCTCGTGAACGACGATGAGGGCGCGCCGGAGGTATACAACGTCGCCACCGCCCACGATCAGGCGGCAAAGGGATTCAACAACGCGTGGCGTATGGTGCTCACAAGCCCCGCGCTGGCGAAGCACATAAGAAAGCGCGTGTCAGACCTTTACTGCGATCTGAACATGGGCACCATCAAGGCGCTGAGCGCCAACACGAACCACCTAGACGGTCTGGACATTTCCGGCGCTATCGTTGACGAGCTGGCCGCGATGAAGAACCGCGACCTTTACGACCTGACGATGCAGGGAACATCTGCGCGCCGCCAACCGCTCGTGTTGGAGATCACGACTAACGGTTTCGTGCGAAACGGCATCTTCGATGCACAGTACGAGTACGCGACCAAATGGCTTGACGGCAAGGCGACCGGCGAGAAGGCAGAGCGCTTCATCGCGTTCATCTTCGAGCTTGACGACCGCGAGGAATGGCAGGACGAAGGCGCTTGGGTCAAGGCTAACCCCGGCCTTGGCACCATCAAATCGCTTTCGGCGCTTCGCCAGAACGTTTCCAAGGCGAAGGACGATGCGACATACCTTCCCACCCTGCTTGTTAAGGACTTCAACCTCATTGAAAACCAGTCTCAGGCTTGGTTGACGTGGGCTGAGATTCACAACGAAGCCACTTTCGACCCCGGCGACGGAACGTTTACGTATGCCGTGCTCGGCGTTGACGCGGCGGACACGACCGACCTTACCGCCGCTTGCCTTCTCATGCAGCGGCCTAACGATCCGAACTTCTACGCGCTGCACATGGCGTGGATTCCGCTTCGCGCGTTGGAGCAAGCGGAGAAGGAGGGGCGGCGCGGAGGGCGCGACGGCGTGCCCTACGACGCGTGGATTGCTCGCGGGCTGATGCGCACATGCGAAACGCCCATCATGGACAAGCGCGACGTTCTGGATTGGGTGGCCGAGGTTCAGGAAAAGTACGGCATCTATGCCGTCTCTTGCGGCTACGACCCGTGGCACATGCGCGACGTTCCGACCGTGGAAGCATACGAAGACTATTTCGGCGCTGACAACCTGCAAAAGGTCATTCAGGGCGCGCAAACGCTGTCAATGCCGATGAAGGAGCTTCGAGCGCTCTACAAGGAAGGGCGCATCGTGGACAACGCCAACCCGATTGCCGAATGGTGCCGCTCTAACGTCGCCATTCGAACTGACGTGAACGGAAACATTCAGCCGGACAAGAAGAACCAAGACCCGCGCAACCGCATAGACGCGTGGGCGGCTGAGTGCGACGCGTTCATTGCGATGAAGAACATTGCGGACGATTACCGCGCGATGATAGGAGGTTAGAGTTGAGCAGATCACAACCGTTTCTACGCTCGCTCTTCGATGCGGTGTTCCACCGTCCGCAGATGCAAGCGGTAAACGGCTATTTCTCCACGTTCACGGCCTATGCCCCGTCGTTCACGACGTGGCAGGGCGGTCTTTATGAAGCAGAGCTTACGCGAAGCATCATCGAGAGCGGCGCAGACCACGCAAGCAAGCTGAAACCGGAGGTTTCCGGCTCTGCTCAGCCTGTCGCTGCGCGCGCTCTCAGGCAGCAGCCTAACCCGTGGATGACCACGCCGCAGTTCATCAAGCGCATTTGGACGATTCTTCAGGTCAACGACACGGCGCTTATCGTGCCTATCGACGCTGGCGACGGAATTACGATCACCGGGTACTATCCCGTGCTTCCGAGCCAGTGCGAAGCATACGACGTTGACGGCGAGCTTTGGCTAAAGCTCACGTTCCCGACAGGCGACAGCGTGCTTGTCGAGTGGTCGCGTGTCGGCGTGATGACGCGCCACCAGTACCAAAGCGATTTGTTCGGCGACGGCACGAACGTTCTTCAGCCGACGCTAGAGCTTATGCACGCTCAGAACGAAGCTGAGCAGTCGGCTATCAATCAGGGCGCAGCAATTCGCTTCATCGGTAAGCTGAGCCAGAACCGCAACGAGGGTGACCAAGAGAAGGCGCGCAAGGCGTTCAACGCTCAGCTTTCCGCAGACAATGCGGGCGGAATCGCCGTCTATGACAAGCTGTTTTCGGACGTTGAGCAGATCACACCGACCAGTTACACGGTCGATGCGGCGCAGATGGAGCGAATCGAGAAGAGCGCTTACCGCTTTTTCGGCTCCAACGAGGATATCGTCACGAACTGCGCGGACGAAGACACCTTCAACAGCTACTACGAAGGCCGCATCGAGCCGTTCGCTGTTCAGCTCGGCTTCGTTATCACGTCCATGACGTACACGGCAAACGAGATAGCGCACGGAAACTCAATCATGTTCAGCGCGAACCGCCTAGAGTTCGCCAGCAACACGACGAAGCTTAACGTTTCCGTCGCGCTGTTCGACCGTGGCATCTGGAACGGCAATCAGGTAGCCGATGTGTTCCAATCCCCGCACTACGAGGGCGGCGAACGCCACGTGATACGCGGCGAGTACATCGACCTTGCGCTCATCAGCGAGCATACGGCGGAACAGGCGGCACAAGCCGCAGAGACGAACGCGAACATAGCCGCAATCGACGCGAGCAGCGGCTACGGCGACAAGAAGGAGGTAGACGATGCCAGCGAAACCGAGTGAGCGGCAATACCGTTCCCTTGCCGTGCCGCTCAACGTGCGGGCGGCTGACGGCGCAACCAAGAAGCGCTTTGACACGGAATACTACGTTGAGGGCTACGCTTCGACATTCAACGACCCATACGTTCTGTTCGAGGATTTCGACGGAACAAAGTACATCGAGGTTATCAGCCCCGATGCCTTCCGCGAAGCGGACATGAGCGACGTTATCCTTCAGTTCGACCATGCGGGCAGGGTGTACGCTCGCATGAGCAACGGGACGCTCATTGTGGAGCCGGACGAGCACGGGCTTTTCATCGCCGCCGACCTGTCGCGCTCTCAGGGCGCGCGCGATCTCTTCGAAGAGATAAAGGCCGGTCTTATCACGCGCATGTCATGGGCTTTCACGGTCGCGGCAGACGAATACGACCGCGAGACGCACACCACGACCATTACGCGCGTCAAAAAGGTTTTCGACGTGTCCGCCGTCAGCCTTCCGGCTGACCCGAACACCGAGATATCAGCAAGAAACCTGCTCAACGGAGCGATTGAGCAGTCGCGCAAGGAGCTTGCGCGCCGTAAGAGCGCCCTTGCCGTTGCGAGGGCGACACTGGCAATCGCCAAGAGCAGAAAGGTTTAGAACAATGGACGAAATGACTATGGATGACCTGCTTAACGAGCTTCAGGGTCTTGTCGATAAGTACAAGGCCGATGACGGCACCGACACCGAGCCGACCGAGCAGGACGCAGAGCGCATGAGCGCGCTTACCGCCGAGATCGAGAAGCGCAACGCCGCCGCCGCTCAGCGCCGCGACAGCCACACCGCGACCGTTGCAGCCGCGCGCGCCGCTATCGAGAACGGCACCGCCCGCCGCGTCGATTCCGTGCCGCTGGGGACTTCCGCGAGCGCTCGCGGTGCCCTTCCGCAGGTGCGCGACACCACCGACTACAACGCCGCCGCCCGCCGCGCGTGGGTGAAGGACATTGCCAGCCGTTCCGGCGTGCAGCTCATCGGTGGCACCGAGCTTACGCAGGTTGAGCGCGACGCGTACAACCACCTTATCGAGCAGCGCACGACGTTTACGCATCTGACCAGCAACACCGACGCGGTTATCCCCGTCGAGCTTCAGACGCAGATTTTCACGCTGATTGACAACACGGCTGTTCTCTACGGCGACATCCACAAGGACAACTTCCCGCATCAGTTCGAGCTTATCCGCCATAAGAGCATCAAGGCTGGCGACGCGGCGAAGACCGATGAGGGCGCAGCGCCCGCCGATGAGGAGCAGAACGAGTTCGACACCATCACCCTTACGGGCGAGGAGATCAAGAAGACCGTCAAGATGAGCCGCAAGATGGCGGTTCAGTCTATCAGCGGCTTTGAGCAGTACATCGTCAACGAGACTGGCGCGCGCCTTGCCGTCGCCGCCAACGCGCGTGTCCACGCCAAGACGGTTGACGGCACGCTCGGCATGGATTCCGGCAACAAGATTAACTGCGCCACCGCTGGCACCCTGAAGAAGGCTGATATCACCAAGCTTCTGGGCATGCTCTACACCTACGGCAACCCTGCGCCGAAGGGCTGCATTATCTACGCCAACGGCAACACCATTTGGAACCACATTGCTATGGTCGAGGATGCCAACGGGCGCTCTTACTTCGTGGACGAGAAGACCGAAGACCCCGCCGTTGAGGGGCATATCTTCGGCAAGCTCGTAAAGCGCGACGATTCGATGGCGGACGGTATCATCAAGGCGGGCTATCCCGACCTGTTCCGTGGAAACATCTTCGACGGCGTGGACATTACGCCCTACGTCGAGCCGGGTACGCAGAAGCGCTGCTTTGACGGATACCTGCTCTTCGACGGCGGGCTTGTCGTGCCTAAGTCTTTCGGCCAGCTCACCATCGGCACCGCCGTTAAGGCTTAGGAGGTGCCGCATGGCAGAGAAGCCGAAGCTGCTTGACGCGTGCCGCGAAGCGCTGAGGATTCCCGCCGAATGCACCGATTTTGACGCTGAGATCGAAGACCTCATCGAAGCCGCCCGCGCCGCGATGCGCGCGGGCGGCGTTGCCGATACCGTAGCCGCCGACGATTCGAACAGCACGGTTCGGCTCGCGGTGAAGGTCTACTGCAAGGCGAACTTCGGCATGGACAACCCCGATGCCGACCGCCTTACTCAGAGCTTCGACGATTTGCTAACCATGATGCGCGGCAGCTCGGAGTTCGGGGGCGTGAAATGAGCATGTGGGCTGGCACGTGCCAGCTCATCGCTAAGACCGTCAAGAAGGACGAATACGGCGTGCAGCAGACGGAGGAAACAAAGCGCAAGGTGTTCTGCAACGTCTTCTCTATGGGCGACGCGGCCTATTACGCCGCCGCTGCCGCTGGCGTACACCCCGAAGCCGTATTGCAGATTCGCAAGAGCGCATACGAAGGTGAGCGGCTAGTCGAGTTCGACGGCGCGCGGCTCACGGTCGCGCGCGTTGACAGGTCAAGCCCCGACTTCGTGCGCCTGACGCTCGCTGAGGTGGTGGGCGACCGTGGCTGAGCAGAGCATCGAGCGGTTCATAAGCAGCTGCATGAAAGAGTGCGTGGAAGACAACGTTTCCGCGCTCGCTGAGAACGCGGGCGAAGCCGGAAGGCGCGCCGTAAAGCTGTTGAAGCAAGAAAGCAAGGTGCGCACCGGTGCTTACAAGAAGGGCTGGAAGGCCGACGTTAAGACCGATGAGACGGGCACCGAATGCACCGTGCACAACCGGCGATACCAGCTAACGCACCTGTTGGAGAACGGCCACCAGATCACGAACCAGACTGGCGAGGATTACGGCACCGTTCCCGGCGACGGCGTTATCAGGAAGGTTGCAGACCAAGTGGCGCGAGAGTTCGCGGAGATGGGGGGCGACGGACGATGATTGAGCTAAAGGCGCTCTGCGGCGTTCTCGATTCGCTCGGCATCCCGTGGGCTAACCAGCGCTTCGCTGACGGTGAGGAACCGGCACCGCCCTTCATCTGCCTTGTCGCGGGCTACAACGAAGCGGCCTACGCGGACAACGGCACCTACCTTTCGTGGATGCCATACGATATCGCGCTCTACACGCGGCACCGCGACTACGCGACCGAGAAACGCATACGCGATGCGCTCGAAGCCGCAGAGTGCCCGTTCACGCTGAGCATCACGAACATTGATTCAGAAGAGCTTACCGAAGCGGCGTTCACCGTGAACGTCGCCGAGAGTTAGGAGAAAACAAATGGCACGAAACGGATTCTTCGGCGTGAAGAACTCGCATTTCGCGATCTGCACCGACGAAGACGCGCTTACCTACGAAGACCCCGTGCACGTCGCTGGCACCGTCGCTATCAGCATGGAGCCGACCGTTGAGACGGCTTCTAGCTACGCCGACAACGAGGTTTGGCTTGACAAGCAGCAGGACAACGGCGGAAGCGGAACCATGAGCTTCTACGACACCGAGGGGACGGCTGAGCTTCGCCAGCTCATCGCAGACCTCGTGGGCTACGAAATCGCGCAGGACGGGCGAACCATCCTGAGCGCAGACCGAACGCCTAAAAAGTTCGCCTTCATGTGCGAGCAGCCGGGGCACGTGCTCGGTCGCCGCCGCTGCCTTCTCATGTGCCAGCTCTCGAAGCCGACGCAGGAGCTTAACACCATTCAGGATACGCCGGAGATTACGCAGCTCGATTACCCGTTCACGTGGCGACCCGTCACCATCCCGAGCACCGACATTCGCACGAGCGGCTATGACAGCTTCACCGGCCTTGCCGATTACGACACCTTCTTTGATGCGGTCGATATCGAGCTTGCGCACAAGACCCCGGCCGCGTAGGAGGTTGCGAATGCTTATCAAGGTTGGCGAAAAGGAGTTCGAAGCGACCTTCAACGCATTCACTCCGATTGCCTTTTCCCGCTGCTTCAATGTCGTGAAGCCCAACGGCACCATGCGACCGAAGGACATTAACGAGGATACCGGCGCGATCTTGGAGAACTTGGACAAGTTCGGATTCCCACCGCTCGTACCGCTTCTCGAAATCTTCTACGCGTGCATCAAGACGGCAAACCCTCAGTTCGATGAGAAGTTCGATGAGTGGGTTTCGTCCTTCCCCGCCGATGGCTACGACTTGGAGCGCAAGGACGGTTGGGCTACCGACGTGATGCGTATTGTGATGGACAACTTTTTTCCAAGCGCCGCGCAAGATGCAGTGGAAGCCGAGGAAGCCGAAAAGGCCAGCGCCGCCGCTTCCAAGTAACCTGCAAGACGCGTGCGACGCGCGATACATCTACAACTGCCAGCAATGCGGCCTGACGCTTTCAGACCTTCAGATGATGAGCTACCGGCAGGTGCAAGACCTGTTGGAGATCAACGCGTTCTACGCCGACGCTGCGGCGCACTACGACGAAGACGAGAAGGCGCGCAAGGCCGAAGCCGCGTTCTGGTCATGACGTGACATGAAGTGAGTTCTTGACGGCAGCGCACCCGCGAGGGCGCGTTGCTTCAAGCACTCATGGGACTTTGACAACCGAAGAGGGGTGATTACGTGGCGGTCACTTACAAGGGGCTTGTTATCAAGTTCGGCGGCGACACGACCGAGCTTCAAAGCGCCCTGAAGAAGGTTCAGCAGGCATCGCGCGACACCCAAAGCGACTTGCGCGATATCAACAAAGCGCTGAAGTTCGACCCCGGAAACACCGAGCTGCTAGAGCAGAAGGTAAAGGCGCTCAACTCTGCCTACGGCGAGACGAAGCAGAAGCTTGACGCTTACAAGCAAGCGCTCGCGCAGCTGGAGAGCAAGAAGCAGAGCGGCGCGCAACTCACCGCTCAGGAAGAACGGCAGTACGACAGCCTGAAGCGCGCAATCATGCAGTGCGAGCGCCAGCTTGACAGCTACGGCAGCGAGCTTGCGGACACGGCGCGCGAAGCGGACGCATCGCGCACAGCGCTTTACAAGGTTGGTCAGACCATCGAGGACAACGCCGACAAGCTTTCAAACGCCGGGTCTAAGGTTTCGAGCGCGGGAACGGCGTTGTCTGGCGGCATCATCGGCGCGGCTGGCGCGCTTACCGGCCTTGCATCGAGCCAAGAGGAAGCGATACAGCAGAGCGGCCAGCTCGAAACGGCATGGGTGAGCGCTGGCGGAACCGCCGAGCAAGCATCTTCGACCTATGCGAGCTTCTACCGCATCCTTGGCGATTCTTCGTCTGCCACGGAAGCGAGCCAGAACCTAGCGCGCCTGACAACCAACGAGCAGGAATTGCAGCAGTGGACGAACATTGCCGCTGGAGCTTACGCGACGTTCGGCGACGCGCTGCCGCTTCAGAACTTGGCGGAAGCGGCGCAGGAGACGGCGCACACCGGAACCGTCACGGGCGGTCTTGCCGACGCTCTCAACTGGTCTACGGCATCAGCCGAGCAGTGGAGCGCCGCGCTGTCCGGCCACTCTTCGGCTCAGGCCGCTTTCAATCAGGCGGTCGCCGAGGGTCAGACAAAAGAAGACGCTTTTAACGCTGCTCTTGCCGCGTGCGGAAGCGAGCAGGAGCGGTCGCAGCTCATCACCGAGACGCTTACCGGGCTTTACGCGGATGCGGGACGGCAGTACCAAGAGACGAACAAAGACCTTCTCGCTTCGCGCGACGCGCAGAACGAGATGAACCAGAGCATGCAGGAACTCGGCGAAGCGGCAATGCCAGTCAAGACCGCCGTAACCGAGATCGGGACGAGCCTTCTTAACACGCTCGCGCCCGCGCTCGAAGCCGTAACGGGCTGGTACAAGAGCCTAACGCCAGAGCAGCAGACGCTTGTTAACAACCTCGCGCTCGGCGCGGTCGCCTTCGGCGGCGTGACAGCCGCCATTGGTAAGACGATGGAAGCCGCAGAGGGCGTGGGAAGCGCCTTCAAGACCGCTGGCGAGCTTTGGGGCGGCGCTAAGAAGCTCATGGGAGACACGGGCTTTCTAAGCAAGATCGGAACCGGCTTCTCAAACATCGTCACCAAGGCGGGCGGTCTGGGAAGCATGCTCACCGGCACGCTTTCTAGCGGTTGGACGGGCTTTACCGGTCTTATCGCCGCGCATCCTATCGGCCTTGGCGTTGCCGCCGTGTCAGCCGCTGTCGCTGGCCTTACGTGGTTCTTCACGCAGACCGAGACTGGCAAGCAGATGTGGTCTGACTTCACCGGCTGGATTTCGGAGAAGTGGCAAGCCGTGCAGGATTTCTTCGCTGGCGTGCCTGAGTTCTGGGGCGGAATCTGGGAGCAGGTCAGCACCGGCGTTTCGGATTTCTGCACCGGCGTTGGCGAGAAGTGGGAGCAGTTGAAGCAAGGCGCTTCCGACACTTGGGAGAACATCAAAACCGGCGCTTCGAACGCTTGGAACGATCTTAAAACCAACGTCGGGAACCTCGCACAGGGCGCGGTCGATACCGTGTCTAGCTGGTGGAACAATCTAACCGGCAACACCGATTCGGCCTTCGGGCAAATCGCTTCCACGGTTCAGAACGACATGAACACCGCGAAGACCGTTGGCAGCTCGGCGGCTGGCGCTCTGCAAGCCGCAATGAACGGCGACTGGGAGACTGCGAAGAGCCAAGCGGCAAACGCCTTCAACGCGATTAAAGACAACATCGGCTCGAAACTTGACGCTGCCGAGAGCACGGCGGTTAGCATCGCAGACCGAATCGGCGACAAGCTGGGATTCCCCGGCCTTGGCTCGAAGGTGCAAGGCGTGTTCAACAGCATTCGGGGCTTCATAGAGAACCCTATCGAAAGCGCATGGAACGCGATTTCGAGCATTCCGCAGAAGATCATGAACGCCTTCGGCGGAATCAAGATAAGCATTCCGAAGCCAAAGCTTCCGCACTTCAACGTGAGCTGGAACGAGTTCGGCCCGATTTCACTACCGAGCGTGAGCATCAGTTGGTACGCGCGCGGCGGCTACTTCGATGAGCCTTCAATCGTCGGCGTTGGCGAAGCGGGCGGCGAGTTCATCGCGCCTGAGAAGCAGTTGCAAGGCTTCATCGAAACATCGGTAAACCGCGCCTTCTCGCGATTTGCCGACGCGCCGAGCCAGCCCGTTAACGTCGCCGTGACGGTTTACGCCACGGTCGCCGACGGCGTGGACGCATACGAGACAGGCCAGCAGATCGGCGCTGGCATCGCAAGCAAGCTGAAGCAAAGGGGGGTGCCAGTTGCAACTTAGACGGACTAGGAACCAGCACGACCGAATCATCTTTAACGGCACCGACCTATCGAAGCTGGTTTACTGCAAGGTGCGCCGCCCCATCATGGCGACCGTCAACGCGACGTTCGAGAGCGTGCCGGGGCGGCATGGCGAGGTCTTCAAGAGTGCCTACCGTGGCGGCTATGACCTTCCCGTTGAGATTTGGCTTAGGACTGAAGACCGCCGCGAGGTCGCGGAGATGCGGCACAAGCTCGCGGCGGCTCTCTGGACTGACGAACCCGCGCCGCTCTACCTTCCAGATGACCCGACGCGCTACCTGCTCGCAATCGTGAGCGGCAGCACCGACCTAGACGAGATCACGGACGATTGCCCGACAACCACCGTGACTTTCCATATCGGCGACCCCGACTATTACGGACAGAAGCGCCGCATGGAGGTTTCGGCTGGCAACGTCTACGTCAACGCTGGCGGCAACCGCCCCGCTCACCTGCAAGTTACGGCGAAGCCCGCCGCTGGCAGCACGTGGAGGATTACGAACGTCGATACCGGCGAGTTCGTGGCTGTCAACACGCCGCTCACGTCTTCGAGCACCATACGTCTTGACATGGCGACCGAGCACGCGACGGTCAACAACCAGACCGCGCCGGTAACGATTGATTCGGATTACTTCGAAATCAACGGGCGGTGCCACCTGAACATCACCAGCGGCACGGCGGTACTAGAGTGGGTGGAACGATGGCTTTAATTAGACGCATAGGCTTCACCCGTTTCAGCCGTTGGGGCGACAATCTGGGGCGGCTCACGGTGAGCGCCGCAACGCACACCGACGCGCTGGACGGAACCGACGAGCTGGGCATCACGTGCGCCGAAGACCTCGTGAAGGGCGACCGCATAGTTTGGATTGACCTTCAGGGCACGTGTCACGAACATATCGTTGACACCATCGACAGGGTACACGACGATGACGGCGCGCCTGAGACGCAAGCCGTCTGCATCAACTCGGTGAACGAGACGTGGGATGACTGGCTGGACGATAAGCGGCCTTCCGGCAGCGTTGCGGTAGCCCTCGCGTCAATCCTCGCAGACACGCGCTGGGAGGTTGGCACGTGCGATCAGGGCGGCAGCGCTTCGCGCACCTTCTACCATGAGAGCGTGCGTGAGGGATTGGCCGGAATCATCGAGACGTGGGGCGGAGAGCTTGAAACGCTTATCGTCCACGACGGCGCGAGCATCGTTAGCCGCCGCGTGGGAGTGCGCGCCAAGCGCGGCAACCAGAGTAGCGCTAAGCGGTTCACGTGGACTAAAGACCTCGTTTCCGTTAAGCGCTCCGTTGCGAGCGACAACCCGAAAACGCGCGTCTACGGATACGGCAAGGGCGTTGAGACGGAGAGCGGCGGTTACGGTCGCCGTCTCACTTTCGGCGATATCAACGGCGGTAAAGATTACGTGGAGGACGCCGACGCTACAACCGTTTGGGGGCACCCTGACGGCGAGGGCGGCATTCTTCCCGCCGTCGCGTCATACGTCAACGAGCAGTGCGAGGACGCGGCGCAGCTCTTGCAGGAAACGAAAGACTACCTAGAGCAGGTGAAGGAGCCGAAAGTAACCTACACCGCTTCGGTTATCGACCTTTACGCATTTGGGCGCTCATGGGAGGGCGTGGGCGTGGGTGATGACGTGGCGATCATCGACAAGGGTTTTTCTGCCGAGGGCGTGCGCCTTCATGGCCGCGTGTCTCAGATTGAGCGCGACTTGCTCACCGGAGACGCTACCGTTACGTTCGGCACGCTTACGGACACGATGGCCGACATGTGGCAGAGCGTCAACAACGCGCTTAAGAGCAACAGCCAGCAAAACGCGCTATACGACGCTGCGGCTGGCACGTCGGTATCGTGGCTCATTAAGCTTCAGCAAGCGCTCAACGCTCAGTTCAACGCGGTTGGCACCTACCATGTCGAGACGTTCGAGCTTGGCGAGATTTGGAGCAATGTACCGCTGAACCCCGAAACGGGTTTGCCGGTCAAGGCGACCGCCGACATGTGGGCTATCAACGTCAACGGGCGCGGTCAGCGGTTGGCCGCTGGCCTTACGTCAGACGGTCAATGGAATTGGCGAACGTTCTTCACGGGTGGCATGGTTACTGCCGACGTTATCAACGCTGGAACCATGAAGGCCGACCGCGTGCGCGCCGGTCTGCTGACCGACGAGAAGGGAAACAACTTCTGGGACTTGACCAGCGGTGAGTTCTCGCTTTCCGCTGGCGCGAAACTGGGCGACACGAGCGTTGAAGACCTTTTCAGCGGTCTAGACGAACTCGATAAGACGATGGACGGCATAGCCGAAGACGGAATCATTACGGAAGCAGAGCACGCGGCGGTATCTAAGATTCTGCAAACCGTGGAAAAGGAGAGCGAAGACCTCGAAAGCGAGTACAACAGCCTATACAACAGCTCGTATCTCGATGCGCAGTTCAAGGCTGTTCTTCGAACGCAATACGAAGCGGTGTTCAGTGCTAACGGAACTCACGGGAAGTTACTTCTGAGGATTCAGAACGTTCTTGACACCACGACCGCCGAAGAGCTATCCGACGCTATGCAGCTCTACGAAATGGCTTACAGCGACTATGCCGCCAGCATCAAGACGTACAACTCTGCGGCGCGTCAAGCAAGCAACATGATCGAGCAGAAACAGGCGCAAGACAAGGTCGATGCGCTAGACGATTCACTCACGCAGCGCGATGTTTTCAATCGCTTGACGAACAACGGCGCTACGCAGGGAATCTATCTCAGCGGGGGCAAAGTCTATATCAATGCCACCTACATTGAAACGGGCATCATCAGCGACAGATACGGTCGAAGCACGTGGAACCTCAACACCGGTTCGCTTACGACAAACTACATGACGGCAAACAATATCGACGCTAACGGTACGTTCGAATGCGGTTCTGCTTCAAACCTCATCCGTCTTGCCAGTGGCGAGATTACAGGCTACGAAGACGGAACACAGATCGGGACTATCGACTTCTCAGCGCACATGCGAAACGTTAGCACCGGGCAGCTAACGACCGGTCTTCAGTTGACGGGAAACCAGCATATACGAATCACCACGCCGCTTATTTCCGCCGCTGCATCTAGCAGCGAGAGCACCACGACAACGCATGCGATCACGAAAGAATGCACGCTGCATTACATCAGCAAGATTCAGGATGACGGCGACGGCACGATTACATGGTGGAACGCAACGCGAAGCATCGACTTTGTAGACGGCTTCTGCACGGTATGCAACTTCGACTAGGAGGAACGATGAGCAAGACCCTTTATCACATGCTGCACGACCCGATAGGCAACTGCGAAGCGATGGTGACCGAATACGACGAAGAGCTTATCAACCGCGCCGCGAGCAACGGAATGATTTTCATTGCAGTTGACGAAGACGGAAACCGAACCGTCGTGCAGCTGGAAGACGTGAAGGAGCCAATCAACGACGATCAGCCCTTCACGCTCGTTCAGCCCTTGTACGTCGATGACCGCATGAAGGCTGTTGTCGATGTGTTCGACGCTCTGGCCGCGAGCGTGCCAGCCGTCGCCGCGAGCGCTGACGTGCAGCCCGTGTCTAGCAAGGCGCGATCTGCTATGAGCTTCGCCGAAGCGCTCGAAGCCCTCCGCGCGCTCGCTTACGGAACCGGCGAGGAAGGCGGCGAGTGATGAGCAACACACGGACGCTTGAACTCGATATCTCGAAGGAGGGCGCGGGAACCTGCATCAAGGTTGGTCAGGGCGACGATGGCGGAACCACAATCAAGGCGCTTATCTACGACAACGGCGCTGAGTTCTCGCTTTCCGGAGCTACGGCATGGCTTGTCGTGCTGCTGCCGAACAAGCGGAACTACTATCGCGGCCAGTGCTCGGTGAGCGGAAACGCCGCCACGATCACGGTTGACGAATCGAAGCTATGCAGCGTGTCAGGCTACACCGACGAAGCATATTTCACGATCACAAAGAACGGTGCGACCTACTCAACGGAGCGCTTCGCTATCGAAATCCTGCGAAGCGCTCTTGACGGACAGCAGCCCGCGCAGAACTGGGACGATGCCGTTCAAGACCTCATCGACCGTGGCGAGACGGCGGTAAAGAACGCCAACGCCGCCGCGAGTTCCGCAAACAGCGCCGCAAGCAAGGCCACGACGGCTGCGAGCACCGCGAACACCGCCGCGACCAACGCAAACAACGCTGCAAAGGCGGCGAACGACGCGGCATCTGCGGCGAACACGGCGAAGGCCAACGCGGACAAGGCGACAACGGCTGCGAACAACGCGGCATCTGCGGCCAACACCGCGAAGGCAAACGCCGATGCCGCCACATCCAAGGCAAACGCTGCCGCGAGCGCGGCCAACACGGCGGCATCGAACGCGAACGCAGCAGCAGCGGCGGCTAACGGCGCGGCGGACGATGCCACGGCTGCTGCTCAGAACGCTTTGAACATCGCAAACAGCATCGCCGCTATCGAGCCACCATCTGACGATGAGGTGCAAGAGCTGCGCGACGCTAACGCGGTGCTCGCTACCGCCGTCGCAGAGCTGCAAGACGATTACGTGATTATCAAGGAAACGGCCTACATGCCCGCGAGCCGCCGAAGCGCGCTGTCGGGCGAAACGCTCACGGTCGCGCAGGCGAGCATGAGCGGCGAGACGGCCACGCTCAACTAAGGGGGTACCATGGCTGACCTTTCCAAGTTCTCGATCAACGGAACGGCATACAACCTGAAGGACACTTCGGCGCAAAAATCGGCAAACGCCGTAAGCATCGCAGAGGAATACGACCGGCAGCACATCATCAACGCATACGGCGGTCGCTCGCTCGCTTCGGTCTTCGCAAGCGAGATCGGGAGCACCGACGTTTACACATGGCTTCGGAACCGCGCTCGAAGCGCCAACTTCGCCGGTCTTCGCATCGGCGATTACATCGACGTTCCCATCACGGCGGGCGCTAACGTGCCGTCGCAGACGGTGCGCTACCGCATCGGCGCTATCGACCACTATTACCAGTGCGGCGACACAGCGAAGGGGCACCATATCGTCATGGTGCCGCTCGCGCCCGTGAGCGTCACCGGAGACAAGGCATCAAACACCAGCTACCTTCAGTGGCGAGATACGAACGACAACAACGGTACTGCCGAGGAAAAGCACCCTTACTTGGTTTCGAAGCTGCACGACTGGGAAATCAACGACTTCCTGCCAGCGCTGCCGACCGCGCTTCAGAACGCGATCATGGCGCAGCGCGTGCTTCTCGAAGAGCGCTATTCTTCGAGCGAAAAGCTCACCGAATCGAGCGGTTGGAGCTGGGCGGACTTGGGCAAGGTCTGGTCGCCCTCAGAGATGGAGGTTTACGGGTGCCCAGTATGGGGCAGCAAGGGCTACTCTGTCGGCTTCGATTCGCAGTTCCCCATCTTCACCGACACCGCAAGTCGCATCGCGGGCGGTCGCGTCGATTGGTGGCTGCGGTCGGTCATGGGCGGGTCTTCGTCTAGCGCGTGCTATGTCAGCAGCGGCGGCAGTGCCAACTACACTGCGCCGACGTACGACTGGGTGCGCCCGCTGCCGTGCTTCCTCCTAGGCTGATAAAATCAGCCGTACATGGTACAGGTCTGGCGCATGCCTTGCGCATGCGCCCATACTTCCCCGCGCGAAGCGCGGGCGAAGTATTTTTTTTGAAAATCACGGAGGGGGGGGGGTGTTGCAAATTGAGCGGCGTATATGTGCGGAACCGCAACCTAAGCACGTTCGAGTATTTCAACACTGCGGTTTCGATTCGAAACGAGGTGACGCGCCTTGTCACTTCGGGCGCGGTGCCCAAATCCTATCGCTTCATCTTCGCCGTCCCCATGGCGGAGACGGCGCGAAGCGTGGTGTTCAACCTTGTGAAGGCTGATGCCTTCTACCCGAACACACAGCGGAACGTCGAGGAACGCAAGCATTACATGACGCTTGCCTTGGCAGACCTAAACCAGCTTTACCAAGACCTGCAATGCCTTCTTGCGATGAAGCTACCCGTCAAGGTGGCTAAGTTCGCAGAGATCTCAGAGAGCATCGAGAACGATATAAAGCTCATAAAGGGCGCTCGCGCGGGCGTGAAGCTCATTGGAAAGGGGTAGAATGTTCGCGCGTTGTCCCTTGGAAATCATCGCGTCAATTGGTGGCTGCGGTCGGTCATGGGCGGGTCTTCGTCTAGCGCGTGCAATGTCAACAGCAACGGCAATGCCAACAACAATGCGCCGACGAACGACTGGGTGCGCCCGCTGCCGTGATTCCCAAGCATTGCCAGACCGTGCGGCCGGAAGCGCCGCGCGCCGTGCATTTGAGGAAGGAAGGGGCGACCATCGGGCGCAAGCCCGTAAATATGCACCCCGCGACGGTTGCCGTTCGCTGCTTGCATGGCGCGGTTCTCGGCGTTCGACCGCGTTTCATGGTCAACCGTCAAGCGGCTGCTGGATGCCGATTGCGAGCCGCGCGGGGTGCCCTCATGAACTCTGAAGAGCGCAGGGCTGCGCGGCGCGCAAGGCGCGATGCCAAGCGCGCTGAGAACCGGGCTAGGCGCATCGAGGGTTGCACGCTGGAAGCTGTCGCCGATCTCGATAACCTATACGATGCCGCCAACGGCGCTGCCGCTGGCGTGCGTTGGAAATCGAGCGTTCAGCGCTACATGGCGCGCGTCGTTCCAAACATCATGAGAGCACGGCGCGACCTTCTCACGGGCGCTGACTTCCGGCGCGGCTTCATTGAGTTTGACTTGTTCGAGCGCGGCAAGCTTCGTCACATCTGCTCTGTCCACTTCTCAGAGCGCGTTATACAGAAATCGTTGAGCCGTCACGCGCTTGCGCCCGCGATCTGGCCTACCCTCACCGAGGGATGCACAGCGAACGTCAAGGGGCGCGGCACCGACTACGCGATTCGACGCATGAAGCGCCAGCTTGTCGAGCACCACCGAAAGCATGGAGCGGAAGGCTACATCTTGCAGGTCGATTTCGCGGACTACTTCGCAAACATCGACCACGACGCATGCAAGCGCCTTATCGACCGAGCCATTGACGATGAGCGCGTTAAGCGCGTCATGAGCGACCAGATAGACGCTCACGGCGCGCGCGGCTTGGGTCTTGGCAGCGAGCCGAACCAGATTCTAGCCGTCGCCCTGCCGTCGCCCGTTGACCATCTGATGCTGTCCCTTCCGGGCATCTTGGCGAGCGGGCGATACATGGACGATAGCTATTGCATCGCCCTTGACAAGCAGACGCTTTGGGACGCTCTTTCGCGCATCGAAGCGCTCTGCGACGATCTGGGAATCATCATCAACCGCAAGAAGACGCGCGTTGTGAAGCTGACGCGCGGCTTCGTGTTCCTGAAGAAGAGGTTTTCATATGGCGAGGGCGGAAAGGTTGTCGTTCGCCCGTGCCGTTCCTCCGTGACGCGGCAGCGGCGCAAGCTGAAGAAGCAAGCCGCGCTTGTCGCCAAGGGGATTATGACCGTCGAGCAGGTCAACCAATCCTACCAGTCGTGGCGCGGCAGCATGAAGCGCCTTAGCGCGCACGAGACGGTAAAGCGCATGGACGCGCTATACAAGGAGCTTTTCGGCTGAGGAAGCCGACATAGCAAGGTATCGAAGCCCTCGCATTAGCGGGGGCTTTTTTGTTGCGAGAGAAAGGGGAACACATGGCATTCACCGAAGAGGAAGAGGGCAAGCTTCGCGCGATCATCGCCATTTTCGACGGCCAAGCGCCGTCGCTCTCTAGCGATGTGGCGGCGAAGTGCCCCGCGCTTTTCGCGGCGTGGGACGGCGACGGCCACGCCTACGCCGGGGGCGAGCGCGTGAGCTTCGAGGGCGTGCTTTACACGTGCCTTCAGGCGCACACTTCGCAGCCTGATTGGTCACCAACGGCAGCGCCGAGCCTTTGGGCGAAGGTGCTTGAAGCCGGAACGCCCGACACACCGACAGAGGAAGTGCCCGAATGGGTGCAGCCCGATTCTACGAATCCCTATCCGCTCGGTGCCCTCGTGAAGCACAACGGCAAGGTCTGGGAATCCCTCGTTGCTAACAACGTCTGGGAGCCGGGGGCTGTCGGCACCGAAACCGTCTGGCGAGAGGTGACGGAGGGCTGACGTGAAAGCATCGGAGGTTTTTCTAGCGCTGTTCTCCGCCGTGATGACAGCGGTTGTCGGCGCGCTCGGCGCTGCGGTCAAGATGCACAAGGAGCGAGAGCGCAAGGCCGATGCGAAGTTCGACGCTGAGCATGATTTGCTGCTTCAAGGCATGCGCGCCCTCATGAAGTCAGAGCTGTTCAGGCTGCATGCGGAGTACGTGCAGACGGGCAAGCCTGTTCCGCTCGATATCAAAGAGCAAGCCAACAGCGTTCATGAGGTGTACGCGGGACTTGGTGGCAACGGCGTTGGCACCCACCTATGGAAAGAGCTTATGGATGCGCACGCATCCGATTAACAACAAGGAGAACTGAAATGATTAACTTCACCGCACGAATCAAGAACAAGACGTTTTGGCTGACCCTCATTCCCGCTGTCCTTCTGCTCGTGCAGGTGGTCGCCGCACCGTTCGGGTACCAGTGGGATTTCGGCGTTCTGAACGAGCAGTTGGCCGCGATCATCAACGCGCTTTTCGCCGTGCTCGCGATTCTGGGCATCGTGACCGACCCGACCACGGCGGGCGTTGGCGATTCCGCGCAAGCGCTCACCTACACCGAGCCGAAGCGCTATGAGTAGGCTAAAGGCTGTCGCCCTCGTGCTTTCCGGCGCGCTCGCGTCAATGCTCTACTGCGGCTGGCTCATTGTCGGCCATATCGAGAGCGACGCGGGCGCGCTCGCTGAAGCGCGCGAAGAGGGATACGCGGCGGCTGAGGAAGACCGCCTTGCAATCGTGGTCGATAGGCCGATTGCAGAGGGTAACAGCATGCCGCTATGGCTTCAGACCGACCCGCAATGGGACTACATACCCTATGCGGGCGGCACTATCGGCGAATACGGCTGCGGCCTTACATGCGCGGCTATGGCTGTCAAATACATGACGCTTCAGGACATTACACCGCTCACGCTCGCATCGTTCGTTGGCGACACGTGCTTGACCGATGGCGTGAACGACCCCGGCAAGTTCTGCGCGTGGATTGCCGAGCATTACCCGGAATACGGCATCGAGAGCACGCCGATTTCTTACGATCTCGCGCCCGTCCTTCAGAACGTGTCTGACGGATGGCTGGCGTTCGCTGGCATGAGCGGAACACTCGGAGATAGGGACTACGGCGGGCACGTCGTGCTGATCTGGCGCGCCGACGATGACGGCTACTGGATACGCGACCCGGCGAGCGCTGGGAACTCGGCGCGCGCCTTCACGCTCGAAGAGCTAGAGCAGGTCGATTTTCATTACTTCTACTGCATCAGAGGGGGCTTCTATGGCACTCAACGGCATTGATATTTCTAACTACCAGCGCGGGCTTGACCTCGCGCAGGTGCCTTGCGACTTCGTGATCTGCAAGGCGACAGAGGGAACTACCATCGTTCACAACACCTGCGACCCGTGGATTCAGCAGGCTATCAAGCTCGGCAAACTCTGGGGCTTCTACCACTTCATGAACGGAGAAGACCCCATCGCTCAAGCTAAGCACTTCGTCGCAAGCTGCCGTAACTACTTCGGTAACGGCATTCCCGTTCTCGATTATGAGATGTACGGGCGCATCGGAACCGACAAGGCAAAGCTGTTCCTCGATTACGTCTACGATCAGACCGGCGTTCGCTGCATCGTCTACATGAGCCGTAGCGTTTGCACCGAAGAAGATTGGTCGCAGATTGCGCCGAATCACGCGCTCTGGGTTGCGCAGTACGCCAACAACAACCGCACAGGCTACCAGTCTTCGCCGTGGCTTCCCGATGGCGGCTTCGGCGCTTGGGATAGCTGCGCAATCCACCAGTACACGTCGAATGGCCGTCTTGATGGCTTCAACGCACCGCTTGATCTCGATATCGCCTACATGACGCGCGAAGCGTGGGGTAAGTTCGCCAACCCGTCCGGAGCGGCAGCACCAGACGTTCCGCCCGCAGAGGTCGCCGAGCCTTCGCCGGAGGGCACGACGCTTGACCTTGCGGCAGCGGTCATGCGTGGCGAGTATGGCGTTGATGCTGAGCGCCGCGAAAAGCTCGGCGACCGTTACCAAGAGGTGCAAGACCTCATCAACTACATTGACGGCGCTTCCGCTTCTCAGCTCGCAGATGATGTGGAACGCGGCATGTTCGGCGTTGTGCCGACGCGCAGCGACGTTCTGGGCGACCGCTTCAGCGAGGTTCAGGCAATCGTCAACCAGAGGGAGGGCGTTGGCGCTGCGCGCGTCTACACCGTCAAGAGCGGCGACACGCTCAGCGAGATTGGCGCTTCGCTCGGCATCGACTGGCACACCATCGCAAGCAAGAACGGCATTGGGGCACCTTATACGATCTACCCCGGCCAGAAGCTTTCTTATTAGTGTTCAAGCGGGGTACCCTGACAAGGGGTGCCCCGCTTTCTGGCGTTAGACGGGCTTACAGCAAGCCGCCCATCTGGTGTTTTGCAAACACCAGAAATTGCTATTTTTGACACGTGCCAACGACAACAAACCAGTTTTTCGATACTCTAACAACGCAAGTATCAAGCTGGATAGATGCGCGGTTGGCGGTACTGGTGGAGTTCGCCGTTTTTCTCATAAGCTCCACCATCGAAATCAGGAAGATGATGATCGGGTTATGTACGTTGCCGAGAATGGCGACGCCGAGTATCGCGCCGGTGCCGTAGATCGGGCACAGCGGGCCGTTGAGGAACCCTCGGTTGACCAAGCGGTGCTGTTGGCAGGAGACGAGAATGGATTCGTACATCCAGCCGACGAAACTGTAGAACAGAAACCAGAGGAAATAATGTTCGAGTGTGATGATCATCGACGGGCTTCGATCTCGGCGTAGGGCTTCGCGGCGGGCAACGCGCGCTTGTTGAACCGGTCGAGCGAGAAGGTCTCGGCGGTGGCGGAGCATTTGTCCGCCAAGGTGACCAGATAGCCTTCGATATAGCGCGGCGGCACCGGGGTCATCGGGAACATGTGGTTCTCGATGCTGTTGCGTTCGATATCGTTGAGCTTGAAGTCCTTCAGGGCATTGACCAGGGCGGCGTGGCCATGGGTGAAGCCATGCCACTGGTGTTCGCCGTTATCCCAGTCGTGCCAGTCGTACAGGAAGTAATCGTGCAGGAGGGCCGCGCGAATCAGGGATTTGAGGTCGACGCGGTACCACAGGTGCGCGCGGTCGGCCATCCACACAGCCAGGCAGGCGACACGCACGGAATGTTCGAACGTGGTGACGCTGCCGTGCTGGTAGCAGCAGCGTTCGATCTGCATGTGGCGATGCTCGATGACCTCACGGCCGTGCTTGGCGACCAGGCGTTGAATCTGCGTCCGGGTGAGCAGATGTCCCACGGTTTCGACCCTCCGTTCGGGTTGGTTCAGTGCAATCCCTTGTTGTGAATCACGATTGCCCGACGATATTCAAGAATCCATCGAGTAATACCGTGACCGATTGTAGGGCACACGTATGTCCGTGCACACTCATCCAAAAGAACGACAACGGGAACCGTCAATCATGGTGGGTTTCAAGATAGTCGAGATAACCCTGAAAACCGCCATCTAGGCTTGCTACATCGTAACCGCGATCGGCAAGGATTTCAGCTACTTCCTCGCTCCACCATCCTTGAGCACAATAGACTACGACAGTTCGATCTGTGGGTACGGTTTTGAGCACATGGGCCAGAGGGTCGAGTGGTGCATTGATGGCACCTTCGACCGGGTGGGCGGCGAAGTCGGCTGGTTCCCTCAAGTCGAGCAGCGTGACCGTATTCGGGTCGAGCTTGGCAAATTCCGCCGGCGTGATGCGGCGGTACGATGCTTCACTGCTCTCATCGTCAACGACCGCATTATGCAAGGCAATAGGCATGTTCTTCCCCTCTCGTTCCGATCTTGGCTCCCCTCAAGGAGGGGTGCCACATAGCTCTAAATCGCGCAGGCCGGCTGAATATAGTTGGCCGGATCAATAGCAGTAATGGTCGGCTGCTCACCGCACACCGGGCAATCCGGCACATGCTTTGGCAGTGGGACCCGTCGAATATTCATGGTCAGCGCATCCACGGTGAGCATGCGCCCCACCAACGGCTCCCCCACGCCGGCAATCAACTTCACGGCTTCGGTGGCTTCCAGACTGCCGATCACACCGACCACCGCGCCCAGCACGCCGGCCTCCTTGCAGGTCGGAATTTCACCTGCGGCGGGCATATCGCGGAAGATGCAGCGGTAGCAGGGGCCTTCGCCTGGGATGACGGTCATCACCTGGCCGGAGAACCCGACCACGCCCGCATGGATATACGGCTTGTTGACCAGCACACATGCGTCATTGATGAGGAATTTTGCGGCGAAGTTGTCGGTGGCATCGATCACCAGATCGTACGGTTCGATGAGGCCGGCGATGTTGCTGGCATCGACGAGCTCGTAGTAGGTGTCGACCGTCACATCTGGGTTGAGCGCGCGGATGGCCGTGGCCGCGGATTCCACTTTGGGCGCTCCGACACGTGCAGTGGTATGGATGATCTGACGTTGCAGATTGCTCATATCCACCACATCGCCGTCCACCAGTCCGATATGGCCGACGCCGGCTGCCGCCAGATACAGGGCGGCCGGAGAGCCAAGCCCGCCCGCTCCAATGATGAGCACGCTGGAGGCCAACAACCGCTTCTGCCCTTTGACGCCCAGCCCCTTCAAAATCAGATGGCGCGCGTACCGCTCCACCTGTTCATCAGTCAATGCCATGTTTTCTCCATGTTTCCATCTCCCCTCAGTCCGCTACGCAGCCAGCTCCCCTCAGAGAGGGGAGCTAATAAAAGTGTCAGTGCAAATACCCCGTAGTCGGGCTGGACGGCACAGCCTGTCCCTCGGTCACTTTGCCAAGGCCAGACAAATACGCCGCACGACCAGCATCGATGGCGTGCTTGAACGCCTCAGCCATCAGCGGGATATTGCCAGCAGAGGCAACGGCCGTGTACGCCATCACCGCATCCGCACCCATCTCCATCGCATCGCAGGCCTGGCTCGGACGGCCGATACCAGCGTCGATGATGACCGGCACATGCGCGTTGGCGATGATGATTTCGATGAAGTCACGCATGCGCAGGCCCATATTGGAGCCGATCAACGAACCGAGCGGCATAACGGCAGCGGCACCGGCCTCCTCCAGCTGACGGGCCGCAATCGGGTCCGGGAACATGTAGGGCATGACCACGAAGCCTTCCTTGGCCAGCATTTCGGTGGCTCGGATGGTTTCGGCGTTGTCCGGCAAGAGGTACTTGGTCTCGTGTTCGATTTCGACCTTGACGAAGTCGGTGTGGCACACTTCGCGTGCCAGTCGGGCGATACGCACGGCTTCCTCGGCGTTGCGCGCACCGGAGGTGTTGGGCAGCAGCGTAATGCCTTCGGGAATGTAGTCGAGCACGCTGTTCTCGGTGGTCTGCGCGCGGCGCAGTGCCATGGTGACGATTTGCGTGCCTGCATGTTCGACCGTAGCCTTGATGAGGTTCAGGTCGTAGCGGCCGGAGCCCAGAATGAATCGCGACTGGAACTCGTGACCGCCCAGGTTCAGCGGCTTGTCTTCCACCGGGAGAATCGGCGCGGCGGTGCCGACCGGATTGGTGACGGCGGGCTGCGGCGGCAGCGGAGTCGCCTCAACAGATGCTTCAGTAACCGGATTAATATTGCTCATAGCTTTTCCTTTCATCCACCCTGTACAAACTGCACAATTTCCATGACGCACTGGTCGTCGAGCATGGCGTCGGCACGCTTATCGCGCGGGATAATCTCACCATTGAGTTCGATGGCCACACGCTCGGCGCGGAATCCGTGCGCTTCGAGATAATCGGCGACGCTGACCGGCGTCTCGAGCGTGACCTGCTCTCCGTTGACCTGCATAATATCCTTTCAGATAGTAAAAAAGGGTGCACGAAACGAACCGTACCTTAAGTGGTGCGCCCATTCATGAACCCAATCATGCGACCGTTCGACCGCTGTGATGTATTGGCTCCATCACGACCGTCTCACGGCTGAATTATGCAAACGGAATGAAAGCTGTATCGGAGAACCCGGCAAATCTGCGACAACGATTCCTTACGGCGGCATGACCCGCGTCAAGTTCCCCGGTCGAAGTCTGGCGACTTCCTCTCAGCCTCACGGCTCCCGTTCGTTACGGTTTCTCAGTGTATGCCGTTGCAGTGACAACAACAAAATAGAGCTCCCTCATCAGAGGGAGCTTCATTGGGACTAGAACGTGCCGGGGGCTTTGTAGGCGGAGCCATCCGACGTGGATGCGGGGAAGAGCTTGAGTTCTTCGACCTCGGCCTTGGCGTCGGCGATCTGCTCGCGCACGCGACCGTAAGCGGTGCCGCCCTTGCCGTTGCGGGAGTCGACCGAACCGTGGCTGGAGAGCACTTCGCGTACTCCCGGAGCCTTGTCGGCCGGCAGGAACGCGGCGAAGGTCTCGATGAAGTCATTGTCGGTCAGATCCCACAGTTCCTGGCCGCGGCCTTCGGCGAGCTTGACGCAGGCACCAGAGAGCTCGTGCGCGTGGCGGAACGGCACCCCGTTCTTGACGAGCCATTCGGCGATGTCGGTGGCCAGCGCGAAGCCGGTCGGAGCTTCCTCTTCCAGGCGGTCGCCGTCGAAGTGCATGGTCCTGACCATGCCGGTGAAGGCGGGCAGCAGCACTTCGAGCGTATCGACCTGGTCGAACACGGCCTCCTTGTCTTCCTGCAGATCGCGAGCGTAGGCGGTGGGCAGGCCCTTCAGGGTGGCCAGCAGGCCGGTCAGATCGCCGATGAGTCGGCCGGACTTGCCGCGGGCGAGCTCGGCGATATCCGGGTTCTTCTTCTGCGGCATGATGGAGGAGCCGGTGGAATAGCCGTCGTCGAGCTTGACGAAGGCGAACTCCTGGGTGTTCCAGATGATGATCTCCTCGGACAGGCGGGAGATGTCCACGCCGGTCATGGCGGCCACGAACGCGAATTCGGCCACGAGATCACGTGCGGCGGTGCCATCGATGGAGTTGTCGGTCACGCGGGAGAAGCCGAGCTCACGCGCCACGGCCTCCGGGTCGAGGCCGAGCGTGTTGCCGGCCAGTGCGCCGGAGCCGTACGGGGAGGCGTTGATGCGCTTGTCCCAGTCGATCAGTCGCTGCACGTCGCGAATCAGCGGCCAAGCGTGGGCCATGAGCTGGTGCGCGAGCAGCACGGGCTGGGCGTGCTGCATGTGGGTGCGGCCCGGCATCACGGTGCGGCCGGCCTTTTCGCTCTGCTCGATCAGGGCGTTGACGAGGTCAAGCAGGAGTCCGGCGATTACGCGGGAGTGACGGCGCAACCACATGCGAATCAGGCAGGCGATCTGGTCGTTGCGGGAACGGCCGGCCCTGAGCTTGCCGCCGAGTTCATCGCCGGCAATGTCAATCAGACCGCGTTCGAGGGCGGTGGCCTCGTCCTCATCGTCTTCGATGGGGGCGAAGGAGCCATCGTCAACGTGGCGCTGGAGCGTGTCGAGCGCATCCTCCATGCGCTGCAGCTCGTCGGCGGTCAGAAGTCCCGCACGGCCGAGAGCACGGGCGTGGGCGCGGGAACCGGCGATGTCGTCGTCGGCCAAGCGCCAGTCGAACTGCGTGGACTTGGACAGTCGGGCCAATTCCGGCGACGGACCAGACGTAAAGCGACCACCCCACAGGGCCAGATGTTCGTTGTTCTCAGTCATGAAGGCTCCTTGAAACCATGGATTGCAAACAAATCAGACTGCTTGTCAGACTATCAGCGTTGGGCTACATACCGGTGGATTCAAGTTGTTCGTATTCCATGGCGGCAATGTCAGGGATACTGGTCACGTCGTATTGATGAAAAGAACCGCATCGTATACCGCATTACGGGTAACGATGTTCAAAACCTGGAAATAGCCGTCTGCCGAACTCATTACGGAGAGCACTGAGCTTCTTCCGTCATCGGCAAAAAAACGAGGGGAGCACGAGCATAATCTTTGCTCGTACTCCCCTCAGTCATCTGCGGCGACAGCGTCCTGTAATTACGGACAGCCTGACGGCTGCTGATTGTTGGCTCACTGTCGTTCGCACCTCACCTGCAAACAGCCCACTGGGCTGTTTGCTTTACGGCGCGGCCCCTCAACGAGGGGAGCCAAAGTAAATGATTACTCGACGGTGTTCTCCGGGACCTCGATGCCGTTGCCGAACTTGACGTCGCGCGCTGCGGCCACGCGGGACGGCAGGCCGTAGATGTCGATGAAGCCGTTGGAGGACTTCTGGTCGAAGGTATCGCCGGAATCATAGGTGGCGAGCTTGTAGTCGTACAGCGAGGAGTCGGAACGACGGCCGGTCACGACGGCGCGGCCACCGTGCAGGACCATGCGAATCTCACCGGACACGTACTTCTGGGTGTCTTCGATGAAGGCGTTGAGCGACTGGGTTGCCGGGGAGAACCACTGCGCATCGTAGACCAGCTCGCCCCAGCGCTTGTCGATGTCGCGCTTGATGCGGTGCTGTTCGCGTTCGAGGCAGCAGTTTTCGAGTTCCTGGTGAGCGGTGATCAGAGCCACGGCACCCGGAGCCTCGTACAGCTCGCGGGACTTGATGCCGACCAGGCGGTCCTCGATGAGGTCGATGCGGCCGATGCCCTGGGCTCCGGCGCGGCGGTTCATCTCTTCGATGGCCTGCAGCGGGGTGACGTCACGTCCATCGATCTTGACCGGCACACCTTCCTTGAACTCGATGACGACTTCATCTTCGACCGGCGGGAAGGCCGGGTCGTCGGTGTAGGAGTAGCAGTCCTTGGTCGGGCCGTTCCACGGATCCTCAAGGAAGCCGGTCTCAATGGCGCGGCCCCATACGTTCTGGTCGATGGAGTACGGGGACTTCTCGGTCTGGGTGATCGGCAACTTGTGCTCCTTGGCGAACGCGATCTCGACGTCGCGGGTCAGGGACAGGTCGCGAATCGGGCTGATGGCCTTCAGCGTCGGGTCGATGGAGGCGATGGAGACCTCGAAACGAACCTGGTCGTTGCCCTTGCCGGTGCAACCGTGGGAGATGGTGTCGGCGCCGAACTGGTGGGCGGCGCGCACGAGGTGCTTGGAGATCAGCGGACGGGAGATGGCGGAGACCAGCGGGTAGACGCCTTCGTACATGGCGTTGGCCTTGAGGGCCTTCATGCAATATTCGTTGGCGAACTCGTCACGGGCGTCGACCACGTAGGATTCGACGGCTCCGCAGGCAAGGGCGCGCTGCTTGATGGTCTCGAGGCTTTCGCCGCCCTGGCCGACGTCGAGGGACACGGCCACGACGTCCTTGCCGGTGCGCTCCTTCAGGTACGAGATGGCTACGGAGGTGTCAAGACCGCCGGAGTAGGCCAGAACAATGCGCTTGTTATCTGCCATTGGTTCCCTTTCGTTCAAGGTCTGAAAAACGAACTGATGCAAGTATATACAGAAGACTGTATATTTATGCACGGCGTGTTGGTTATTTGGAGGCGAGGCTTAGTAGCCAGTCGGAGCGGGAGACGGCGGTGTCGTCATTGGTGCAAATCACCATGACGGTGTCGTCTCCGGCGATGGTGCCCAGCACGCCTTCGATCGGCTGCCTGTCAATCACCGAGGCCACGTATTGTGCGGCACCGGAAGGCGTGTGCACCACAACCAGATTTCCGGCGGCGGCCACCGAGGTGACCAGTCCGTTCAACACGCGGGACATCTGTGCCTCACCGCGCTCCCCTACATCCTCACCTTCTGAAGCAACGACGCTGCGACCCACCGCGTAGGCCACCGTACCGTCCTTCAACCGGGTCTTCACCGCGTGCATCTCATCAAGGTCGCGGCTCAGCGTCGCCTGAGTCACCGCAATGCCCTCGTCGATAAGGATTTTGGACAGCTGTGATTGCGAGGTGATGATATGCGTGGCGAGCGCCTGTTCTATGGCACTCAGCCGCGCCGCCCTGGTGGCAGGGCGCTGCAGGGACGGACCGGTTTCACTCATGCGAGCAGGCTTTCGTCTCCACGGGCCTTGCCGGTCAACCAAGTCAGCAACGCTTTCTGTGCGTGCAGACGGTTCTCGGCCTCATCCCACACCACGGACTGCGGGCCGTCGATCACTTCAGCGGTGACTTCCTTGCCGCGGTAGGCGGGCAGGCAGTGCTGGAAGAGCGCATCCGGCTTGGCCAATGCCATAAGTTCGGTGTTGACCTGGTAATCCCAGAACGGCTTGGAACGGATGGCGTATTCGGCTTCCTCGCCCATGGAGACCCAGGTGTCGGTGAACACGCAGTCGGCGTCCTTCACCGCTTCCTTGGCATCGGTGGTGACCAGGATGGAGCCGCCGGTCTCGGCCGCGACGCGCTTGGCGTCGGCCACGATGTCCGGGCGGGGCAGGTAGCCGTAGGGGCCGGCCACGCGCACGTCCATGCCGGCCACGGCACCGCCGAGCAGGTAGGAGTTGGCCATGTTGTTGGCCGCGTCACCGAGGTAGGCGATGGTCTGGTTCTTCAGGTTGTCGACGCCGCCTCGGTGCTCGGCGATGGTCTGGAAGTCGGCGAGAATCTGGCAGGGATGGAAGTCATCGGTCAGGGCGTTGACCACCGGATGGGTGGAGTACTTGGCCATTTCTTCGACGCGGCCCTGGCCGAAGGTGCGCCACACCACACCGTAAGCCATGCGGTTGAGCACACGAGCGGTATCGGCCACGGGCTCGCCACGGCCCAGCTGGGAGCCGGACTTGTCGATGACCAGCGGGTAGCCGCCAAGCTCGGCAACGCCGATGGAGAAGCTGGAACGGGTGCGGGTGGAGGGCTTGTCGAACAGTACGGCGACGGCCTGCGGACCGGCGAACGGCTGCTTGTAGAAGCGGTCGTGGTGGAACTTGATGGCAAGTTCGAGCACCTGCTTCTGTTCCTCATGGTTGAGGTCGTCGTCACGCAGCATGTGGCGAAGTTCTGGGGTCATGATGATCTCCTTGGATCGGTGGGTCGGCAGTGACAGAGAGAAATCAGTCGTCGGGCAGGTCCGTAGGCACATCCTTGAGGATGGCAAGTGCCTGGTCCACGTCTTGTGCGGTTACAATCAGCGGCGGTGCGAAACGCAGCGCATTGGGAGCCACCGCGTTGACGATGAGCCCGTGTTCGAGGCAGTAGTTCATCACCGCGTGGGAGCAGGGATGCTTGAGCTCGACGGCGTCCAGCAAACCACGGCCGCGTACGGAAACGAACAGCGGATTACCGGTGGCCATAATGCCATCGCGCAGCTGTTCGCCGCGAGCTTCGGCGTTGGCCACCAGATTCTCGTCTTCAATCACGTCAAGAGTGGCGAGTCCCGCAGCCGCACCCAGCGGATTGCCGGCAAAGGTGGAGCCGTGGGAACCAGGAGTGAACAGAGCCGCAAGTTTCTCGCCGAAAGCGATCATGCCGCCCATCGGGAATCCGCCTGCCACACCCTTGGCGAAAGTCACCATATCCGGCGTCACGCCGCCGGACAGATCGTCACGCTGGAATGCGAACCACTTGCCGGTACGTCCGATACCGGTCTGTACTTCATCGATGATAAGCAGCGCGTGGTTGATATCGCACAGTTCGCGCACGAACTTGACGTAATCGGCGCCCAACGGCTGCACGCCGGCTTCGCCTTGGATAAGTTCCAGAATCACAGCAGCCACCGGACCCTTGCCATAGCGACCGAGACCGGTCTGTGCAAAAGCGTCGTGCAGGGCGACCTTGTCGCCGGCGCGCACGAATTCGATGTTCGGCACCAGCGGATCATACGGCTTGCGGATACCGGGTTTCCACGTGGCGGACAGCGCACCCATCGTACGGCCATGGAAGCCGTGAGTCATTGCGAGAATGCGTGCGGGCTTGCCGCCGATGGAAGGCAGGGCACCAGGCAAGGTGCGTCCATACAGCTTGGCGAGCTTGAGGGCAGCTTCATTGCCTTCAGCACCGGAGTTGCCGAAGTAGACTTTGGAGCCTTCAGGTGCACCAGCCAGCTTGACCAGTTTTGATGCCAATTCAATTTGCGGCTCGGACGCGAAATAGTTGCTGATATGCGCCACCTTGGCAGCCTGATCGGCAACCGCCTTGACCCACTTGGGGTGGGCGTATCCGAGGGAATTGACGGCGATGCCTGCCAGGAAATCGAGGTATTCGTTACCGTCAACATCCCAGATGTGGGCACCTTGGCCGTGATCCATGACGCGCAACGGCGTACCGAACACATTCATGTGGACCTGAGAGTACTCTCCCAGCCACTTGCTGTCTTCCGTACCTAGTTTTTCCTCATGCTCAGTAGCCATAAGAGCTCCTCATTTCCAGTCCTTCATCGGGCATAACCATGGTACCGATGCCTGCGGAGGTGAATATCTCGTTCAAAATCGAATGCGGCTTGCGCCCGTCGATGACATGGGCTTGGGGCACGCCACCGTCGATGGCCCTGACACAGGCCTCCATCTTGGGTCGCATACCGGATTCCAGGTCCGGCAGCATATCGCGCAGGTTTTCCACACCGATCCGGCCAATCAGAGAATTCTTATCCGGCCAATCGGCGTACAGACCATCCACATCAGTCAAGATAACGAGCTTGTGCGCGCCCACAGCGGCAGCCAAAGCGGCGGCGGCGGAATCAGCGTTCACGTTGAGCACTTCAGTGGCATCTTCTTCGTTCGGAGCCACGGAAGAGACGACCGGGATACGACCGGCAGCCACCAGATCCTCGACTGCCGAGGCATCGACGGAAACCACGTCGCCGACCAGGCCGATATCGGTGGGCTTGCCATCGATGACGGGCCTGCGCTGCATGGCCGAGAACAGGCCGCCGTCTTCACCGGACATGCCTACGGCCAGCGGGCCGTGCGCGTTGATCAGGCCTACCAGTTCGCGTGACACCTTGCCGGTCAGAACCATGCGCACCACATCCATGGCCTCGGGGGTGGTGACCCTCAGGCCGCCTTTGAATTCGGATTTGATGCCGAGGGCCTTGAGCATGTGGGAAATCTGCGGACCGCCGCCGTGCACGACGATCGGGTGCAGACCCACCTGACGCAGAAAGACCATGTCTTCGGCGAAGCACTGCTTCAGATGGTCATCGACCATGGCATTGCCGCCGTATTTGACGACGATACGCTGGCCGGCGAACTCCTCCAGCCATGGCAGCGCTTCAATAAGCACTTCTGCCTTCTGATCGGCGCGCAAATCGGTGTGCACGTCGAAATGGAACCCAGGTCCCTTCAATTCTGTAGACAATTTTTCTCTTTTCTGCGACGCCGGCGACGCTATCGCTGCCGGCTGCTACAAACAGCCCACTGGGCTGTTTGTCAGCTTTCGTAGTCGGCGTTGATGTGGACGTATTCGTGGGTGAGATCGTCGGTCCAGACGGTGGCCTCGGCGTCCGAGCCGGTGTTCAGGTCGATGTCAATGTGGACTTCGCGCGGGGTCATGTCGACCTCGCTACGGTCGCGGCCGGCACCGCCGTTCTCGCAGATGCGCACGCCGTTGACGTCCACGGTCACCTTGTTCGAATCGTAAGGCGCGACTTCAGGTGGCACAGTGCCCAGGGAGCTGACGATGCGGCCCCAGTTCGGATCGTTGCCGGAGATGGCGCACTTGAGCAGGTTCGAGGCGGCGACGGCACGACCACAGGCAAGTGCCGCGTCTTCGCTGGTGGCACCGGTGACGGTGATACGGATGTCGTGGGAGGCACCTTCGCCGTCGCCGATGATCTGGCGGGACAGGGATGCGCAGGCCTCACGCACCAGCTTGTTGAATTCGTCCTTGTCCGGTTCGACGCCAGAGGCACCGGAGGCGAGCAGCAGGACCGTGTCGTTGGTGGACATGCAGCCGTCCACGTCGATGCGGTTGAACGAATGTTCGGCAGCCACAGCGAGTGCGGCCTGCATCTGACCGGCGGAGACAACCGCATCGGTGGTGATGACGCACAGCATGGTGGCCAGCTGCGGGGCAATCATGCCCGAGCCCTTGACCATGCCGCCGATCTTCCAGCCGTTGGAGCCGGTCAGTTCGACCGTCTTCGGCTTGGTGTCGGTGGTCATGATGGCGTGGGAGGCGTCGGTGCCGGCTTCGGCGGTGGCGGCAAGAGCCTCATGGGCACTCTTGGCACCAGCCAGCACGTTGTCCAACGGCAGCAGTTCACCGATGAGACCGGTGGAGCAGACAGCCACATCATTCGGTTCGGCGCCGATGAGCCCGGCGACCGTTTCCGCGGTGGCGACGGACTGGGCGTAACCGGCCTCGCCGGTGCAGGCGTTGGCACCGCCGGAGTTCAGAATCACGGCCTTGACGTGACCGTCGGCGACGACCTTACGGCTCCACTGCACCGGGGCGGCACAGAAACGGTTCGAGGTGAACACGCCTGCAGCCGCGTCGAGCGGGCCGTTGTTGACCACGAGGGCCAAGTCCTTCTTGCCTTCGACGGATGAAATACCAGCCGCCACGCCGGCGGCGGAGAAACCTTGTGCAAATGTAACGCTCACGGTGCTACTCCGATCTTGGTCAGGCCCGCGTCTTCCGGCAGGCCTAGTGCGATGTTCAGTGATTGGACCGCTTGTCCGGCGGTACCACGGTTGAGGTTGTCGATGGCGGCAAAAGCGTAGATGCGGCCGGCCTTGCGGTCGGTGACGACCTGCAGGTGGGCTGCGTTGGATCCGATGATGTTGCCGGTGGCGGGCAGCGTGCCCTCGGGCAGCAGCACCATGAAGTCCTGACCTTCATAGGCCTTGGACCATACGGCGCGAATCTCCTCATCGCTCAGTGTCTTGGCCTTGTCCGTCATGCGGGCGGACACGGTGGCGAGGATACCTCGGGACATGGGGGCGAGAATCGGTGTGAAGCCGAGCGTGAATTCGCTGGCTTCGGCCGCGCTCTTGCCGGCCGCGTGGGCGAAGTTCTGCAGGATTTCGGGAATGTGGCGGTGCTTGCCGCCCACCGAATACGGCAGGGCGGATTGCAGGGCCTCGGCGGCAAGCAGGTTGGTGCGCTTGAGATTCTTGCCGGCACCCGAGTATCCGACGACCAGATCGGCCACGATATCCTGCGATTCAACCAGTCCTTCGGCGATGCCGGGCTGGAGGGCCAGCGTGGTGGCGGTGACGTTGCAGCCAGGACCTGCGATGCGCTTGGTGCCAGGAAGCGCCGCACGCTGGCGGGTGTAGGAGCCGTCCGCAGCTTTGCCGGTGATGAGCTCGGGCATGCCGTAGGTCCAATGCTCATAGAAATCGCCGCCGTAGAACTCATCCCAAGCGGCCTGTTCTTCGAGGCGATGGTCGGCGCCCAAATCCACAACCACGGCATTCGGATCGAGCTGCGAGGCGAGCTTGCCCGAAGCACCGTGCGGCAGTGCGAGGATGATAACGTCATGCCCGTTCAGCACTTCGGGCGTGGTATCTTCAACGACCAGATTGGCCAGTTGGGGAATATGCGGCATGTGCTTGGCCATCGACTCCCCCACTGAGGAATGGCCTGCCACGCAGGTGATGTCGAAGTCGGGGTGCGCGGCCAGAATGCGCAGCGCTTCACCGCCGGCATAGCCCGTGGCACCGGCCACGGCCACTGTATATTTCGCCATACTCATCTCTTTTCACTGATGTGTCTTCGGATGAGTATACGCGATTATGCAGACTATTGCATATTTATGCAGTGGGTGTGTTGGTATGTGAACGCTACTTATGCGGAGATGGAGTCGGAGGAGGAGCCGGTGCCGCCGGTCAGTTGCTGGAGGGCTTCCTGGTAAAGGCTCATGGCGTCATAGCCATTGAAGGCCATCCAGATGACGGCGATGGTGTACAGCACGTTGATTACCACGGCGGCCACGGCCAAACCGAAGCCCTTCATATGGAAAGTGCGCGTGCGCCACATTGCCACCGCGCCCATCAGTGCCGAGAGCACTGGCACCGGGAAGAACAGGGCGAGGATAAAGGAGATGATCGCATACGAATCCCAGTGCCCGTAGAGTGGGTTCTGGTTTGGATCGTTCAGGTCGATGCCGTGGTAATAATGCGGCTGGTGAGGCTGACCGTTCGGCTGTTGACCATACGGCTGGCCCTGCATGCCCGGGTACCCGCCCGGATATGCGCCCGGACCGGACTGTTGGCCGCCTTGAGCGTACGGCCAGCCGCCCGCCTGCTGATTGCCGGGCCACGCCGGCTGCTGACCATACGGCTGGCCAGCCTGCTGAGATTGTGCCGCGCCACCGTTATCGCCAGCGGCTGCGGCGGAATCCTTCTTAGTATCCGGCTCGGGAGCGCCATAAATATACGGGTTGTAATTCGGCCCGTATTGGCCAGACATAGCACCATATTCAGGCTGCTGGTACTGCCCGTATTTCGGCTTGTCCTGCTCCGCTTGGCTCATGGCGCTCCTCGATTCGGATGATTGGTTGGGTCAGGCGCGCAGCTGGGCACCGATTTCGGCGGCCTCAGCCACGATGGCCTTGCGGATGGCGTCGCTGTCTTCGGCGGACAGCGTCTTGCTCGGCGAACGGAACACCACCGCATAGGCCAGGGACTTCTTGCCCTCGCCCACCTGTTCGCCGGTGAACACGTCGAACAGTTCGATGGATTCGAGGTTCGCGCCGACGGCCTTGCGAATCACGTTCTCAAGCTGGCCTGCGGTCACGGTCTCGTCCACGGTGAAGGCCAAATCCTGCTTGACCGGCGGGAACGTGGAGATCGGCTTGGCCTGGACGGGCTTGCCGGTCAGCGTGGCGAACAGCGCGGTGAGGTTCAGCTCGAAGGCCGCGGAATGGGCCGGGAAGCCGAGCGCCTCGTTGACGCGCGGGTGCAGTTCACCAACCCAGCCGGTGAAGACGTCGCCCACCATGACGCGGGCGGCGCGGCCGGGGTGCCATTGGACTGGCACATCGTCGGCGGCGGGCTGGTCGAGTTCGATTGCGGCACCGATACGGCCGGCGATGCGGCGCACGGCCTCGACGGCGTCGGACCAGTCGACCGGGCGCTTGCCGCCCATCCAGCCGTCGTCCTCGGCCAGACCGGTCAGGATGCCGGCCACATGGTCGGGCTGTTCGGGCAGACCGGCGTCAAGCGCGGCGAGCTGTTCGTCGGTGGGGCGCACGCCGCCGGGCAGTGCCGGGATGGCGGGCGCGTTCGGATCCCACAGGTAGACGTGGCCGAGCTCATACAGGGACACGTTTTCGATGCCGCGGCGGATGTTGCGCTGCACGGTGGTGGCCAGGGTCGGCAGAATCTCGCGACGCAGGTACGGACGGTCGCCGTAGAGCGGGTTGGCGATCTCGACGCTGACCTTCTTGGTGGCTTCCGGGTCGAAGCCGAAGGCCTTGTAATCGTCGTCGCCCACGAACGGGTAGCTCAGCGATTCGACCATGCCGAACTCGGCGAGCTCGTCCGCCACACGACGGCGACGCTGCTGGTCCGGGGTCAGGCCCACCAGACCCTCGACCGGTGCCGGCGGCACGGTGATCGGAATCTGGTCGTAGCCGACCAGTCGGGCGATTTCCTCGACCAGGTCGCACGGCTCGTTCAAGTCCGGACGCCAGCTCGGCGCGGTTACGGCGAACTCGCCGTTGCCGCCGCCGGCCACCGTGCAGCCAATGTCGGTCAGGATGTCGGAGATGCGGTTGATGTCCACGTCGAGGCCGGCCACGCGGGCCACTTCGGAGGCCTTGAAGTGGATGACCTTGGCGCGCGGCGTGTTGTTCACGTCGTTCGAGTGTTCGCTGGGCTCGCCGTTGCCGTACTTGGCCATGAGCTCGGCGGCCATCTGGGTGGCGGCGGGCTGCAGCGCGGTGTCGACGCCACGTTCGAAGCGGCGGGAGGCCTCGGATGGAATCTTGTGGCGACGGGCCGAACGGGCGATGGTCACCTGATCGAAGTGCGCTGCCTCCAGAAGAATGTTCTTGGTGTCAGCGGTCACTTCGCCATACAGGCCGCCCATCACACCGGCAAGGCCGAGGATGCGCGAGCCGCGTTCGCCGTTCGGCGAATCGGTGATAAGCAGATCTTCGACGCTCAGGTCATGTTCCTTGCCGTCCAGGGTGGTGAGTTTCTCACCCTCGTTGGCGCGGCGCACGACAATCGGGCCTTCGAGCTTGTCGAGGTCGTAGGCGTGCATCGGCTGGCCGAGGTCAAGCATCACGTAGTTGGTCACGTCCACGGCCAAGGAGATGGAGCGCATGCCGGCGCGAATCAGGCGGCGGCGCATCCAGTTGGGCGTGTGGGCGTTGGGATTGAAGTCCTTGACGATACGCGCGTAGTAGCGGTCGCAACCGGGCACGCCGTGAATCGGATTGTTATCGTCGATTTCAACATCGATGTCCACCGGGGTGCCGGGCTGGTAGTCAGCAGGTTCCGGGGCCTTCTCGTTCAGTGCCACGGCCGGATCGGTGTAGGCGGCACCGGTGGAGTGGTGGTATTCGCGGGCCACGCCACGGTAGGACAGCGTGTAGCCACGGTCCGGGGTGATGTTGATCTCAAGCAGAGGCTGGTCGAGGTGCAGCAGGTGCATGGCGTCCTGACCAGGCTTCAGAGCCTCATATTCAGCCTCGGAGAAGCCGTACTGACGCAGCAGAATGATGCCATTGTGGTTGTCGCCCAGACCCAGCTCACGTTCGGAGGCACACATGCCGTTGGAGATGTGGCCGTAGGTCTTGCGCGGCTCGATCTTGAAGTCGCCGGGCAGCACGGCACCGGGCAGGGTGACGACGACCTTTTCGCCGGCCTTCATGTTGGGCGCGCCGCAGATGATGCCGCGCGGCACCTTGTTGCCGTCTTCGTCGGTCTCGTTCCATTCGTCGCCGCAGTCCACGTGGCACCAGTTGATGGTCTTGCCGTTCTTCTGCGGTTCGGGGGTGGCGTCGACCACGTAGCCGACCACAATCGGGCCGGTCACCTGGGAGGAGTGGATCTCCTCTTCCTCAAGACCCACCTTGACAAGGTCCTTGGCGAGCTGTTCGTAGGTCAGGCCTTCGGGAACCTCGACATGGTCCTTGAGCCAATCGATATCGATCATAGGCATGGCTGAATCACTCCCCCATCACAAACTGTTCGGCGAAACGCACGTCACCTTCGACCAGGTCGTGCATGTCGTTGATGTCGCTGCGCAGCAGGAGCGTGCGCTCCATGCCGACGCCGAAGGCGAAACCGGTGTAGACGTCCGGGTCGATGCCGGCGGACTTCAGCACGTTCGGGTTCACCATGCCGCAGCCGCCCCACTCGAGCCAGCCGGGGCCGCCCTTCTTGTCGGGGAACCACAGGTCGAGCTCGGCGCTCGGCTCGGTGAACGGGAAGTAGCTCGGGCGCAGGCGCGTCTTGGCTTCAGGGCCGAACATGGCGACGGCGAGCTTGTCCAGCACGCCCTTCAGGTCGGCCATGGTCAGGTGCTTGTCGACGGCGAGGGCTTCGCACTGGTGGAACACCGGAGTATGGGTGGCGTCCAGCTCATCGGTGCGGAACACGCGGCCCGGGGACGCGATGTACAGCGGCACTCCACGGGTCAGGAGGGCACGGACCTGATCGGAGGAGGTCTGCGTACGCACCACCATGTTGGAGCCGACGAAACCGGCGGCGTCCTTGGCTTGATTGCCCTTGACGTAGAAGGTGTCCTGCATCTGGCGGGCCGGATGGTCCGGGCCGAAATTCAGGGAGTCGAAGTTGTACCATTCGGCTTCGATTTCCGGGCCGGAGGAGATCTGCCAGCCCATGGAGATGAAGAAGTCCTCGACGTCCTCCATCAGCTTAGGCAGCGGGTGACGGGCGCCCAGAGGCTTACGGCTCACCGGCAGCGTCATATCCACGGTTTCGGCGGCAAGCGCGGCCTTCTCGGCGGCTTCCTTGAGCTCGACCTCCTTGGGACCATAGGCGCGGCCGAAGTCGGCGCGCAGCTTGCCCATGAGCTTGCCGGCTTCCTTCTTCTGGTCGGCGGGCAGGGAGCCAATGGCCTTGCTGGCCTTGGTCATCGCCGAATCGGCACCTGCGTACGTTGTCTTGATGGCCTTGAGCTCCTCCAGGTTGGAGGCGTTCTGGATTTTCTCGATGCCCTCGGCAACCTCAGCGGTCACCTGGTCGGCGTCGAACACCATTTGTTCTGCCACGAGAACCCTTTCGTCTGATGTTTTCTCAGCGTTTCACAGCGTTTTTACCGGTTTCACATTCTTTCAACATGACCCGACATAGACAGCGACATCAGCATCACCGCGGCCGAGGTGCCGAGGTTCAGCGATTCGGCCTTGCCATAAAGCGGGATGGAGACGATGCGGCCGCAGCGCGTGAGGATGTCCGGTTCCAAGCCACGCGCCTCATTGCCGAACAGCACGGCTTTCGGAGCCTCGACCGCCGCCTTGTCCGCCAGTACTGCGGGCAGGCTTTCCGGCTTGCGTTCTTCGGTGCCGTATACGTCGGCGGCCCAGACGTCCATATTATGGTCGCCTGTCCAGGTGAAGAATTCGTCGGTGCTCATGGCGAGTACCGGCAGATGGAACAGGGAGCCTGCGGTGGAGCGGATGACCTTGGGGTTCAGCACGTCCACGCAGTCGTCCACGAAGATTACGGCGTCGCAGCCGGCCGCATCGGCCGCACGGATCACGGTGCCGGCGTTGCCCGGGTCGCGCACCTGCCAGAAGGCGGCAATCTGCGGGGCCCGACCGTTCTTGCCAAGTTCGACGTCATCGGCTCCGGCGTGCATGGACTCGGCATTGCCGACGGCCGCGATGCCTTGGGCGTCCGGACTGATGCGGCGCATCACGTCGCCGGTGCAGTAGTGCACATAAATCGTGGCATCCTGCGAGGTTTCGACGATCTTCTCCAACGTGGAGGAGATGATACGCGGATGTTCCAGCGCCTGCGAAACCTCTACATACAGGTCCTGCACCACGTCCGGCCGCCAAGTGACGGCCTCGCGCACGGATTGCGGGCCTTCGATAAGAAAACGGCCCGAACGTTCGCGGCCTTTGGCGCGGGTCAGATCGGCGATGCGGCGCACGCGGTCGGATTTCGGATTATCAAGAATCTGGGCGTTGATGGGCATAGCCACTACCCTACTGCCGGGTCATTACGTCAGTCGCGAGACTGAGGGTGGTCGAGGCTGGAACCACCCCAGTCGGCTACGCCGACAGCCCCCGCCAGCGGGGGCATCATAAGGCGTTCAGACACCTTGAAAGGCACTGTGCTAATCTGTCGCCTTTCAGACACCCTGAAAGGCACTGTGCCAGTCTGCCGCCTTTCAGACACCCTGAAAGGCGAAGTGCCAATTCCCGGTGCCGACGGCTACGCCTATGGAGGCCAGCGGGACAGCCAGACAGATGACGTAGAAGATCCAGTCGATAGGCTTCAGACGCGAGATACGGGCTTGGGAGCGTGGGGCGCTGGAGCCGAAGCCGCGCGCTTCCATGGCGGTGGCAAGTTTGGTGGCGCGCCGGATGGAGAGCACCAGCAATCCGAACGCTTGGGAGAGGGCACGGGCGATGGCGTTACCGTCGCCAAGGCCGCGCGAACGCTGGGACAAGCCAAGTGCGCGCCAATCTTCCTGCAGCAGCGTAAACATGCGCAATCCAGCCAACCCGCCGTATACGAATCGCGGTGAGAAGTGCAGAATCTCAACCAAACCGTCCGCCAAATCAGTGGGATCGAGGCCCAGGGCCAGGATCACGCCGGGTACGGCAATGGCCGCCACCCTGATAGCCGTGGCGATGGCCAGATTAATGGATCCCTCACTGATCACAATCCAGCCACCCTGCCACAGGATCTCGCCCGAGGTACGGCCGTAGAGAAACACGGAGATAAAACTGCCGGCGGCGGCGATCCATACCGGCCAGGTCTTACGGCATACGGTCCACGGAGCCACGCCACCAATCCACAGCAGCACGAATTCGATGCCGAGCGCCGTGGATGCGGATACCACATCCAGACTGATGAACATCGGAACGCACAGCAACAGCGCACCGATGATGCGACTGACCGCGTTGATGCGCGCGATGAACCATGAGGGCGATGAGGCTTTGACCGGCTCCACGCGCGTTTCCTGCGGGCTGACGGTTACCACGTCACTCATGCCTTCGCCTCCTCGAACATCACACGTCGTGCGCCCAGCGCATCCACCAGCGCCTCATCGTGCGTCACCATGATCACGCACGAGCCTTGGTCGCGGATGGCGGCGATCAGCTTGACCATTTCATTCCACGTACTGAAATCCTGTCCGAATGTCGGCTCGTCCATCACCAACACTTTGGGTGCGGCGGCCAGCATGGAGGCCACGGACAGTCGCCGCTTCTCCCCGCCAGACAAGGTGTACGGGTTGGCTTTGGCGAAGCGCGTGAGATTCATCTGCTCAAGCATGCGGTCGGCGGTCTGATAAGCCTCGTCTTGGCTCTGCCCCATCGACTTGGGGCCGATGGATACCTCGTCACGCACAAAGTTGGCAGCGAACTGGTGTTCGGGCTCCTGGAACACCATGCCGATACGGCCCAGCAGTTCCTTGCTTTTCCAGTCGATCGGCTCACGCCCGGCATGCGCGGGCTTGAGGTTGTCGGCGATGAGCACCTTGCCGGCGATAGGCTTGAGTAGCCCGGCCAAGGTCAAGGCCAAGGTCGATTTGCCCGCGCCGTTCGGACCCATCAGAGCCGTTACTTCGCCGGGATAAAAATCCAGATTGATACCAACGCCAAGAGCGGCCCCACGGCCAAAGCTTAAGTTCTCGGTGCTGAGCACCGGCGCATCGTGCGCAGACTCCTGCTTCGGTGAGTAATCGGGAATCGCACGGCCCGGCACCCACGCGCCACCGGCGGCCAACACGTCGCCCATCTCGGCGAACACCTCGTCCGGCTTGCCGTCGGCAATGACCGCACCCGTGGGCGAACTTGCATCGGGTCGGCCGAGCACAATCACGCGATCGACCAGATCGAGCCATACATCGATATGATGTTCGACCACAACCATGGTCTGTCCGGTGGCCTCGATGACCTTTTTGACCGCGTCATGCACTTCGACCACGCCTTCGGGATCGAGGTTGGCGGTCGGTTCGTCCAACAACAGCAGACCGGGCTTCATAGCCAGCACGCCGGCCAACGCGAGACGTTGACGCTGACCGCCGGACAGATGGCGGGTGGACCGATCCAGTTCGAGTCCGCCGAGTCCCACCATATCCAATGATTCGCGCACTCGCTGCCAAATCTCCTCGCGCGGCACGTTGAGGTTTTCGCAGCCGAAGGCCGCGTCATCGCCCAGTCGTTCAAGAATGATCTGCGAGTCCGGGTCCTGAAGCACCAGTCCCACGCGACCTCGCGCCTCGCGCGCATCGACGCCATCGATGGTGAGCGAGCCCTCCTGCTCGCCTTCCTCATCGCCGCCAAGTACGCCTGCGAGACCGGCCATCATCGTGCTTTTGCCCGCGCCCGAAGCACCGAGCAGCAACACACGTTCACCTGGCCGGATGGTGAAATCGACGGCACGCAACGCGAAGTCCTTACGCGTGGCGTGCCGCCATCCCCAGCCGCTGGCCTCTACCGCAGCCGGATTAATCTGCATCAGACGCGCGCCTTGCTGCGGCCGGATTCAAAACGCTCCAGAGCACCGGTGACGGCGAGCGCACGAGACAAGTACCAGACCACCACGCCGGCGATCACGACGCCGGAGATGATGGAGCCCACCAGATACCAAGTGACGCGCAGGCCGTTCCAGCCCGGGTTGGTGGCCCAGTAGTAGGCCCAGCAGCCCACGCCGGCGAGCGCACCGGACAGGATGGTGGTGCCGATGTTCCACTTCTTCCAAGCGAAGACGGCGAAGGCAATTTCGGCACCCAGACCCTGGATGATGCCGACGATCAGCGAGCCGCCGACGCCCCACTGGTTGCCCAGCGTAAGCTCAAGGAAGGCGGCGAGGGTTTCGGCAAACAGTGCGGCACCGGGCTTGCGCACAATGATTGCAGCGAGCGGGCCAGCGAACAGCCAGAATCCGTTGAGCAGACCCTCGAAACCGGGGGTCACGCCTTCAAACAGGGCCAGCGGGGCGGAGCAGACAATGTCCCAGCCCCAGAAAATGACGCCGGATGCGACGGCGATGATTGCGGCGACGACGATATCGACGACGCGCCACTTGTAATTGGCTTTGGCCACAGCTTCAGTCATGAATGTGCCTTTCTTCTGCTCGCACGCAGGCCGAACATACGTGGATATATGTACGCACATGATGCATATGTTCGTGGCCACGCGCGGGTTGGTTCAGGCACGGGTAGGTAAGAGCGACATTTCCGTGCGCCGGCATTATCCGGTCACGTTCCATCGGTCGAGACTATGAGTCTCCTCTCAGCCGCCCAACGGCAGCTCCCGTGTCAACTCCCGACTATAAAGCAAGCCGCCGTCAAAGGCAATAGCCACATCTGTGACCTACCTGACGGCGGCTCACTACCATTACCGATGCGGTTCGGCTACTTGCCGAGCTTGTCCAGCAGCAAAGCCTCGGTGATCACGTTGTTCTTGAGGCCGGGCAGGGAGATGGACTCATTGGGGCTGTGGGCGTTGGCCTTCGGGTCTTCGGGACCGGTGACCAGCACCTGAGCGTTGGGGAAAATGCGCTGCAGTTCGGGGATGAACGGAATGGAGCCGCCTTCGCCCTTGTTGATGGGCTCAACGCCGAAGGCCTCGGTCATGGCTTCCAGCGCGTCCTTGGTGGCCACGGCGGTCGGGTCCATGGCCCAGCCCATGCCGTTTTCGCCGCGTTCGACAGTGACCTTGGCACCGAACGGCGCGTGGGATTCGAGGAATGCAGCCAGTGCTTCCTGCGCTTCTTCAGGGCGCTGGGTGGGCGCGGTGCGCAGCGACAGACGGAAGCGGGTCTCCGGGGCGATCACGTTGAAGGATCCCTCGACCGGGTGGGCGTCGAAGCCGATCACGGTCACGGACGGCTTGGTCCACAGGCGTGAGGCCAGTGAACCGGTGCCGGCGAACTCGTAACCGGCCACCACGCCAGAATCCTTGCGCACGGTGGTTTCGTCAAGGTCGTGCTGCAAACCGCCGATCGGCTCTTCCGCGGCCACGCCGGGTACGGCCAGATCGCCGTTCTCGTCATACATGGAAGCGATGAGCATGGCGGCCAACGTATTGGAGTCGAGAATCGGGCCGCCGTACTGGCCGGAGTGCACCGGATGCTCAAGGCCCTGCACGGTCACGTCCACACAGGTGTTGCCGCGCAGCGAGGTGGTCAAAGAAGGAATGTCCGCCGACCAGTTGCCGGAATCGGCCACGATAATCACGTCGGCGGCGAATTCGTCGCGGTGAGCCTCGATGAAGGGAATGAAGCTTGGCGAACCCATCTCCTCTTCGCCTTCGATGAACACTTTGATATTGACGTTGAGGTCGTCGCCCAAAGCCTTCAGCGCACCGGAGTGGATGGCGATGCCGCCGCCGTCATCGGCGGAGCCACGGCCGTAAAGACGGCCGTCGATTTCGGTGGCCACGAACGGGTCGGTGTTCCACTCGGCCGGGTCCGGAACAGGCTGCACATCGTGATGGGCGTAGAGCAGCACGGTGGGGGCGTCCGGAGAAACGATATGCGAGCCGATGACCTCCCATGCGCCCGGAGTGCCGTCGGCATTGGAAGCCTGGACCACCTTGGCATCCACACCCACGAGGCGCAGTTCGTCTGCCACGAATTCAGCGGAGCGCTTCATATGTTCGGCGGTGATGCCCTTGGCGGAGATCGACTGCAGCGCAACCTTTTCGGCCAGCACCTTGACGATGCGGTTCCAATCGGTTTCGACGCGCGAACGAATCTCGTCAGCGGTGAACGTTGCCATGATGATCCTCCTTTATATGTGCGTGAGCGCAGTCATTGCAATGACTGCGCCAGTGTACAAGTGTCTGAACGTCACCGTAACCTCAAAGCATGACATGGAATCCGTTTAAGAAAAAAGAAGAGGCCCAAGTTCCCGTTGAGCAGGCCCCGAAGAAGGCCGCCGATCCTTCTGAGAAAAAAGGCCGTCCTACCCCGAAGATGAAGCAGGCTCAGGCCGCCGGTATCCGTCCGCTGGTTCCGGTGGACCGCAAGGCCAGCGCCAAGGCCGCCAAAGCCCGTCTGCGTGAGAAGGAGAACGCCGAGTACGAGGCGATGCAGAAGGGCGACATCAACCACATGCCCAAGTCGGAACGCCTGCCGTGGCGCATCTACATCCGCGACTACGTGGACGCCCGGTTCAACCTCGGCGAATGGTTCATCCCGGTGGCCTTCGCGATTCTGATCGTCTCCATGTTCGTCACTTCTTTGATGCAGAACCAGTGGGCTTCCATCATCATGATGGCGCTTATGTACGGTTACCTGATTGCCGTGATCATCGACGTGTGGCTGATGTGGCGCAAGCTCAAGGCCAAGCTCATCGCCAAGTACGGCGAACAGTCCGTGTCCAAGGGCTCCCGCTCCTTCTCCTACGCTTGGAGCCGTTCGATTCAGATGCGTCGTTGGAGGCTTCCCAAGCCGCGTTACCCGAAGCGCGGTCACTGGCCGGCAGACTGATGTCCATATATACTCTGGCTCCCCTCGTTGAGGGGCTGAGCCGTAAAGAAAACAGTCCGGTGGACTGTTTTTAGGCGAAGTGGCGGCGATAGCTGCATATGGCTCCCTAGCGTGGGAGCCATACTTATATGTATCAAGGAGGCAATCATGAGCGAACAGTTTGATCTGGTCATCATCGGGGCCGGCCCCGGCGGCTATTCCACAGCCCTGCGCGCCGCCGAACTCGGCATGAAAGTGGCACTCGTCGAGCGTGACGCCACCGTGGGCGGCACCTGTCTCAACCGTGGCTGCATCCCCTCCAAGGCGCTCATCACCGCCACCCACACCATCGACACCGTGCACCGTGCGGCCGAACTCGGCGTCAACGCCTCGGTGAATGGCATCGACTTCGGCACGCTGCGCGACTATCGCCTGCGCGTGGTCAAGACGATGGTGGGAGGACTGGCCGGACTGCTGGCCCATCGCGGCATCACCGTGTTCCGAGCCAATGCCGCGTTCCATGCGGATGAGATCGCTCCAGCAACTTCCAACCACATCGTCCACCTCGTTCCCTCCCCCGACCAAAGCGACATCCTCACCTATCACAAGGCCGATGTCCCCGAACCCAGCGGCCCCACGATGGACCTCACGGCCACGAACATCGTCATCGCCACCGGTGCCAAGCCACACCCATTGCCCGGTAACCCGTTCGCCGGCGCCCTCATCGACTCCACACAGGCGCTGGAAGTCAACGAATTTCCCTCTTCGGCGGTGATTATCGGCGCCGGGGCCATCGCCCTTGAATTCGCCTCGATGTGGAACGCCGCCGGTTCGAAGGTGACCCTGCTGATTCGCAAGGACCGCGTGCTCTCAGCCTGGGACCGGAGAGCCGGCACCACGCTGACCCGTGAGCTCAAACGTCATGGCGTGAACATCATCACCCGCGCCAGCGTCACCCATGTGGACACCGGCGCGAACCTTGGTGCCACCGTGCACTACACGCGCGAAGGCCAGGACGGCGAACAGAGCGTTTGGGGCGAAATCGCCCTTGCCGCCATCGGGCGTGACCCGATCACCGACCCAGCATGGGGCGTGACGATTGATGACCACGGACATGTCGCCACGGATGCGTACGGTCGCACCGACAAACCGGGCGTATGGGCAGTGGGCGACGTGACGGCCGGTCACGCACTGGCGCATCGTGCTTTTGAGCAAGGCATCGTCATCGCGGAGACCATCGCCGGACTCAATCCCAAGCCGGTGGACGAAGCCACCGTGCCGCAAATCGTGTTCTCCTTCCCCGAAGCGGCGTCGGTCGGGCTCACCGTCGAACAGGCGCAGGCGAGAGAGGATCTCATTGAAATCAAGGAGACCAACTATCCGATGCTGGCGAACGCGCGCATGCTGATGAGCGGCACGGCCGGTTCACTGACCATCGTCTCCGGCTGCGACGCGGCCAACCCGGACACCCCGCGCGTGCTCGGCGTGCACATGGTCTCCCAGATGGCCTCCGACATCATCGCCGAAGCCGAACAGCTGGTCGGCAACCATGTGCCGCTCGCCGACGCAGCCCGCCTCGTTCACCCGCATCCCACGTTCAGTGAAACGCTCGGCGAGGCGCTGCTCAAGGCCGACGGACGGCCGTTACACACACGCTGAGACCAACCAGCACAAACAAGTTCGGACCAGCGCACCTGATAAGATGTTGCCTAGTGTGTTTCGTCCCAACAAAGGAAGAAGTGATGGCGGAAAAGGACGCGAAGCCGAAGAAGCAGAGCACAATCAAGCAGATCATCCAGATCTACAAGTACACGGCTAAGGAAGACAAGGCCCTGCCGTGGCTTGAGGCCGGTGCTTTCCTGCTGCCTGTAGTCGTGATGATCATCATCGGTCTGATTGTCAAGTGGACCTGGCTGACCTGGATCTTCACCATGATTACCGCCATCATGCTCGGCATTCTGCTGGCCACCATGATGCTCACCCGCCGCGCGGATGCAGTCGGCTACAAGCAGATTGATGGCAAGCCTGGTGCCGCCATCGGCGTGCTGAGCAACATGCAGAAAGCCGGCTTTGACTTCCCGCAGGAACCGGTGTGGATCGACCCGAAGACCAAGGATGCCATCTGGCGCGGCACTTCGATGAACGGCATCTACCTGATCGGCGAAGGCGAATACGGTCGCGTCATGAAGGCGATGGATCGTCAGGAACGCGATATCAAGGGCGTCACCGCCGGCTCCTCCATTCCGGTGTACCGCATCGCCGTGGGCCACGGCCCCAAGCAGGTGCCGCTGACCAAGCTGCGTAGCACGGTGATCAAGTCCAAGAGCTATGAGCCCACGCACCACAAGAACGCACTGATCGCCAAGATTCATCCGCGCCGTCGCTTCCTGCTGACCAAGGCCGAGATGGAAACGCTGAACGATCGTCTGCGCACGCTGCAGGCCAAGAAGGGCTATGCCATCCCCAAGGGCATGGATCCGAACCGCCCGCAGAAGATCTCCCGCCGCGCGATGCGCGGTCGCTGATCGGCAGCACACCACCAAATCGCACAGAAGCCCCGGAATCCGTTCAATCGGTTCCGGGGCTTCGTCATATGTCTCATAATCGCGTCCACTTACATCCACCTACGTCACCTGTCAATACCCACTGTCCACGTTGCGGACATCTCTACCTACTCCCCGATAGCCTCCGTTTCCATTCTGTAATGATGTTTCGTTGAAATAACGCGCCTGCGCGATTGTCGGCCACAGTCACGAAACATTCTCGTAACCCAAGTTTCGAGCCGGCGAAACGCGCGATTTTACGATGGATACCGTTATATCTCATACGAAAGGAGCGGTCCCGTGACCGAACTCAAGTCCAAGGAAGACGTCGAGGCCCTTATCAACAAGGAAGGCATCGAGTATGTCTCCGTCCGTTTCACCGATCTTATCGGCGTTCAGCAGCACTTCACCGTGCCGGCTAGCGAATTCCTGAAGGACGCTTTCACCGACGGCATGCCGTTCGATGGTTCCTCCGTTCAGGGCTTCCAGGCCATCAACGAGTCCGACATGAAGCTGGTCCCGGACGTTGAGACCGCTTTCGTTGACCCGTTCCGCAAGCACAAGACCCTTGACGTGGCCTTCTCCATCGTCGATCCGCTGACCGACGAGCCGTACTCCCGCGACCCGCGTCAGGTCGCCGGCAAGGCCGAGGCCTACCTGAAGTCCACCGGCATCGCCGACACCGCATCCTTCGCCCCTGAGGCCGAGTTCTTCATCTTCGACAAGGTGCGTTTCGAGAACTCCATGCAGCGCTCCTTCTACGAGGTCGACTCCATCGAAGCTCCGTGGAACTCCGGC
>ENA-ORVG01000033-ORVG01000033.1-human-gut-metagenome-genome-assembly--contig:-NODE-33-length-166200-cov-28.684228_pt1 | contig 166200 bp, 164 predicted proteins | sample MGYA00242091_ERZ509233 | MGnify/ENA primary metagenome ERZ509233 (study PRJEB26280, sample SAMEA2338840) | human gut metagenome | biome: human gut; feature: human-associated habitat; material... | reverse complement strand
GCGTTCTTGCGAGCGTCGCGGCAGGCCTTGCAGCGCTGGGGCTCGTTCTGGAAGCCGCGCTCAGCGTAGAACTCCTGCTCACCGGCGGTGAACACAAACTCTTTGCCGCACTCTTTGCACACTAAAGTCTTGTCTTCGTACATGATTTTACCCTCTCTTTGAGAAAAATATATTGCGCTCAGCCGTTGCTGATGTCGCCGGATAAAAGTTGCCGCGCAATTTTGCGGCGTATGCGCTGCACAGCGTTGTCCACCGATTTGGGGGACTTGCCGACAGTCTCTGCGATCTCGCGGCACGTAAGACCGTCTAAATAATACCCTAAAATCTTTACCTCGAATTCGGACAACAGCTTGCGGGCGTTTTCCAACAGACTGGCAGCTTTTTCTCTGTCGATCAGGAGCACCTCCGGATCGGCATTGGCAAAGGAGAGATTCGCGTCAAAGAATGAGGGATCAAGGGGGACCGCTTGGTTCAGGGGCGCATGCTTGCCTGACGCAGCCGACTTCAACACCGAGTAGAGCCGGCGGCGGATACATGTTTCGGCAAATGTATAAAAGGAAGCGCCGTGCCCCGTCTCGTACTCGCGGATGGCCTTGATGAGACCGAACATGCCCTCCTGCAGCAGATCTTCGCTGTCGCCCCCCGCCAGAAAGTACGGACGGGCGCAGCTACGCACCAGACGGTGATAGCGGGCGGCCAGCACCTCCTCCGCCAAGCGGTTCCCCGCTCTGACGCAGGCGCACAATTCCTCGTCGCTCAGCGCTGCCAGATGTTCGTAGTCTGCCCATGTATCATTTACCATAGTGTATTATACCTTTTCACAAAATAATTTGTCAAGTAATTGCGGAAAGTTTGTCAAAAATAGCTCAAATTCGTTGGGCTTCGTGGTGATTATGCCCTATCGATTTGTTCAATTTGGCGATGCGATGCATACGGCGCGGCGTTTACAGGGACAGCTGCTCGGGCTCCGGACGGTCGATATGCAGGTGCTCGTAGGCTTTCCGTGTCACGCAGCGCCCCCGGGGCGTGCGGGTCAGGAAGCCGATCTGCATCAGATACGGCTCGTAGACATCCTCCAACGTGACGGATTCCTCTCCGATGGTGGCGGCCAGCGTCTCCAGGCCCACCGGTCCTCCGCCGTAGTTTTCAATGATGGCGCGGAGCATACGGCGGTCCACCTGATCCAGACCCAGGAAGTCTACCTCCAGCGCCAGCAGCGCCTGATCGGCCACCTTGCGTGTAATGACGCCGTCAGCTACCACCTGGGCGAAGTCACGAACGCGGCGGAGCATGCGGTTGGCGATACGGGGTGTGCCGCGGGAGCGGCGGGCGATCTCCATGGCGCCCTCCGGATCGATCTCAACATTGAGGATACCGGCGCTGCGGGTCACGATGGTGGCCAGCTCCTCCGGCGTATAGAGCTCCAGCCGCAGCGTGACGCCAAAGCGGTCCCGCAGCGGCGCGGACAGGGAGCCCGCTCGGGTGGTGGCGCCGATCAGGGTAAAGCGCGGCAGGTCCAGCCGGATGGAGTTGGCGGAGGGCCCCTTGCCGATGATAATGTCGATGGCGTAGTCCTCCATGGCGGGGTACAGGATCTCCTCCACCGACCGATTCAGCCGATGGATCTCGTCTACAAACAGGATGTCGTTCTCATTGAGGTTCGTCAGCAGCGCTGCCAGATCCCCGGGCTTTTCAATGGCAGGGCCGGAGGTGATGCGGATATTGACGCCCATTTCCTGGGCAATGATGCCGGCCAGCGTGGTTTTTCCCAGGCCCGGGGGGCCGTGGAGCAGTACGTGATCCAACGATTCCGTGCGGCGGCGGGCGGCTTCAATGAAGATAGACAGGTTCTGTTTGGCCTTCTCCTGCCCGATGTACTCCGCCAGTGTGTGGGGACGCAGGGATGTCTCGCCGGTGTCCTCGGCGAGGAACGTCTTGGCGACAATAGACTCCTCGTAGATGTCTGTGCCGAAGTCGATGCTCATGCTGTGCCCTCCCCTACTTTACCATTTTCTTCAGCGACTGCCGGATGATCTCCTCCAACGGCAGCGCGTCCATGTCGATGCCCTTCAGGGCGGCGGCGATCTCCTGAGAGCCGTAGCCCAGCACCGCCAGCGCCGCCGCGGCCTCGCCGGCTTTGTTGTTCTGAGCGGGCATGGCAACAGCCGCACCGCTGCCGGCCTCAAAGCCGCCCTGCTCCTTGATCAGCTTGTCCTTCAGCTCCAGAATGATGCGCTGGGCGATTTTCTTACCGATTCCGGGCGCGGCGGTCAGAGCCTTCTCGTCACCCATCACCACCGCCATGGACAGCTGCTGCGGCGTCGTGGACGACAGGATGGACAGCGCGGCCTTGGGGCCCACGCCGGACACACCGATGAGCATCTTAAAACTGCGAAGCTCGCTCTGGCTGGCGAAGCCGAACATCTCCATGGCGTCCTCCCGCACGTTCAGATAGGTGTAGAGCTTGGCCCGCTCCCCTTTCTTCAGCTGAGAGAGCGTATAGTTGGTGGTGGCGCAGGCGTAGCCTACGCCGCTGCAGTCGATGACGGCCAGACCGGCTTCGATCTCCGCCACGGTGCCGTTGACATAGTAGAACATATCAGACAGTCTCCTTCACGTTGGGATCCTTGCGCCGCAGCAGACTGGTGGCACTGCGGGCGTGGCAGATGGCGATGGCCAGCGCGTCCGCCGCATCGTCGGGCCGCGGCACGGCATTCAGCTTCAGCAGGCGCCGCGTCATGTCCATGACCTGTTTTTTCTCGGCCAGACCGTAGCCCACCACTGCCTGCTTTACCTGCATGGGCGTGTACTCGTAGATGGGGACGCCCATCTTCTCCGCCGTGCAGAGGATGACGCCGCGCCCGTGGGCCACGGCGATGCCGGTGGTGATGTTCTTGCTGAAAAACAGTTCCTCAATGGCGATCTCATCCGGCTGGAACTGCTGAATGAGCTGGGTCAGATCCTGTTCGATCTGTACCAGCCGCGTGGCCAGCGGCAGCCCCGCCGATGTGTTGATGGCCCCGTATTGCAGCATCCGCACGGCGCTGCGCTCCGTCTCGATAAGGCCGAAGCCTACGATGGCCACGCCGGGGTCGATACCCAAAATGCGCATGGCGCTCCTCCACCTCTTAAACATTAGTTCTATTATAGCAAACCAACGGCAAAATAGCAACAAAAACCGCCCTGTTTTCACAGGGCGGTCTGTCGGTGCGGCGCAGTGTTTCAGGCGCGTGGATGCGCCTTGTTGTACACGTCTTTCAACTGCTTCTTGATGACATGGGTGTAGATCTGGGTGGAGGAGATATCGGCATGCCCCAGCATCTCCTGGATGGAGCGGAGGTCCGCACCGTTCTCCAGCAAATGTACCGCGAAGGAGTGGCGCAGCGTGTGGGGCGTGATGTCTTTGTTGATCTCCGCCTTCTCCTGATAGTACTTGATGATCTTCCAAAAGCCCTGACGGCTCATGCGCTCGCCGTTCATGTTGACAAACAGGGCCTGCTCGTTCTCGTCAGCGATGATGCGGGGCCGGATATCCTTCACGTAGTCCTCCAGCGCCTTGACGGCGGCAGGATACAGCGGCACGATGCGCTCCTTGTCCTTGCTCCGGCATCGGATGAAGCCTGCGGACAGGTTGATGTCACCGACGTTCAGACCGATGAGTTCCGACACGCGGATACCGGTGGCGTACAGCAGCTCCAGCATGGCGTGGTCACGGAACCCCTTCTCATCCACGCACTTGGGCTGTTCTAAGAACAGCTCCACCTCGCGGTTGGTCAGGATCTCCGGATATTTGCGTTCCACCTTCATGGCTGTCACAGCTTTGGCGGGGTTGGTCTTAACTGCGCCGGATTGCACCATGTAGCTGTAGAAGGACTTGATGGATGCGGTAGAGCGGGTCACGGTGGCGGGAGACTTCCCGCTGTGGTTCATATGGAGCAGGTACTCGTTAATGGTCTCCTTCTTCACCTTGCGGAGGTCGGCAGTACCGTTGGTGATGAGCCAGCTCTGGAATTGGGTCAGATCGCGTATGTAGGAGCTGAGGGTATTGGCGGAGGCCCTTTTCTCCTCGCTTAGATAGGCGCGGTAGGCCGCGATATAGTCCGTCATATTCCCTCACCCCTCTCCTTTTTCAGGCGATACGCGCCAAAATAAGCGCAAAAAATTTTGGTACAATGGCGCACTCCACCACCGTACCGGTCAGAAGCACAAACACACAAAACAGCAGCATCCGCCAGTTCAGCTCCGGTCTGCGGGGCCGCAGACGCGGCATGGCGCGGCACGCCTGGGCAAAACCGGCATCGGCCAGGCACAGCGTACACGGCAGCACAAACAGACACCGCAGCCCCAGAGCTGCCAGCGCCAGCAGCACACCGTCCCGTCCCAGCGCTGCAGCGAAGCAACACACGGAAAAGGACAGAAAAAACCCCTGTGCCGCACACAACAGTGGAATCAGAGCCACACCGGCGGCACTGAGCCCGAACAAAAACGCCAGCAGCGGATACCGCAGGTAGGCTGCCGCCGCGGACAGTACGGACACAGGCTGCTGCGAGCGGCCGTCCGCCAGTTGGGCGTAGCTCTGGACGTAGGCGCCCAACTGCGCCAGCGCGTCGGTGCTGATGCTCCGGCGCGCCGGATACGCCGCCGCCATACCCAGCAGGAAACAAACACACAGTATCCAAAAACGCATGTCCGACTTTACCGCCGGATGCGCCCCATTCTTACGCAGCTTCATCGGCTCACCTCGTCTTACCGTATGAGCCGGCGCGCACAAATAGACCGCGAGCGGATGTACTAAATAATATATGGCAAATCTCACAAAACCGCAAGGGCTTTCGTGCAAAAAGCCGTTTTTTGTAAATTATGCCAAAATGTTATGTAAACGTAATTATGTAAACCGAATAAACGAGGAGGGGTGGAGACTCTCGGGAACCTGCACAATCGGCGATATGTGGTCGGGGTCGGAAAAATCGCGCACAATATATTGGCTCCGCCCCCGACGGCCCGCAGGCGGTCAGGGGCGGCCTTCCCCGTCAAGGCTTTTTAGGCGAAACGAAGAATTTCGTTATTTTAACCATGCCCTTTTTTATGTCACCGCCGTCCGTGGGCTGTGGCGCGGCGCGGCCGCTCCCCTGCTCTACGGGTCCCCGCCTGCCGCTTTCCTTTTTTCCGGCCCGGCAGCCCTGCCAGCACCGCACCGCCGAAGATGGCCCCTGTCAGCAGCGGGCCGTGTGCGGCAAAATCTGTCTCGCCGCCGATGGCCACCAGCCACACCACCGCGTACAGGCACACCGCTACCGCCAGGCTCTGGGGCAGCGGCGGAGCGCTGCTGCTGCGGATGGCGCTGCGCCCGCCGATCATCACGGCAGCGGCATAGGCGGCGCAGACCAGTGCCGACGCCGCACTCTCTCCTACCAGCCCGCGCTGGAGCATCAGAGCCGCCGCAGCCAGCAGGAGCAGCAGCGTCACCACGGCCAGCAGTAACCCCTTCCACGCCGCCGCACCCAGCAGCTTCTTTACGGACATAAAAATACCTCCCCCAACATGCTTTTTTACAGCATATTCGGGAGAGGTATTATTCTATGCGGGGAAGTTACTTGCTCTCGCTGTCCTCGGTTTTCTCGGCGGGAGCCTCAACAGTCTTTTCCTCAGCCTTGTCGGCCTTCTTGTCCTTCTTGGCGGGACGCTGCTGGGCGGCGGCCTGCTCGTCCAGCGTGCCGACCTGGCCGATAGCGGACTTCAGGAACTCCACGCGGACGCGGTCCTCGCTGGTCTCGATGACCACGGTGCGGTCCGTGATACTCACGACGCGGCCGTACACGCCGCCGATGGTGGTCAGCCAGTCGCCCTTCTTCAGGGAGTTGCGCATCTCCTCGGCCTGCTTTTTCCGCTTGTTCTCGGGGCGGATCATCAGGAAGTAGAAAATGGCGATCATCAGGACGATCATCATGATCGTGGAACCCATACCGGTACCGGCGCCGGTGGTGCCGGTGGTCGATGCGTATGCGATGTCAAACATGGAACGTTACTCCTTTTTTACATAATGGCACTATTATACCGAACCTCGTCCTCTTTGGCAAGGGGTTTCACACACGTTCTGCCAATTTTTTGCTGTATGCGCCGCGGAACTCCTCGAAGCAGTCCTGATCCAGACTGTCGCGGATGCGCTGGGTCAGCTGGTTGTAAAAGTACAGGTTGTGCATCACCGCCAGGCGCATGGCCAGCATCTCCTCCGCCGTGAACAGGTGCCGCAGGTAGGCGCGGCTGAAATTCCGGCACACGGGGCAGTCGCATTCAGGATCGATAGCTCCCTCGTCCAGTTTGTACTTGGCGTTCTTGATGTTCAGCGTGCCGCTCCAGGTGAACAGCTTGCCGTGACGGGCATTGCGGGCAGGCATCACGCAGTCGAAGAAGTCCACACCGCGGGCCACGCCCTCAATGATGTTGCTGGGCGTACCCACGCCCATGAGATAGCGGGGCTTATCCGCCGGCATATAGGGCTCTACCTTCTCAATGATGTCGTACATCACATCCGTGGGCTCTCCTACCGCCAGGCCGCCGATGGCGTAGCCATCGCAGTCCAGCTTAGCGATCTCCTGCATGTGCCAGGTCCGCAGGTCCGCGTAGGTGGCGCCCTGGTTGATGCCGAACAGCATCTGCCGGGGGTTGATGGTGTCCGGCAGCGCGTTGAGCCGGTCGTGCTCCGCTTTGCACCGCGCCAGCCAGCGCAGCGTCCGCTCACAGCTGGCCTTGGCGTAGTCGTAGGGTGCAGGGTTCTCCACGCATTCGTCGAAGGCCATGGCAATGTCGGAGCCCAGGTTGGACTGGATGCGCATGCTCTCCTCCGGCCCCATGAAAATGCGGCGGCCGTCCAGATGACTGGCAAAGGTGACGCCCTCCTCGCTGATCTTCCGCAGGCCGGCCAACGAGAACACCTGGAATCCGCCGGAGTCCGTGAGGATAGGGCCGTCCCAGCGCATGAACTTGTGCAGGCCGCCCAACTGGCGCACCACGTCGTCGCCGGGCCGCAGGTGCAGGTGATACGTGTTGGAAAGCTCGATCTGTGTGCCCAGCTGTTCCTTCAGATCCAGTGCGCTGACGCCGCCCTTGATGGCGGCCTGGGTACCCACATTCATGAACACCGGCGTCTGTACCTCGCCGCCGTGGGCGCAGGTGAACACGCCCCGCCGCGCCTTGCCCTGTTTTTTGATGACTTTGAACATTTATGCCTCCTCCATATCATCCAGCGCCTTCTCCGCCATGCGGCGGGAGCCCAGCAGCCATACCAGGTCGCCGCGCTGGATCACGAAATTCACGTCGGGTCCGATAATGGGCAACAGGTTCCGCTGTAACCCCAGGATCATGCAGTCATAGTTCTCTCGCAAACCGCTGTCGCGGATGGTGCAGCCCGCCAGATGATCATTCTTCGCCACATCCAACGTGTAGGTATACAGTGCCTTCTCTCCGCTGATATAGGCATGCAGCGTGGGCAGCTCCGCCTCCCCCGCCCCTACGGACAGTCGCAGGGAGACCAGGTTCTCCCGCTCACCCAGGACGGCCAGCCGGTCTCCCTCGCTGAGCACCGTGTCACCGGAGGGGATGTCCAGCTCCCGCTTGCCGTGGACAATCTTGATGATATTCACGCCATAGCGTCTGCCCCAGCCCAGAGCCCGCAGATCCTTCCCTGCCTCCTCCGATGGGCAGATCAGCTCCGTGACGTACAGCTTCTCGTCCAGCCATGTGGCATCGTCGCTGTCGCCGTACTGCTGCAAAAGGCGCTCATTGAAGTTGGTAAGGAACCGCGTCTCCACCGACAGGTAGGCCGACGCGAACCATCCGAAGTGCCCTGCCACCAGCACCGCCGCTGCCAGCAGCGGCAGCAGCCACAGACTGTGGATGCCCAGTACCGTTCGGATAGGCAGGAACACGATGAGCACGATGACGAGCACGCGGATGACGCTGAGAGCGATCAGCGGCAGACGAAAGCTGCGCTTCTTCGCCCACAGCACCGTATACTGCGGCGAATGGGCATCCAGCATGGGCCGGATGAACATGGCGATGCACAGATAGACAGCGCACAGCGTGATGGCCTTGCTGATCCACGGCACATGGATGGTCTCCCGCAGCAGCGGCAGCAGCACCGCGTCACCCAGAATCACGATGCCCAGCATCAGCACGCCATAGAATACCGTTCTTTTCACATAGCGGCGCAGGAACACGGCCCAGTCGCTGTCCTGCTCCTTGACGCTCTGCTCCTCGTCGGTGTAGCGCTCCAGCTGCTGCACCAGCTTCTGCGGCAGCAGCCTTTCAAGACCGGTGCAGATCCGATCGGCGCTCTTGATGAAGAACGGTGTGGTCAGCGTGGTGATGACCGATACAGAGATGATGATGGGATAGATGTAGTCCGCGATGACGCCCAGCGACAGACCCAGCGACGCGATGATAAACGCGAATTCGCCGATCTGCGCCAGCGAGCAGCCGCAGTAGATGGCCTGCCGCAGCGTGTGGCCCGACAGCAGCACGCCCAGCGAGGAAAACAGCAGCTTCCCCACGATGGTCACCACGGTCAGTATCAGGATGGGCCAGATGTACTTTACCACGGCGCCGGGATCCAGCATCATACCCACAGAGATGAAGAATACCGCGCCGAACAGGTCTTTAACGCCGGAGGTCAGGTGTTCCACCCGCTCGGCGTGGACGGTGCCTGCCAGCAGCGAACCGGCCAGAAACGCGCCCAGCGCCGAGGAGAAGCCAAGCGCGTCCGCCAGAAGCACCATGCCGAAGCAGATGCCCAGCGACACGATAAGCAGCGTCTCGTCGCTCATCAGCTTGGACGCCTTGTTCAGCAGCGTAGGCAGCAGGAAGATGCCCAGCACCAGCCACAGCACCAGATACAGCACCAGCAGTCCCAGCTGCAGCGCCAGTGCACCGCCGGAGATGGACTTGCTGACGGAGATGGTGGACAGGATGATCATCATGAAGATGCCCGCGATATCCTCCATCACCAGCGTGCCGAACACCAGCTGGGCGAAGTCCGTTTTCCGGACGTTCAGTTCATCGAAAGCCTTGATGATGATGGTGGTGGACGACATGGACAGCATGCCGCCCAGGAAGATGCTGTCCATGGTGCCCCAGCCCATAAGCTGTCCCACGGCGAAGCCCATGGCCAGCATGCCGCCCACCTCCACCAGCGCTGTGATGATGGCGGTGCCGCCCACGCTGGCCAGCTTGTGGAGGTTGAACTCCAGTCCCAGGCAGAACATCAGGATGATGATGCCGATCTCGCTCCATGTGGACACTGCCTCGATGTCAGCCAGCGAGAAGAATAACGGCATATAGGGGCCGATGAGGAATCCCGCCAGTATGTAGCCCAGCACCAGCGGCAGATTCAGCTTTTTGAAGATAACGGTGATGACACCGCCGGTCAGCAGGATAACGGCGAGGTCAGAAACGAGATCCGGCAAATGCACCCGAAGTCCTCCTTTTCCTTTTAGTGGATAAACATCGCATCGCCAAACGAGAAGAACCGGTAACGCTGCTCCACGGCCTCCTTGTAGGCGGACAGCACATGCTCCCGTCCCGCCAGCGCAGATACCAGCATGATGAGGGTGGACTCCGGCAGGTGGAAGTTGGTGACCAGCGCGTCCATCACCTTAAAGCGGTAGCCCGGGTAGATGAAGATGTCCGTCCAGCCGGCGCTGGCCCGCATGGTGCCGTCCTCCGCCGCCTGAGACTCCACGGTGCGGCAGCTGGTGGTGCCCACGCAGATAACGCGGCCGCCGCTGCGCTTCGTCTCGTTGATGAGATCCGCCGTCTCCTGCGGGATAACGCAGTATTCGCTGTGCATGGCGTGGTCGGTGATCTCCTCCTCCTTCACAGGGCGGAAGGTCCCCAGTCCCACATGTAGTGTAACGTAGCCCACCTTTACACCCATTTGCTGAACACGCTCCAGCAGCTCCGGTGTGAAATGCAGGCCCGCAGTAGGTGCGGCGGCGGAGCCGTTCACCTTGGAGTAGACGGTTTGATACCGCTCCCGATCCTGCAGTTCCTCCTTGATGTAGGGCGGCAGCGGCATCTTGCCCAGCCGATCCAGCACCTCCAGGAAAATGCCCTCGTAGGAAAAGCGCACCAGCCGATTGCCGTCCGGCAGCTCCTCCGCGATCTCTGCCGTCAGCTCGCCATCGCCGAAGGTGACCTTGGCGCCGGTGCGCAGCTTCTTCCCCGGCCGTACCAGACACTCCCACACGTTGCTGCCGCGGTCGATGAGCAGCAATATCTCGCACACGCCGCCCCCAGGCACGCGATGACCCAGCAGCCGCGCCGGCAGGACGCGGGAATTGTTCAGAATCAGGCAGTCGCCGGGCCGCAGGTACTCCGGCAGGTCGAAGAAGTGCCGGTGCTCTGTGGCACCGGTCTCCTTATCCAGCACCAGCAGCCGTGAGGCGTCCCGCTGAGGGATGGGTGTCTGGGCGATAAGCTCCGGCGGCAGGTCAAAATAAAAATCATGGGTCTTCATAGGCATACCACACATTCTTTCATATAGTAACATCTTATTATAGTATAAAATCTCGCGCCGTTCAACCACTTTCTGCGGCCTTACGCCCCGAAACGCGCCAAAGGCTGCGGCGAAGCCGCAGCCTTTGAGGTAGTAACATTTTATGCGCAGATGACCGGCTCTATCACACCAGAACGGCGCGGTGGAATACCTTTTTGCCCTTCTTGATAATGACGCCGTCGCCGGTGAATTGCTCGCAGCCGAAGGTGGTCTCGATGGCGGACACCTTCTGGTCGTTGACTGCCACGCCGCCCTGCTGTACCAGACGGCGTGCCTCGCCCTTGGAGGCGGCCAGCCCGCACTTCACCAACAGCGTCAGCACATCGATGGCGCCGCCGCCGAAGTCGTCGTTGGTCAGCTCGGTAGTGGGCATGTGCTCGGTGTCACCGCCGCCGGAGAACAGTGCCTTGGACGCGGCGCGGGCCTTCTCTGCCTCGTCCTCGCCGTGGACCAGCTTCGTCAGCTCGTAGGCCAGGATGTCCTTGGCTTCGTTGAGCTGCGCGCCCTCCCAGTTGGACATCTTATCGATCTCCTCCAGCGGCAGGAATGTCAGCATGCGGATGCACTTAAGCACGTCGGCGTCGTCGATGTTGCGCCAGTACTGATAGAACTCGAAGGGGCTGGTCTTGTTGGGATCCAGCCACACGGCGTTGCCGGCGGTCTTTCCCATCTTGTTGCCCTGGGAGTCTGTCAGCAGAGTGATGGTCATGGCGTGGGCGTCTTTGCCCAGCTTGCGGCGGATCAGCTCGGTGCCGCCCAGCATATTGGACCACTGGTCGTTGCCGCCGAACTGCATATTGCAGCCGTTGTGCTGGAACATATAGTAGAAGTCATAGCTCTGCATGATCATGTAGTTGAACTCCAGGAAGCTCAGTCCCTTCTCCATGCGCTGCTTGTAGCACTCGGCACGCAGCATGTTGTTGACGGAGAAGCAGGCACCCACCTCGCGCAGCAGGTCCACATAATTCAGATCCAGCAGCCAGTCGGCATTGTTGAGCATGATGGCCTTGCCCTCGCCGAAGTCAATAAATCGCTCCATCTGGCGCTTGAAGCACTCGGCGTTGTGGTCGATATCCTCCTTGGTGAGCATCTTCCGCATATCGGTACGGCCAGAGGGGTCGCCGATCATGGTGGTGCCGCCGCCGATGAGGGCGATTGGCTTGTTGCCCGCCATCTGCAGACGCTTCATCAGGGTCAGCGCCATGAAATGACCTGCCGTCAGAGAGTCCGCCGTGCAGTCAAAGCCGATGTAGAACGTGGCCTTGCCGTTGTTGATCATCTCGCGGATCTCTTCCTCATTGGTGACCTGCGCGATGAGGCCGCGAGCCACCAGTTCTTCGTAAATTCCCATTTTTTCAGTTTCCTTTCCGTTGATGTTGTTGTCATTTTCCTGGCAAAGGACGAAAAAACGCCCCCTGCCTACTGACAGAGGGCGATCAGAATCGCGGTACCACCTCATATTCGCCATGCCCTCACGGACATGGCCTCGTCGGGTGCTGACACACCCTGCCGCTGTAACGGGCGGACCCGACACATCCCTACGCGCCCAACGGCTTCAGGAGGCTGCTCCAGGATGTATTCACAGGCTCCGCCCTGTCCTCCTCGCACCGTCCGGAGGCTCTCTTTGCAGGCGCAGAAGCGTGCTACTTCTTCCCTTCATCACTGTGGCATTATCAAGTTGTCACTATTTTAGCAGAAATTCTCCGTTTGTCAACTATCATTTTACCGAAACCGGTGCATTGGCGTCAACGCATGGAAGCACGAAACTTTTCCGCCTCAGCCAGCAGTTCCTCCGCCCCATCCAGTATGGTCTGGGACACGTGGCTGCCGCCGGTAAGCCGGGCCAGCTCCTGACGGCGCTGTTCCCGATCCAGACGCTGTACAGCGGTGTAGGTGCGACCGTCCCGCTCCCCCTTCTCCACGGAGAAATGAGTGTCCGCCATGGCCGCCAGCTGCGGCAGATGGGTGACGCACAGCACCTGCTTGCAGCGGCTGATGCGGGCCATCTTCTCCGCCACCTTCTGGGCGGCACGGCCGCTGACGCCGGTATCCACCTCATCGAACACCAGCGTGCCCACCTGATCCTGCTCACTGAGCACGTTTTTCATGGCCAGCATGATGCGGGCCAGCTCACCGCCGGAGGCGATCTTGTGGATAGGCCGCAGCTCCTCGCCCACATTGGCGGACATCAGGAACCGCACCTGGTCCATGCCATCGGCGCTGAGAGGCTTCTCTGCGATGTCCACGGCGAACCGGATCCTGCCCATGTCCAGCTGCCGCAGCTCCTCCAGGATCTGGGCGGACAGCCGCTCCGCCGCCTGCCGCCGCCCCTCGGACAGAGCCTGCGCCGCGCTGACGGCTTCCTTCTCCGCCTTGCCCAGCTGCCGCTCCAGCTGTGCCAGCGCATCACCGGCGTACTCGATCTGCTCCAGCTCGGCGCGGCAGCGCTCCAGATAGGCCAGCATGTCCTCCACGCTGGGGCCGTACTTCTTTTTCAGGCGATACAGCTGGTCCAAGCGGCTCTCCACATCGTCCAGCTCGTTGGGCGAGAAATCGAAGCCCTCCCGCTTGTCCTCGATGGTGGCTGCCACATCGTAGGCTTCGCTGTACAACGCCTCCAGCCGCTGGTACAGGCCAGCGTAGTCGTCGTCCAGATGCCGTACCGCGCCTACGGCGTCCTGCGCCCGCCGCAGCATGCCCAGCGCACCATCGCCGCTGTCGTCGCCGTTGAGGGCGTAGTCTGCCTCGGCCACGGCGGAGGTAAACTTCTCCGCGTTGCGCAGCAGGTTCCTCCTCGCAGCCAGTTCCTCTTCCTCGCCGGCGCGGAGCTTCGCCCGCTCCAGCTCGTTGATCTGGTAGGTCAAGGTATCTACGCGGCGCGCTTTTTCCGATTCGTCCATCTGCAAGGACTGTATTTTTCGTTGTATCGCTGTAAAGATATTATACTTTTCAGCATATGTATTAATAAGGCTTTCCAGCTTTCCAAAGCTGTCCAGGAACTGCAAATGCTGCTCCTCGTCCAGAAGCTGCTGGCCGTCGTGCTGCCCATGGATGTTCAGCAGGCGGCTGCCCAGCGCCTTCAGCTGGCCCACCGTTACCGGCCGTCCCCCCACGCGGCAGACGCTCTTACCGTCACTGTGGATCTCCCGCTGCAGCAGCAGGGAGCCGTCCTCCTCCGGTGTCACGCCCTGCTCCTCCGCGATGGCGGAGTCCACACCGGAGAACACCGCGCTGACAAACGCCTTGTCCGCGCCGGTACGGATGAGTTCGCGGCTTGTCCGCTGGCCCAGCACCGCGCTGAGGGCATCGATGACAATGGATTTGCCCGCGCCGGTCTCGCCGGTCAGCGCGTTGAAGCCTGCCTCGAACCGGATGTCCGCCTCCTCGATGATGGCGATATTTTCAATGTGGAGCACTTCCAGCATGGCGCTACCCTCCTCTGCCGCTTACCGCAGCATCTGCTTGACCTGTTCGCAGAAATCCAGCGCACGCACGTTGTCGTGGAACACCAGCAGGATGGTGTCGTCACCGGCCAGCGTGCCCACGATGTCCGTGTCGCCCATGTTGTCCAGTGTGAAGGCGGCGCCCTGTGCCATGCCCTCGATAGTTTTCAGCACTACCAGATTCTGGGCAGCCTCCACCGACAGCACACACTCACGGAAGATGGTCCGCAGCTTCTCGGCGAAGTTCAGCTTGCTTTTCTGCACGGACACGGCGTAGCGATAGCGACCCTGTCCTGTGGGCTCCTTCACCAGATGGAGCTGCTTGATGTCACGGGAAACGGTGGCCTGCGTACACTTCACGCCCCGCTCCGCCAACCGGCGCAGCAGCTGCTCCTGCGTCTCCACGGCTTCCTGCTCGATGATTTCCAGCAGGATGGTCTGACGGTCATTCTTCATGCGTGGCTACCTCCATTCCCATTTTTGAATCCAGGATCTCGCAGAAGCTCTTCTTTGAGAGCCGTACCAGCTTCGTCGTAAAGCGGGATTGCCGCACCCGCACCTTGTCCCCGTTTTTCAGGGAGAACGCTTTACCGCCGTCCACGGAGAGGTAGACGAACTTCCGGTTAGCATCTGCCGCCTCAATGGTGATGATGTGTTCCGGTGACAGAACGTAGCTGCCCGCGCGGGTGGAATGTGGGCAGATAGGCGTCAACAGCAGATTGCGGGCCGTGGGCTCTACGATGGGGCCGCCCGCCGCCATGGAATAGCCGGTGGAGCCGGTAGGTGTGGATACGATGCCGCCGTCGCCGGTGATCTTGGTGAGCCGTCCCTCCTCGGTGGTAACGTCCAGCCGCACCACGCGGGCCACAGAGCCCTTAGACACCACCGCGTCGTTCAGAGCAATGTTGTTATACACCGGACGCCCCTCCCGCAGAACGGTGACATCCAGCATCATGCGGGACTCCACAGTGAAATCCCAGTTTTTCAAATCGTTGAGCCGTTCCAGCTCATTGGGCTCCAGCTCTGACATAAACCCCAGGCTGCCCAGATTGATGCCCAGCACCGGCACGTTGTGCAGTGCCACGGTGCGGGCCAGATGCAGGATGGTGCCGTCACCGCCGAAGGCGATAAGCAGATCGGCGCGCTTGATCTCCTGCTGCAGCTGTCGGATGGGCACGCCCAGCTGGTCGCCGTAGCCCTCCCGGCTGAACGGCAGGCACACCACCGTTTCAAAGCCGATCTGTTCCAGAAGCTGACGGGAGCGCTTTGCCACGGTCAGTTCGTTGTCCCGATAGGGGTTCGGGCAGAGGATCACTCGTTTCATTCGCTGTCCCTTCTCTCTTTCAGTTCGCTGTGGGAGGCGTCCACCAGCGCCGCAAGATCGGGGATGGTGTCCGACTCCACGCTTTTGCGCAGATAGCCGAGATATTCGATGTTGCCCTCAGGTCCTCGTATGGGAGAATATGTGATGCCAAGCACTGTAAAGTGGTTATCCTTTGCGTGTGTCAGGAAGTTTTCCAGCACCTCCAGATGTACCTTGGGGTCGCGGACGACCCCCTTCTTCCCCACCTTCTCCGGCCCGGCCTCGAACTGCGGCTTGATGAGACAGGCAATCTCACCGCCCTCGCGCAGCAGGTTGTACAGCGCCGGAAAGATAAGCTTCAGTGAGATGAACGACACATCGATGGACGCAAAATCCAGCACGTCAGGCACCTGTTCATGGTCCAGATAGCGGGCATTGGTGCGCTCCAGGCACACCACCCGCGGGTCGTTGCGCAGCTTCCAGTCCAGCTGACCATAGCCCACGTCCACAGCGTAGACTCTGGCCGCGCCGTTTTGCAGCATACAGTCGGTAAATCCCCCGGTGGATGCGCCGATATCGGCGCAGATCTTACCCTCCAGCGTGATAGGAAAGGTTTTCATGGCCTTTTCCAGCTTCAGGCCGCCGCGGCTGACATAGGGCAGGGCGCGGCCCCGTACCTCGATCTGCGCATCGTTGGCTACGGCCGTCCCGGGCTTGTCCACCCGCTGGCCGTTGACGAACACCAGACCGGCCATGATGTGGGCCTGTGCCTTCTGGCGGCTGTCCAGCAGTCCCTGTTCCACAAGCAGGACATCCAGCCTTGTTTTCTTGCTCATGCCAGCACCTCCTTCACGGCGCACACCACGCCCTGGGCGTCCAGCCCCAGCGCGTGGTACAGCTGCCTGACACTGCCTTGGGCGGGCAGACGCTCCCCCGCGTTCAGCAGCCGCAGCTTCTCCGGTGCGGCGCCGCGCTCCAGCAGCAGCGCCGCCAGACGCTGACCCACGCAGCCCTGGCGCAGCTGGTCCTCCAGCACCACCAGACGCCTGACGCCTGCCAGAGCGCCGCACACGGCGTCTCCGTCCAGCGGCGTCACGCGGTTCAGCTTCACCACCTGCGCCGCGATATGCTCCTGCGCCAGCAGCTCCGCCGCCGCCAGCGCCTGCTCCGTCAAAATCCCATAGGTCACGATGCTCACATCCGCCCCCTGCCGCAGCACCGATACCGGCGCGTCGCCGCAGTTATCGCGGTACGTGCCCTCGCCGCCCCGGGGATAGCGGACTGCCACCGGTCCGCCGCAGCGGTACAGTGCCGTGCGCAGCATGCTCCGCAGCTCCGCGAAACTGGCGGGGCACAGCACTGTCATGTCGGGGATCTGGGACAGATAGTCGATGCACCCGTGGTGCGTCTCGCCGTCGGCCCCCACCAGACCGGTGCGGTCCACGGCAAAGACCACGTGGAGCTTGTCCAGCGACACGTCCTGTGCCAGCATGTCGTAGCCCCGCTGCAAAAAGCTGTCGTACACCGCGAATACCGGCAGCATGCCCTGCTTGGCCATGCCCGCCGCCATGGTCACTGCGTGCCCCTCGGCGATGCCGACATCGAAAAACCGGCGGGGATGGGCAGCGGCAAAGGCCGTCAAGCCTGTGCCCTCCGCCATGGCTGCCGTGATGGCGCAAATATGCGCGTCCTGGTCCGCCAGCACCTTCAGCTCCTGCCCGAACACAGAGGAGAACGACGGCTCGGACGGCGCGCTGGCCCGCCCCGTGGCGGGATCGAAGGGGGATACGCCGTGGAAGCGCTCCGGTGCCTGTTCCGCAGGGGCGTAGCCCTTCCCTTTCCGGGTGTGGACATGCAGCAGCACGGGACAGTTCTGCTCCCGCGCCGCCCGCAGCATATCCGTCAGCCGCCGGACATCGTGGCCGTCCACCGGCCCCATGTACGTAAAGCCCATGTCCTCGAACACGGTGCTCACCGGCAGCAGTGACTTTTTCAGTGCCGTTTTCACGTCGTGACTGGCCTCGTACAGCAGACGGCCTACACGGGTAACATCCAGCGCCTGCCGGTACTTCTTTTTGAATTCGTAATAGCCCGCCTTCGTCCGCATTTTGGCCAGATGGCGGGACATACCGCCCACATTGGCATCGATGGACATGCCGTTGTCGTTGAGAATGACGATCAGCGGCTCGCCGGAGGCGCCGGCATCGTTGAGACCCTCGAAGCTGAGTCCGCCGCCCAGCGCACCGTCACCGATAAGCGCCAGTACATTGTAGTGCCCGCCCTGCAAGGTACGGGCGCGGGCCATGCCAAGCGCTGCGGACACGGAGTTGGAGGCGTGGCCTGCCACAAAGGCGTCGTGGACGCTCTCATACGGCTTGGGAAAGCCGGACAGGCCGCCGAACTGCCGCAGCGTGGCAAACAGCTCCCGTCGCCCTGTCAGAGCCTTATGGACGTAGCACTGATGGCCTACGTCGAACACCAGCCGGTCCGTGGACGTGTCGAACACACGGTGGATGGCCACGGTCAGCTCCACCGCTCCCAGATTGGACGCCAGATGCCCGCCGGTACGGGATATCTGCTCAATGAGGAACTGCCGTAGCTCGATGCACAGCAGCTCCGTCTGCTTCTCGGTCAGGCGCTTCACGTCCGCCGGAGAATGGATATTTTCAAGAACCAAAGCGCATCCGCTCCTTTGTGTCAGCGATAGAGGTGCAGCGCGTTCATGATCCGCGCCACGCGGTACACCACCTTGGTGCAGTCGTTGATGGCCATCGATTTGCCCAGCGCCTTGCCGCCGATGGTGATGCCGGAGATCAGCGCCGTCACGCCGATAGAGATCAAAACAGACGTGGTGCTCAGATCCCGCTGCAGCTGGGTCACGATCACCGCCGCCGTAGAGCCGGAGACGATGCCGCAGATGTCGCCCACCACGTCGTTGCACACGGAACTGACCTGGTTGGCGTTCTGCAAAAGCCGGATAGCCTCCCGTCCGCCCTTTTCCTTGTGGGCGGCCATGGAGTGGAACGGCTTGGGGTCCGCCGCCGTCACCGCCACGCCCACCATGTCGAAGATGATGCCCAGCGCGATAAACATCGCCAGTACCAGCAGCGTTACCATGTAACCTGCGCCCTCCAGCGCCGTGGAGGAGAAAAAGCTCATAACGGCACTGAGCGCTACCGCCAGCAGGAATACCCGCAGAGGCCAGCTGTTCTGCTTTTTGCTTTTCTTTTTATCCTTACTGTTACTGTCTGCCAAGTGACAAACCTCGCTTTTTTGATAAAGTTTTTATATGGATAGAGTAAATGCTGAACAGGGCGACTCCGGAAGTAAATCTTGCGGCTTAGGTACGGGTTGGATTTCCCCGCAGCACACCTCTCGTCGCCGATGCAGGTGGTTTCCCCTTCGGTGCTGTGTCGCGGTGTTGCCCGCCGCGATACCCGACTGCCACTTAGTCCGCACTGCAATCCTTCCGGCGCCCCCTCTCAGGACAGCCTAGGTGATTTCCACCACAGTCAAACCGTCTCTTATCCTCTTTTGCAAACAGGGTTTCAGGGAAATAGCGCTGCGTCCCTGGCCGGGGACATGACGCGTTGACTCTCCCATCCACCCTGCCCACGCAAGGCAGGCTACTCTGCACACAGCGTTCACGGCATAAAGCCGGGTAGCACCGCGATGCAGGTTCGCAATCTGCTTCGTACACAGGTCGCTAACCACAAAGGGAGTACGCCTGTGCACAACAGCAGGTCTCCACGACCGCAGGGTCGGGTCCTCCATGCCATTGGAGGGCGCCCTACGGCCGCAGGCGCGGTGACTGGCCGCGCCTCCCTTCCAGCACCCACCCCAAACTGGGCGTAAGAAGCAAGCACCAGAGGTTTCACAGTTGTGCCCTTTTAGGGATTTTTAGGCCCCTCTTCAGAAGACGGCAGATCTGACTAGGATACTGCGCCGCTGTTCAGCAGTATAGTATATTATCATACTTTCTCGCATTTTACAACCGGTTTATGCAAGATATTCTGTATATATGGGTTTGTATGCAGATACAGGGGCGTTGGACTTTTCCGCATCCGTGTGGTATGCTGTTACCGGCAGCACCCACACGGATACGGAAAGGAGATGCCTATGAGCAAAAAGAAAAAGCGCCCTTTGTGGCTGGTCCTGGCGGTGCTGATATTGACCGGCGCGGCCCTGTTCAGCCTGCTCCCCCGCCGCGCCGCGGCGGTGCTGCACCTGCCAAACAGCACTGCCGGTATCCAAGACATCACGCTGGCCAAGACAACACCTGGCGGGGAAACGGGAGAGGTTTTCGTCCAGGACTACACTCTGACGCCGAACCGCGAAGCGGAGCTGGTGCAGGAGGTCTGTGATTGGCTGAAGGCCGCACGCTTCCGCGATCCGCGGTTCAGCACCACGGAATTCGGCAGCGGCCTGCTGGGCAGCGGCAGCACCGTCTATCTCATCGGTGTGCAGCCGTCGGACGGTGACGCGCTCTCCGCCGTCCAGATCCTGGACGATGGCCGCGTGGCCATCAGCGGCGTGTTCCTCTACTGGCTGGACGAGAAGGATATGGACGGTCTGCGGGCAATTTTCGACCACCTGAATACCATTTACGATTAAACGTACACATTGTATACAATTCGCTTCTGCAAAAGACGTGCCTGCCGGTAAAGCCGACAGGCACGTTTTCATTTGCCGCCACATACAATGTCTCTGTAAGGCTCATCTGTGGAGGAGGTTTTTTCGTGAATGAACAGGACATGGTGAAGAAATTAAAAAATGACCCCGCCGCGCTGCGTTCTGTGATGCAGTCGGCGGATGGCCGCGCTCTGCTGGGAATGCTGTCCGGCGGTGATACCGCGGCGCTGGGCCGCGCTGCACAGCAGGCCGCCGCCGGTGACATGTCGGCGCTGTCCGCCATGCTCCAGCGTGTGATGGCCACGCCGGAGGGTGCGGCGCTGGTACAGCATCTGGAAGAATCCCTGCAGCGATGATGAGAGGAGGTCCGCAGCATGGCGGAGCTGGATGAAAAACTGAACGCGCTGCTGTCGGACCCCAACAGCATGGCCCAGATCATGCAGATGGCTCAGCAGCTCTCGGCCACCATGGGCGGCGGCAGCGCTTCGCCGTCTCCTCCAACTGCTGCGGCTCCACCTGCCGCACCGACCACGCAGACCGCCCCCCAGGCGCCCGCCCCCTCTCTGCCGGGCGGTATCGACCCTCAGGTGGTGGCCCGTTTTCTGCCGCTCCTGCAGGAGTACAGCCGCTCCAGCAGCCAGACCATGCAGCTGCTGTACGCCCTGCGCCCCTTTCTCAAGGAGAGCAAGCAGGACAAGGTGGAGCGGGCCGCGCGGCTGGCGCGGCTTATCCATCTGGGTAAAAAATTTCTAATGGATTGGGGGGACGGCCATGTATAACCGCTACATCCGCGGCGACGGCGGCACCTACACCCGCATCAGCGCGGAGGACGCACCGCTGCCGCCGCCGGAGTCGCAGCGTTCACCTCAGCCGCCGCAGCATCCGGCTGCTCCCCCGCCTCCCAGGCCGCAGGAAGCACCGCCCGTGCAAGAGGCTCCGCCTGATGAGCCGCCCCGCCGTCCTCCGCCGCCTGCGCCGGAGCGGGGGCTGCTCAACGGCCTGCTGGAGAAGCTGCACCTTTCGGATCTTGATGCGGGAGACATCCTCCTGCTGATCCTGCTGTTCTTTCTCTTCCGGCAGGAGGCGGACGAGGAGCTGCTCATCGCCATCGGCCTGCTGCTGATCTTGTAGCTGGCAGATATTACATTTGCAAAAAGGTTACAAATCGGTTACAATGACGTTGTCCTTGCAAGGGAAATATACATAGGAGGTACAGCATTATGTTCTGCAATTTCGACTGCGCTTCCCTGCTGAAGCTGCTGTGCGGTTTCTTCGGCAAGTGCTGACGCATATACGCCCATAAAAACGCCCCTCGGCCGTAAGGCCGGGGGGTGTTTGCGTGCAAAACGGTTTTTTTGTTGACATTTGGCGGCAGAGATTGGTATACTGCGCTACAACGCAAAGTTGATGGCCGGTGCGCTCCCTCCCAACGATTGGCTGTCGTTGGTGACAGCCCCGATGGTATTCAACTTTGCGTTAGCCATTTTCAGCGCGTCTGCGCAGACCTCTTACCAGCCCGCGCATTGACAGTCTGTACGTCCCGTGTTACACAGAACCAGAAATGGATACGTTGCCTCTGTAGACTATGCTGGGTTCGAGCAGCCCTCCTGTAGGAGACGGCGTATCCGTTTCAACGATCATCTTACTTCAAAGAGAGCACCGCCTTACGGCGATGCTCTCTTTCTGTTTTGGTATATCAGGCTTTTACAGCTTCCTCCACCGCGACGGCGACAGCCACGGTGGCGCCCACCATGGGGTTGTTGCCCATGCCCAGGAAGCCCATCATCTCCACGTGTGCGGGGACGGAGCTGGAGCCGGCGAACTGCGCGTCAGAGTGCATACGGCCCATAGTGTCGGTCATGCCGTAGCTGGCGGGGCCGGCGGCCATGTTGTCGGGATGCAGCGTGCGGCCCGTGCCGCCGCCGGAGGCCACGGAGAAGTACTTCTTCCCCTGCTCGATGCATTCCTTCTTGTAGGTGCCTGCCACGGGGTGCTGGAAGCGGGTGGGGTTGGTGGAGTTGCCGGTGATGGACACATCCACGCCCTCATGGTGCATGATGGCCACGCCCTCGCGGACGTCATCCGCGCCGTAGCAGCGGACATCGGCGCGCTCCGTCTCGGAGTAGCGGATCTCCCGGACGATCTTCAGCTCGCTGGTATAATAATCGAACTGGGTCTGCACATAGGTGAAGCCGTTGATGCGGCTGATGATCTGGGCGGCATCCTTGCCCAGACCGTTCAGGATCACGCGCAGAGGCTCCTTGCGGGCCTTATTGGCGTTCTTCACGATACCGATGGCGCCCTCGGCGGCGGCGAAGGACTCGTGGCCGGCCAGGAACGCGAAGCACTTGGAATCATCGCTGAGCAGCATAGCGCCCAGGTTGCCGTGACCCAGACCCACCTTGCGGTCCTCAGCCACAGAGCCGTCGATGCAGAAGGACTGGAGGCCCACGCCGATCATCTTGGCGGCCTCAGCGGCAGTCTTGACACCGGACTTGATGACGATGGCTGCGCCCACGGTATACGCCCAGCAGGCGTTCTCAAAGCAGATGGGCTGGATGCCCTTCACGATCTCATAGGGGTCGAAGCCCTTTGCCTTGCAGATCTCACGGCATTCCTCCACGGAGCCGATGCCGTACTGGGCCAGGACGCCGTTGATCTTGTCGATCCTTCTCTCGTAACTTTCAAACAGAGCCATTGTTGTCGTCCTCCCTTCTTATTCCTGACGCGGGTCAATATACTTCGCCGCGTTGTCCCACTGGCCATAGTGGCCGGTGGCCTTCTTCAGTGCCTCGTTGGCATCGTCGCCCTTCTTGATGAAATCCATCATCTTGCCCAGGCTGATGAACTCGTAGCCCACGATCTCATCGTCCTTGTTCAGGGCCAGACGGCTGCAGTAGCCCTCGGCCATCTCCAGATAGCGGGGTCCCTTGTCTCTGGTGGCGAACATGGTGCCCACCTGGGAACGCAGGCCCTTGCCCAGGTCCTCCAGAGACGCACCCACGGCCAGACCGTCCTCGGAGAAGGCGGACTGAGTACGGCCGTACACGATCTGCAGGAACAGCTCGCGCATGGCAGTGTTGATGGCATCGCACACCAGGTCAGTGTTCAGTGCCTCCAGAATGGTCTTGCCGATCAGGATCTCGGAGGCCATGGCGGCGGAGTGGGTCATGCCGGAGCAGCCGATGGTCTCCACCAGCGCTTCCTCGATGACGCCGTTCTTCACGTTCAGCGTCAGCTTGCAGGCGCCCTGCTGCGGGGCGCACCAGCCCACACCGTGGGTAAAACCGGAGATGTCGGAGATCTCCTTGGCCTGCACCCACTTGCCCTCCTCAGGAATGGGCGCCGGTCCGTGATAAGCGCCCTTGGCCACGGGACACATATGCTGAACTTCAGTCGTATAGATCATAGCAGCGATCTTCCTTTCTCATATATAGTTACCATCAGTGAAATGACCGATGGCATTATAACAGAGCGCGGCAGAAAAAGCAAGAAACATTCCAAACATTTGGTGTAATTACCAGATGGAACGCCGCTTTTCACCGGACAGGGGCATTTTATCACAAAATCTCGCGTTCTGCAACAGAACAGCCCCCGTTCTCCTTGACTTTTCCCTTATTTGAAATATAATAAACGGGTATTTTATGAGATTCAGAGGAGGATGTCCCGATGAGCATGGATATGATCTATTTCGACGAGATGGAGGCCCGCATCCCCCGCGGCAAGGTCCGCACCCGTTTCGCCCCCTCGCCCACCGGCTATATGCACGTGGGCAACCTGCGCACGGCGCTGTATACCTGGCTCATCGCCCGCAGCCACGGCGGCACGTTCATCCTCCGTATTGAGGACACGGACCAGGGCCGTCTGGTGGAGGGCGCGGTGGATGTCATCTACCGCACCATGGCCGAGTGCGGCCTGGACCATGACGAGGGCCCCGATGTGGGCGGCCCGGTGGCACCCTACATCCAGTCCCAGCGGCGGGACACCTACGGCAGGTATGCCCAATTGCTGGCGGAAAAAGGCGGCGCATACTACTGCTTCTGCGAAAAGTGCGCCTCCGAGGAGGACAGCGGCGAGTTTGACCGCGCCGCCGATCCCTGCCGCGATCTGCCGCTGGAGGACGCCCTGCGCCGCGTGGAGGCCGGTGAGCCCTACGTCATCCGGCAGAAGATCCCCCAGACGGGCACCACCACGTTCCACGATGCCATCTTCGGAGACATCACCGTGGAGAACAGCACGCTGGACGATCAGGTGCTGCTGAAGCGGGACGGCCTGCCTACCTACAATTTCGCCAACGTCATCGACGACCATCTGATGGGCATCACCCATGTGGTGCGGGGCAGCGAGTATCTCTCCTCCGCCCCCAAGTACGACCTGCTGTACCATGCCTTCGGCTGGGACGTGCCCACCTATGTCCACTGCTCTCCCGTGATGCGGGACGCCCAGAATAAGATGTCCAAGCGCCACGGCGATCCCTCCTATGAGGATCTGAAGGCGGAGGGCTATCTCACCGAGGCCATCCTGAACTATGTGGCCCTGCTGGGATGGTCTCCCAAGGGCGAGCTGGCAGAACAGGAGATCTTTACCCTGTCGGAGTTGGTGAATGCCTTCGACATCACCGGCATCTCCAAGTCCCCTGCCATCTTTGACCGTGCCAAGCTGGATCACTTCAACGCCGTGTATCTGCGGAGCATGGCCCCCGAGGCGTTTGCCAAGGTGGCGGCGCCCTACATCCGCCAGACGGTGAAGGGTAACTTCGATGTGGCCGCCATCGCGGGACTGCTTCAGGCCCGCTGCGAGAAGCTGACGGAGATCCCCGAGAAGGTGGATTTCTTCGACACCTGCCCCGACTACGGCGTAGAGTTCTTCACCAATAAGAAATCCAAAACGAACCCCGAGGTCTGCAAGACTATGCTGGAGGCCGCCATTCCCATGCTGGAGGCGCTGCCTCAGTGGACGGACGAGACCATCCACGACGGGCTGGTAGCGCTGGCGGAGACACTGGGTGTCAAGAACGCTACGCTGATGTGGCCGGTGCGCATCGCCGCCGCCGGCAAGCTGGTGACCCCGGGCGGCGCTGTGGAGATCTGCCGCATCCTGGGCCGCGACGAGACGCTGCGCCGTCTCCGCGCCGGTCTGGAGAAGCTGGCATGATTGCCTCCCAGTTCCGTCAGCTGCGGGATTTCTTCCGCAGTCAGGACTTCCGCCATTCCCTGCTCATCACAGGCGGTGCTTTTGCCGCACTGATCGTGCTGGCCTTCGCGGCGGGGCTGATCTTCCCTGCCGTGCCTGCGCAGGTGCTGACGCTGTTCAGCCAGCAGATGGCCGATGCCGGTGTGGTCAGCGAGAGCGGCAGCATCAGTGTGCCGGCGCTGCTCTGGAACAACCTGCGGGCCATGGTGCTCAGCGTACTGTACGGATTTATCCCGTTCATCTATCTGCCCGCCCTGTCGCTGGGCGTCAATGCCCTGCTGCTGGGCTTATTCGCCGCATACTTCCTCAACAACGGCATCTCTATACTGGCCTATCTGGGGGGCATCCTGCCCCACGGCATCTTTGAACTGCCGGCGCTGGTCATCAGTCTGGCCTGCGGCATCTACCTGTGCAGCCGCATCAACCAGTATGTCCGCAAAAACACCAGGGGCATAATGGCTCCCGCGCTGAAAAATATCGTCCGCGTGCTGGCGCTGACGGTGCTGCCGCTGCTGGCGGTGGCAGCTGCGGTGGAAGCGTATGTGACGCCCGCTGTGATGCAGCTTTTTCTGTAAAGACCGGCTTTTGCCATTCTAAATATTCAACTTCTCTTTGAAAGGAACGATCCAGATGTGTGAGAAAAAGATCAATGTTCCCGCCCTGTTCGGCGAAATGGTGTTCGGAGAACAGCAGATGCAGCAGCGTCTCCCCGCCGATGTGTACCGTGCATGGCAGCAATCACTGGCACAGGGAACGGCGTTGGATCGTTCCGTAGCCGGCGAGATCGCCGGCGCGATGAAGGACTGGGCCATTGAAAAGGGCGCCACCCACTACACCCACTGGTTTCAGCCCATGACCGGCTTCACCGCCGAGAAGCACGACAGCTTCATCACCCGCGACGGCAAGGACGGCGTGCGGATGGAGCTGAGCGCCAAGGAGCTGAACAAGGGTGAGGCCGATGCCTCCAGCTTCCCCTCCGGCGGCCTGCGGGCCACCTTTGAGGCCCGAGGCTACACGGCCTGGGACCCCACCTCCTACGCCTTCGTGAAGGACGACACCCTGTACATCCCCACCATCTTCTGCTCGTACAGCGGCCAGACGCTGGATAAGAAGACCCCCCTGCTGCGCTCCATGCGGGAGCTGGACCGCGCATGCGTCCGCATCCTGCGGCTGTTTGGCAACATGGAGGTCCAGCATGTCACGGCCCAGGTGGGCCCCGAGCAGGAGTATTTTCTCATCGACAAGAGCGCCTACGAGCGCCGTGAGGACCTGAAGCTGTGCGGTCGGACGCTGTTCGGCGCCAAGCCTCCCAAGGGTCAGGAGCTGGACGACCACTATTACGGCGCCATCAAGCCCCGCGTGGCCGCGTTCATGCGGGAGCTGGATCAGGAGCTGTGGAAGCTGGGTGTACTGGCCAAGACGGAGCACAACGAGGTGGCTCCCGCCCAGCATGAGCTGGCTCCCATCTATGCTGATGCCAACACTGCCTGCGACAAGAACCAGCTGACCATGGAGATGCTGAAGAAGGTGGCCGCCCGCCACGGACTGGTGTGCCTGCTCCACGAAAAGCCCTTCGCCGGTGTCAACGGCTCCGGTAAGCATGACAACTGGTCCCTTCAGACCGACACCGGTGAGAACCTGCTGAAGCCCGGCGGTACCCCCAGCCAGAACGCCCAGTTTCTGCTGATCCTGGCGGCTTTTATCAAGGGCGTGGACGAGTATCAGGAGATGCTGCGCTGCTGCGTGTCATATCCCGGCAACGACCACCGCCTGGGCGGCAACGAGGCCCCTCCTGCCATCATCTCCATTTTTCTGGGTGATGAGCTGACGGCCATTCTGGACTCTATCGTTCAGGGCACGGAGTACGTGGATATCACCAAGAAGAAGCTGCGCGTTGGCATTGATGCCATGCCCGACATTCCCCAGGACACCACGGACCGCAACCGCACCTCTCCTCTGGCCTTTACCGGCAACAAGTTCGAATTCCGTATGCTGGGCTCCTCCCAGTCCATCGCCAGCCCCAATGTGGTGCTGAACACCATCATGACCGAGGAATTGAGCCAGTTCGCCGACCGGCTGGAGAAGGCCGAGAACTTCCAGTCCGCCCTGCAGGAACTGCTGCAGGAGACGTTTACCGCCCACCAGCGCATCATCTTCAACGGCAACGGCTACGATGACGCCTGGGTGGCTGAGGCTGCCCGCCGCGGCCTTGCTAACCTCCGCGACACCGTGGACTGCATGCCCGCCTACATCGACAAGAAGAACGTGGAGCTGTTCACGAAGCACGCCGTCCTGACGGAGACAGAGATGCGCGCCCGCTATGAGATCCATCTGGAGAACTACTGCAAGGTGTCTGCCATCGAGGCCAACACCCTGCTGGATATGGCGCAGCGCAGCATCCTTCCTGTGGCGGCACGATACTCCGGCGACCTGGCCAAGGGCATGGCACACAAGCAGGAGGCGGGCCTGGCCTCCACCTGCCGTCTGGAGGAGCATCTGATCCGTCGGATCAGTGGACTCAGTGACCAGCTGCTGGATGTCTGCCAGGATCTCTCTCAGGCACTGGAGAAGGCTCCCGCCGCCGACAGCGGCATCGAGGCCGCCCACTACTTCCGCGGGGAGATCAACACCCGCGTCCGGCAGGCCGGCGACCTCATCAGCCAGCTGGAATCCCTGGTAGACGCCAAGATGTGGCCTTATCCCACCTATGCCGACATCCTGTTTGGGGTGTAAGGCATATCTGCTTTACAACATTTGCAAAAAGGGGACGGAGGCATCGCCTCCGTCCCCTTTTTCTGCCACATATACCGTCAGGCGCTGGCCTTCTCCTTTTTTCGGCACTGTACGAAGTGTACCACCATGCACACGATGAACACGATGCTCAGATAGCCGAAGATCGGATACACCACGGCGATGATCTCACCGAAGCCCAGCAGACTGGCACACCACGCCAGCACGCACAGCCCCACCAGCACCGGCTTCTTTTTTTCCCGCACGAAGCGGGCCTTCTGCTCCAGATAGGCGATGAGTCCCACCAGACTGGCCAGCGCGTTGCAGAACATGGCCAGCAGCAGCATCAGGCCGTACACCGTGCCCAGCGTCCCGTTGAGACGGCTGGCCAGCGCCACCATGGGCAGCTCCGCCGCCACCGCCTCGGGGTATGACGCCAGACTGGTGAGGATACTGCCCGCCACCGCCAGCAGCATCACACCGGCCAGAATGATGCCGCCGTAGATGTGGCGCTTCCGCCGGACGTACTGCCCTACCGGCGACATGATACCGATACCGCCCAGAATATTATAGGAGACGAAGGTCAGCGCTGCGATGAACCAGTTGGGCATCAGCGGGTTGTTGTTCACGTTCCGCAGCAGGAAGACCCCCTCCGTGCCGAAGGTGGCGTAGGCTCCCACGGCGAAGGCCACGGTGGCTGCGATCAGCACGGGTATCAGTGCGGAGAAGGCATTGACCATTCCCGTCACGCCCAGCAGCGCCACCGCGAACACCAGTGCCATAAACACGGCGCTGCCCAGCCACGCCGACACATCGAACAGCTGGGCCAGCATAGCGCCCACACCGGCGGACATGGACACCACCACAAAAAACAGGAATACCGCGCCCACCGCACCGGAGGCCGCCCGCAGCCACTTGACGTTCCAGGGTACCAGCAGGCGATCCATGTCGGAGCACTGGGTCATCTGGGTCAGCCGCACGAACAAGATACCAATGGCGGAGAACAGCACCACTGCCAGCAGAAAACCCACATAGCCCAAGTTGCCGAAGCTGCCGAAAAACTGCCACAGCTCCTGCCCCGAGATAAAGCCGGCCCCCAGGAAGCATCCCACATATGTAAAGGCCAGCGACCACGTTTTGATCTCTTTCATCTCTTTCATCTCTTTCACCTCATGAAAAAATACACGTCTATTCAGTGTATGCGATGCGGCGGATTTCGTCAACCCCTGCAATGTCTCGGCATGACAAATTTATTTCGCCGAATCATTCAGTTTATTGTTGACGCGGTGGGTGCGCCGATGTATAATTATCCCATCGTAGAGCGTAAAATCGTACTGTTTTTGCTTTACATAGGCAAAGAATTTGCGCCACACAGGAGGAAAATGTATGATACATACCATTGATGGCATTATTTCCGCCGCCTGCGGCAGCAGGACCGGTGTCATCGCCGTAGCTGCCGCCCACGACCAGCCGGTGATCGAAGCCGTGGTGGATGCCCGCCGCGAGGGCATTGCCACCCCCATTCTGGTGGGCCATAAGGAGGAGATCGCGTCCATGCTCAGCGCTCTGGGCGAGGATCCTGCCGCCTATGAGATGGTGGCCGGCGACAGCGATACCGACTGCGCTGCCAAGGCCGTAGCCCTGTGCGCAGAGGGCAGGGCCGACTTCCTGATGAAGGGTATTCTGGGCACCGCCGACCTGATGCGGGCCGTATTCAATAAGGAGCACGGCCTGCGCACCTCCCGCCTCACCACCCACTGCATGCTCTATGAAATCCCCGCGCTGGGCCGGATGGTGCTTCTCACCGACGGCGGTGTCAACACCTTCCCCGACCTGGACAAAAAGGCCGAGATCCTGGAGAACGCTGCCATGGTGCTGCAGGCCCTGGGCTACGAGCACATCAATGCCGCCTGCATCTGCGGCGCAGAGCAGGTGAACCCCAAGGTGCAGTCCACCGTGGATGCCGATGCGCTGGCCCACATGACCGACCGCTGGGGCAAGTACAATATGGACGTCTGCGGCCCCGTGGCACTGGATCTGGCCGTCAGCGAGGAAGCCTGCCGTCACAAGCACTTCACTGCCCCCGGGGCGGGCAGGGCTGACATCCTGCTGGTGCCCAATTATGAGGTAGGAAACGGCATCGGCAAGGCCGCTACCCTGTTCGGCGGCGCCAAGAATGCCGGCATCATCCTGGGCGCCAAGGTGCCCATCGTGCTGGTGAGCCGTGCCGACAGCGCCCACTCCAAGCTGGCCTCCATCGCGCTGGGCAGCGTTCTGGCCGCCCGCATGGACCTGGCCTGATATCCCGTATCCACTACCGTCTGAAAGGAGTTTTCTTATGGTCAATCAGCAATTCTATGAGCTGGGCACCGCCCCTTCTGTCATCCGTCAGCTGTTCGCCTATGGTCTGGAGCAAGCCGCCAAGGTGGGCGCGGATAAGGTCTTTGACTATTCCCTGGGCAATCCCAGCATCCCTGCCCCCAAAAAGGTCAATGAGTCCATCCATACCATTGTGGACACCACGGACTCTATCCGGCTCCACGGCTACTCCATGGCCAACGGCTTCGAGGATGCCCGCGCCGCCGTGGCCAAGGACCTCTCCGACCGCTTCGGCCTGAATGTGAAGGCCAGTGAGCTGTTCCTCACCTGCGGCGCGGCGCCGGCCCTGATCTCCATCATCAAGGCTCTCGTTCTGGACAGTGATTCCGAGATCATGGCCGTGGCTCCTTTTTTCCCCGAGTACCGTCCCTTCGTCACTGCCAACGGCGGCAAGCTGGTGGTGGTCCCCGCCGATACCCAGGCGTTCCAGATCCATCTGGACGCCGTGGAGCAGCGCATCACGCCCCATACCCAGGCCATCATCATCAATTCCCCCAACAATCCCTCCGGTGTGGTGTACACCGAGGAGACTCTGCGGGGTCTGGCCGTCCTGCTGGAGCGCAAGAGCGCCGAATACGGCCACCCCATCTATATTATCGCCGACGAGCCCTACCGCGAGCTGGTGTACGGCGATGTCACCGTGCCCTTTATCCCCTGCCTGTACCGCAATACCATCGTCTGCTACTCCTACTCCAAGTCCCTGTCCCTGCCCGGCGAGCGCATCGGCTATGTGTACGTCCCGGGCTTTGCCGACGACAGTGCCGCGGTGTACGCCGCTGTTTCCGGTGCCGCCCGTGTCATGGGTCACGTCTGCCCGCCCACACTGATGCAGAAAGTCATCCAGCTGTGCGCCGGTGAGCGCCCCGACTTGGCGGCCTACGATGAGAACCGCAACCTGCTGTACAACAGCCTGCGGGAGATGGGCTACGAGTGCGCCAAGCCCGACGGCGCGTTCTACCTGTTCGTCAAGGCCCCCAACGGCGACGCCAACGCGTTCTCCGAGAAGGCCAAGCTGGACTACAACCTGCTGGTGGTGCCCGCTGACGGCTTCGGCTGCCCCGGCTACTTCCGCCTGAGCTACTGCGTGTCCAACGACATGATCCGCCGCAGCCTCCCCGCCTTCCGCGCCATGATGGAGGAGTGCCGGTAAGCTGCTCGCGGACAAATCGCATAAAAATGTCTCTCAACGATGTTGAGGGACATTTTTATACAAAACTGTTCGGTGAGATTCCCCATATTTTTCCGAAATTTTACTTGCAATCTCCGGCACAGCCGCCTATAATGGCAACATATTTTTTATCCAAGAGAGGTGTTTCACGCATGAGCAAATTGACGATCCCTGCCGGCTACAAAACGCCGCTGTCCACCTATGAGATGCAGCGCGCGATCGAGTTCATCAAGAGCAATTTTCAGGTGAACCTGGGGCAGGCGCTGAATCTGCGCCGTGTCTCCGCTCCCCTGTTCGTGGAGGAAAATTCCGGTCTGAACGACAACCTTAACGGCGTGGAGCGCCCTGTTTCCTTTGATATCCCCGATGTGGGCGCCACCGGTCAGGTGGTCCACTCACTGGCCAAGTGGAAGCGGCTGGCGCTGAAGCGCTACGATTTCAAGCCCGGTAAGGGCCTGTTCACCGACATGAACGCTATCCGCCGCGACGAGGAGGTAGACAACCTCCACTCCGTCTATGTGGATCAGTGGGACTGGGAGAAGGTCATCGAGCGGCAGGACCGCAACGAGCAGTTCCTGCGCCAGACCGTCCGCGCCATTGTGGGCGCCGTGGTGGAGACCAACGACGCCCTGCAGATCGCGTTTCCCAGCCTGCACACCGTACTGGATCGTGAGGTGTACTTCGTCACCACCCAGGAGCTGGAGGATCGCTGGCCCGACTACACCCCCAAGGAGCGCGAGAACGCCATCTGCCGTGAACACCACACCGTGTTCCTGATGCAGATCGGCGACGACCTGAAGCGCAGCGGCAAGCCCCATGACGGCCGCGCTCCCGACTATGACGACTGGTCCCTGAACGGCGATATCATTATGTATAACCCCGTGCTGGACAGTGCCTTTGAGATCTCCTCCATGGGTATCCGCGTGGACGAAGCATCCATGGACTACCAGCTGCACAAGCGCGGCTGTGATGACCGCCGTGAGCTGCCCTTCCACAAGATGCTGCTCAGCGGCCAGCTGCCCCTGACCATTGGCGGTGGTATCGGCCAGAGCCGTCTGTGCATGCTGATGATCGGTACCTGCCACATCGGCGAGGTACAGGCCAGCCTGTGGGACAAGGCCACCGTGGACGGCTGCGCCGCACACGGCGTCATGCTGCTGTAAGCATCCCCTGTTTCCTCCATATGAAAAGCCCCGCAGTCCTTTCGGGACTGCGGGGCTTTCTTGTGCAATTTACCACAGCATCAGATGGTCCGCCTGATCAAGTCTCGCCGCGGCTCATTCCCCACCGTTGATGGTCTCCGCCAGCTGACGCAGGGACTCCTGGAACTGCTGGAAATTCCCCAGGTCACACTCCTCCACACAGCACTGCGCCTTCCGCAGCTCGGCCAGGATGCCCTCGTTCATCTGACGGTACGCCGCCTCCTGCTGGGTACACCACCGGCGCTGGCCGTCCACCAGCTCCATCAGCTCCGCGATGGCCTTGCCGCGGAACTCCTCGGTACGGCGGTGGGCGCTGATCTCGATGTCCGCGATGTGGTCCTTCAGGGACTGGTATTGAGCCGCCGGCCCCCGCAGCGTCTCATTCTCGCGGCGCAGCGTCTCCTCCTCCGTACGCAGGCGCTCTGCCTCGGCGCGCAGGATCTCCGTGTCTGCCAGCTGCTGCTCCAGCTCCGCAGAACGAGCCCGCAGGGCGGACAGCTCGCTCTCCGCCGTTTCACACCGGACGCGGAGGCGCTCCGTCTCCTCCATCAGTGCCTCCAGCTTTTTCTGGGACTCCTCCGCCGTTTTCCGGATGTAGGAGATGACATCCTCCCGATCGAATCCGCCAAATACACACGTTTTGAAGCTGGTTTCCATGGCCCAAGTTCCTCTCTCTCGATTTTTTCTCATCATAGCACATGCGTCGCCGATTGACAAGCGATGTGCGCAAAAAAGCGCCGCCGCAGGCATCACGCCCGGGTGATATCCTCCTGAAACGGCAGGTATTCGATGAACAACACGAAAACCAAGTCGGGGCCACCCACGCCGCGGGATGCTATAACCGAGATTAAGGGCGGCTGTTTTGTACGCTCCCCGAAGGCAGAGGAAAAGAATATTTGGAGGTTAGTTGACACTAACCATCAGCGGTGCTATACTTTGGAGCGGAAATGGAAAGTGTGATTTTTTAAGGAGATCATCCGCAACCGCTAAATAATGCAAGAACGGCTTTGGGAAGGCTGCCGCAGAGATGCGGCTTTTCCAAGCCATGGTAGTTAGCCGCATCTAACCGAAAGATGTACGCGTATAGGTTAGATGCATTTAACGACGAGAGGAGTGGTCGACATGCGAAAACACAGGAACTTCTGGGACAAAAATGCCGGTCGGTACGACCGCTTTATGCGAAAGGATCGGGCGGCGTATGACGAGATATATGCGATGATTCGACCGGTTGTGAAAGCCAAAACGGTGCTGGAGCTGGCCACCGGCACGGGGCTGATCGCAAAAAACATCGTGAACGCGGCGGCGCACATTGAGGCGACGGACGCCTCCACGGAGATGATCGCCGAGGCAAAGCGGGACAACCAATCTGCGAAGCTGCATTTTTCAGTGCAGGATATGTTCCGCCTGCCCTACGCGGATAAGTCCTTCGATGTGGTGATCGTGTCCAATGCGCTGCACATCGTGCCGCTGCCAGAAAAGGCTCTTGCCGAGATCCGCCGGGTGCTGAGGGACGACGGCGTGCTCATCGCGCCCACCTTCACCCACGCGGGAAACTCGTTTTCCGGCAAGGTCAAAGCCTTTTTCATGAAGCTGGCAGGCTTCCCTCTCCGCAGCAGGTGGACGAGCGAGGAATACCTGTGCTTCCTGCGGCAGAACGGCTGGACGGTGCGGGAAAGCGTTGTTCTGAAAGCATCCTTCCCGTTGACCTATGCGGAATGTGTGAAATCTGAGGTGTGATATGCCATTCTTTGAAAATACCCGCAAGCCCGAAGGCTTTGGCGGGAAACTCATGGTTGCCATGATGAATCTGGGTCACAGCCCTGTGGCGCGATGGGGGCTTCAATTTCTGGATGCTGCGCCGGACGCCAGGGTGCTAGACTGTGGCTGCGGCGGCGGTGCGAACATGAAAAGGCTGCTGAAAAAATGCCCACAGGGCATTGTCAAGGGCATCGACTATTCGCCCGTCAGTGTGGAGAAATCCAAAAAGGTCAACGAGGCCGCCATAGCGGAGGGACGCTGCGCTGTTCTGCAGGGCAGTGTGGCGGATATGGTGTTTGCGGACGACTGGTTTGACACCATTACAGCCTTTGAGACCGTCTATTTCTGGCCTGACCTGCCGCGGTGCTTCCGGGAGGTTTACCGGGTGCTGAAGCCCGGCGGGACATTTCTCATCTGCAACGAAAGCAATGGCGACACGGACAAGGACGAAAAGTGGACGGATATCATCGGCGGCATGACCATCTATAAGGACGTTGAGTTAAAGGCGTATCTGGAGCAGGCGGGTTTTCACGAGGTGCAGATACGCAAAAAGAAAAGCTGGCTGTGCATCACAGCGCGGAAATGAGGGAGAAGCAGACAGGTGAAAGACAAGAAGCTCCTATTTGACCGCAAATGCCATGTGCTGTATTCCAGGCCCTGCAAGGAGGAGATACGGGCAAAAATCGCCCTGCACTATCCGGAAGCGGAGCAGGAGACGATATGGGAAAAGGTACAGCGGCAGTATGCGGACTTCCTCTCCGACTGGCGCACCGATTTGGGCGGCAAAAAGAACTTCCACAACGGCGTAGGCGGCACCTACGACTGCATCGCCATCATGAGCTATTACACAGTCTGCAAAGCTGTCACATCCTTCCGCGAGATCGAGGAGATGGAGGAAAACCTGATTCTGCCGATCTTCCGCAGGCTGCGGTTCGTGGACTGCAACAAGCCGTTCTGGAGGAAGCTGATGTATAGAGCGTTTGTGCGGGCGAAAAGCGGCTGCAACAAATGGCACGATTACGAGATGACGGTTGCGCCTTATGAAACCGACAAGCCCATCTATTATGAGTTTACATCGTGTCCGGCAGCGGAGTTCGCCATCCGGCACGGTCTTACGGATATTATGCCCGCCCTGTGCAATGTGGACTTTGCGTCTATGGAGCTGCTCCGCGCAAGGCTGGTGCGGACGACTACCTGCGTGGACGGCTGCCGATGCGATTATACCATCTGCGGTGATAAAGACCCATACTTAAAGGAACATCCCGAATACCGGGATGAGGCGGGCTATCGAAGAAACAAATAGCACTGCAATGCAAAGGCGGTGAGACGAATGGAAACCTTCATCGGAATCATGATCCCTTTCTTGGGCACAACACTGGGCGCAGCCTGCGTGTTCTTTATGAAAAAATCCTTTGGCGATTTGGTGCAGCGCTCGCTCGCAGGCTTTGCCGCCGGGGTGATGGTGGCGGCGTCCATCTGGAGCCTGCTGATTCCCGCCATCGAGCAGTCGGAGGGCATGGGCAAGCTGTCCTTCCTTCCCGCCTTTATCGGTTTCTGGGTCGGCGTGCTGTTTTTGCTTTTGCTCGATCATCTGATCCCCCACCTTCATGTGGGCAGCAATCAGGCGGAGGGCCCGAAAAGCAGGCTGGGCCGCACCACGATGATGGTGCTGGCAGTGACCCTGCATAACATCCCGGAGGGAATGGCGGTAGGTGTGATGTACGCGGGCTTCCTCGCGGGGAACGCGCAGATCACGGCGGCAAGCGCACTTGTCCTGTCGCTCGGCATCGCCATCCAGAACTTCCCGGAGGGAGCGATCATCTCCATGCCCCTGCGGGCGGAGGGCGAGAGCAAGGGCAAGGCGTTTTTCGGCGGCGTACTCTCCGGCGTGGTGGAGCCTATCGGTGCGGTGCTGACGATTCTCGCGGCGCAGCTGGTGATCCCGGCGCTGCCGTATCTGCTGAGCTTTGCGGCGGGTGCCATGCTCTATGTGGTGGTGGAGGAGCTGATTCCGGAGATGTCACAGGGAAAGCACTCCAACCTCGGAACGGTGTTCTTTGCCGTTGGCTTTAGCGTGATGATGACGCTGGATGTGGCGCTGGGATAAGGAAGTAAATGATGATTTTACAGGTGATTTTGGAAGGCATAGGACTTGGCGTTCTGCTCATTTTGGTTTGCGCCATCGGTATCCGCAAGGGCGCGGTGGGCATGGTGCATCTTTACAGCCAGGAGGTGCAGGAGCGGTGCGTAACGCTGGGACTTACAACACACGCGAAAATCAAGCGAAATGCTTTGATTTTCAAAGCTGTCTGCGTCCCCGGCTACATTGCCTATGTGCTGGTCTGCGTCTATGCGGTGAACGGTGCGCGGGGGTTTCTTACGGGCTTCTGGCAGCTGCTGGTCATACTGTCCGTTATGAATCTCATAGACCGATTTTGGGTTGACGGCTATTGGGTAGGACATACGAACGCATGGGAAATTCCGGGAACGGAAGACCTGAAACCCTACATTACAGCCAAGGATAAGGGCAAAAAGTGGCTGTTCGGCACAATTGGTATGGCGGTCATTTCGGCAGCACTGGCGGCAATCATGATGCTTTTTATGGAAAGCTGAGGCGATAGAAATGCTGTTTCAAACATACGGCGACAGGAGGAATCCTGCCGTGCTGTTCTTTCATGCAATGGGTGTGACAGGAGCGAGCAGCGAACCGATTGCGAGGTATTTGCAGGATCGATATTTCTGCATCTTGCCCACCTCCACCGTTTACTGCGAGGGGCAGAAATATGTCAGCAAGCTGGACGAAATACGGCAGGTGGAGGACTTTCTGCATCGACAGGGCGTGGAGACGCTGGCGATGGTGGTCGCTTCTTCCATCGGTGCAGACCTTGCCATGGCGTTTCTGACGCAGACGAAGCTGCCCGTGGAGCACGCTTTCTTTGACGGCGGGCAGTTCGCCCAAATCGGAAAGGGCACGCGCCGTATCATGACGCCGTTTCTGTATTTTGCCATCAAGAGCCTATATTGGTCGAAGGGCGGTACGCTGAAAAAGATACTGTGGTGTGACGACGATTCCATAAAGTCGTATTTTATAGACGCAGGGAAAAATCTGACCTATGCAAATTTGCGGCGGCAGATTTCGGACAGTCTGGAGGATAAACCCTTTCCGCCGCTTCCCGAGAAGCTGCAAAAGCATACTTATTTCGAGTTCGGCAGCAAAGAGGAGCATTTCAAATACCGTCAAGCAGTGATGGAAGCCTACCCCTGCGGCCATTATCCCGTGTTTGAGGGATACGATCACATGCAATATCAGATTCGCGATCCAAAGGGGTTCGCCGAAATGCTGGCACACATCGCCGAGCGTGACTGTATGCCGGAACTGCCATTTATCAGAAAGTGAGTGATACCCACGAAATATAAAATTGAGAAAAACACCGTGCAGGAAACGCTGGTCATTCCGCTTTATTCCCGGAAACTATGCACGGAGCTGTACCCAAACCTTTTTCAAGATGAAACAGCGGTTCGCCTGATTGACGAGATCGACTACGATTTTTCAGAGGCGGAGAAAAACTCCCGCGGCCTGATGCAGCGTTTCGGTTCACTGGAGGTGGCCATGCGGCAGAATGACCTTGCTTTTGAGGTGCAGGATTATCTGAAATCTCACCCCAATGCGGCGGTGGTCAATCTGGGCTGCGGGCTGGACAGCACTGGAAGAAGCTGCGACAATGGCAGCTGCAACATTTACAATCTGGACTTTCCCGATGTCATAGCCGTGCGTAACGAGCTTTTGCCCGCCGGGGAGCGTGAAGAAAATATCCCATGCGACCTGAACGACACGGCGTGGTTTTCTCAAATCGATGCTTCAAACGGCGCGGTGTTCTTTGCCTCCGGCGTGTTCTATTACTTCCTGACCGAGCAGGTCAAAGCTCTTGCGCAGGGTATGGCAGACGCCTTCCCCGGCGGTGTGCTGGTGTTTGACGCTGCGAATCGGGCGGCGGTGAAGATGATTGCAAAAACGTGGCTCAAGAGTGCGAAGATTCAAGATGTGGGCGCGTATTTTGCGGTTTCGGACGCTCCCAAAGAGATCGGGGCGTGGGACAGCCGTTTGCAGGTCTCCAGCCGGGGCTATATGTTGGGCTACAATGATTTGAAAGACCCCTCTGTCAGCAGATTTTTCCGTTTTCTTGCCAAAGTCGGTGACGGAATGATGAAGATGCAAATCGTGAAGATCAAATTCGGCGGCAGGTAATGAAATACACCGGGATGCCTTGGGACATATGGGCGTTGATTACACCGTTGTTTTGAGAGCAGCTTCGGAAAGAAGAAACAGTAAGATCATTCCGATGCCGCCATCGCGGCCATCGGTTTGACATATATATTTTACATAGGAGGACAATCATTATGAAAAAAATCGGTTTATTTGCAGCAGGTGTGCTGTTCGGCACAGCGGGTATCAAGCTGCTGGGCAGCAAGGATGCCAAGAAAGTCTACGCCCACACCACTGCAGCCGCACTGCGTGCCAAGGAAGGCGTGATGAAAACGGTCACGGCGGTGCGTGAGGGTGCGGAGGATGTTTACGCCGATGCGAAGGCCATCAACGAATGCCGCGCAGAGGCGGAGGCTGCCGCTGTGGTGGAGGACGCTTCTGCGGAGGAAAGCAAGGCGGAGTGAGCCATGAAGTGCAAGATCCTACACGAAACGAGCGGACGGCTGCGGGTACACCTGTGCTGCGGGCGGATGACGTTATCCCAAGCAGATGTGCTGGAATACTATCTGCGCGCCCAGGACGGCGTACGGGAGGTCAAGGTCTACGACCGGACGCAGGACGCGGTGGTGCTCTATGACGCGGAGCGTGGAAGCATACTCCGTGCGCTGGCAGTTTTCTCCTTCGCCAAGGCGGAGGCTATGGAGCTGGTGCCGGAGCATACCTCCCGGGCACTGAACCGGGAGTTTGAGGATAAGCTGGCGGTTGCCGTTATGCGGCGATGTATCTCCAAGCTGTTTCTGCCTGTGCCCATCACCACGGCACTGGCGGTGCTCCGTTCCGTAAAGTACATCCGGGAGGGACTTTCGGCATTGTGGCACGGCAGGCTGTCCGTCGCCGTGCTGGACGCCACTGCCGTCACGGTGTCTATGGTGCGGGGTGATTTTGCTACCGCCGGCTCTGTCATGTTCATGCTGCACCTAGGCGAAATTCTGGAGGAATGGACCCACAAAAAGTCCGTGGCAGACCTTGCCTCCGCCATGAGCCTGCGTGTGGACAACGTCTGGCTGCAGGCAAACGGCACCGAGGTGCTGACGAAGATCACCGATGTAATGCCGGGAGACCGTATCGTGATCCGCACCGGCGGCATGATCCCGCTGGACGGCCGGGTGGTGGAGGGCGAGGCCATGGTGAACCAGTCCTCCCTCACCGGCGAGTCCATGCCTGTGGCCAAGCACCCCGGCAGTCCCGTCTATGCCGGGACGGTAGCGGAGGAGGGCGAGTGCGTCATCTCTGTGGAGAAAACGTCCGGCAGCGGGCGATATGACCGGGTGGTTCACATGATCGAGGAGTCGGAGAAGCTGAAATCCACCGCCGAGGATAAGGCGTCCCGGATGGCGGACAGGCTGGTGCCTTATACGCTGGGCGGCACGGCGCTGACGTATCTTCTGACCCGGAATGTGACAAAAATGCTGGCGGTGCTGATGGTGGACTTCTCCTGCGCCCTGAAGCTGGCCATCCCCATCGCGGTGCTGTCCGCCATGCGGGAGAGCAGCGGCTATCACATCTCCGTCAAGGGCGGACGCTTTTTGGAGGCGGTGGCCAGGGCGGACACCATTGTGTTCGACAAGACCGGCACGCTGACCTATGCGACGCCCACCGTGGCGGCGGTCATCCCCTTCGGCGGTCACGACGAGGAGGAAATGCTGCGCCTTGCCGCCTGTCTGGAGGAGCATTACCCCCATTCCATGGCAAACGCCGTGGTGGCGGAGGCAAAGCGGCAGGGGCTCACCCACGAGGAGTACCATTCGCAGGTGCAGTATGTTGTGGCCCACGGCATCTCCAGTATGGTGGAGGGCAAGAAGGTCATCATCGGCAGCGCCCACTTTGTCTTTGAGGACGAGGGCTGCCGCATCCCGGAGGGAGAACAGCCGAAATTTGACACCCTACCCGCCGCGTACTCCCACCTGTACCTCTGCATAGACGGGGAGCTGGCGGCGGTGATCTGCATCCACGATCCCCTGCGCCGGGAGGCGCGGGAGGCGGTAAGGGCGCTGCACGAGAGCGGCTTTGCCAACGTGGTGATGATGACCGGCGACAACCGCCGCACGGCGGAGGCTGTGGCTGCCGAGGTGGGCGTGGACGCGGTGTACGCCGAGGTACTGCCGGAGGACAAGGCCGCCTTTATCCGGCAGGAAAAGGCGAAGGGCCACACCGTTATCATGGTGGGCGACGGCGTCAACGACTCCCCTGCCCTGTCGGAGGCGGACGCGGGCATCGCCATCTCCACCGGCGCGGCCATCGCCCGGGAGATCGCCGACATCACCGTTTCCTCGGAAGATCTCTTCGCGCTGGTAACGCTGCGTCGGCTCAGTCAGGCACTAATGGAACGCATCCACGGCAGCTACCGGTTTATCGTGGGCTTCAACCTGACGCTGATCGCGCTGGGCGTGGCGGGGGTACTGCCGCCCACCACCTCGGCGCTGCTGCACAACGGGTCCACGTTGGGCATCAGCCTGCGGAATATGACCGACCTGCTGGACAAGGAAGAAAATACCCGAAAATAAATAAGCAAGCAAGCGCGGGAGCAGAGAGGCGGCAAGGTGCTTCTCTGCTCCTTGCAGACGCTGTGGGGAGAATACATTGCGATAACAGCAAATCCGGCATGCACGAATCAATAGATTTTAGAGATCCGCCATCAGAACGGATTGACAATTCGACAAAATGTGATATAATCCCGCTGTCTGGAAAAATATAAAGTTGTAGCACAGAGGTGTCTGCCCAAAAGCAGATGAAAAGGGAATCCGGTGCGAATCCGGAACGATGCAGTCACTGTGTACGGGAGCGGCCCTGCAATCCACTGGGAAACTGGGAAGGGCAATGCCGCGATGAACGAAGTCAGGAGACCTGCCTGTGTGTGGAATCTCAAGCCTGCTGCCAACAGGTTGGTTTTCCTACGAACTTATGATCCGGCGCGGTGGACCGCACGGATGTGTATGTAGTAAGAAGCACCGAGGGCGGCTGTGTGAGACACAGCCGTTTTTATATTTCTTTCAGAACAAATATTTTTTTTAGAAAGAGGTAGATCCCCCATGAAGAAAGCACTTGCCTTTCTGATGGCGGCTGTGATGCTGATGAGCATGCTGACCGCCTGCGGCAACAAGGACAATGCTGCCGACACCAACGACGCTGACAACAACAATGTGAACACTGAGGAAACCGACAAGGCCGCCGCCGACAAGGTTGCCGCTCTGATCGACGCCATCTACGTACAGGAGCGCACCGAGGAGACCGACGCCCAGTGTGAGGCCGCCAAGGCCGCTTGGGATGCCCTGACCGACGCCCAGAAGGCTCTGGTGGAGGGTGAGGAAGCCAGCCCCGACTATTTCGGTCTGGACACCGGTGACGCGTCCAAGGACGATCCCCGCAACCAGGACGAGATCGGCGAGAAGGAGCTGCTGGTGGTCTCCTTCGGCACCTCCTTCAACGACAGCCGCGTAGCCGACATCAAGAGCGTTGAGGATGCCCTGCAGGAGGCCAATCCCGATTGGTCCGTGCGCCGCGCTTTCACCGCGCAGATCATCATCAACCACATCCAGGCCCGTGACGGCGAGAAGATCGACAACATGGACCAGGCTCTGGAGCGCGCTGTCGCCAACGGTGTGAAGCAGCTGGTGGTGCAGCCCACCCATCTGATGCACGGTGCTGAGTACGACGAGATGTGCGCCGCCATCGACAAGGTTCGCGACCAGTTTGACTCCGTTGAGATCGCCGAGCCCCTGCTGGGTGAGGTTGGCGACGATGCCACCGTTATCAACGCCGACAAGGAAGCCGCCGCCAAGGCCGTCGTGGCCGCTGCCCTCGAGGAGAGCGGCTATGAGTCCACCGCTGCCGCCAAGGATGCCGGTGTTGCCTACGTGCTGATGGGCCACGGTACGGCTCATGTGGCCAAGGTCACCTACAGCCAGATGGCTACCCAGATGGCCAAGCTGGGCTATGAGAACGTGTTCGTGGGCACCGTGGAGGGCGAGCCCGAGGAGACCTCCTGCGAGACCGTGATCGAGGCCGTCAAGAACGCCGGCTACACCACCGTGGTGCTGCGTCCCCTGATGGTCGTGGCTGGCGACCATGCCAACAACGACATGGCCGGTGCTGACGATGACTCCTGGAAGACCATGTTTGAGGCCGCCGGCTTCACCGTGAACTGCCAGATCTCCGGTCTGGGCCGTATCGCGGACGTGCAGGCTCTCTATGTGGCCCACACCAAGGCTGCCATTGACGCCATCGCGTAACAAGGACTGAACGGGCTCCGGGGCGGTATACCATCGCCTCGGAGCCTTTTTCCAAGCAAGGAGGACTTAACTATGAAGAAAATTTTTCCCTTTCTGCTGGCTGTTCTGATGATGGCAGCGCTGCTGGTGGGCTGCGGACAGCAGCAGGCCGATGCCCCCGGCAGCGATGCGCCTGACCAGCCCGCTCTGGCGGACGGTGTATACACCGCCGACTTCAATACCGACAGCAGCATGTTCCACGCCAACGAGACCTGCGACGGCAAAGGCGTGCTGACCGTGAAGGACGGCCAGATGACCATCCACGTCAGTCTGGCCTCTACCAGCATCGTCAATCTGTTCCCCGGTCTGAAGGAGGACGCCCAGAAGGACGGCGCCGTGCTGCTCCAGCCCACCAAGGACACCGTCACCTACCCCGACGGTCTGACCGAAACAGTCAATGGCTTTGATATCCCCGTTCCCGCGCTGGACGAGGAGTTCGATGTGGCCCTCATCGGCAAGAAGGGCGTATGGTATGACCACAAGGTGTCCGTCTCCAACCCTGTCCTGAAGGAGGATGACGGCGATGACACTGCCGCCATCGCATTGGCGGACGGCACCTACACCATTGAGGTAGGCTTCGAGGGCGGCTCCGGTAAGTCCCATGTGCTGACCCCCTGCACCCTGAAGGTGGAGAACGGCGCTGCCACCGCCACCATCGTGTGGAGCAGCCAGAAGTACGACTATATGCTGGTGGACGGTCAGCGCTATGACGTTCTCACCACCGAGGGCGGCTCCACCTTTGAGATCCCCGTGCGGGCGCTGGATACCCCGCTGACGGTGATCGGCGATACCACCGCCATGAGCACCCCCCACGAGATCGAGTACACCCTGACCTTCGATTCCTCCACCGCTGTGGAGGCCGCCCAGTGAGGCGTTTTCTCGCCGGGCTGCTGGCGGCGCTGACGGTCTTGTCCCTCTGCGCCTGCGGCGCGGCTGACGCTCCCGCCAAAACAGACGGACAAACCGCCTCCGTATCGTGGGATGAGTTGGTCTTTGACCGTACCATGTCCCTGCGCTACGCGGAGCAGTTCACTGTGGAGTACGCCGGAGAGAGCTACAAACGCATCACCATCAACAATGACCGGGTGTACCTGCTGGTGGCGGAGGGCGCAGAGGTACCCGAGGGGATCCCCTCCGGCGTCACCGTTTTGCAGCAGCCGCTGGACCAGATCTATCTGGTAGCCGCCGCCGCTATGGACTACTTCGACAAGCTGAACGCCATCGACTGCATCACTCTCAGCGGTAAAAAGCAGTCGGACTGGTATATCCAGCATGCCAAGGACGCCATGGACAGCGGAGCGCTGGTATACGCCGGCAAGTACTCCGAGCCGGATTATGAGCTGATCCTGTCGCAGGGCTGCGATCTGGCGGTGGAAAACACCATGATCTATCACTCTCCGGCGGTGCTGGAGCAGTTGGAGCGGCTGGGTATCCCTGTGCTGGTGGAGACATCCAGCTACGAGACCCAACCCTTGGGCCGGATGGAGTGGATCAAGCTGTACGCAGCACTGCTGGACAAAGAGGACGAGGCCGAGGCGCTGTTCAACGCAAAGATGGACAGTGTGTCGGACGTGCTGGAGCAGCAGCCCACGGGCAAGACCGTGGCGTTTTTCTACATCACCAGCAGCGGCGCTGTAAACGTCCGCAAGTCCACGGACTATGTGGCGAAATGCGTCGCCATCGCAGGCGGCGACTATGTCTCCTTCGATGAGTCGGCGGAGGACAACGCACAGTCCACCATCAATATCCAGATGGAATCCTTCTACAACGGCGCGGTGGACGCCGATGTGCTGATCTACAACAGCATCATCGACGGCGAGCTGCACACGCTGGACGAATTGGTGGCACTGGATCCGCTGATGGCCGACTTCAAGGCCGTCAAGAGCGGTAATGTGTGGTGCCTGACCAAGAACTTCTATCAGGAGTCGCTGGAGCTGAGCGATCTCATTCTGGACGTCAACCATGCGTTGAACGATGCGCCGGATACGGCATTTCACTTTCTGACACGGATGAAGTGAGTATTTTTTACATCATAAGGAGGAGCGGCATGAAGAGGACCCGAACACTTCGCATCTGGGGAGGCTTTTTGTTGCTCCTCCTGCTTTTGCTTGTCTTTTTGATTTGGAACATTTTTGCGGGAAGCGTTTCTCTTTCCGCGTCTGAAATATGGCGGATCCTGCTGGGCGGCGATGTGGACTTTACACAAAGCCAGATCATCATGAAGATCCGTCTGCCCCGGCTTCTGTCGGCGCTGATCCTGGGCGGGGCGCTGTCCCTGTCCGGCTATCTGCTGCAAACCTTCTTCCACAACCCTATCGCAGGACCCTTCGTGCTGGGCATCTCCTCCGGCGCAAAGATGACGGTGTGCGTGGCCATGCTGGCGCTGCTGAGCCAGGGCAAGACCACCTCCTCCGCCATCCTCATTGCGGCGGCGTTCGTGGGCGCCATGGTGTCCATGGGCTTCGTGCTGCTGATCTCCCAGCGGGTCAAGCGCATGAGCCTGCTGGTGGTCTGCGGCGTGATGATCGGCTATATCTGCTCGGCACTGACAGATTTTCTCGTGACCTTTGCCGACGATTCCAGCATCGTGAATCTGCACAACTGGTCTCTCGGCTCCTTCTCCGGCATGAGCTGGGACAACGTAAAGACTATGGCCGTTGTCTGCGGCATCACACTGCTGCTGACCTTCCTGCTCTCCAAGCCCATCCGGGCGTACCAGTTGGGCGAGGTCTACGCTCAGAACATGGGCGTGCCGCTGCGGGCGTTCCGGACGGCGCTGATCCTGCTGTCCAGCGTGCTGTCCGCCTGCGTCACGGCCTTTGCCGGCCCCATCTCCTTTGTTGGCATCGCAGTGCCGCACCTGATGAAATCCCTGTTCAAATCGGCGGAGCCACTCGTCATGATCCCGGCCTGCTTTCTGGGCGGCGGCGTGTTCTGCCTGTTCTGCGACCTCATCGCCCGCACCGCCTTTGCTCCCACAGAGGTGAGCATCAGCTCCGTCACGGCGGTATTCGGCGCACCCATCGTGATCTACATGATGATCCACAGAAAGGCGGCGTGAGTATGGCATATCTGGAAACAAAAGACCTGACCGTGGGCTACCACGGCAAGCCTCTGATCGAGGACATCGCTCTCCATGTGCAGCGGGGCAAGATCGTGACGCTCATCGGCCCCAACGGCTCGGGAAAATCCACTATATTGAAAACCATTATCGGCCAGCTCTCCAAGGTGTCCGGCACGGTGTTTCTGGATGGAAAGGCCATGGAGGCGCGCAGCCGCAACGAGATCGCCCGGCGCATGGCCATTCTGATGACGGCGCGCATGGAGCCGGAGCTGATGACCTGCCGGGACGTAGTGAGCAGCGGCCGCTATCCCTATACCGGGCGGCTGGGCATTTTGCAGCCGGAGGATCAGGCCATCGTGGAGCGCTCCTTGGAGCGGGTAGGCGGCATGGAGTTTGCCGACCGCCCCTTCTCCGCCATCAGCGATGGGCAGCGCCAGCGTATCCTCTTGGCGCGGGCGCTGTGTCAGGAGCCGGAGATCATCGTGCTGGATGAGCCCACCAGCTTTCTGGACATCCGCTACAAGCTGGAGCTTTTGACGGTGCTCAAGCGCATGGTGCGGGAAAACGATCTGGCGGTGCTGCTGTCGCTCCACGAGTTGGAGCTGGCGGAGCGCATCTCCGACACCGTGGTGTGCGTGGCAGGCGACAGGATCGACCGCATCGGCCCGCCGGAGGAGATCTTTACACGGGCGTATATCGCAAAGCTGTACCAAATGGAACACGGGAAGTACGACCCTTGCTTCGACAGTCTGGAATTCGTACCGTAAGGAGTGCTATCATGGAAAAACAGGGCGTTTTTTACGCCGTCAGCGTGGGCCCCGGCGACCCGGAGCTGCTGACCCGGCAGGCGTGCCGGGTGCTGGAGGCGTGTGACGTTATCGCGGCTCCCCGGATGAAGTCCGGGCGGATGCTGGCGCTGGACATCGCCGCTGGGGCGGTGGATATGCAGGGCAAGACCGTCTTGCCGCTGGACTTCACCATGGCGCATGACGCGGCGGTACGAGAGGACAGCTACCGCACGGCGGCAGCCGCTATCGAAGCCGAGCTGGCGGCGGGGCGGGACGTGGCCATGGTGAATCTGGGCGACGTGTCCGTGTACGCCACGGCCTGCTATATTCTGGAGCGCATCCGCGCTGACGGATTTGAGACGGTGATGTGTCCCGGCGTCACCAGCTTCTGCGCCGTGGCGGCTCGGCTGGGACGCAGTCTCACCCGTATGGACGAGCCTCTCCACATTCTGCCGGGCAGCACGGATCTGGACAACGCGCTGGCGCTGCCGGGAACGAAGGTCATCATGAAGTCCGGCAAGGCCATCCACGAGACAGCGGCGGCGCTGGAGCGCCGCGGTATGGCGGCAAACGCCGGGATGGTGGCGGACTGCGGGCTGGAGACAGAGCAGGTCTACACCGATCTGCGGCACTTGCCGGAGGAGATCAGCTATTTTGCCACCATCGTGGCGGATTGAGAGGGCGCTATGGAGCAAAAAGTCCCCCGGCTGGTGCTGGCCGGTACCAACAGCGGCTGCGGCAAGACCACCGTCACCTGCGCTGTTTTGCAGGCGCTGGTAACGCGGGGTCTGCGGGTAGGCGCGGCGAAATGCGGCCCGGATTACATCGACCCCATGTTCCACAGCCGGGTCATCGGCGCGAAAAGCTCCAACCTCGACCCATTCTTTTTTGACCGCGACACCATGCGCTATCTGCTGGCCCACAACGGCGAGGGCTGCGATATCACAGTGATCGAGGGCGTCATGGGCTACTATGACGGTCTGGGCCTCACCTCCACCCGCGCCAGCACCTACGAGGCGGCGCGGGAAACCGAAAGCCCCGTTGTGCTGGTGGTCAACGCCCGGGGCGCGGCGCTGTCGGTTCTGGCGGCGGCGGAGGGCTTTTTGCACTTTATGCCGGACAGCGGTATCCGGGGCGTCATCCTCAACGGGTGCAGCGCCATGAGCTACGGCCCGCTGGCGCGGGAGCTGGAAAACCGTCTGGGCGTCCGCGCCTGCGGCTACCTGCCCCGTCTGCCGGAGTGTGCGCTGGAGAGCCGCCACTTGGGGCTCATCACCGCGGACGAGGTAGCCGACCTGCAAGAGAAGCTGCGCAAGCTGGCAGCTTCGGCGGAAAAAACGCTGGACTTCGCCGCACTGCTGGAGATCGCCTGCAACGCGCCGCCCCTTCGCTTTACGCCGCCGGTGCTGCCGGAGGCGGGCGCGCCGGTGCGTATCGGCGTGGCACGGGACCGGGCGTTCTGCTTTTACTATGAGGACAGCCTCGACCTGCTGCGGCAGCTGGGAGCGGAGCTGGTACCCTTCAGCCCGCTGGCGGATGAGCGGCTCCCCGACGGCGTACAGGGTCTGTACTTGGGCGGCGGCTACCCGGAGCTGTATGCGGCGCAGTTGGAGGCAAACCACACCCTGCGCAGGCAGATCAGAGGCGCTGTACACGCGGGAATGCCCTGCATCGCCGAGTGCGGCGGCTTTATGTACCTGACGCAGTCCATCGCGGGCCACGCCATGGTAGGCGCGCTGCCCGGTGACTGCTTTGACACGGGAAAGCTGACCCGGTTCGGCTACATCACCGCCACGGCGCAGGAGGACAGTCTCCTCTGCCGCGCCGGAGAGCAGGTACCTATGCATGAATTCCACCACTGGGACACCCCCCAGCCCGGCGGCGCTTTTCTGGCGGAAAAGCCCTCCGGCAAACAGTGGCGCTGTGCGTATGCCACGGACACGCTGTACGCGGGTTTCCCCCACTTCCATTTTTACGCCAAGCCCGTCATGGCACAGCGCTTTTTGGCGGCTTGCAGAAAGGAGACGCTATGATGGAGCAGATGAAGCCTATGGATATTGAGAAGCGCAGCTTTGCCATCATCACCGAGCTGCTGGGCGACCGGCGGCTGGACCCGGAAAACGAGCTGGTCATCAAGCGGGTCATCCACACCACGGCGGACTTTGACTATGTGGACAATCTGGCCTTTTCCGACCACGCGGTGGAAAAGGGTATCGCCGCCCTGCGGGCGGGCTGTGACATTGTCACCGATACCCAGATGGCCAAAGCCGGGATCAATAAGACGATCCTCGCCTCGCTGGGCGGAGAGGTACACTGCTTCATGTCGGATGCGGATGTGGCGGCGGAGGCCAAGGAGCGGGGCGTGACCCGCGCCTTCGTATCTATGGAGCGGGCGGCGGCGCTGGAAAAGCCTTGCATTTTCGCCATCGGTAACGCCCCCACGGCGCTTTTCTCGCTGGAGGCGCTGATGGAGACCGGTAAGCTCCATCCCGCCCTCATCATCGGCGTACCGGTGGGCTTTGTGAACGTGGTGGAGAGCAAGGAGCGCATCATCAAGGCTGCTGCCGCGCCCTACATCGTGGCACGGGGCCGCAAGGGCGGCAGCAACGTAGCGGCGGCCATCTGCAACGCCATGCTCTACCAGATCAGGCGGTAAGCCATGAAGGAATTTGTGATGCGGGACGGGAAAAAGCTCCGTCTGGGCTACACCACCGGCTCCTGTGCCGCGGCGGCAGCCAAGGCCGCCGCGTGGATGCTGCTGAGCGGCAGCAAAAAGGAGACCATCCGCCTGCTGACACCTAAGGGCATGGAACTGGCATTGGCGGTGGAGAACATCCATCTGTCCCCGGACTGTGTACGCTGTGCCATCCGGAAGGACAGCGGTGACGACCCGGATATCACCCGTGACACCCTGATCTATGCCGAGGTGCGGAAAACAGAGACTGTTGGCATTGTCATCGACGGCGGACAGGGCATCGGTCGGGTAACCAAGCCGGGTCTTGACCAGCCGGTGGGTGCGGCGGCCATCAACTCTGTACCCCGCCGGATGATCCAGGAGAACGTGGAGGAGGTCTGCGGCCTGTTCGGATACACCGGCGGCCTGTATGTGATGATCTCCGCTCCCGATGGCGAGACGCTGGCGAAAAAGACCTTCAATCCTCGGCTGGGCATTGAGGGCGGCATCTCCATCTTAGGCACCACGGGGATCGTGGAACCCATGAGCGAGCAGGCGCTGGTGGACACCATCCACGTGGAGCTGCGGCAGCGGCGGGAGAGCGGCGCGGATTATGTGCTGCTGGCCCCCGGCAACTACGGCGCGGACTATATCAAGGACGCCATGGGCATCGACCCCGCCACGGCGGTGATGACCTCCAACTTCATCGGCGACGCGCTGGAGATGTGCCGGGAGTTGGGCTTCCGAGGGGCACTGCTCATCGGTCACATCGGCAAGCTGGTGAAGCTGGCGGGCGGTATGTGGAACACCCACTCCCGCTACGGCGACTGCCGCATGGATATTCTGACGGCCTGTGCCGCCGCAGAGGGTCTGGACGAGGCAGCAGCAGAGGAACTGCTCCGCTGCGCCACCTGTGACGATGCCCTGCGGCTATTGAAGGAGCAGGGACTTTATGACGCGGTGCTGCACCGTCTGGCGGGGCGCATCGACGACATGATGCACTATAAATGCGGCGATATGGAGGCGGGCGCTATCCTGTTCTCCAAGGAATACGGCTATCTCTGTGAGACGAAGGACGCAGCGGCACTGCTGCGCCGGATAAAGGAGGACTGACAATGGTACATTTTGTGGGAGCGGGCAGCGGCGCTGCCGACCTTATTACCGTCCGTGGCGCCAAGCTGCTGGGCGAGGCCGATGTGGTGATCTACGCCGGGTCTTTGGTGAATCCGGCGGTGTTGGACTATACCAAAGCGAGCTGTGAGATCCACGACAGCGCCAGGCTGACGCTGGAGGAGGTCATCGCCCTCATTGAGAAAGCGGAGGCTGAGGGAAAGACCACCGTGCGCCTGCACACAGGGGATTCCAGCATTTACGGCGCGGTGCGGGAGCAGTTCGATGAGCTGGAAAAGCGGGGTATCGCCTACGACGTCTGCCCCGGCGTCAGCGCCTTCTGCGGCGCGGCGGCGGCTCTGCGAGCGGAGTACACCCTGCCCGATGTGAGCCAGACCGTCATCATCACCCGCGCCCCCGGCCGCACGCCGGTGCCGGAGCGGGAGTCCATTCGCTCACTGGCGGCTCATCAGGCCACCATGGTGCTGTTTCTCAGCACCTCACTGACGGAACATTTGCAAGCCGAGCTGCTGGCAGGTGGTTATGCCGCCGAGACGCCGGTGGCGGTGGTGTATAAGGCCACCTGGCCGGAGGAGAAGATCTTCCGCTGCACCGTGGGCACGCTCCATGAGACGGTGACGGGCAACGGTCTGACCAAGACCTCGCTGATCGTGGTGGGCGACTGTCTGGGCGACAGCTATCTGCGCTCGCTGCTGTATCACCCCAACTTTACAACGGAGTTCCGCAAGGGGGCGCAATGAGAGCCGCCCTGTTTGCCTTCAGCCGCGGTGGCTGCGCCACGGCGCGGCGGGTGATGGCAGCGCTGCCGGAGGAGGCGTGGATGTGCTATACCATGCCGCGTTTTGAAGAGCCGGGCTTTCTGCCGCTGGACAAGACGGTATATGGCGCGAGTTTTTCCTCCATGGACGCACTGATCTTTGTGGGAGCCTGCGGCATTGCTGTGCGGGAGATCGCCCCTTATGTCAAAAGCAAAAAAACTGACCCGGCGGTGGTGTGCATCGACGAGGCGGGGCGGTTTGTGATCCCCCTGCTCTCCGGCCATATCGGCGGAGCCAACGCACTGGCGGAAAGAATGGCGGAAAAGCTGGGCGCCACGGCGGTGGTCACCACCGCCACCGATGTCCGCGGCAAATTTTCCGTGGACGCATGGGCTGCCCGGCACAGCTGCGCCATCTCCAACATGGGTCTTGCCAAGGCGGTGTCGGCGGCGATCTTAGAGAGGGATGTCCCCCTTTGCAGCCAATATCCCCTGCCCTCCTCCCTGCCGGCAGGCACATTTGCCGCCGAGGACGGTGCGCTGGGTGTTTTTATCGGTTGGCGCATCAAAGCACCCTTTTCCAGCACCCTGCGGCTTATCCCCCGGGTGCTGCGGGTAGGCGTAGGCTGCCGCCGCGGCATCTCCGCCGATGCGGTGGAGACGGCGGTAGAGACAGCGTTCGCGGAAAATGGGCTGGACACGGCGGCTATTCGCGGCGTCTATTCCATCGACCTGAAGCAGGACGAGGCGGGACTGCTGACTGCCTGTGAGAAAAACAACTGGCCGGTGCATTTTTACACGGCGCAGCAGCTGCGGGATGTGGCGGGTGACTTCACCCACTCCGACTTCGTCCGCTCCGTTACCGGCGTGGACAATGTCTGTGAGCGGGCGGCGCTGCTGGATGCCGAAAAACTGATCGTACAAAAAACAGCGCGGGACGGTGTGACCGTCGCCGTCGCGGCGGAGCATTGGGAGGTGCGTTTTGGGTAAGGTAATTGTAGTAGGTATCGGGCCAGGCAGCTATGAGGACATGACCATTCGGGCAGATACCGCCCTGCGGGCATGTGACGCCATCGTAGGCTACCCGGTATATGTGGATCTGGTGCGGGACCGCTACCCCGGCAAGGAGCTTCGCTCCACCCCCATGACACGGGAGGCCGAGCGCTGCCAGCTGGCGCTGGAGCTGGCGCGCAGCGGCAAGACGGTCGCCATGGTCTGCTCCGGTGACAGCGGTATCTACGGCATGGCGGCGCTGGTCTATGAGCTGCGGGGCGAGGCGCAGGAGCCTGAAATTCAGGTGGTTCCGGGTCTGACGGCGGCTTGCAGCGCCGCAGCAGTGCTGGGTGCGCCGCTGACCCACGACTTCGCGGTCATCAGTCTCAGCGATCGGCTGACGCCGTGGGAAACCATCGAAAAGCGGCTGGACTGCGCGGCGGCGGCGGATCTGACCATCGCTCTGTACAACCCCGCCAGTCACGGCAGACCCGACCACCTGAAGCGGGCCTGCGATATCCTGCTGCGCCGTCTGCCGGGCGGCCGTCTGTGCGGCATCGTGCGCAATATTGGCCGTGAGGGGCAGAGCAGCCGCATCCTGACGCTGGCAGAGCTGCGGGAGGCAGAGGTGGATATGTTCTGCACCGTGCTGATCGGCAGCGCTGCCGTCAAAACGGTGGCCGGTCAGCTGGTCACACCCAGAGGATACCGCAATGTGTAATATCTGCGTGTTTGCCGGCACCACGGAGGGCCGGGAGCTGGTGGAATTCCTGGTCGGACAGCCGGTGCAGGCTACGGTATGCGTAGCCACGGAGTACGGCGAAACGCTGCTGCCGGAAGCGGAAAACATTACGATTCTGGCGGGGCGTATTCCGGTGGAGGACATCATCCGGATGCTGCAAGGGACGCGGTTCGATCTGGTCATCGACGCTACCCACCCCTATGCCACCTCCATCACCGAGAGCATCTGCACAGCTTGTCGGGAAACGGAGACGGAGTATCTGCGTCTGCTGCGGCAATCCTCCGAACAGGCGGAGGATGTGGTCTGCGTGGAGAATGCGGCGGCCGCCGCCGCATTTCTGGAGACTACGCGGGGCAATATCCTGCTGACCACCGGCAGTAAGGAACTGGCGGCGTATAGCAGCATTCCCGATTTTACCCAGCGGGTATACGCCCGGGTGCTGCCCATGGATGCCTCGCTGGAGGCCTGCCGCGCAGCGGGGCTGAAGGCCGCCCATGTCATCGCCATGCAGGGGCCTTTCTCCGAGGAGATGGATCTGGCCACACTGCGTTTTGCCGACGCCGCATGGATGGTGACCAAGGACGGCGGCGAAGCCGGCGGCTTTCCCGCCAAGGCGTCTGCCGCCCGAAAGGCGGGCGCAGGTCTGGTGGTCATCGGACGTCCACCTCAGCGGGAGGGTCTTCCCTTTGCGGCGGTGCTGGATGTGCTGTGTAAGCGGTTCGGCTGCACCGTTCGGCCGCAGGTACGGATCGTCGGCATCGGTCCCGGCAGTCGGGAGGCTATGACCCATGAGGTCAGCGAAGCCATCGAGACGGCGGACTGTCTCATCGGCGCAAAACGGATGCTGGAGGCTGTGGCGCGGCAGGGGCAGGCCACCTATGACGCCATTGCGCCGCAGGATATTGCGGACTTTATCCGCACCCACCGGGAGTTCCGCCGCTTTGCGGTGGTCATGTCCGGCGATACCGGCTTCTTCAGCGGCACGAAAAAGCTGCTGCCGCTGCTGGAGGGCTGCGATACGGCGGTGCTGCCGGGTTTGAGCTCGTTGTCCTATCTGTGCGCCCGGCTCCGGACCTCCTATGAGGATGTCCGGGTGGTGAGTCTCCACGGGCGGCAGCACAACATCCTGCCGGAGGTGCGGGCGACCAGCCGCCTTTTCGCGCTGGTAGGCGGCGAGCGCGGCATCAATGACCTGTGCCGCACGCTGACAGAGGGTGATCTGGGCCACGTCCTTGTGTATGTGGGACAGCGTCTGGGCTACCCGGATGAGCGCATCGTGCGCGGCACGGCGGCAGAGCTGACGGATGGCATCTATGCCCCTCTGAGCGTGGCGCTTATCGAAAATCCCCATCCCGACGCGGTGGTCACACCGGGTCTGCCGGACGACGCCTTTCTCCGCAGTGCGGAGGGAATGCCCGTGGTACCCATGACCAAAAGTGAGGTGCGGGCGGTGTGCCTTTCCAAGCTGCGGCTGACGGAGCGGAGCGTCTGCTGGGACATCGGCGCCGGTACTGGCTCGGTGTCGGTGGAAATGGCCTTACAGGCAAAGCATGGGCTTGTCTGCGCCGTAGAGCGGCGGGAGGATGCCGCAGCGCTGCTGGAGCAAAACCGTGATCGGTTTGCATTGGAAAACTTACAGGTGGTCTGCGGCGGCGCGCCGGAGGCCTGCGTCGGTCTGCCGGCCCCCACTCACGCATTCATCGGCGGCAGTGCCGGCAATATGCACGAGATCGTGGCGCTGCTGCTGGCAAAAAATCCCCATGTCCGCATCGTGGCCACGGCCGTTTCGCTGGAGTCCGTGGCTGAGCTGACGGACTGCCTGACGGCGTTTCCCTTCGCGGAGACAGAGGTGGTATCCCTACAGACAGCGCGGGACAGAAAAGCCGGCAGCTACCATCTGATGAGCGGACAGAATCCCATTTATATTTTTACGATGCAGGGCGGAGGAGAAACGGCATGATGTGGTCGCTTGCGGCACTTGTTATCGGCTTTTGCATAGACCTTCTGGTGGGTGACCCCCACGGCTTTCCCCATCCGGTGGTCCTGATTGGGAAGTGTATCAGCGTGTTGGAGCGGGCACTGCGGTGCATATGCCCCAAAACGCCGTCCGGAGAGCGGGCGGCGGGCGCCATCCTGTGGGGCGCGGTGGTCATCGTATCCACCGCCGTTCCGGCTCTGCTGCTGTGGCTGAGCGGTCTGATCAGCCCATGGCTGCGTCTGGCGCTGGAGAGCGTGATGTGCTGGCAGATCCTGGCCGTCAAGTCCCTGCGGGATGAGAGCATGAAGGTCTATGACGCGCTGGAGAGCGGCGATCTGACGGCCTCCCGCCACGCCGTCTCCATGATCGTGGGGCGGGATACCGACCGGCTGGACGATGCCGCCGTGACCCGTGCCGCCGTGGAAACGGTGGCGGAGAACACCTCCGACGGCGTGGTGGCCCCGCTGCTGTTCCTGGCCATCGGCGGCGCGCCGCTGGGCTTTTTCTACAAGGCGGTGAACACCATGGACTCCATGCTGGGGTATGTGGAGCCGCCCTATAAGAACATCGGTCTGATACCCGCCAAGGCCGACGACGTGGTGAATTACATCCCGGCGCGGCTGTCGGCGCTTCTGATGCTGGCGGCGGGCGGCCTGATGGGGCTGGATACGGCGGCAGGCTGGCGGATCTTCCGCCGCGACCGCCGAAAGCACGCCAGTCCCAACTCAGCCCAGACGGAATCTGTCTGCGCCGGGCTTCTGGGCCTGCGTCTGGCCGGGGATGCGTGGTACCACGGTGTGCTGCACAAAAAGGAGTATATCGGCGATGCATCGCGGGAGATCACCCACGAGGACATTCCCCGTGTGTGCCGCCTGATGACCGTCACGGCACTCCTCGCCCTGCTTTTGAGCTGTGCGGCCAAGCTGCCCTTTGCACTGTAAAGGAGACATAGATGCTGTATCAAACAGAAAATCAACACGGCGGCGATGTATACGGCGGCGGTATCACGTTGGATTTTTCCGCCAACACCAACCCCCTTGGTACGCCTCCCGGCGTACTGGAGGCGGTGTGCCGGGCTCTGCCCCAGCTATACCGCTACCCAGATCCCTACTGCCGCCGGCTGGTGCAGGCTATCGCAGGCCACGAGCAGGTGCCGGCGTCCTATATTCTCTGCGGAAACGGCGCGGCGGACCTGATCTACGCATACTGCACCGCTCTGCGGCCCCGGACGGCGGTGGAGCTGGCCCCCACCTTTGTGGAATATGGGGCGGGACTGACGCAGGTGGGTTGCCGCGTAGAGCGGTATTTCCTGCATCAGGCGCAGAATTTTGATTTGGACGATAGATTTCTGTCCTTCTTAGAGGAGAAAAAACCGGAGGTGGTATTCCTCTGCACCCCCAACAACCCCACCGGACGGCTGCTGCCGCTGCCGCTGCTGGAACAGATCCTGCAAGTCTGTGCAGCGTGGGGTGCGCGGGTGTTTCTGGATGAGTGCTTCCTCGATCTCACGGAGGACGGCATCAGCGCCAGGTCCCTTCTGGCAGCGCACCCGGCGCTGCTGATCCTGAAGGCCTTCACCAAGAGCTACGGCATGGCCGGTATACGGCTGGGGTACTGCCTGTGCGCTGACAATGCGCTGCTGCACCGCATGGCGGCCACGTCCCCTCCGTGGAACGTATCCTCGCTGGCGCAGAGCGCCGGTGTGGCGGCACTGGCGGAGCGGGATTTTCTGCAAAGGACGCTGTCCCTCGTCCGCACGGAGCGGCGATGGCTCACAGATAACCTGACGGCGCTGGGCTTCTGGGTATGCCCGTCCCACGCCAATTACCTGCTGTTCCGCGGGCCGCTGGGGCTGCGGGAGGGGTTGCTGCAGCAGGGTATCGCCATCCGCGGCTGTGGGAATTACAAAGGGCTGGACGACGAGTGGTATCGCATCGCCGTGCGGCCTCATGGGGAAAACGAGGCGTTGATAACGGCCATTCGGCAATTCTGCAAGGAGAAATCACTATGGCAATGAATATTATGATACAGGGGACCATGTCCAATGCGGGAAAAAGCCTGCTGGCGGCGGGACTCTGCCGCGTTTTGAAGCAGGACGGCTACCGCGTGGCGCCGTTCAAGAGCCAGAACATGGCGCTGAACTCCTTCATTACCAGGGACGGCGGCGAGATGGGCCGGGCGCAGGTGGTGCAGGCAGAGGCCGCCGGGATCGAGCCGGATACCCGCATGAACCCCATCCTGCTCAAGCCCACCACCGACGTGGGCAGTCAGGTCATCGTCAACGGACAGGTGCGGGGCAATATGCAGGCCATGGAGTATTTCCGCCGCAAGCGGGACTATATCCCCGCCGTGCTGGAGGCCTACAACAGTCTGGCAGCAGAGTATGACGTGATCGTCATTGAGGGGGCAGGCAGCCCTGCGGAGATCAACCTTAAGCAGGACGATATCGTCAATATGGGCCTTGCCAAGCTGGTGGACGCGCCGGTGCTGCTGGTGGGCGACATCGACCGAGGCGGCGTGTTCGCCCAGCTCTACGGCACAGTGGCGCTGCTGGAGGAGGACGAGCGCCGCCGCATCAAGGGCGTGGTGGTCAACAAGTTTCGGGGCGACCGGGCCATTCTGGAACCGGGACTGAAGACGCTGGAGCAGCTGTGCGGCATCCCGGTGGCGGGGGTCATCCCCTACGCCCATGTAGACATCGACGATGAAGACAGCCTGACCGAGCGGTTTGACCGCTCCAAAGATCGAAAGCTCTTGGATATCGCGGTGATCCGTGTGCCGCGCATCTCCAATTTCACGGATTTCAGCCCTTTCGAACATTACGAAAACGTGTCGCTGCGCTATGTGGATCAGGTGGGCGACCTCCATCAGCCGGACATGATCCTGCTGCCGGGTACCAAGAGCACCATTGCCGACCTGCGCTGGCTGCGGCAGTCCGGTCTGGAGGCGGCCATCCTGAAGGCAGCCGACGCCGGTACGCTGATCTTCGGCGTCTGCGGCGGCTATCAGATGCTGGGGCGCACCGTGTCCGACCCGGAGCAGGTGGAGTCCGCCGGTGTCACGGAGATCAACGGTTTGGGCCTGCTGGAAATGGACACCGAATTCCGGGGTGAAAAGGTGCAGGCTCAGACGCAAGGCGTCATCAGCGGCGTGGAGGGGACGCTCTCCCCCCTGAACGGCTTGGCCTACGAGGGCTACGAGATCCACATGGGACGCAGCCGGCAGGAGATGCCCGCCCTCACCGGCAGCAGAAACGTGTACGGCAGCTACGTCCACGGTATCTTTGACGCGCCGGGCATCGCCGATACGATCCTGAAAGCACTGTGCGCCAGAAAGGGCGTGTCCTTTGACGCGCTGGCGACCTTTGACGCCTACGGCTACAAGGAACGGCAGTATGACCTGCTGGCGGACGTGGTGCGCGGCGGACTGGATATGTCCTTTGTCTACCGAGTGCTGCGCCGGGAAGTATAACGAAACAAGTTCCGATGGAAAAGCGGTGAGAGGCTCGAGCAGGGTCTTACGCCTGATTGACGGCATGACGGATCTGCCAGTACATTTGCGGGGCTATCTTGCTGCATCCCGGCAAAGGCAGAGGCTGCCGCATTTACCTGTTACTGGCTGGGCGGTTATCAGGCACTGCCGGTATTCCCCCACATGGCACATAGCCTTTGAAAGACTGCTGACGAAAGAGCGATGTATGCTTCTGTAAGGCAACATCCGCAAGCGCAATAATGGTCGGCGGGAGGGCCGCTACACCATCGGCCACGATACGGAGACCGGCAATCGCCGTGGGGAGTTGGCTTGATGTCTGGATGGAGAACTACGCAAAATCAAACTGCGGTCATCCACATTCAAAACCTCGCAAGGCTTCCTCAAAAATCACATCAAGCCGCAGATCGGCAGCGTCCGTAATTAGTAACTTATGCAAACAAAAAGACCCGAAACCTTACGGTTTCGGGTCTTTTTGGCACGCCGTGAGGGATTCGAACCCCCGGCCTTCTGGTCCGTAGCCAGACGCTCTATCCAGCTGAGCTAACGGCGCATGTCTCAACGACAGCTTAGTTATAATATCACACTGCTCCACAAAATGCAAGAGAAATTTTCTCATAATTTCAAAATTTTTTACCCGCAGACACCAAAGCCTCCCTCCTGCCCCCAAATCACTTGACGCGGCCCGCCTTGAACCGTATAATAAATTGCATATGTGCACTTTGCCGTCGTACCGACAGTTTTCTGCCTATCCAGACCATTTTGGGGAGGAATACTATGCCCCGTTCTGCTGCGCCGGCATCCGGCGTCATCCGTTGGATCGCCTCGGTGGCGGGCCGTGCCGGATACCTCACCGCCCTGCTGCTGGCGGTACAATCTGTTCTGGCCCTGTGCGGCGTAGGCTACGCGCTGATCCTGCGGGCGCTGATCGACGCGGCCACCGCCGGCCAGACCCAGACCTTTGTCCGCAGTGCTATCTGGCTGGTGGGCCTGATGGCTTTCCAGATCGTTCTCCGCGCGGTGGCCCGCCACCTCAGTGAGTACACCCGCGCTACGCTGGAAAACCGCTTCAAGGCCCGCCTGTTCCAGACGCTGCTGCGAAAGGACTACGCCGCCGTATCCGCCGTGCACTCCGGCGAGTGGCTGAATCGCCTGACCTCTGATACCGCCGTGACGGCGGACACGCTGGCTCAGGTAATTCCCAATGCCGCGGGCATGCTGGTCCGCCTGATTGCTGCGGCGGCGGTGCTGCTGCGCATGGAGCCGCGGCTGGCCGCCATCATCCTGCCGGCAGGCATCGTACTGGCCTTGTTGGCCACCGTGTTCCGCCGTACCCTCAAGCGCCTGCATAAACGGATACAGGAGGCAAACGGCCGTCTCCGTATCTACCTGCAGGATTGCCTGTCCAGCCTGCTGGTAGTCCGTATCTTCGGACGAGAGAAGGCCGTATCAGCGGACGCCGATGCCCGCATGGACGCCCACCGTCAGGCCCGCATGGCCCGCACGCGGTTCTCTAACCTGTGCAACGTGGGCTTCAGCGCCGCCATGTACGGATTCCTGCTGGTAGGCGTCATCTACTGCGGCAGCGGCATCCTCCACGGCACCATGAGCTACGGCGTGTTCGCCGCCGTGCAGCAGCTCATCACCCAGATACAGGGTCCCTTCGCCAATCTCACCGGCTACCTTCCCCGCTTCTACGCCATGCTGGCCAGCGCCGAGCGCCTGCGGGAGGCGGAGCACTTCCCTGACGATCTCACAGTCTCCCCCGTCCCCGCATTGGAGATACACCGCTTCTACCAGCAGGAGCTGCGCGCCTTTGGCCTGCATGATGCCTGCTTCACCTACCATAGCCGCGGCAATGAGACACCGCCGTCCACTGTCTCCCACTTGGACCTCACTGTGGACAAGGGCAGCTGCATCGCCCTCACCGGCCCCTCCGGCTGCGGCAAGAGTACCGTCCTGAAGCTGCTGATGGGCATCTACCCTCTGAACAGCGGCGCATGCTTTCTGCGGAGCGCCGATGGCGACCGCCCCCTGGACGCCGGCTGGCGCGGCCTGTTCTCCTACGTGCCCCAGGGCAACCACCTGCTCAGCGGCACCATCCGCCAGATCGTAGCCTTCTCCGACGCCCCCTCCCCCAACGATGAAGCCCGCATCCTGCGGGCGCTGCACATCGCCTGTGCCGACGATTTCACCGCCGCGCTGGAGCAGGGACTGGACACTCCCATTGGTGAGCGGGGTGCGGGTCTGTCCGAGGGCCAGCTCCAGCGTATCGCCATCGCCCGGGCCATCTTCGCCGACCGCCCCGTGCTGCTGCTGGACGAAGCCACCAGCGCACTGGACGAGGCCACAGAGGCCCGTCTGCTGTCCAACCTGCGGCAGATGACGGACAAGACCGTGCTCATCGTCACTCATCGTCCCGCCGCGCTGTCCATCGCGGACCGCACGGTGGCGCTGGTGCCCCCGCAGGACGCCTGAAAGGAGGCCCCATGGAACATTTCTGGATCGATGCCGCGGGCCTTCCTGCGGAGATCACAGCCCAGCATCCGCTGACGCGGCGGCTCTGCCGCGATTACGAGATCGCACCGCCCCAGTCCCCCGCCGTCCTCACCGCCTGCGCCGAACCCGAGACGGCGATGCGCCTGGCAGACGGCGCAGCCTCCCCCGCCTATCTGGAATTTCTCTGTATCCACGACAGTCTGGCCGCGCAGCTCCCCGCCCACCACCGGTTTCTGATGCACGGCGCCGCCATCGCCTTCGATGGTGCCGCCTATCTGTTCACCGCACCCAGCGGCACCGGCAAGACCACCCATGTCCGACTGTGGCGGCAGTACCTGGGCAGCCGCGTCACCGTGGTCAACGGCGACAAGCCGTTTCTGTCGCTGGAGCCTGACGGCACCGTCCGCGTCTGGGGCTCCCCCTGGGCTGGCAAAGAGCGGTGGCAAAGTCCCATCAGTGTCCCGCTCTGCGGTGTCTGCCTGCTGGAGCGCGGCACGGACCGCATCTGCCGCCTGCCGCCGGAGCAGGCGCTGACGCCCCTGTTCCGCCAGACGTACCATCGGGACGATCCCGCCCTGGAGTACCTCACTCTGGGCTTTCTGGACGCACTGCTGCGCCGTGTCCCCGTGTACCGGCTGACCTGCGGCATGACGGACGACGCCGTCCGCTGCAGCTTCGAGGCCCTCACCGGTCTCCCCTACGAAAATTACCGCCGCCCTGATGGCTGTGGCGAAGAAGGAAGTGCATTGTGATGAAACTCAGATCCGGATTCATTCTCCGTGAGGTGCTGGGCGCACCCGTGGTGGTAGCCACCGGCGACGCCGCCCGCCACTTTCACGGCATGGTGAAGCTCAACGAGACCGGCGGCATCATCTGGAAGGGCCTGCAGGAGGGCCTGACGGAGCCGCAGCTGGCGGAGCGCCTGGCCCTGACCTACGACGTGACACCGGAGCAGGCCTCCGCCGATGTAGCCGCCATGCTCCGCCAGATGGCCGATAACGGCTTTCTGGAGCCATGACCCCCTGCCGCATTGAGGACGTGCTGGCGTCCGAGGGCGTCTACGCCGCCACCACGTGGGGCACCAGCATGTACCCCATGCTGCGCTCGGGCCGCGACACCGTCATTCTCCGCCCGCCCCAGGGCCGCCTGCGCTGCTACGATGTCCCGCTGTATCGCGTGGGGGAGAAATATGTCCTGCATCGGGTGATACGCGTCCTGCCGGAGGGCTACCTCATCCGCGGTGACAACTGCCTGACCACGGAGCGGGTGCAGGAGAGCCAGGTCATCGGCGTGCTTACCGGCTTCTACCGCGACGACCGTCCGGTGGACCTGTCCGGCACCGGCTACCGGCTGTACTGCCGCATCTGGTGCGCCCTGTCGCCGCTGTGGCGGCTCTATCGCCGCGTCAGCAGCGCCGCCGCTTCTCTGCTTTGCCGTCTGCATAAAAAACGCCCTGCGGATTGACCGCAGGGCGTTTTTTCGATGTACCTTCAGCTCTCCACGCTGTAAAGGCCCGCTACCTCGTCCAGCGCCACGGAGAACACCACAGACTGGGCCTCCGACTGGGCTCCCGCCTTCTCCATGATGGCCTGCATGATGGCGGCACGCTTCTCCGCCGGCGTTACCAGCAGGATCATCTCCCGCTCCTCGGTGATGGCCATACCGAAGAACTTATTGCCGTTGGCCGCATCGGCAGCGCGGGTGTGCAGCACGGTACCGCCCTGTGCGCCTGCGGCGGATGCCGCCTCCATCACCATATCAGAATAGCCGCCGTTGGCGATGGCCACCACCAGCTCATAACCGGAATTGCTCATACGTTCCTCCTCCTTTACCGTCAGATCCGGCTCCACGTCCGTGCCGCCGGAGATGAGATACTGCATGGCGGATCTCCCGCCCACGCTGCTCAGATGCAGGCATACGGCGATACCGCTGCCCGGCCGGTCGATGTGCATGGTGTCCACCAGTTCCCGCATCAACACGTCCTTGATCTGCGGCGTCACCACGGAGAACAGCACAGATTTCTCCGTGGCCTCCAGTCCCAGATAGCTGAGCACGTCGTCGCTGGCGGTACCGCGGCCCAGCGCCGAGAATACTACCGGCGCGCCGAAGGCCCGATAGAAATCCAGAAAGTGCTTGCTGCCCATCACCCGATTGGTGATGGTAATGATGTAGTACAGTCTCTTATTCATCCCGTCACCCCCGTCAACACAGCTCGATGATGGGCTCCGCCGTTACGGGAGCCGCCGTTGTCGCCTTGGCCTGCTTCAGCTTCCGCTGATAGCTGACGCCCAGCAGCTGGATGGTCACCAGCGGTGTCATGGCCACCATGGCCACCACGCCGAAGGCGTCTGTCACCAGATTTCCTCCCGCCGCCGCGCACGCGCCCAACGCGAAGGGCAGCAGAAATGTGGCCGTCATGGGGCCCGATGCCACGCCGCCGGAGTCGAAGGCCACCGACGTAAATATCTCCGGCACCACAAAGCTCAGCGCCAGGCTGATGGCGTAGCCCGGGATGAGGAACCACATGATAGAGATGCCGGTGAGTACGCGGATCATGGCAAGGCCCAGCGACACCGCCACGCCCATGGACAGGGCGATGTTCATGGCATGGGCGGGAATGGCTCCCGCCGTGATCTCCTCCACCTGCTTGTTCAGCACATGCACTGCCGGCTCCGCCTGCACGATGAAGTAGCCGATGACCATGGCGATGGGGATAAGTATCCAGTTATATGTATGCCCCGCGATGCTGCCGCCCAAGAAGCTGCCCACAGGCATGAAGCCCACATTGACGCCTGTGAGGAACAGTGCAAGCCCCACGTACACGTAGGCCAGGCCCACCGCCATGCTCAGCAGCGTGCGGCGCTTCAGCCTCCGGGTCACCAGCTGGAACAGCACCAGAAACGCGGCAATGGGAGCCAGCGCCTTGGCCGTCTCCGCGAAGTACTCCGGCAGCGCGTCCACATAGGCGTGGAACATCTCCACCGTGTCCTTGGCATCCGGCATCACCGTGTTGGTGTAAGCGCCGCCATCCGGCTGGTACAGAAGTCCCAGCAGCAGCACCGTGATGATAGGTCCGATGGAGCACAGTGCCACCAGGCCAAAGCTGTCGCCGCCTGCCTGCTTGTCGCTGCGGACGGCGCTGACGCCCACGCCCAGCGCCATGATGAACGGTACGGTCATGGGGCCGGTAGTGACGCCGCCGGAGTCAAAAGCCACCGCCCAGAAATCCGGTGAGACGAACATGGCAAGTCCGAACACCAATATGTAGAACCCGATCAGCAGCCACCTCAGCTGGATACCCAGCAAGATGCGCAGCAGCGCGATGACCAGAAACACGCCCACGCCTACTGCCACGGACCAGATGATGACATTATTCTCAATGGCCGGTACCTGGTTGGCCAGCACCTGCAGGTCCGGCTCTGCCACGGTGATAATGATGCCGATGAGGAAGCTGATGCCCACGATAATCCAGACATTCTTGGACCGCGTGATCTCGCTGCCCACCGCCTGACCCAGCGGGATCATGGACATCTCCGACCCCAGCGTAAATAGACCCATGCCCACGATGAGCAGCACGCCTCCCAGCAGAAATGCCATCATGGCGTTGTTGGGCACCGGCGCGATGGTAAAGCCCAGCGCCAGCACGATCAGCATGATGGGCAGCACCGATGTCAGTGACTCATGCAGGGGCTTTTTGAAGATGGACAAAAAGCCCTGTGCCTTCTTCCGCTGCTTCCGCAGGCGCGCCTGCTCCTCCTGTACCGTTCTTCTCGTCAAATTACCATTCCTTTCCTTAAAAAAATGGCGTATCTGTCCAATTTCGGGCAGATACGCACTTGTATCTTTACAATATCAGTATATCATGTTCGCCGCCGGCGCACAAGAGATAAGCTGTAAACATTCCGTTAAAATACCAAAATTTCCCCCAGCATTCCGGCATAAATGCTCAAAGCTCCTGCCGCGGCCCCGGGCGGAACTCCGCCGACAGCACCGCGAGCCGGACGCCTCCGGCGGACAACTCGGTGAGCCGTTCTTGTAAGGTCTCCACTCTCTCCTCCGGCAGTGACACCGTCAGATGGATGTCCGCACCGTACTGGGTGTCGTCCACTGTGCCGCCCTGCGCGGCGGCCTCCAGCCGCACCCGCTCGAACAGCGCATAGGAGCACGGGACGTCCACCACGGCCCACCGCCCCATCACCGCGTACCCTGCGGCGCACAGAGCGTCCCGCGCCCCCTTGGAATAGGCACGTGTCAGCCCGCCGGCTCCCAGCAAAATGCCGCCGAAGTACCGCGTCACCACGCATACCACGTTGGTAACGTTCTCCCGCTGGAACACGTTGAGCATGGGCTGTCCCGCCGTGCCCTGGGGCTCGCCGTCGTCGCTGTACCGCACCACGTTCTCCCCTATGAGATAGCACCAGCAGTTGTGCCTTGCATCGTAGTACTGCTTCTTGATCTGGGCGATGAACGCCCGGGCGTCCTCCTCGGACTCCACCGGCAGCAGATGGCTGATGAAACGGGATCGCTTTTCCACGAACTCGCTGTCCGCCGCCTGAAACGGCACGCGAAACTCACCCATGCCGCGCCTCCTTCTCCCAGTCCCCTCGGGCGATAGCATAGTAGCAGGTAGACCGCTCCTGCCCGTCAGGCCACAGCACGGAGGGCCCGTCGCAAACATAGGTGAACCCGCACTTCTCGATGACGCGGCGGGACTTGTCATTCCCCGGGGAATGGCCGCACCAAACACGCGCCGCACCCCGCTCCATAAAGCACCAGCACAGCAGCTCCCGCACCGCCTCAGGGATGAACCCCTGCCCCCAGAAGGGCCGTCCGATCCAGTAGCCGATCTCCGGCTCACCTTTCCCATCCGGCGCATCGGTGGGAAATACGCCCACGGAACCGATGGCCTCCTCCGGCCGTTCCCGCAGCAGTACCGCCAGCGTATCCGGCTGGGACAGCACCGTTCGGATGATCCGGCGGCTCTCCTCCACGGACTCGTGGGGCTTCCATCCCGCCGCGGGGCCCACCTGTCCGTCGCAGGCATAGCGGTACAGACTCTCCGCGTCTTCCTCCCGCCAGGGCCGCAGCACCAGCCGCTCCGTCGTCACCATCATTCCCAGTCCTCCTTGGGCTCTACCCAGCCTTCGATGTATGCCTTCAGCCGCCCCATGATACGGGGCGTACACACCGCCGTGACATCCACCGTCTCGCCGTATTCCACGCCCTCCACCTTGGCCTCGCGGTACAGCCCGTCCAGCAGTCCCGCCTTGTCGTAGGGCAGGTGGATGACCACCCGCTTCGTGCCCTTGTCCAGCCGCTTATCCACGGCCTCCAGCAGCGCAGGGATGCCCTCGCCGGTCCTGGCGGAGATATATACGGCGTCCTTCTCCCGCTCCTGCTGGGCGGTGAATGCCGCGTCGCACTTGTTGTACACGCGGATACAGGGGATGCCTTCCGCGCCCAGCTCGCGGATAAGCTCATCCACAATGCGGGCCTGCTCCCGCCACTCCGGATTGGACACGTCGATAACGTGCAGCAGCAGATCGGCGTACTCCAATTCCTCCAGCGTGGCCTTGAACGCCTCCACCAGCTGATGGGGCAGTTTGCGGATAAACCCCACCGTATCGGAGATCACCACATCCAGCGTATCGCTGACCGTCAGCAGGCGGGTGGTAGTGTCCAGCGTATCGAACAGCCGGTCGTTGGCGGGGATACCCGCGCCGGTGATGGCGTTGAGCAGCGTGGACTTGCCCGCGTTGGTGTAGCCCACGATGGCCACCACGGGGATCTCGTTTTTCATCCGGCGCTGCCGCTGGGTGCCCCGCACGCGGCGCACCTCCTCCAGCTCTGCCTTCAGCTTGTCGATCTTCCGATGGATGTGCCTCCGGTCCGTCTCCAGCTGCGTCTCGCCGGGGCCCTTGGAGCCGATAGGTCCCTTGCCGCTGGTGCCCGCCTGCCGCTCCAGATGGGTCCACATGCCCACCAGCCGCGGCAGCAGGTACTGGTACTGTGCCAGCTCCACCTGTAAACAGCCCTCTTTTGTTTTGGCCCGCTGGGCGAAGATGTCCAGGATCAACCCACTGCGGTCCAGTACCTGCACACCGCACAGCTCCGTCAGCACCCGTATCTGGGAGGGTGACAGGTCGTTGTCGAAGATGACCATGGTGGCGTCGCTGTTTTCCACCATGCGCTTGACCTCCTCCACCTTGCCCTCGCCGATAAAGCTGTGGGGGTCCGGCTTCTCGCGGCTCTGGAGGATGGTGCCCACCGGCTCTCCGCCGGCCGTCTCCACCAGTGCCCCCAGCTCCGCCAGGCTCTCCTCATCGGCGCTGTCCGCGCCCAGCACCGGCGACCGCAGCCCCACCAGTACCGCGTAGTCCCGTTTCTTCTCCTTGTTCTCTTCGATGGTCCTTCGTTCCATAGGCCCTCCCCCGACTGAATTGTTTATAGTATATCGTATTTTGCGGCAAATGTAAACAAACAAGACCCGTACCAAATGGTACGGGTCTTGTGATGTGACGTGTCTCTTTTACTTGTCCAGACCGAAACGCTTGTTGAACTTGGCAACACGTCCGCCGGTATCCACCAGCTTCTGCTTGCCGGTGAAGAAGGGGTGACACTTAGAGCAGACTTCCACGCGAATATCCTTCTTCGTAGAACCTGTCTCAATCACATTACCGCAGGCGCATTTGATAGTAGTCTGCTGATAATTGGGATGGATTCCTTCCTTCATTGCTCATGTTCACCCCTTTCTGGTTCACTCGTCGCCGTGGTATATCCACAAACGCATCTGTGATGATAGCATATATCTTTCCAAATTGCAAGCTTTTTTCACAGGATCTACAAAGAAATTTCCTGCCCGCACTGGAAAAAGTACAATACCCGCCGCTCCACCGGCATTTCCATGATGCGGCTCAGTGCGTCGCTGTACGCCTGGAGCTGCCCGCGGTATATCTCGGCTCGGGCGGGAGCTTCCTCCGCTGTGACGCGGTCGGTCTTGAAGTCCACCACCGTCAGCGCGCCATCCTTCCGGAACACACAATCCGCCACACCCTGTAAGAGCATCTCCTCGCCCTCTGCGCCGCCTGCATACCGCTCCGCTGGCATCAGCAGGGCGAAGCGGTATTCCCGCCATACCTGCTCTGCGCCGCGGATGCGATCCGCCAGCGGCGACCGCAGAAACGCCGCGATGGCCCGCTTGTCCACCGCCTCCGCCTGGGCCGGCGTCAATAGTCGCCGCTGCTCCAGCGCCTGTACCTGAGCCGCCACGGACTGCTCCTCCGCCGCCGTGTCCATCGGCAGGTACTGCATCACGAGATGGATGGCCGTACCCCGCTCTGCGGCGGACAGTCCGTGTATTTCCTGCAAAAAGCGGGGCTTTTCCGGCTCCGAGGGCCTGCGGACAGTGCCTGCGCCCCCCGCCACCTCCTGATCCAGCTCCCGCCCCTTCAACTGGGTGGCCGTGATCTTGGTGGGCACCGTGGTCACCGCTGCGTGGGGATATACGAAGTCCAGCGCCGCCCGATCCGGTTCCGTGAAGTCCCGAGGCACGCCAGCCTCCTCCGCGTCCTCTACCGCCGTCCCCGATGCCTCGCCGTTTTCGTGCCACAGCCGGATGGACCAGCTGTCCGGCGCCTGCGTCAGCACCTCCGGCCGCACGCCTGCCATACCGTGGAGCGCCGCTGCCTGCGTCGTGTGCAGCAGCGACAGCAGCACCCACTCCCCAGGCGAGTCCGCATCGGCCACCGCCTCCGGCGGCACCGGTATACCGGTCATGGCCGTCAGATCCCGCAGCTTCTTCTCCATCCCCTTGCGGCAGTCGATGAGGATGAGCTTCTCTCTGGCCCGGGTCATGGCCACATAGAGGATGCGCATCTCCTCGGCCTTGGCCTCCCGTTCCAGCCGCAGCGCCAGCGCCTCCTTGGAGATGGTGGCGTAGCGGATGTGTCTTTCCCGATCCACCCGATCCGTACCAAGCCCCAGCTCCGGATGCACCAGCACCGGCCGGTTCAGGTCCTGCCGGTTGAAGCTGCGCTGGAGGTCCGCCAGGATCACCACAGGGAACTCCAGTCCTTTGGACCGGTGGATACTCATGATCTGCACGCCCTCCGCCGCCTGGGCTGTCCCCAGCGTCGGTGCGTCGCCGTTTTCCAGCAGCTGCCGCAGATGACTGATGAAGTCGAATAGCCCCGCCTTCCCGCTCTGCACCAGCTGCCGCGCGTAGTCGTACAGCGCCGTCAGCCGCGCCTGCCGCATTGCCCCATCTTCCATGGCTCCGAAAATAGCCATGACATGGCACCGGTCGTAGATGTACCACAGCAGGTCGTCCGCCGGCATCTCCCGCGCCGCCTGCCGCAGCTCATTCAGCAGCGTCAGGAACTCCCGTGCCGCGTTGCTCTCGTCCTGACACAGCGCATCGTAGTAGTCTCCCTCCGGCAGCACGGCGCGGATGGCCGCCAGCTGATTGGGAGACAACCCCACCAGCGGCGAGCGCAGTACGCCGATGAGCGGCACGTCCTGCCGCGGATTGTCCACGATCTCCAGCAGCGACACCGTCACCGCGATCTCCATGGCGCTGAAAAAGTCCTCGCTCTCCCCGCTGCCGCAGGGAATGCCCTCCCGCGCCAGCGCACGGGTGAACGTCTGCATCCGCGAGCGGGGCGACCGCATGAGGATAACGATGTCCTCCGGCCGTACCGGCCGCATTGCGCCCTCCCCCGCCTGCACGGGGAACTTCTCATCCAGCAGCTGCCGGATGCGCCGCGCTGTAAAGCGGGCCTCCGCCTCGGTGCGGTCCAGCGCCTGGTCCGGTGTGTCCTCCACACTGACCACGTGCAGCTCCGTCTCCCGCCCCGCTGCTGGGGTATAGTACGCCGCGCCGAAGTACAGTTTCTCCTGATCGGTGTAGTCCATCTCCCCCATTTCCTGGGACATGATGTCCGAAAAGACGAAGTTAGTGGCCTCCAGCACCTCCCCGCGGGACCGGAAGTTGCGGCTGAGCACCATGCGGCGGGGCTGCCCCTCCTCGGCATTCGCCGCATCGGCGAACTGCCGGTACTTACCCATAAATATGGTGGGGTCCGCCAGCCGGAACCGGTAGATGCTTTGCTTCACATCGCCCACGGTGAACAGGTTCCGCCCTGCGCGGGAGATAGCCCGGAAGATGCAGTCCTGCACCTCGTTGGTATCCTGATACTCGTCCACCATGATCTCCTGATACCGCTGGGACACCTGCCGCGCCAGATCCGTTGGTTCATCGTCCTGACCGCACAGCAGCGTCACGGCGTAGTGCTCCTGGTCGGAGAAATCCATGGCATTGCGCCGCACCTTCTCCGCCTGGTAGCGCTGGGAGAACCGCTCCGTCAGACGCAGCAGCGCCAGCATGGACGGCGCTGCTGCCTGCAGATCCTCCAGATGCTCCCGCTCCGTCACGAGGTAGGGCGCGGTCATCTCCTCCTTGGCCTTCTTGTATTTCTCCCGCACGGCCTTGGCCGCCGCCTTGGCCTCGTCGTTCTCACCGTTTTTCACCGTACCGGCCCGCTGCAGCACCGGCTGCACGCGGCCCATGGCGTCCCAGCCCTCCTGAGACGCCTGCTCGTACCGGCGCAGTTCTGCCGCCGCCGCCAGAAACTGGGCCGCGTTGGCCTTGTATACCGGCTCACAGTCCTCCATGGCGGCCACGGCCCGTTCCAGCTGCCCCGCCCAGAACAAGGCCCGCCGCACTGTGTCCTCCATCACCGTCCTGCCGTAGTCGCTGTCTGCCAGCGATAATGGCAGCTGCCGCCAGCTCTCCGCCGCGGCCCGCAGCCACTTCTCGGGGTAGGGATGGCTCTGGATCTTGCTGTGCAGCTCCAGCACCAGCGCGGTCAGGGCCCTGTCATCCCGTCCCGCACCCAGCGTACTCGCCAGCTGCGCCGCCTCTTCATCGCCGTTTTCGATGTCCTGATAGAACGTCTCCATGGTCCGCTCCAGCGCCCGCTCCCGCAGCAGCTGTGCCTCAGCCTCGTCCAATACACGGAAGTCCGGCGTCAGACACCGCCCGTCCACCGGCTCCAGCAGGTGGATGTGCTCCCGCAGCAGCGATGCGCAGAAGCCGTCCACCGTCTTGATATCCGCCTGATACACGCGGAACATCTGCCGCCGCAGGTGCCGGTCCTCCGGTGTCTCCGCCACCCGCGCCGCCAGCTCCGAGGCCAGCCGCGCCCGCAGCTCCGCCGCCGCCGCGCGGGTGTAGGTGATGATGAGAAAATCGTCCACATTGGCGCGCTCCTGCGTCAGATAGGAGAACACCCGCTCCACCAGCACCTTCGTCTTGCCGGAACCGGCTGCGGCGGACACCAGCAGACTTCCGCCGCGGTCAAATACCGCCGCGTGCTGCTGCTCCGTCAGCTTCAGCTCACCCATGGTGCTCCACCTCCCTGTCTACCGTCTGCCAGAACTCCTCCGGCGTTATTTTCCTCAGATAGCGCGGCTTGTCCCGTTTCTCGTCGAACCAGCATGCCGCCCGGAACGCGCACCAGGTGCAGGCGCTGTCCTGCGGCCCGCGGGTGCAGGGGTCGGCATCGATGTTGCCGTCTCCGATTTCCCGCGCCACGCGGTGCAGCAGGCTGTCGATGTATCGCGCCATCCTGCCCATCTCCGCCGTGTCCACCAGCAGATTGGGCAGCAGCGCCGCAGGCTGTCCATCTGTCACCTTCCCGATGGGCAGGTAGCACGGCTTCTCCAGCGCACTGTGCTCCATGGCCCGCAGCACCTCCGGCTCGCTCAACAGCATGCCGGTACGTCGCAGCTTCCGCCGCAGCACGGCCTCCAGCTTCTCCGGCGGGATGCTGCGGTCCTCCCGCGAGATGATCTCCCGCGCCGGCGTATACAGCACGCCGGCCGGCACCACCGGCATCCCGAAATATCCGCTGCCCTCCTTCTGCAGGGCGAACAGGTACAGCAGCATCTGGATACCCAGCCCGTACCGCACATCCGACAGGTCAAATGCCTTCTGGCCGGTCTTGTAGTCCACCACCCGCAGATACAGCTTTCCGTCCTTTATCCAGCCGTCCACGCGGTCCACCTTGCCCCGCACCGACAGGGCCGTGCTGCCCTCTGTCACGGTGATGGCCGGCAGCTGGCCGTCCTTCCCGCCGAAGCCCAGCTCGAAGGCAATGGGCCGGAAATCCGACACCGCCATCTCGTCGGCGATGTTCTCCACGATGGCGCAGGCCGTCTCCCGCAGCCGCGAGAAAAGATACCGGAATCGCGCTCCCTTCTGGTCGTAGCCGTCGATCATGGTCTGGGCATACAGGTCCACATAGTGGTGCACCAGCTGCCGCAGCGCAGGCTTGTCCACCTCACCGTAGCCGCCGCGCGCGCACACGTCGCGGTTTACGTTCTCCAACAGATAGTGGATGAATGTGCCCACCTCCGGTGCCTCGAAACCGGCGCTTGTCCGCTCCTTGGCTCGCAGGCCGTACTCCATAAAATATCCGAAATGGCAGCTTTTCAGCCGGTCGATACGGGACGCGGACATGGCAATGCGCCGCCCATACAGCGTCTGCACCGCCTGAGGCGACAGCCTGCCGCGGCCCATGGATCGCGCCTGTTCCATCCGCGCCAGCAGCGGGGCCTGCCCGCTCCCTGCAAAATATTGCCACAGAGGCCCGCCCATCTCCTGACCGGCCAGCGCCAGCGCCGGTGCCGGCAGCTCCCGCCGATAGGCGCCGTCCTCCCGCTCCACCGTGATCTGCGGGAACAACCGCCCGATGCGCTCCACCACAAAAGACGGCAGCAGCTGCCCGCCCGCGCCGTCCGTCACCGGCCACATCACCGTCAGCGACGCCGTAGGCTGCGCCAGGCACGCATAGATGTTCTGCAATTCCGCGCCGAGGGGGTCAAATGTGGCGTCCGACAGCAGGATGCCCCGCTGCTGCAGAAGCTCCCGCTCCTGGGCGTCCAGCAGCCCGCCCCCCGTCTCCACCGTGGGCAGCACGTTGTCGTTGGCGCCCAGCAAAAACAGATGCCGCACCGTATGCCGGTCGTTCCGCGTGATGGGCGTCACCTTCACCTGATCCAGCGTGGCGGGAATGGTAGCCACGGCGTACTGGCTCAGTACCAGCCGCAGCAAGCGGGCGAACTCCTGCCCATCCACCTCTACGTCGCCCAGCAGCTCCACGAACTGGTCCAGCACGCCGCAGAAGATGCTCCACAGCTGGCTGTACTCCTCCGCCAGCTGCACCTGTCCTCCGTCGTACAGTGTCGCCGTCTGGGCTTTCAATGTCTCCGGCACTCCTGCGTGCTCCGTAAACCTGTAAAGTACTTCTGCTTTATCCCGTATGGTTTTACCTGCCTTCAGTCCCTCGCTCAGTTCCAGAAACAGCACGCGCACGCGGCGGCGCACCGCGTTGACCTCCTCCAGCCGCTGCCGCCGCGCTTCGCTGATCTCCTGTCCGTAGCCGTCTGGATCGGCGGTCCAATCCGCTTCCTTCAGCCACATGCCGCCCCGTATCTGCCACCGGATCACATAGTTTTCCAGCATATCGCACTCCGCCGCTGAGATACCCGCCATGCCGGTTTTCAGGCACCGGAACACGTCCTCATACTCAAATCCTCCGGTAACAGCGTCCACCGCCGACAGCACCATGGTCAGCACCGGTTTTTCCAGGATGTCGCTGCGCCGGCTGATGTAGGCGGGGATGCCGTCCCTGCGGAACACCGCCTCCAAAAGCGGCCCGTATACCTCCATGTTCCGCGCCGCCACACCGATATCCCGCCAGCGGCAGCCCTGCCGGGCCAGCCGCCGCACACAGGCGGACACATATTCCGCCTCGGAGAACGCTGTCTCCGCCTGATACAGCCGGATGGGCGGCTCCTCCCCCTGCCACGGCTCCTCTCCATCGAAGAAGCATCGCTCCAGATACCCCAGCGGCCCATCGTTTTTGCTGACAAGCGTTTCTACTTCACATCTTGCGTGTACCAACGCTGCCATCCGTTTCAGGAGATCCCTCTGCCGCAGGGCGTTCTGGAACAGCTGCGGGTCCGACTCGTCTCCCAGCAGCGTCACCGTCAGGCAGTTCCCCTGCCGCAGCGCCGTCTCCAGAATGTCCTCCTCCACCCGATTGAAGTAGGAGAACCCGTCAACATACACGTCCTTGCCCATCAGATAGTCCGACTCCGGCAGGGCATCGCACAGCTTCTGCACGCGGGAGCGGGCGTCGAACCCCTCCCCCCGCAGGTGGGCATCGTAGGCGCCGTAGATCAGCGCCGCGGACCGCAGCTTATCCCCAGCCGCGCCCTCCATGTCCGCCACCTGCGCCAGCAGCATCTCCGGCGTCACCTGATAGGCGTACAGCTCATCGGCCAGCGCCACCAGCTGCCGCAGAAACGCCGGCCGTTGGGAGGGCCGCGCAAACACCGTCAGTCTGCTGCTCACCTCCTGCAGCGCCCGCCGCATGGTCAGCAGCTTGCCGCCAGCGTCCAGCGTCACGTCCGCCAGTCCGCCGGTCTGGGCCAGTACACGGGTGGCCAGATTTCGGAAGCTCAGCACCTCCGCATCGCGGCTGGCTGTGGGTCCCAGCGCACGGCACAGATCCAGCTCCGCCTCATGGGAGGCGTGCTCCGGTACCAGCAGGATCTGCGGACGCTGCCGCCGCTCCTGCATCGTCTCCAGCACCCTGCGGCTCTTGCCCGCACCGGCGCGGCCCATCCAGATCTGTAATTCCATCCCGCATCCCTCGTTTCCCGTGATCTTTTGGTCACGCCGCCATCACGCCCTGCGCTGCGGCAGCCTTCGCTGTCTATACGCTGATTATACCGTATCCACTGTCCAAAGGAAAGGACATTCCTCTGTGCTGCGAAAAAAAGCGCGCCTCTGACCGCTCCGCACCTGTGCGGAGCCTGTCAAAGACACACTCTTTCGATTCACTTTTCGCCACAGAGCTGCTGCCGCAGCCGGTCGCGGTTCTCCTCCGTCACGGTAACGACCCGTACCCGCGGGTGCGCCGCCACACGGCCCAGGAATTCGCTGTCCGCCTGCTGCAAAACGCCGTACACCGGCTTATCGCCGTCCAGCGCTGCCAGCACCGCCTTCTGGAATTCCAGTGCCGCCGCCTCCGATGGTCCCAGCTCGTCCATGACGATCACGTCGCAGTCCGCCGCGTCCGCCAGCGCTGCGGGCCCCAACCGGTCGAACAGATCCGTCCGCCGCTCCCCGCAGAGACACACCAGATTCTCCGGCGACGGCTGCTGGCCCTCCGCCGCCCGCAGCAGGTGGATGGAGGGCCTCTCAAAGATGCCCGTTATTCGACGGGTGAAAAAGCCACCCAGCCGCTTCCCTTCCAGCACGGCTCGCAGCAGCGTGGACTTGCCCACGCCCTTCCGGCCCATCAGGAACAGATGCTCAGTGCATGGGACAGCCATGGTGGACCTCCCCGTTGGCCTCGCGGCGCTCTGCCCGCACCAGGATCATCTCACCGGCGATGGACACGGCGATCTCCTCAGGCGTCACGGCTTTGATGGCGGTGCCGATAGGCGTATGCACAAAGGCGATGGCCTCATCGGAGATGCCTGCGTCCCGCAGCCGCTGGTTGACAAAGGCCGTCTTTTTGCGGGAGCCGATGACGCCCACGTAGGCCGTCTTGTGCTGCAGCACCTGCACCTGCGACTGGAAATCGTACTCGTGGCCGTTGGTCATGATAACCACATAGTCCTCCGGCTCCACAGTGAGGTAGTCGCGGATGCGGGTGAAGTCGCCGCAGACGACCTGGTCCGCCTGGGGAAACCGCTCCCGCGTGGCGAACTGGGGGCGGTCGTCAAAAACCACCGGCCTAAACCCCACACTGCTCAGCAGCGGCACCAGTGCCTTGGAGATGTGCCCCGCGCCAAAGATCAACGCCCGTTCTCCGATGGGCATCTGCATTGTAAAGCATTTTTCCTTAACAGTATTTTCATCCATCAGATAGGGCATGCTCCCGTCCAGCGGCTGCACCAGCCAGCCCACCGTGCGGGTACTGACCCGCCGCAGCACCTCCGCCGCCAGTGTATCCCACGCCCTATCGCCGCAGGGAATACGGCGGAAGTAGACGGTCACATCGCCGCCGCAGACCATACCGGTGCTCTGCTCGCTGCCATCGCGGCGCAGCCGGAACTCCCGCGTCATGCTGTCGGTACCGTCAGCCAGCATCTCCCGGGCGATGGCAATGGACCGCCCCTCCACGGCGCCGCCGCCGATGGTACCGGCCAGCAGACCGTTGCGGCCCACCAGCATCTGGCTGCCCGCACCTCGAGGCGCGGATCCGTCGTCCCAGATGATGGTGGCCAGCACCGCGTCCTGTCCCTTCTCCCGCTGGTACACCAGCGTCTGAAAAATGGTATTCATCGTGCTTACCTCCTGCCATACCAGCGGCTATTCACAGACACCCTGCGGCGCAAAGCCGCAGGGCGTCCTTTGTTTGCAATGGTTTCCGATCAGGCCGCCTGATCCGCCGCAGATGCTGCGGGGATAGAGTTGGCCACCAGCGCATCGTACTGCGTCTGGGTCAAGTCGCAGTGGTAGAACAGCTCAAAATAGGTGCTGACCTCGGTATAGAGATCATAATCCGCCGCCTCGGGATACAGGACCTTGGCCATCCACGTCATACCCAGCAGGCGCTGGACGCTGGGCGGGAATCCCATCCAGTTATAGGGGCCCATGGGGACCTCATAATATTTGCCGCTCTGGATGGCGGAGATGGTCTGCCAGTCCTCATTGCCGGCCACGGTGTCGTAGATGCTGCCCGGTGCAAACAGGATCACATCGGGGTTCCAGTTGAGGATCTGTTCCATGTCCACCTCGTTGCCGGTTCCCTTGCTGGAGGGCTCGTCCACTACAGCCAGATTGTTGCTGAGCAGGTCGATGACTTCGGCATGGAAGGAGCCCTGTGCGATGACGTTAAGTCCTTCATCTCCAGTGATGTAAAGGAGATTTACTTTATCCACGCTGTCGGCAATGGATACAATGCGGTCATAGGCGAAGCGGCAGTAGTCCGCCCGCCCCTGCGCCTCGTTGGGCATTGCCAGGAGTTCTCCCAGCATGGCGTATGTATCATCCATAGAGGAAAGGTAGGCATCGATGTGGACAAAGGGAATGCCGGTCTGCTCCTGCAGGTCATCCATATCCTCCGCAATACTGCCCTTGGGCTCGCCAACATCGATGACCACGTCCGGCGCAGCGGCCAGCAGCGTCTCAAGATTCAGCTCACCTTTTCCACCATAAAGCTGGCCCAAAATCGGCAGATTGTAGTATTTCTTATCCAAAAACTCCGCAGCGCTTTCGTCCCACGCATTGGCGATACCCACCAGCTTATCCGGTGCCATGGCGAAAACCACGATCTGGGCCAGAGGGCCGGAAACAGCAATTTTTTCCACATTCACAGGTACTGTGACCTCGCGGCCGCAGGAGTCCGTGAATACCCGCGTGGTGCCATCTGCGGCGGTGTTCTGGCTGTTGTCACCGGTATTCTCCGCAGGCTTTGCACCGCAGGCAAACAGCGAGAACGACATCACCAGTGCCAGCAGCAGCGCCATCCATCTTTTTCCATTCATTGACAAATTTCCTCCTCATTTTCTTCCTTTTTTACTTCCGGTTTATTTCCGTTTTCCTTCCTGATTTGCTTCATGAGGAAGTTTCTCAGGAATTTTCGACGTTTGAAAGACAAATATCCCCGCACGGCGAACTACCGGTATGTGCCAGGGAAACGCTGCATCGCCGGTGGGCTCCAGCTTCTCCCATAGGAAGCCATCCGTGATAAGGGACGCATCATCGCGGCGGCGGTACGTCTCGAAAAAAAGACGGGCCTCCTCCCAGTCGCGGAAGGGCTGGTCAAAGCGATAGGCCGTCCGCTTCAGCTCATAGGGGATGTTCAGCTCCGTCAGCCGCGCTTCCGCAGCCGCCACGCCGTGACTCTCTTCCAAGGGCTGCTTTGTCACGGTAAAACGATGGTCCCTATGGTCGCGCTTGACGGCGATGACCGTGCCGCGGCACCGGGATCTGGCCACGGACAGTATTTCGTCCATGCTGCCGAAGAAGCAGAACACCATGGCGTCGTAGGGTTCGGCGGGACGGTCAGTGAAAATATCTGTACATAGCGGCGTCACGTTTTCAATGTGCCGCGCAGCCAGCTCCTCTTTCAGCACCGAGAGGGCCTGGGCATCGCAGTCCGCCGCCGTCACATGGCGGACATGGGGTGCCAGCGCCAGCGAGAGAAATCCCAGACCGCAGCCTGCGTCGCAGACACGATCCTGCGGCGACAGATGCGGCAGCAGCTCCGCCGTCAGGCGGCGGTGAAAATCCGTCTGGCGTCCGGCATCCGCCATGTAGCGAATCATGTCATCCGTCCAGCGGAACACGGTCCTCTCCTCCTTTCGGCACGATGGTGGGGCCGTAGGCCGTGTCCAACAGAGCCGCGTCCACGCCGTAGAGACGGCGGAGCAATTCTGCTGTCAAAACCTCCTTTGTTGCACCAAACGCGGCTACCGCGCCGCCGGACAGGGCCAGCACACGGTCCGAAAAGCGCAGAGCGTGCTGGGGATCGTGGGTAGAGAGCACCACTGTGTAGCCCTGACGGGACAGATCATGGACGCAGCGCAGCACACGAAGCTGGTTGCCGTAGTCCAGCGAGGACGTGGGTTCGTCCATCACCAGAATGTCCGCCTGCTGACACAGAGCTCGGGCGATCAGCACCAGCTGCTGCTCGCCGCCGGACAGCTCCGCAAAATTACGGTAGGTCAGATGCACTACGCCCAACTGCTCCAGAGTGGCCAAAGCCTGCTGCTCCTGCTGGGCGGAGGGGGAGCGGAACGGCGAGAGCTGGCGGGTCAGGCCCATCAGCACCGTGTCCAGCACGGAATAACCAAAGGTAGGGCGGTGTATCTGGGGGATGTAGGCGATGTGGGCGGCCAGCGTCCGCTGGTCCAAAGTACGGGCATCCCGCCCGTCCAGCAGGATGGCACCGCCATAGTCCGGCAGACCGCCCAGAATGCAGCGGAACAGGGTACTTTTTCCCGCGCCGTTGGGGCCCAGCACCGACAAAAGCTCTCCCTGCCGGGCCGCGAAAGAGATGTTCCGCAGCGCCGTATGGCCACCGCGATATGTATAGGTAATCTCCTTTACAGTCAGCTTCACAGGCGGTCCTCCCTCTTTACCATGAGATAGACAAAGAAGGGTGCGCCCACAAAGGCCGTCAGGATACCGATGGGGATCTCCACCGCCGTCAGGCAGCGGGCCAGATCGTCCACCAGCAGCAGAAACCCTGCGCCGAACACCATGGACATGGGCAGAAGATACCGGCAGTCGTTGCCCACGATGCGGCGGCTCAGGTGCGGGATCACCAGACCCACCCAGCCGATCATGCCGGAGACGGAGACGCTGGCCGCGGTGAGCACCGTGGCACAGAGGATCACTGCCAGACGGATCCGGTCGGTATTGACGCCCATGGAGCGGGCCTCGTCCGGTGACAAGGTCAGCAGATTCATGCGCCAGCGCAGCAGCAGAAGGGGCACCAAGCCAACCGCCATGCAGGCGGCAGCGAAGGCCACTGTTTTCAGCCGCGTGCCGGACAGGCTGCCCATAAGCCAATAGGTGATCTGAGGCAGTTGGTTGGCGGGGTCGGCCACCAGCTTAATGTAGGAGGTGCCGGCGGAGAACAGCGAGCCCACCATGATGCCGGCCAACAGGATGCTCACTACCCTGCTGCCCCTGGTACGGCTGCCGATGAGGTAGACCAGCACCACCGTCAGCAGGCTGAAGCAAAAGGCGAAAATCGTGGTCATGACGCTGCCCTGTCCCAGCAGGATGGCCAGCGCCGCGCCGAAGCAGGCTCCCGAGGACGCGCCCAGAATGTCCGGCGCGGCCATGGGGTTCTGGAACACCGTCTGGTAACTGGCACCGGCAGCGGACAGGGCACAGCCCACCAGGCAGGCCATCAGGATGCGGGGCAGGCGGACATTGTGGACGGCGATGGCCATGTTGTCCGTCCACGTCTGGGTGAGGGGGAACAGGCGGGACAGCAGGATGCGCACCACCTCGCCCAGCGGCACATCGTAGCGCCCCCAGATGAAGGACAGGAGGAACAGCGCCGCCAATGCCAGCGCCATCAGGCACACGCGGCCCAGCGGCCGCTTCCGGTGCGTCGACATGGCGCCCCTCCTCTCCTGTAAAATACGTGCTCTATTTTACAGGATAACGGTGCAAAATGCAAGGAGCGATGTGCGATATTGTCGGATAGTTGTGCGGCAAATCTATTTACCCAGCCACTGCCGCAGCCGCTCCCACAGCTCCAGCGACCGGAATCGCAGGACATAGCCATCGCCGTCGCCGGTGATGAGAGACAGGTCATCCTCCGTCAGGCCGGCGCCCAGCGCGGTCCGGGACAGGTCGGACGCGGCGGCGGTACACAGGGGCGGGTACACCACGCACCACCAGTTGCGGCCCTCCCCCGCGCCGATCACTACCCGCAGGGCCAGATAGCCGCCGGAGGGCAGGGCAAAGCCGTCATATGCCTTGAGAGGAAACTCCGCTTCCTCCAGTGAGACGGAGATGGGATCGTCGCGGTGCTGCGCCGCCAGCTCCGCCGCGGCGGCATCCCCAATGGCGGGCAGGGCGTCCGTCAGGCGCCGGCGGGCATCGTTCATGTCGGCGGACTCCCGTAATATGGCCTCCGCACGGGTCAACACCGCATCGCGGACCTGGAGCTTCAGTGCCTGATCGGCGGCGTTATCGGAGTTGGCGATAACGTGAAGGCGGATCATTTTGGCCTGCAGATCGTCCTGCCGGTGGAGGGACCAGGCTCCCCAGAGCAGTGCGGCGGCCAGCGCCAGCAGCAGTGCCAGCTCAAAGGTATGGAATTTACGCATAAAAACACCGTCCTATGTAGGAATTTTCCTGCATTTTGGACGGTGTTTTCGGATTTTATACAGGTTGGGCCGCAAATGTCATGGGCCAGCGCTCCCGCAGGGTCTCGGCGGCGGCGCGGGCGGTGTCCTCGCGGGCGAACAGGCCGAACACGGCGCTGCCGCTGCCGCTGAGCAGGGCGGCCAGTGCGCCGTGGGCGCGGAGGGCGCTCTCGATGTCCCATACGGCGCTGTCCGGTGGGACGGCGCGTTCGAAGCTGTTATAGAGTGCGGCGGCCACAGCGCGGATATCCTCCGCCGCCAGCGCGGCGGGCATGGCGTCGGGGCGGGGCGGCTCCGGCGGCAGGTCGTCCAGACGGCGGTACATGGCGGGGGTGGAGAAGCCCTCCGGCGGTTTGACGATGACGAACCAGCCATCCCGTAAGCGGGGCATGGGCGTCAGGCGCTCTCCCCTGCCCCGGGCCAGCGCGGTACCGCCGCGGATGAAGAATGGCACGTCGCTTCCCAGCGCCGCAGCCATGTGCTCCAGCTGGACGTCCGGCAGGGACGGCGCGTACAGGGTGCGCAGGGCCAGCAGTGTGGATGCAGCGTCGCTGCTGCCGCCGCCCAGTCCCGCCTGGGACGGGATACGCTTCCGGAGGTACAGGTGCAGGTCCGGCACGGGCAGCTTCGTCTCTTCGAAAAACCTGCCGGCGGCGCGGAGCACCAGGTTGGTGGCATCCGACGGGACGGCGGGGTCTGTGCAGGTCAGGGTCAGGCCGGCGCCGCCGTGCGTCAGGGTCAGGGTATCGTACAGGCCCACGGCCTGCATGACGGTGGATACGTCGTGGTAGCCGTCGGGACGACGGTCACCGACGGTCAGGGTGAGATTCACTTTCGCGGGGGCGTACAGGGTCAGTGGTTCCATAGCTCCTCCTGACAAAAAAGCGCCCGATGGGCGCTTTTTTGCGGTGTTACTTCACGATCTTGCGGGCTTCGATGTAATAACGCTTATCCTGAGCGTGGCCCATGGAGAAGGTCTTGCGGGGCAGCACACCATCGGCCATGACGGTCTTGAACAGCTGCTCCTTGCCCATGGCGGGCAGCAGGAAGCCCATGTTACCGGGCTTGCCGCCCAGCTCGCGGGTCACGTCATCGCCGTGGATATAGTCCACCTCGCCGCCGTTGGCCTTCAGGTAGGGATCGATGACGTTCTGGAGCGTGCCCACGGCCAGCTGGACCTTGGGGTCAGGGACGGTGATGAAGTGGCTCTCACCGTTCCAGACGAACTCGATGGTGTGGCCGTCGCCCTTGCCCTCGTAGGCGTTGGGGTAGGCGGCGCGGAAGGCGTCCATGAACTTCTTGTGGTCTACGCCGAACAGCACGCGGTGGATGGGCTCAAACTGCAAAGCATCGTCGTGGTTGTTCACCACCTCCACCAGCGCGAAGCGGGAGGGCAGGGCCAGATACTCCTCGGGGGTCTTGCCCTTCTTCTGCTCCTCGTAGCAGGCCTTGGCGGTGGCCAGAGAGTGGTTGCCGTCGCCCACGGCGAACAGCAGGGGTGCTACGCCGGAGACGCCGTACTTCTTCTGCATAGCCTCGTCGGTGGTCAGGCCCTCCAGAGACGCGGCCACGGCGTCGATCTGCTTGTCGGACAGCTTGTAGCCGGTGATGTGTCCGCCGTTCTGCATCAGGTCGAAGTCGTAGAGCTTCTCCATGGCGGAGGCTGCGGCGGTCAGGGGCTCGATGACGGTCTTATCGGGGTCATCGATCAGCAGCATGACGTGGGGCAGCTCAATGGGGGCGTTGCGGCGGACGCGGGCACGGGGCGGGATACGATCCAGCACGGTGCCCTCGGTGGCGCGGATCAGCGCGCCGGAGCCGGGGGTGAAGTCGTAGGCATCCAGATCCACCATGCCGATAAGGCCGTGGCGGATGCGGCCGTCGGACTGCTGCCGCTCGATGTAGATCAGGGAATCGGAGAGCGTCTCGAACACGCCGTCAGCCATGTACTTGCGCATGGCGGCGTTGATGTCCTCGATGTATTCGTCCACGTTGGGGGCCTTCAGATTGGCCTCGGGCAGGATGAGGCGCAGCGTGGAGGGGGCGTCGCCCACCTTCTCCTCTACCGCCCGCCAGTACTCCGGCTCAGAGGTGAACTGGTCGCAGGCCACCACGGCCCACTTGGTCATGTCCTGTCCCTTGGGCAGCAGGATGTCGGCGGGATAAAAGCCCAGCTTTTCAAATTTCTTGTTCATGGTGTTCCTCCTCTTTCATCAAAAGGTGCAGATGCATTTGTTCCTATCCGTCATACTACCAAAAATCACCGGTGTTTGCAATCGATTTTCAAAATTTTTCAGGCAGGCTGACAAATTTTTGCGTATAGTCCGATGCGGCGCGGGGAGACTATGAGAGAAAGCAGTCTTGACACAAGGAGGGACTCTCATGAAGATCGTAGACCGCATTGCGCTGGTACTGGTCATCATCGGTGCGCTGAACTGGGGAGGCGTGGGGCTTTTCAGCTTCGACTGCGTGGCCTTCCTGTTCGGCGGGCAGACCGGCGCCGTCAGCCGCATCATCTATACGCTGGTGGGCATCGCGGGACTGTGGTGCATCACCCTGCTGTTCCGCGAGGATGGGACGGAGAACACATAAACACAGAAAAAGACCGCCGAGAGGCGGTCTTTTTCTGTGTTTATCGCTTAGTTATCATTATGGACAAAACATGCTGCGGTGCGGTACAAGTGGAGAACGGTTCTCCTTTCTGGGCCGCCGCGGCAGAAAAAACACGCCCTTGCCAATCGATGGTACCGTATTGCTTTATGATCTGTTGTACTTTTTCTTTCGGCTTACAACCGTTGTGCCGATAACAGCACCGCCGCTGATGAACAGAAGTGCGCTCCACAAAACGGGATTGCTGCTGTCACCGGTATTTGACGAGACAGTATTTCCGGGCTTGTCGGGGTGGTCGCTCGGCTTCACCGTAGAACCCTTTGCGGGAATTGCAACAGCGGCCTTCTTATAGCCGCAGACGGTGCATTCCTCGTGTTTGGAGCCTTTCCTGGTTGCGGTGGGTTCCTTATCGATCACCCACTTGAAGCTGTGCGCCGCTATGTCCTTCCTGTCACCGCAGGGGCATTCATGCCAATGGTTGTCTGCGTCTGACTTCCAGGCCGTTCCATGGTTATGGATATGCGGAATACTCTTGTATGTTACAATAACGGTCTTGTCGGCGTCCATGATAACTTCCAGCATATTGGAGCGCACCTCTGCTTTAACACCATTCACCGTAACAGTGTCAATTTGATAGCCGCTATCGGGAGTGAAAACAACTGTTTCATGCGATCCGGCCGCCAGCCCTGCTTTACTTGCAGAAATCGTTCCATTCTCACCATTCACCTGTGTTGTCAGGCTATAGGTCGTCTCAACCTTCCGTGTTTTCGTCACATTAGAGGGAATGATATAGTTGCCCTCTCCGACAGTGATCCTCAGCATTGCGGAGGCAAGCAGCACATCACCTACTATGAACTCGGAGTGGGGCAGACGATATGTCACACTGATGCTTTCTCCGTTGAAACGGCCGGGATTTCCTACAAGGCGGGCATCGCGATCAATCGTAAGGACATATTCAGCCTCACCGCCTGATTGTTCAATCATGCTTTCCATGCTTTCAGACATATCATACGTTACGGTATATGTCACGGGATAGTGTTCACCGGTTTTATTTCTCTCGATGGTTTCAGGCCCTTGTATGACCAGTGTGCCGTGGTCCTGTGAGGGTTGGACAACGGCTACGGCATAGCCGTTTCCAGACACATCCGGAAGCGTGACGTCTATATCTCTTGGGTTTGTATCTCCTGTGTTTGTCTTCCGAGCTACATAAACCTGCGCCTCCGAAGCATCGAGAACCTTTCCGGTTTCATCCACCGGCAAGGACAGCACATAAACCGGCAGATCGTTCAGTGTCAGGCCGCCCACCGTCAGCTTAGCTGCGCCGTCGCGCTGAACCCAGAAGGTGGCCAACGGATCACTCCAGCCCATGCTATCCGAAGCATTGGTCAAAGCGGTTACATTTGCAGCACTGGTGTTCCCCAGCCTGATGTCAAGGCTGCTGTCAGCCGGGGTAACGGTCTTACTGTCAGTCTGGAAATAAACTGCCCGATCTCCAACAGCTGCCTCACGGGAGATATAGAGGTAACGATCGCACTTTCCATAGTCTTTACCGGTGACGGCCAAATCATTTGATATGCCGCCTGTTATCTGATATTCGTCATTGACGGTGACGGTGACGGTGACCTGCCTGAGATTGTTGCTGATGGTACCGGCATTCAGCTCGATCTTCGGCACCATGCCGCCATAATCACTGGCATCAAAGCAGATACCGCCGCCAAAGGCTGTTGCGGCGTTGTTCTCGATCGCGCCGCCATTCATAATGAATTGGCCGCCTCTGCGGACAAATACGCCGCCGCCGATCCGGTCAGCTTCGCCTTTTGCACTGTTTGTACCGGAAATGTTGCCGGAGATCGTACCGCCGTTCATTGTGAAGGTGCCTTTGGATATCATGGTTCCGCCGCCTGTTTGCTCGGCTTTGTTGTTGCAGATCTCAGCACCCTCATACATGGCTGCGTTGTGGTTTCCGCCATTATTGGACAGTACCACACCGCCGCCGCGATCCGTAGAAATATTACCGTTGATTTTTCCGTAAATATCTAAGTGCTCATCCGTTCCGTTGATATAAACCGCGCCATAGTACGCGCGATTATTGAGAATCCTTCCGTTTTTTCCAATTGTCACCGCTGTACCGCCGTCAGTTTGCAGGATATGGTTGCCTGTGGCATGCACATTGCTGATTTCACCGTCCATCATGACGGTGCTGTTTTTTGCAAAGATGACATTGCCGTTTAGACTGGGGCAATCCGTGATTTTGGAGCCGTTTTCCATTTCGAAGGATCTGGCGCCATCCGCACAGTGGATCACGCTGCCGCCGGAGAGCTTCTCGATCAGCGCGGTGGAGGTCAGCGCTCCCTCTGCGCTATTGCGCAGATGAATTGCGATGCCGCTATTCGCCTGCCACATTGCGTTCTTGTTTGCAGCAATACTGCTGATGGCGCCGCCGATCTCGACCTTACCGCCGTCTGCATAAACTCCGCGGCCGTCAATGTTCTGGATCTTCGAGCCTTCCTTCATCACGAGTGTACCGCCCTGAAGCCAGATCGCACCCGCCGGACCGACTGAGCCTGCCGCAGAGTCTTTTGTTCTCGTATAGCCAGCCATGGTATCCTCTATCACACTGCCGCTTTCCATGACGATTTTTGCCTGGTCGGTGGCGCGTACAGCGGACATGCCGCCAAAGTTGCACAGCACAGCACCACTGCCCAGTGTCACGGTGCAGGGCACAGTGGCGTTGGAGGCAATGATCGCGTCCTGCACAAAATCGTATTATCCGCGTTGCCGTCACCGCTGACAGCCTGTGCGAATACAGTACCCTCGTGCATCCCCGCATCGTCCAGAATGATTTTGGAAAGAGTCAGGCCGACAGAACTCGCCGATAAAGACTGAACCTCGATCATGGCGGGATTATACCAGCTGCGGGCTGTATCACTTTGCTGCTTAAAATCAGCGCTGCGTGTAACGGTGTAAGGACCGCCTTCTCCACTGGTGATCGTAAGACTCTTATCATAAAAACGAGCACACTGATCCATGGTCAGATCGCTCATGATATAGATCGCTGCACCGTCAGCCGCGGCATCGACCGCCTTAGCCAGCGTGGCGAAAGGGAGATCTTTTGTGCCGGTATTCTGTTCGTCGTTACCGGTGCTGCTGACATAGATCTCCACAGCAGCATTCTGTGCTGCCGGATCCGCTTCCCCCGGCGCATTTTTCTGTTCTCCATATTCGGACAACAGCTCCTCGTTGACGGTTTGCTCCTCCAATGCGGAAGTCGGAGCCTCTTCCACCGACTCAGGGGCATTACCCAACTCCGTCGCAAAAGCGGCAGCAGGCAGTAACCCCATCACCAACGCAGAGCAGAGTAAGACACTTAACAACAATTTTCGCATAAAACATTCCCCTTTCTATTTCTTGTTTTGTGTTCCGTTGTAATTGCAAGCGTCCGATGAATCGAAAATCATAATTTGGCAATCGTCTAACTTTTATAGGAACATCCGCTTGTCCATCGCCGTTATCAAGTCCTCCCACTGTAATTATTTTGCGGCACAAATGGTACAAAGCTCCTTTCCCCGCAAGTGCATAATTTTAGTATGGCATATTTTTATCAACTTTTCAACCGATTTTTTGAAATTTCGTCCCAAACACAAAAAATCCGTCTGCCGCAGCAGCCGAAAAAGAGGCTCATGGAAAGCCTTGTATCAGGTTCTTTTTAAACCGCAAACATTGCGGGAGAAGGTAATTGCACCTTCTCCCACATTTTGGCAATTGTGCTGTTCTTCTTCGCTGTCCGCCAGAAAGCTGATAGGGCCGCGGGGAGAGGACGGGGTTGCTTTTTTGCGGCGCGTGTGGTAGGATAAGAAAAAACAAGAGAGGAGTTGAGAGGATGAACCTGATTTCCTGCTGAACTACGGCACGACATTGTATCGGGCGGCGCTGACCGTCCTGTTCGTTGTGCCTTTCGCGGGAAATTGGTGTATCTCTCAGCTCTGTGCGTGGTCATAGCCTGCCTATCGGCGGGTGTGGTGTGCGTTTTTGGCTGTGGGAGCTGTTTCCCGCAGCCATTTTTTCGTATAGGAGGCATGACCATGTCCATTATTAAAGTATCCGACCTTACGTTCTGCTATGAAGGCAGCTACGACAACATCTTTGAAAACGTCAGCTTTCAGCTGGATACCGACTGGCGGCTGGGGCTGACAGGCCGCAACGGGCGAGGCAAAACCACGCTGCTGCGGCTCTTAGAGGGAAGGTATCCCTATCAAGGCACAATACACGCCAGCGTGGGCTTCGACTATTTTCCCTACGCCGTGGAGGATCCGTCGCTGTGCCCCATGGAGCTGCTGGAGCGCGTCTGCCCCGACGTGGCTTCGTGGCGGTTCCTGCGGGAGCTGACGCCGCTGGAGGTGTCGGAGGACGCACTGTACCGTCCCTTTTCCACGCTGTCCGGCGGCGAGCAGTCCAAGCTCCTGCTGGCCATGCTCTTTTCCCGGGAAAACCGCTTTCTCCTCATCGACGAGCCCACCAACCATCTGGATCAGGTGGGGCGGGCGTTGGTGAGCCGCTATCTCCGCGGCAAAAAGGGCTTCCTGCTGGTGTCCCACGACCGCGCCTTTCTGGACGGCTGTGTGGATCACATCCTGTCCATCAACCGCAGCAGCATCGAGGTGCAGAAGGGGAATTTTTCCTCGTGGTACGAGAACAAGCGGCGGCAGGACGCCTTTGAGCTGTCGCAGAATGAGCGGCTCAAAAAGGAGATCGGGCGGCTGAAGGAGGCGGCGCGGCAGTCCAGCGACTGGGCCGACCGGGTGGAGGGGACGAAGATCGGGAAAAACTCCGCCAAGGTCAAGGGACTCGCCGATGCCATGGGCGGACGCGCCTTCATTGCCGAGCAGTCCCGGCGGATGCAGCAGCGGCGGAAAAATCTGGAACGGCGGCAGCAAAACGCCATCGAGGAGAAGTCCGCGCTGCTGAAGGACATCGAACGCAGCGATGCTTTGAAGCTGCATCCGCTGACCCACCACGCCCAGCGGCTGGCAGCGCTGCGGGAGGTGTCCATCGACTACGGCGGTGGGGTCGTGTGCAGCGGCGTATCCTTCACCGTGACGCAGGGCGACCGCGTGGCGCTGTGCGGGGCAAACGGCTGCGGCAAGTCCAGTGTTCTCAAGCTGCTGTGCGGGCAGGATATCCCCTATTCCGGCACCTTGGAGACAGCCAGCCGGCTGGTCATCTCCTACGTGCCGCAGGACGCCTCCGGTCTGCGGGGCCTGCTGCGGGACTACGCCGCCGGGTACGGTCTCGATGAGAGCCTGTTCCTGACGATCCTGCGGAAGCTGGGCTTCGAGCGGGTGCAGTTCGAGAAGGATATGGGCGACTACTCCGCCGGACAGAAGAAAAAGGTGCTGCTGGCCCGAAGCCTGTGCCAGTCCGCCCATCTGTACGTCTGGGACGAGCCGCTGAACTACATCGACGTTCTCTCCCGCATCCAGATCGAGGAGCTGCTGCAAGCATTCCGGCCTACCCTGCTGTTCGTGGAGCACGACCGGGTGTTCTGTGAGAACATCGCCACGAAAACCGTGGAGCTGTAAAATCAAAACCTCCGGCCAAGCCGGAGGTTTTGATTTTCAGGACAGTGTTTTTTCTGCAAAGCCCTGCCAACCGGCGGCAAATTCCTCCGCCAGACGGGCAGAGCCGCCCCCCTGCCAGCAGCGAGCCAGATAATACAGGCCGCACATGCAGGCATACTTATCGTAATAGCTGCCAAAGACGGCGCTGTGCAGCTGCTCCTGCTGCTGTGCAGGCTGCGTCTCCTGTCTGGCAGAACGCATCGCGGCGGCACTCCGCGTCCAGACGGCCCGCAGTTCAGGCGCATCCCAATCCACCTGATTGGCTTCGCGGTCATTATAGGAGACGAAGTGGGCAAAGCCCTCGTCGAAAGTGAAGGCATCCAGCCGGGACAGATAGTCACCTGTTTCCTGCGCCGCATCCAGCTCCGGTCGGTGCCGGTGGATGCAGACATGGCACAGTTCGTGAGTCAGCAGGTTATGCGCCACGCGCTCCACCGGTACGGCGCCCAGATACTGGACCCACAGGCCCATGTCCAGAACGGCGGTATCCACCCCAGTGGGGCTTTTCAGCACCACCGCGTCGTTGGGCGGCGGATAGCCCACGATCAGCGCTGTCTCCGCACCGCGCAGAATGTCCTGCCAGTCCGGAAACAGCGCGTCCCAGACCGGACGGTTGCCGGGAACGAACGTCTCCACAGTCCGCAGCACCTGCTCGTAGACCTGCATGACCGCCGCCTTTTGCGCATCGGAGCCGTCCGGCTCCTGAAAGCAGTAGCCGGGCTGGGTGAAAAACCACTCCTGCGCGTGCGCGGCAAGGCTTCTCCCCGCCAGATAGTCCGTTACGATGTCGGTGTAGAGTTTCACGGCGATACCTCCTTATTTCCCCGCCAAGCGCTTGACCAGAGACTCGTCCGGGTCAGCCAGCATGGTCTGGTAGGTGGTATAGATCACCATGCCCGGCTTGGCGCCGGCGGGCTTCTTTACAAATTTCACCGGCGTATAGTCCACCGGCACCTTGGTGCTGCCCTGCGCCTGGGAGAAGTACGCCGCCAGCGACGCGGCCTCCATAAGACTCTGCTCGTCCGGCTCCGCGCCGCCGGTGCAGAGGATCACATGGCTGCCGTGGATCTTCTGGGTATGGAGCCAGATGTCCCGCTTGTCGGCGCCCTTTGTGGTCAGACGGTCGTTCTGGCGGTTGTTGCGGCCTACCAGGACACGCAGGCCCGCGGAGGTGCGGAACTCCCGTGGCCGGGAGGCCCGCTGGAAGCCGGACTGCTTTTTGCCCCGCTGGCGGATATAGCCGCCGTCGGTGAGCTCGATGCGGACATCGTTGAAGTCCTGCTCCGATTCGGCCTGGGACAGCTCCTGCAGAACGCTCTCCAGATATTGCAGCTCCTCCCTGCCCTTTTGCAGCTGGACCGTCAGGTACTTCTCCGCCGTTTTGGCCTTGGTGTATTGCTTGAAGTAGCGGGCGGCATTCTCCTGCGGTGACAGGCGCACGTCCAGCGGGATATCCACATCGGCGCAGTTTTCGTCGTAGTAGTTCTGGGCGGTGAGGCGGCTCTGCCCCCGCTCCATGCGGTAGAGGTTGGCGGTGATCAGCTCGCCGCAGATCCGCAGGCGGTCACGGTCCAGACAGGCGGCCAGCTCCTTCTCCTGGGCGGCGATCTTACGGCGGACGCGGTCCCTGGCAGTGGTGGCAGTCTTTAGGAGATCCTGCCCCTTCTGCTTCACCCGCTCCGCCTGCTCCCGCTTTTCATAGAAGCCATCCAGCAGGTGGGAGAAGCTGTCGCAGGGCTCCGACTGGGCGTAGGCACCGTACTGGAGGATGGGGCCATAGGTGAAGTCAGAAAGCGCTCCGTTCCGTTTGATTGCAGTCGGTGTAAAGCGATTTTCATTCACAGCGTTCTGCCACTGGGAGAATACGCTCCACAGGAGTGTTCCCTGCGAAACGGGGGCGTCGGTGGCGCCGCAGGCGCGGTAAGCCAGCTCACGGGCCACCAGCGGCGGCAGGGCGGTGAAGGTATCCAGCAGCCAGCCGTCCAGCGGCGCGTCCGGCGCGGCGCGCCGCAGCAGGGCGGCGAACTCCTCCTCCGTGACATCCAGCGGTGAGTTCTTGTTCTGACGGGCAGGCAGGCGGTAGAAAAGGCCGGGCAGCACCTGGCGGTCCTGCTCTGACTCCAGGTCAATGCGGCGCAGGCAGTCGATGATACGGCCGTCCCTGTCGCAGAGGATCAGGTTGGCGCGGCGGGGCATACCCTCCCACACCAGCGTGAAGCGGCTGCGCTCCCCCAGCTCGTCGGCAGCCAGCACGGTCAGCGTCACCACGCGCTCCAGCGGCTCCTGCCGGATGGACTCGATGACGCCTCCGGACAGGTGCTTGCGCAGGAGCATACAGAACATGGGCGGCTGGGACGGGTTGTCCCGCACCTGCTCTGTCAGGTGCAGGCGGGGTTGGCTGCCGCCGGCGTTCAGGTACAGGCGGCGGCTCCCCCGCAGCAGCAGGACCACCTGATCCCTGGCGGGCTGCTGGATCTTCTCGATGCGGCTGCCGGTGATCTGGGGCGACAGCTCCTCCACTACGCCTTGCAGGCAGATGGCGTCTAACGGCATGGCTGATCCTCCTCCATCATCACGGTGAACAGTTGGTTGACACGCTTGGTGTCGCCCCGCAGGTACAGCCACCCCAGCAGGCATTCCAGTGCCGTGGCCTGATGATACTGAGCGGTAGTGGCGTTTTTAGGGATACCGTGGACGGCGGCGTTGCGGCCGCGCTTGAATACGGCATCCTCCTCCGGCGTCAGCAGCGGCAGGATGCGCTGGGCCCTGTGAGCCTGCTCCGGCGCGCAGACCAGAGCGATGGCGGCGCGGTGCAGGTCTTTGCCGGTGGCCTTGCCGTGGGCGCAGAGCCACGTGCGCACCAGCAGCTCATACACGCCGTCGCCCACATGGGCCAGACCGATGGAGCTGACGGTGCGCAGCTGGTCGGCAGGCAGGGCGATATGAAAATAATCCATGAGAGAGCCTCTCCTTTGTGCGTATTTACCTGCAACAGTATGCCACTTTCCGGCGCATTTGGCAAGAACAAGTATCGACAGGCCGAAGCGGGCATGATAGAATATGGCAGCGTGATATAAATGAGAGCAGGAGGTAGGGGATATGCCCAATACAGGCGAGCGCCGGTTCAAGAGAGGTCAGATCATCTGTAAGCCCGGCGAAATGGATATGAACATGTATAACATCCTCTATGGCAGCGTGGCCGTCTACAAGGACTACGGTACGCCGGAGGAGGTGGAGGTGGTGACGCTCAGCGAGGGGGATTTCTTCAACGTCATCAGCTTTCTGGAGTCCCGTCCCCGCAACACCACGGTGGTGGCGCTGGAGCCACTGGTAGTCAGCGAGATCACCATGGAGAACTTCGGGAAGTATTTCAGTGAGCGGCCCGCCAAGATCATGAGCCTCCTGCAGCACATGAGCGCCCGCATCCGGCAGCTCCAGAAGGCCTATGTGGAGACGTGCCACGCGCTGGAGGCCTACAGCGACAAGGAGCGGCTTCAGGCGGAGCACGGCGAGTGGTATGCCCAGCACAGCAAGATGGTACACTATATCGAGGCCATGTTCCCTTATATGCTGGGCAAGACCGAAAACGACGAAGAAAAGTAAATTAACAAAAAGAGAGACGGCTCCGCCGTCTCTCTTTTTGTTTGCAGGAACGCTTACAGGGACTCGTAGAGGGCCTTGCAGGCGCGGTACATCTCGTAGCAATCCAGCTTGGCCACCACCTCGAAGGGGGCGTGCATGCTCAGCACCGGCACGCCGGCGTCCAGTGTGGCGATATTGCGGTTGGCCATGTACTGGGCCACCGTACCGCCGCCGCCGGCGTCGATCTTGCCCATCTCGCAGATCTGCCAGCGGACACCGGCCTTATCCAGCACGCCGCGGACATAGCCCACGGTTTCGGCGTTGGCATCGGAGGAGCCGGACTTGCCCCTGGCCCCGGTGTACTTGCACAGGCCCACGCCGTGGTTGACGAAGGCGGCGTTGCGCTTTTCATACACATCGGCGAAGTTGGGATCGTAGGCGGCGGTGACGTCGGCGGACAGGCAGAAGGCGTTCTCATAGCAGACGCGCAGGGCCACGTTCTGGCTCTCGCACAGGTCGTTCATAAAGGTGTCGAAGGCGGCGGACTGCATGCCGGTGACGCCCATGGAGCCGATCTCCTCCTTGTCGGCCAGAACGCAGACGGCGGTCTTTTCCGGCGTCCCGATGTCCAGAATGGCCTGCAGAGCAGCGAAGCCGCAGACGCGGTCGTCGTGGCCATAGGCACCGATGAGGCTGCCGTCCAGGCCGATATCGGTGGCGTTGACGGCAGGCACCGTCTCCAGCTCGGCGGAGGCGAAGTCGGCCTCGGTGATGCCGTACTTGTCGTACAGGCGCTTGAGGACCTGCATCTTCACGCGGTCGCTGTCATCATCGTCGCCCAGAGGACGGCTGCCCAGCAGGATGTTCAGCGTCTCACCGGGGATGGCCTCGCTCAGGGGCTTCTTGCTCTGCTCCGCGCCCAGATGGGGCAGCAGGTCGGTGATCACCAGCTTGGGCTCATCACCCTCGCCGATGCAGACATCCACCACGGAGCCGTCGGTCAGCACCACGGTGCCGCGCAGCTCCAGAGGAATGGTGACCCACTGGTACTTGCGGACGCCGCCGTAGTAATGGGTCTTGAAGTAGGCCAGCTCGCTGTCCTCGTACAGAGGGGTGGGCTTCAGGTCCAGACGGGGAGAGTCGATGTGAGCGGCGGTGATCTGGGCGCCCTCCGCCAGGCTGCGGCGGCCGACGACGGCCAGCACCAGGCCCTTGCCGCGGTTGCAGGCGTAGACCTTATCGCCGGCGGACAGGGACATGCCGCGCTTGTACTCCACGAAGCCATGCTTCTCCGCCAGAGCGATGGCGGCGCGGGCGCTGAGGCGCTCCGTCTTGCCGGCGTCCAGGAACGCCTTGTAGACGGTGCAGTATGCCTCCATCTTCTCCAGATCCGCCGCGCTCAGCACATCGTAGCCGTTGCGGTCATCCTTCAGCAGCTGCTTCTTCAGGGCCTTCAGTTCTTCACTCATGATCTGCTTCCTCCTCAAATATATGTTGTAATCTCTGATAGGCTATTTCTTCAAACACCTGCGGCGAGGCGGCGTCGTTCATCAGCACGTCCGTACAGCGGGCGCGGTAGAACTCGTCGGGCTTCTGGGCCTGCACCCGCAGGCGGGCATAGTCCTCCGAAATACCGTCGCGGGCCATGATCCGGCGGACCCGTGTCTCCGTGGGAGCCAGTACGGCCACCGTGCGGCGGCAGAGACGGTACAGACCGCTCTCCACCAGATTGATGGCATCGATACCCACCATGGCGGCGTCGCTTTCGTTGACGCGGCGCAGCAGCTCGCGGGGCAGGCGGTCGAAAATAATGGCGTTGAGCCGGTCCAGTGCAGCGGGATCGCTGAACACCGCAGCACCCAGCTTCTGGCGATCCAGCGCACCGTCAGGGGTGAACACGGGGCCGAAGGCGGCAGTGATGGCGGCGCGCAGGGGCGCATCGGTGCGCAGCAGCTGGTGATAGACGGCGTCGCAGTCCAGCACCAGTCCACCCAGACGCTCCAGCGCACGAAGGGCGCTGGTCTTACCCGCGCCGGTGGGGCCGGTGAAGCCGATGATCAGCGGCGATACGTCCACCACATGGAAGCCCGCCGCCTTTTTCAGACGATTGGCCACCGCCAAACCCAGGCCGGATTCATCGGGACACTGGGCGTATATCTCCGACACGTCCGTATCGTCGAAGGTACGCAGGGCGTCAAACACATGCTGGGCCTGGGACAGCTTATCGTCTGCGGCACCGAGACGGTGGACGATGTGGCCCGCGAACAGCGGGGCGTACTCATCGAAGCAGATGACGCCGGCGTGATCCGGCAGGTGGTCGCGTATGTAGGCGGCGCTGCGGCGGGCGGGGCCGGTGACCACCGTGACAGGGGCCTTCGGCGCGTAGTGGCGGTACTTCATGCCCGGGGCACGGGGGCGCTCCCCCTCTCCCATTTTGCGGCGCACCGCGTCGTCCACGGCTATCTCGCCCAGCACGCGCTCCAGCGCTTCCAGCGGCAGGCCGCCCGGGCGAAGCAGGCGGGGCGGCTGTACCGTCAGATCGATGATGGTACTCTCCACCCCCACGGCGCAGGGGCCGCCGTCCACGATGCCGTTGATCTTGCCCGCCATATCGTCCATCATGTGCTGGGCGGTGGTGGGGCTGGGACGTCCGGATGTGTTGCCGCTGGGCGCGGCGATGGGCACGCCGGCGGCCTCAATGATGGCCAGCGTGGCGGGATGGTTCGGGCAGCGGACGCCCACCGTCTCCAGTCCGCCGGTGGTGCGCAGGGGCACGATCTCGCGGCGGGGCAGGATCATGGTCAGCGGGCCGGGCCAGAATTTCTCCGCCAGCCGATAAGCGGCGGCAGGCACATTTTGGCAGTACCGCTCCAGCCAGTCCGCCGAGGGAACATGGATGATGAGGGGGTTGTCCTGCGGGCGGCCCTTGGCCTCGAAGATGCGGCGCACCGCATCCTCGTTGAGGGCGTCGGCACCCAGGCCGTACACCGTCTCTGTGGGGATGCCCAGCAGGCCGCCGCGGCGGAGGATAGCCGCCGCTTCCGCAACGGCGTTTGTGTCATGTTCCGGATGGAATATCCTGGTCTCCAAAGAAATTTCCTCTTTTCGGCAGTTTACTTACAGGCCCAGCTCCTCGCCTACCAGCACCACCTTGATGCGGCCGGCGGGCTTGCAGAAGCGTGTGATGACCATCTGGGAGCAGATGCAGTCGGGGCTGGTGCAGTCGCCGCACTGGCCGTTGACAGCGCAGGGCGTCTTGCCGTCGAAGCGCTGAGCGTTGGCAGGGGCGGCGATGTGACGGGCGCGGGAGACGGCACCATCCAGATCGGCGGCCACCTTGTTCATGCCGGCCACCACGATGACCTGCTTCGGTCCGAAGCACAGGGCGGCCACGCGGTTGCCGATGCCGTCGATGTTCACCAGCTGCCCGTCCTCGGAGATGGCGTTGCTGCTCATGAGGAATGTGTCACAGGTCAGGGCCTGATGCAGCATGGCGGTGCGCTCCTCCGGCGTGCGGGCGGTGTCGCGGTCGATCACCGGCTGGTTTCGGCTGCGCAGGCGGCCTTTGATGCCCAACTCGTCCACGGTGGCCACACCGCCCCAGCTCACCACATCGCCGGCGGGGATCAGCTCCAGCACCTTCTCCACCGCTTCAGCGGCGGTGGGACAGTAGTATGCCTCCATATTGCGCTTTTGCAGTGCGGCGGCCACACGGGGGCCAGCCTTGTCAAACATCTTTTTCCTGGGTTCCAGCATGGTTCATTCCTCCTTACTCTCTTGCAGGCGCTGCGCCTGATCGTTCAGGATCAGCGCATCGATCATGGGGTCCAGGTCGCCGTTCATGACGGCGGCAATGTTGAAGTTTTTATTGTCCCCCGTGAGCCGGTGGTCGGTGACGCGGTTCTGGGGGAAGTTATAGGTGCGTATCTTGCCGCTGCGGTCGCCAGTGCCCACCTGGCTTTTGCGGGTGGCGGCGATGGCGGCGTTCTGGCGGGCCTGCTCCGCCTCGTACAGCTTGGAGCGGAGGATCTTCATAGCGCGGTCCTTGTTCTTATACTGGCTGCGCTCGTCCTGACATTCCACCACCGTACCGGTGGGCAGGTGGGTGATGCGGATGGCGGACTCCGTCTTATTGACGTGCTGGCCGCCGGCACCGGAGGAACGGAACGTGTCGATCTGCAGATCCTTGGGGTCGATGGTAAACTCCACTTCCTCCGCCTCCGGCATGACGGCCACAGTGGCGGCAGAGGTCTGGATGCGGCCGGAGGACTCCGTTTCCGGTACGCGCTGGACGCGGTGGGTGCCGGCCTCGAACTTCAGGCGGGACCACGCGCCCGCGCCCTCCACCTCGGCGCTGACCTCCTTAACGCCGCCCAGCTCCGTGTCGTTTTCGTTGACGATGCTCAGCGTCCAGCCCTTGCGCTCGGCATACATGGTGTACATCCGCAGGAGGTCGGCGGCAAACAGGGCTCCCTCTTCCCCACCGATGCCGGCGCGTATCTCCAATATCACGTTTTTGTCGTCATTGGGGTCTTTGGGAAGTAGCAGGCGCTTCAACTCCTCTGTCAGCCGCTCCATCTCCGCCTTGGCGGCGGACAGCTCCTCCTGTGCCAGCTCACGCAGCTCGGGGTCCGACAGCATGGCGCAGGCGTCCTCCGCCGTCTGCGCCGTCTGGGCATAGGCTCGGGCGCAGGCCGCGATGGGCGTCAGCTCCTTCTGCTCGCGGCTGAGGGCGGTGAGCCTCTCGCGGTCAGTGTACACCGTGGGGTCGGACAGCTGGCGCTCCACCTCTGCCAGACGAGCCTCGATGGCCTTCATCTTCTCCAGCATGGCGGGTCCTCAGTTCTGCTCCAGCCAGCGCTGGACGTTCTGCACAAAGTCGTTGCGCCAGAACTCGTAGCCCTCGCTGCCCGGACGGAGGGACACAGCAAACAGCCGCTTCTCCGCGGTATAGAGATCCATCTGGTCGTAGACCTCCTCGCTGCGCTGCTCGGTGCTGCGGGTGACCACATAGGCCACGCGGTGCAGCTCCAGCCCGCGGCGCTTCAGGAGGGAGCGGATGGGGCTGGCCATGCGGCCCGCCCACACGGGGCTTCCCACGATCACCAGCCTGTACTCCTCCAGCGGTCTGGCTGTCTCAAAGGGATTCAGGGGCTTTGTGGACAGCTTCATGGCGTCCATGCCGCTGCGCAGGTAGCCCTTCCAGCCGCTGCGGTCGCGGCCGTCGGTGATGGCCACGATCTCCGCGTCCAGCGCCTCGGCGATCTCCTTGACCGCACGGCGGGTATTGCCGGTGCGGGAATAGTAAATGCACAAAATATCACTCATATCAGTTCTCCTGTTCCTCCAGTTGCAGGCTCAGCTCCTCCCAGCGGTTCATCTCCTGCTCCAGCTGGGACTCCACCTCCTGACGCTGCCGGTACAGCTCGCCCAGCTTCTCCGCGTCGCAGGCGGCGGCTTCCATGTCGCGGTCCAACGCAGCAACGGACGCCTCCAGACGGGAGATGGCCGTCTCGCAGATGGTCAGCTGCTTACGGGCCGCCTGCCGACTGCGGCTGCCCCTGCCGACAGGGGCGGGCTTCTTCGGCTGGGCCGGTACGGCGGCGGGCGGCGCGGCACGGCGGGCCTCCTCCCGCACCTGGCGGTACTGCATGAAGCCCATAGGGTAGTCGGTGACGGCGCGGTCCTCCAGCTCCCAGACACGGGTAGCAAAGCGATTGATGAAATAGCGGTCGTGGCTGACGAACAGCAGCGTGCCGTCAAAGTCCTCCACTGCCTGCTCCAGCCACTCGCGGGAGTCGATGTCCAGATGGTTGGTTGGCTCGTCCAGGATCAGGAGGTTGATGCTCTCGTCCATCAGCATGCACAGCCGCAGACGGCTAAGCTCGCCGCCGGACAGCACAGAGACGGACTTGAACACATCCTCGCCGGTAAACTGATACGCCGCCAGACGGTTGCGGGCCGACTGGGGCGTGATGTCCAGCTCGTAGAGCATGGTGTCCAGAATGCTTCGCTCCGGATGGTCGAAGTGGATGACCTGCGGCAGGTAGGCGGCCTTGACGGAGGGACCCAGCCGGATCATGCCGGCGTCGGGCCAGTCCAGCCCCACGATCATGTTCAGCAGGGTGGTCTTGCCGGTGCCGTTCTCGCCCAGCAGGGCAATGCGTTCCCCTCCCTCCACGCGGAGGTACACATCCTCAAAGAGTCTACGCTCCCCAAAGGACTTGGAGATGCCCTTGATCTGCAGGACCTCGTCGCCCTTGAACTCCCGGCTCTGGAAGCGGGCCTCCAGTCGGCGGGCCTTGGTGGGCTTTCGGGTGGTGCGCATCCGCTCGATGCGCTTTTCCATGGAGAAGGCCCGTTTGTGCAGAGCATCGTTGCCCATAAAAGCCCAGAGGTGCATCTGCTCCGCCGCCTTTTCCAGCTGCTGGATCTTGGCCTGCTCCTTCAGGTACTGCTTCATGCGTTCCTGATAGCGGCGCTCCTTCTCAATGGCGTAAAAGCTGTAATTCCCGCTGTAAAACTCGGCCTTGCCGTCCTGTATCTCGATGATGCGGGTGACAGTGCGGTCCAGAAAGTAACGGTCGTGGCTGATGGTGACCACGGTGCCGCGGAAGTTGCGGAGGTAGTCCTCCAGCCACTCCGTGGCCTGCAGATCCAGATGGTTGGTGGGCTCGTCCAGCAGCAGAACGTCCGTGTCCTCCAGAATCAGGCGGCCCAGGTTCACACGGGTCTTTTCGCCGCCGGACAGGCGGTCGAAGAGGCGGGTGCGCATCTCATCGGAGATGCTCAGGCCGTTGGCCACCTTGTTCACTGCGGTGTCGGTATCCCAGCCGCCCAGTCCCTCGAAGCGGGCATTCAGTTCGCCGTAACGCCGGAGGGTGGCGTCGTCGGAGGCGCCCTGCTCCATGGCGAGGGTCAGGGCGTCCATCTCGTCCTTCATGCGAAACATGCGGGCAAAGGCGGTACGCAGCACATCCTCCACGGTGTAGCCCTCGGGATAGACGGGGATCTGGGAGATAAGCCCCACGCGGCGGCCCGACGCGATCTGCACCGTGCCGCTGTCGTAGTCCAGCTCGCCGGTAAGTATTTTGAACAGCGTGGTCTTGCCTGCGCCATTGCGGCCCAGCAGGCCCACCCGCTCGCCGGTGTCCACCTGAAACGTCAGGCCGTCCAGTATTTTCTTTTCCAGGTCGAAGGACTTCACCAGTCCCTCTACGCGAATGTCGATCATGTCTGTGCTTCCAATTCCTTGACAATAGTCTCCATGTGCATGGCGTGGGACGCCTTCACCAACAGAGCCGTATCGGGACCGAAGGCGGCGCGGACGGCGGGCAGTGCGTCCTCCGCTGCGGCGTACCACTGGGCGTTGGGGGCTTCGGCGGCGATGCCGCGGGCCTTCTCCCCTACGGCGATGACGGCGTCGATATGCAGCTCTCCCGCCAGTACGCCGATGGCGCGGTGGGCAGAGACGGTAAGCTCCCCCAGCTCCCCCATGTCGCCCAGCACGGCCAGACGGCGGCGGGACGGCGTGACGGACAGCAGCTTCAGGGCCTCGGTCATAGCCTGAGGGTTGGCGTTATAACAGTCATCGATGAGCAGGCGACCCTCCGGCAGGTGCAGCACCCGCATGCGGGAGCCGGTAGGGACATAGGAGGCCACGCCGGCGGTGATCTCCGCCGCCGTCAGACCCAGGACTTCTCCGATGGCGGCGGCCATAGCCATGGGGTAGATCATGTACGCCCCGGGGGACGCGGTGTGCAGATGATAGCTGCCCCTGGCGGTGGTGACAGTGCAGGAGATACCCTCGATGCCGCAGTCGTCCACGTCTGTGACGCGGATCTGACAGCCCTCCCCCCTGCCGCAGCGCAGGACGGTCTGGGGCAAGGCAACGGTGTTCAGCAGCGGATCGTCACCGTTGAGGACGGCAAGCCCGTCCGGCGGCAGGTGTTCAAATATCTCGCACTTGGCCTGCAGGATGCCCTGCCGCGTGTTGCCCAGATTTTCGATGTGGGCATCGCCCACGTTGGTGATAACGGCGATATCGGGCCGCACCAGTCCGCCCAGATAGCGTATCTCGCCAAAGTGATTCATGCCCGTCTCGATGACCGCAGCCTCGTGCTGCGGCGTCAGGTTCAGCAGAGTCAGCGGCGCGCCGATGTCGTTGTTGTAGTTGGCCTGAGTCTTCAGGGTATCGTACCGCTGGGACAGGACGGCGGCCACCATCTCCTTGGTCGTGGTCTTGCCGGCGGAGCCGGTGATCTGCACCACGGGCAGAGTGAAGCGGCTGCGATACCAGGCAGCCAAGGCGCCCAGGGCCAGACGGGTGTCCTCCACCAGCACGTAGGCCTTATGGGGCAGCAGCTTGTCCGGACGGCGGGCCGTCAGGCAGCCCTCTGCGCCGCCGGTGAGGGCGGCGTCAATATAGGCGTGGCCGTCGAAGCGCTCGCCGGTCAGGGGGATAAACAGCTGGCCCGCCGAGACGGCGCGGCTGTCGGTGGTGACGCCGGTAATAGCGGCGGGGCTGTCTTGCAGCAGCGTACCGCCCACGGCGGCGCATATCTCCTGGATGGTACAGGGAATCATGGGCAAATCGCTCCTTCCGCGAGGTACGGCGGGCCCGGCGGCCCGCGGCTCATGGGCGCATCAGCCCACGCTCTCACTGTTTTTAACTCTGCTATTAACGGCACTATTATAGCACAGCGTTTCCGGTATGACAACCGATTTTCCTCCGAACAAACTGTAAATAAAAAAGGGCGCGTCCGTTGGACGCGCCCCGGGAGGCTATTATCGCAGCCAGTCCGGCTTGGACCGGCCCTGTACGCCGGACACAAGCCCCATGGAGATGAACAGCATCAGCAGCGATGAGCCGCCGTAGCTGATGAACGGCAGCGTCAGGCCGATGACGGGCATGACGAACAGACACATGCCCACGTTGACGATGACCTGGAAGATCACCATGCCGGCTACGCCGATGCAGACCAAGCCCTCCTGACGGGTCTTGGCGTGACGAGCCACCCAGATGCACCGGACCACGATGGCCGTCAGCAGTGCCAGCGTCAGCAGGCAGCCCACCATGCCCAGCTCCTCGCCGATGACAGTGAAGATAAAGTCGGTGTGACGATTGGGCAGCGCGGAGCTGTACTCGCTCTGGGTCTGGGTGCCGTGGAACAGCCCCTCCCCCGTGAGCTTGCCGCTGCCCAGCGCCATCAGGCTGCGGGTCTGCTGCCAGCCGGTGTTCTGCACGTCCAGCGTATGGTCGAACAGCACCTGAAACCGGAGCTTCATGTACTTGGGCATCTTGTTCAGGTCCCACAGCGCCCAGAAGCCTACGCCGCCCAGCACGCCGCCGATGGCGAACCAGTGCAGGGCCACACCGGCTACGAAGCACATGCAGATGAAGATAAACAGGAACACCAGGGCGCTGCCCATGTCAGAGGACACCTTATAGTAGAGCAGGAAGATCACGCCGAAGTGGACACCCAGAAACAGGATGGATGGGATACTGCTGAGGTCGCGGTTCTCCTTGAGCCACGCCAGCTGCTTGGCCAGCACCAGTGTGAAGGTGAGCTTCACGATCTCGGCGGGCTGCACCTTTACGGGGAGGAACGGGAAATCCAGCCAGGCGCGGTTGCCGGTATTATCCTCGATACCCAGCGGCGTCACCAGCAGGAGAATAAAGATAATGCCCGTCAGAAATATCCACTTCCAGTATTTGGACAGGTCGTTCAGATCCACCTGGGACACCAGCAGGTACAGTATCACGCCCAGCAGCAGGGCCGCAGACTGGACCGCCACCAGACGCCAGGTATGCATGTAGCGGGTGGCGCTGGCCACCATGAGGATACCGAACAGGGATGCCGCCGCGCACAGCGCCAGCAATACCAGATCCGTCTGGCGCAGGATGTCGGTGAAAAAGTCGCGGGAACGACGGAACATGGGCGGGTCTCCTTTCCAGTGGGCTGGTAAAAACGCATGATAACACGCTAAGTGTACCACAAGAAGTTTTATCTGTAAACCAGAGTTTCGCTCTTTTCTTTTGTGGGAAAGCATGGTATAATAAGTTGGTTTGAGCAGAAATGAGGTGAAGGCATGGAATATCTGTCCCACAGTCCGGAGGAAACGGAGCACATCGGTGAGGAGCTGGGCCGGACGCTCCATGCCGGGAGCGTGGTGGCCTATCGCGGAGGACTGGGCATGGGCAAGACTGCGTTCACCCGCGGGCTGGCCCGAGGATTGGGCTGCCGCGGACGTGTGACCAGTCCTACGTTCACCATCGTCAATGAGTACAGTGGGGACATCCCCCTGTTCCATTTCGATATGTACCGCCTGGGCGGCGAGGATGAGCTGTTCGACATCGGCTGGGAGGACTATCTGACCCGCGGCGGCGTGTGCGCCGTGGAGTGGTCGGAGCAGGTGTCCGGCGCTCTGCCGGAGGACGCCGTGTGGGTGGACATCGCCCGCGGCGACAATGAAAATGACCGCATCATCACCATCACGGGAGGCGAGGGACTGTGAAGATACTGGCGCTGGAGACATCGGCCAAGAGCGTGTCCGCCGCTGTCACGGAAAATGGCGCGGTGCTGGCCTCCGCCTATCAGAACCGCGGGCTGACCCACAGTGTGACGCTGATGCCCCTCATCGATGGGATGCTGCGTACAGCGGGGCTGTCGCTGGATGACATCGGGCTCATCGCCGCAGCCAACGGGCCGGGCAGCTTCACGGGGCTGCGTATCGGCGTATCGGCGGCCAAGGGCTTGGCGTGGGCCAAAGAGCTGCCCTGCTGCGGCGTGTCCACGCTGGCGGCTATGGCGCGGACGGCTGCGGACTTTCAAGGACTCATCATTGGAGCCATGGACGCCCGCCGTCAGCAGATCTACCACGCTCTGTTCCGCGGTGAGAACGGCCGCGTTCTCCGCGTGACGCAGGACTGCGCCATCTCTCTGGAGGAGCTGGCTTCCCTGCTGCGGGACATGCCGGAGGAAAAGTTGGTGGTTGGCGATGGTGCGGCGCTGTGTGCCGACTATCTCAGCACGGCGGGCATCCCCTGCCGCATGGCCGACGAGCATCACCGGATGCAGTCCGCCGTGGGCGTGGCGCTGTGCGCGGAGGAGATGGCGGCACGGGGCGAGACAGTGACGGCCCAGCATCTGGAGCCGGTGTACCTGCGGCTCAGTCAGGCGGAGCGGGAGCGGCTGTCCCGCGGGCTGAAGATCACGCTGGACTGACATTTTATTGTGTTCCATGCAAAATTTTACATACACGGAGGAGACAACCATGTTTAGCGAGAAAGTGCATATCGTGAACCATCCCCTGGTGTCCCACAAGCTGACGATCATGCGCGACAAGAACACCAGCGTCAAGGATTTCCGCGAGCTGGTATCCGAGATCGGCATGCTCATCACCTATGAGGCTACCCGGGACCTTCCCCTGACCACCAAGCACATCGAAACACCTATCTGTGAAATGGAAGCGCCCACGCTGGCGGGCCGCAAATTCGTGGTGGTTCCCATCCTCCGTGCCGGTCTTGGTCTGGTAGACGGCGTGCTGCGTCTGGTCCCCTCCGCCCGCGTGGGACACATCGGTATGTACCGCGATGAGGAGACGCTGGAGCCCCATCCCTATTTCTGCAAGATGCCCAAGGACGTAGCCGAGCGTGACGTGCTGATCGTGGACCCCATGCTGGCCACCGGCGGCTCCGCCGCAGAGGCCATCGCCGAGATGAAGAAGTTCGGCTGCAAGCACATCAAGCTGATGGTGCTGGTGGCGGCTCCCGAGGGTATCGAGTATCTGCAGAAGCTTTACCCCGATGTGGACATTTACGCCGGCGCTGTGGACAAGTGCCTCAACGAGAACGGCTACATCGTCCCCGGTCTGGGTGATGCAGGCGACCGCATCTTCGGCACCAAATAAATTTCACGCCAAAAAACGCCCCCATTATGGGGGCGTTTTTGCTGCTGCGGGAAAAGTTCCGCAAAATACTGGGGAATTCCGGCATTTTGCCCGTTTGACGGTAAGGCTAAAGTGTGGTATACTATCCACGATTTTGAATTTCCATCATGAAGGAGCTGCACTATGCGCGTTATCGATTTGGAAAATATTCAGGAATCCATGAACAATGAGACCCAGTTTGTCCTGCGGTGCGAGGAGGTATTCCACGACAAGATCTCCGCAGCCGCGGCTACCATTCTCTCCAGCAACCGGCCTATCGTGGCGCTGACCGGCCCCTCCGGCAGCGGCAAGACCACCTCCGCCATGCGGCTGAAGGACTATCTTGAAAATTTAGGCGTCACCGTATGCCTGCTGAGCATGGACAACTTTTTCCTGCCGCTGGATCAGCGGCCGAAGGAGGCTGCCGATTGGGAGTCCCCCTACTGCGTGAATGTGGATCTGCTGGTATCCTGCATCAGCAGGCTGCTGGACGGCAAGGAGGCCGACATCCCCTGGTATGATTTCAAGTCCGGCAACACAGGCGGCTATAAGAAGATGCAGGGCGAAAAGGACTGCATCGTCATCGCCGAAGGCATCCATATGCTGAACCCCCTGATTTTTGACAAGATCCGCGGCGCGGCCACCGGCATCTATGTGGCGCCCCGCACCCGCATCCTCACTCACAATGACCGCGTGGTGCGGCCGGAGCAGCTGCGGGTGGCGCGGCGGCTCATCCGCGACTACAACACCCGCGGCCATTCCCTGCGGGAGACGGTGGAGCGGGCGGAGAGCGTCAACCGCGGCGAGGTCAACTATATTAAGCCCTTCAAGGGCAACGCCGCCATCCACATTGACTCATTCCACGACTACGAGCCCTGCATCCTGGCCAAGTGCCTCAGCGAGATCCCCAACTTCCGCGAGGAGCTGACGCCGGAATACATGGAGGAGCACGATCTTACCGATCTCATCGATGTGGTGTCCACCGTGCCCCCGCTGCACACCCCTTACGTACCCCGCAACTCCATCGTCCGCGAATTTGTGGGCGGCAGCTGCTACGAATATTGATCGTATATCTAAATAAAAGGAGGTCGTATCCATGAACCGTATCATCACCATCAGCCGTGAATTTGGCTCCGGCGGTCGTGAGCTGGGCAAGCGTCTGGCAGAGGCGCTGCATATCCCCTGCTACGACCATGAGATCATCGAAATGATTGCCAAGGAAAACGGCTTTAATGAGGACTACGTGGCGCACGTGTCCGAAAAGAGTATAGAGGCCGCGTACCCCCTGACCATCGGCCACCGGTTCGGCGTACCCCCCTTCCAGATCATGGACCAGCCCATTCGCGTGGCCGTGACCCAGCGGAAGATCCTGGAGAACTTCGCCAAGAGCGGCGATTGCGTCATCGTGGGCCGCGGCGCTGATGTCATCCTGAAGGACTACAAGCCCCTGAACATCTTCGTGTACGCCGATAAGGATTCCAAGGTCGAGCGCTGCCAGCGCCGTGCGCCGGCAGGCGAGAATCTGACCGCCACCGAGATCGAGAAGCGCATGAAGCAGATCGACCGCAACCGTGCCCAGCACCATCAGATGTACAGCGACAGCAAGTGGGGCGCCAAGGAGTCCTACGATCTGTGCGTCAACACCAGCCGCCGCTACGTCAAGGACCTGGTACCCTCCATCGCCAAATTCTGCGAGGACTGGTTCAACTCCCCCGAATAAAGAGACATGAAAAATGCCCTCCGGCAGCTGCCGGAGGGCATTTTTTCATATTATCCGGCGGCGGTGGCACACTACCGGCAAAGGAGTGATGGTATGATCCCCTGCACCGACAGCTGCCAGTGGCAGCGGGACGGGCTGTGTACGCTGGATACCTGCAGCACGGCCGGACAGCCCAGTGCCGGTCATCCCTGCGTCCACTACCTGCCTATTTTCCCTGCGCCAGCAGACGCAGCGCCTCCGAGATGTTCCGGACCGGCAGCAGCTCCAGAGAGGAGCGCTCCCGCAGATCAACAGCGTGATGTGCGGGAATGATACACTCTGTAAAGCCCAAACGCTTTACCTCCGAAAGGCGCTGCTCCATGTGACTGACGCTGCGTATCTCGCCGGAAAGGCCCACCTCGCCTACGGCGGCCATGCCGTTGGGCACGGGCTTGTCCAGATAACTGGAAGCGATAGCCACCACGGCGGCCAGATCGGCGGCAGGCTCGTCCAGTGTCAGGCCGCCGATGATATTCAGATAGGCGTCGCACTGGCTGACCTTCAGACCGCCCCGCTTCTCCAGCACTGCCAGCAGCATGGCGGCGCGGTTGTAGTCGAAGCCGTTGCTGCTGCGAAGCGGGCGAGCTCCGGCACAGGGGGCGATGAGGGCCTGTATCTCCGCCAGCACGGGGCGCGCGCCCTCCATGACGCAGGTAACGCAGGTGCCGGAGGCATCCTGGGGCCGTCCGGACAGCAGCATCTCCGAGGGGTTCTCCACCTCCCGCAGACCGCTGTCCAGCATCTCAAAGACGCCGATCTCATTCGTGGCGCCGAAGCGGTTCTTGGCAGCGCGGAGGATACGGTAGGTCATGCGGCTGTCGCCCTCGAAGTACAGCACGCAGTCCACCATGTGCTCCAGCACCTTGGGACCGGCGATGCTGCCCTCCTTGTTGACGTGGCCGATGACGAACACTGTGACGCCCTGTCCCTTGGCCACCTGCATCAGAGCCATAGTGCAGTCCTTCACCTGCCCCACGCCGCCGGCAGGGGCGTCCAGTTCCTCGTTATACAGAGTCTGAATGGAGTCCACGATCAGCACGTCCGGCTCCTCCCTGCGGATACACTCCAGCACGTCGCCCAGCCGCGTCTCCGACAGGACGAACAGGTTCCCGCTGTCCACGGACAGACGCTTGGCCCGCAGCTTCAGCTGGCGGGCAGACTCCTCGCCGGAGACGTACAGCACCTTGCAGGTTCGGCCCAGCTGCTGACAGATCTGGAGCATCAGTGTGGATTTGCCGATACCTGGTGCGCCGCCCACCAGCACCAGCGAGCCTTTTACAGCGCCGCCGCCCAGCACGCGGTCCAGCTCCCCCATGCCGGTGGGGAAACGGATCTCCTCATCCTCCTGCAAGGATGTAATGGAAGACGCGTTTACAGCATTTGCGATGCGCTGGGTCTTTCCGCTTTTGACAGGCCGCTCCGCCGGCTGCTCCACCATGGAGTTCCACGCGCCGCAGACGGCGCAGCGACCCGACCACTTGGGGCTCTCGCTGCCGCACTCTGTGCAGAAAAAGACGGTTTTTGCTTTCATGTTGTTCCCTCACTCGTACAATATTGGCAGTAGCCCGCCGCGATGACGGCGGCTATTTTCATTTGGTAGGACGGCTGCTGCAGAAGCGCCGTCTCCTGCGGACTGGACAGAAAACCGCACTCCACCAGAATGGCAGGGCAGGTGGTGTGGGTCATGAGGTACACTCCGTCGCCGATGGGCATGGCGGCCTTGGCACGGTCCGTATTCACCGCGGTGTTCAGCGTCTGCTGCATCGCCTCAGCCAACTGCCGGGAAGGTAGGACGGCGTTGTAAAACACCTGAGCGCCGCGGACGTTGGGGTAGCCGGGCAGGCAGTTCTGGTGGATGCTGATGAGCAAACCGCCGGCTGTCTCGTTGGCCAGCTTCGTGCGGTTCTTCAGGTCGGACACTTTCTTCTCCCGCAGGGTCGCGGCGGCGTCATCGTAGATGGCCTCGTCGCCGGTGCGGGTCATCACCGCCGGGTGGCCCAGGAACCGCAAAATCTCATAGAGCCGCCGCGTGATCTGAAGATTGATGCCGCTCTCGGCCACGCCGCTGTCCGACACGGCACCGCCGTCCTCCCCGCCGTGGCCGGCATCCAGTACCAGCATGGTGCGGGGTTCCGCAGCAGTCGAGGCCGGTACGGTATCCGGCGACGGACGCAGGGCCACCGCCGCCAGCGTCACCAGTGCTGCGGCCAGTGCGCAGGCGCATATCGCTTTTTTCGGGATGAACAGCACCATGTGACTCCCCTCCTGCGGAAAGCCTATGGCGGCGCAGCGGGTTTTATGTATCATACCACAGCGGGCACAAAAAGAAAACAGGGTGCATGGCAGATATAGTTAAAATGCGTAATTTATTTGACAATGTTCATCAATTTTTGTATAATATATACATATTTTTGCGTAAAAGGATGGGCATGCCGTATGACGCCCATCGGAAGGAGGGCGAACACGGTCGGGAGTACCAGACCGTGACGGATCACCTCACCGGTACGGCGGCGATGCACCCGCCAAAGAGTCGCGCCTTTCGCGGTCGGCGCGTGGATTGAAATGTGTACAGGAACAGGTTCTTGTAGTTGTGGCTCTCGTCGCGCCTCTCACGGGGCGTGAGGGTTGAAATGCAAAATAACGTACTTTTTGAAAAACGCCGGAAGCCACTGCACTCGCACGGGGCGAAAACATAGGGGAGAGGACATATGCCTTCTCCCCCATGTTTTATGCTTTCCTCCGCTCCCCTCCCGCCGTCAGCTGTCGAAGGACGGGTTAAGGAAGTAGATGTTCTTCTCATTCATGCGATCCTTGGCCAGGCGCAGACCTTCTCCGAACCGTTGAAAATGCACAATCTCGCGGGCCCGCAGGAACTTGATGACGTCGTTGACATCGGGGTCGTCGCTGAGCCGCAGAATGTTATCGTAGGTGACGCGGGCTTTCTGCTCCGCCGCCAGGTCTTCCGTCAAGTCAGCGATGAGGTCTCCCTTCACGCCTATGCTGGCCGCGTTCCACGGTGAACCGGAGGCTGCGGTAGGATAGATACCGGCGGTATGGTCCACGAAGTAGGCGTCAAAACCGGCGGTCTTGATGTCCTGCTCTGACAGGTTGCAGGTCAGCTGGTGAACGATAGCACCGATCATCTCCAGATGCCCCAGTTCCTCTGTGCCGATGTCGGTGAGCAAGCCCTTCAGCTCCGGATACGGCATGGAGAAGCGCTGGCTCAGGTAACGCAGGGACGCGCCCAGTTCCCCATCCGGCCCGCCGTATTGTGAAATGATCAGCGCAGCCAGACGCGGATTGGTGTTCTTGATCTTCACCGGATATTGCAGCTTCTTTTCATAGACAAACATCAGTCGTTCCCTCCTTTATCCCAGGGCCATGGATCATCCAACCAGCGGAAGCCTCCCTCGGTGATGTCCGTCTGCAGCAGCGGGCCGTTGGTCTCCTCGTATTTGGCGCGGCCCGCCCTGCCCAGACGGATGTAGCTCCAGTACAGCTCCAGCGCCTGCTGGTCATTGGGATGGGTGGTGAGATACAGCCCCAGCTCGTCGATGGCAAAGTCCAGGGCCATCAGCTCCAGCAGCGCCTCGTTCACCTGGGGAAAGCGGGAGCGCAGCTCCTTGCGGAACGGCAGATCCAAACCCGGGAACAGTGTGCCCTGCAAAAGAGCCTCCCTGTTATCGTAGCGCTGTGCGTTCTCCCGCTGCATAGCGATATAGGGAAATACCATATTGCCGCAGCCGCCGGGCAGCGAGCCGTCCATCTCGCGGCAGGCTGCATCACTGCGGGCCGTCATATCGCGGGCAGTGCCGTCCCGCGCTGCCGCCGCAGCGGCAGTAGTCCTCTCTGTATACAAGAGATATTCCTCCTTTGAAGTGGTCAGATCGAGTGAACCGAAAACGGCTCACCTCATTCTATGTGCCGCCGGCACAGGTGGCGCCTGACAGGCAGGCGGAAAATTTTCCGGAAAGTTTTGTAAAAACAGGAGATTTACGCCGTGAACTGTGGTACAATAGTGCGGTCATTACAGTCGCCTCCCGTCCCGTGAGACGGAGCCGCCAGAATACAGGAGAAGCTGCCATGAAGGTCACGCTGCAACATCTGACCAAGAAGTTCCCCAACCGCAACAAGAAAGCGGGCGGCGATGTCGTCGCCGTCAACGATTTTACCTTTGAGATCCCCGACGGAAAGCTCATCGGCCTGCTGGGCCCCTCCGGCTGCGGCAAGAGCACAGCACTGAACCTTATCAGCGGCCTGCTGGAGCCTACCGCAGGCCAGATTTTCTTTGGTGAAGACGATGTGACCCATCTGCCGCCGGAGAATCGCGGCGTGGGGCTGGTGTTCCAGAACTACGCGCTGTACCCCCACCTGACGGTACGGCAGAACATCATGTTCCCGCTGGAAAACCTGCGGGGTGCGGATAAGCTCACCAAAGCAGAGATGGCGGAGCGGACACTGGACGCGGCAAAGCTGGTGCAGCTGGAGGGGCTGATGGACCGCAAGCCCAGTGAGCTGTCCGGCGGACAGCAGCAGCGGGTAGCCATTGCCCGGGCACTGGTAAAGCGCCCCCGCGTGCTGCTTCTGGACGAGCCGCTGTCCAATCTGGACGCGCGGCTGCGCCTCCAGACCCGGGAGGAGATCCGCCGCATCCAGCGGCAGACCAGCGTCACTACCGTGTTTGTCACCCACGATCAGGAGGAGGCCATGAGCATCTCCGACATGATCGTGGTGATGCGCGATGGTGTGGTGCAGCAGATCGGCAAGCCCCAGGAGGTATACGACAATCCCGTGAACCTGTTCGTGGCCAAATTTCTGGGCACTCCGCCCATCCACGTCTTTGCCGGATGCATCAGGGACGGCAAGCTGTACATAGGCGGCGCGGCGGTGTTGGACGCGGCAGGCGCCGAGGAGCAGCCGGTGTACGCCGCCGTCCGTCCGGAGGGCTTCGTCCCTGCGGAGGATGGCCCCCTGTGCTGCAAGCTGGATCGCGTGGAGGTCATGGGCCGCGACATCAGCGTGGTATGCACCCATCCAGACTGTGAAAACGCGGTGATCCGCGCCATCATCACCGCCGACAGCCGCGTAGATACCACCCGGGAGTCGATACGCTTCGCCCTGAAGCCCCACAAGGTGTTCCTGTTCCACCGCGACACGCAGGTCCGGCTGGACTGCACTCTGAGGTGACGCCATGGACAAGTGCAACGTCAAGGGCTGGCTCTATCTGCTGCCCGCCATCGCCTTTCTGGGCGTGTTCATGGTCTACCCGCTGGTGGACGTGTTCGTGTACTCCTTTGAGGAGGGGTACAATTCCGCGTCCCAGACATTTTCCGGTGTGGGCCTGTTCAACTACCGCTATGTGCTGCGGGACCCCTACTTTTTGCAGGCACTGAAAAACACCTTCATCCTGGTCATCATCACCGTGCCGGTGTCCACCGGCCTTGCCCTCCTCATCTCGCTGGGGCTCAGCTCCATCGAAAAGCTGCGGAGCCTGTTCCAGACGGTGTATTTCCTGCCCTACGTCACCAATACGCTGGCGGTGGGTCTGGTTTTCATGATTTTGTTCAAAAAGACCGCCTACACCGATGGGCTGGTAAATGTGATGCTCCACTGGTTCGGCAGCCCCGGCGTGGATTTTATCGATGGGCCGTACTGGGCCAAGATGTTCGTCCTGTGCTTCTACACCGTGTGGATAGTGCTGCCCTTCAAGATCCTGATCCTCACCAGTGCGCTGGCCTCGGTGAAGCAGGACTACTACAACGCCGCCCGCGTGGACGGCACGCCCCGCTGGCGCATCTTCACCCGCATCACCCTGCCCATGATCTCCCCCATGATCTTCTATCTGGTCATCACCGGCTTCATCGGCGCGTTCAAGGCGTACAGTGACGCGGTGGCCCTGTTCGGCACCGACCTGAACGCCGCCCAGATGAACACCATGGTAGGCTATATCTACGACATGCTGTACGGTGACTCCGGCGGCTACCCGTCCTTCGCATCGGCGGCAGCCATCATCCTGTTCGCCATCGTGCTGACCATCACCTGCATCAACCTGCTGGTGAGCCGGAAGCACGTCCACTATTGAGAGGAGGCGGCACTGTGGATCCCCATACCGATTACAAGCAGGTGGAGCTTGCCGCCCGCCGCAGCAGAGCGGTGCGCCGCGCCGTCACCTACGTGCTGCTGGCCCTGTGGGCCGTCATCGTGCTGTTTCCCTTTTACTGGATGGTGCTGACCTCCGTGAAGAGTTACAGCGCGTACAGCTCCGAGCGCATCCCTGCCTTTTTCACCCTGTCCCCCACCCTCCAGAACTACCGTGATGCCTTCACTGCCGTGCCGCTGGGCCGCTACTTCCTGAACACGGTGATCTTCACCGTGGCCACCACGGCCATCATGCTGGTGGTCATCACGCTGGCGGCATTCGCCTTCGCGCGGCTGAATTTCCGCGGCAAGCAGTTGGCCTTTACATGCTTTTTGGCACTGATGATGATACCCAATGAACTGGTCATCATCACCAACTTCGTCACCATTACGGACGCCGGCCTGCGCAACACATTCTGGGGCCTGATTTTGCCGTCGGTGACATCGGTGTTCTACATCTATCTTCTGAAGGAGAACTTCGCCCAGATCCCCAACGAGCTGTACTACGCCGCCAAGGTGGACGGCACCTCCGACTTCAAGTACCTTTGGAAGGTGATGCTGCCCATCTGCCGCCCCACGGTAATAACTATCGTCATCCTGAAGGTCATCGAGTGCTGGAACTCCTATGTGTGGCCCCGCCTCATCACCGACGATGAGAACTACTTTCTGGTGTCCAATGGGATCCAGGCCATCCGCGAAAACGGCTTCGGACGGGAGAACATCCCCGCCATGATGGCGGCGGTAGTGGTCATCTCCGTGCCGCTGATCGTGCTGTTCCTCCTGTTCCGCAACAAAGTGATGGAGGGCGTTTCGAGAGGAGGCACCAAGGGATGAGACACACCCGCATGGCCGCGCTGACGCTGTCACTTGTGACCCTGCTGACCACCCTCTGCGGGTGTCATGGCTCACGCAGCCAGAACGCCTTCACCGTGCCGGACAGCTTTGACGAGTCGCGGCAGTACGAGATCACGTTCTGGGCCAAGAACGACACCAACAAGACCCAGGTGGACATCTACAGCAAGGCCATCGCCGACTTCCAGGCGCTGTACCCCAACATCACCGTGAAGCTGCGGCTCTACACTGACTACGGCAAGATCTACAACGATGTCATCACCAACATCGCCACCAACACCACCCCCAATGTGTGCATCACCTACCCCGACCACATCGCCACGTACCTCACTGGCGACAACGTGGTGGCCCCGCTGGACGCTCTGTTCGCCGACGAGCAGTACGGTCTGGGCGGCAGCGCCCTGCGGTACGACGGCCCCGCGCCGGAGGAGATGATCTCCCGGTTTCTGGAGGAGTGCAGCTTCTCCGGCAGCCACTACGCCGTGCCCTTCATGCGCTCCACCGAGGCGTGCTACGTCAACAGGACCTATGTGGAGGCCCTGGGCTATGAGCTGCCGGAAACGCTGACCTGGGACTTCGTGTGGGAGGTATCGGAGGCGGCCGCCGCGGCGAAAAATGCCGACGGCACCTACGCCGTCAACGACCAGCAGGTGCTGCTGCCCTTCATCTATAAGTCCACGGACAACATGATGATCCAGCTGCTGCGCCAGAAAAACGCCGGTTACTCCACTGACAGCGGCGACGTGCAGATCTTCAACGACACCACGGAGGACATCCTGTACGACGTGGCCCGCCACACCGCCAGCGGCGCCTTCTCCACCTTTAAGATCTCCGGCTACCCCGCCAACTTTCTGAACGCGGGTCAGTGCCTGTTCGCGGTGGACTCCACCGCCGGCGCCACATGGATGGGTTCTCACGCGCCGCTGAGCGACATCAGCGCCGACAAGTACGTGGACTTTGAGACGGCGGTGATGGCCGTGCCCCAGTGCGACCCCGATCATCCCCAGATGATCTCCCAGGGCCCGTCGGTGTGCGTGTTCAACAAGGACGATCCCCAGGAGGTGCTGGCCTCGTGGCTGTTCGCCCAGTATCTGCTGACCAACGACGTCCAGATCGCCTACGCCCAGACGGAGGGCTATGTCCCCGTCACCGCCAAGGCCCAGCAGTCTGCGGAATATCGGGACTATCTCTCCCGCGCAGGCGAGGACGATTCTCTCTACTACGACGTAAAGATCCAGGCATCCCAGCTGCTGCTGAACAACGTGGACAACACGTTCACCACGCCAGTCTACAACGGCTCCACCTCCCTGCGCAACGCCGCGGGCCAGCTCATTGAGAACGTGGTGAAGTCCGTGCGCCGTAAAGAGACGGTGGACGATGCCTACATGACCCGGCTGTACGCCGATGTGACCAGCCTGTACCGGCTGGACCAGCGAGGCGGCCTGTCTGCCGCCGGCGGTGAGGATCTGGGGCCCCTGCCCTCCGCGTCCAAAGCTCTTCTCATCACGCTGGGCGGTGCGTGGGTGCTGATCGCAGCCTACGCCGGGGCACAGCTGATGAAAAAACGAAAGACCCATTGATTTATCGGCAGAATGCGTTATAATAGGGCGGGCGTGTGGAACACACCCGCCCTATCTGCCATTTTCATATGGTGCAATTTAGAGGAGAAAGCAAACATGAAAAAGTTTCTGACCCTGCTGCTGGCTCTGGTGATGGCGCTGTCCATCGTGGGCTGCGGCAAGACCAACACCGACGAGCCTCAGACGCCGGACACCCCCGATGACGGTGCTGACGCCGCTGTCACCGTCATGACCCACGCGGAGTTCGACGCGGCCGCTGTGGATTCCCCCGTCACCGTGGAGACCTACATCCAGGCCCGCCAGGGCTGGTGGGAGAAGGACGGCGTCGGCGTCGCCACCTTCTACACCCAGGCCGATGACGGCGCGTACTTCCTGTACAATATGCCCTGCAGCAAGGAGGATTACGACTCCATGCTGGTAGAGGGCGCCAAGATCCGCGTCAGCGGCTATAAGGCCGAGTGGTCCGGCGAGGTGGAGATCATCGACGCCACCTGCGAACTGCTGGAGGGCACCAAGGTCTATGACGCGCTGGACGTGACCTCCCTGCTGGACAGCGACGAGCTCATCCAGCATCAGAACGAGAAGGTATCCTTCAAGGGCATGACCGTGACCGCCTCCAACGATGCCGGCGCTCCCTTCCTGTACAACTGGGACGGCTCCGGCTCCGAGGGTGACGATCTGTACTTCAATGTGTCCCTGAACGACAAGATCTACACCTTCGTGGTAGAGAGCTACCTCTGCGGCCCCGGCACCGACGTGTATGAGGCCGTCAAGGCTCTGAACGTGGGCGATGTCGTGGACATGGAGGGCTTCCTGTACTGGTATGAGGGTGTGAACCCCCACATCACCTCCGTGGTCAAGGCCGCTGCCTGAATCACCCCATAAAAAAAGAAGGACGGCTGAGCCGTCCTTCTTTTTTTGTTCTTATGCCCGCCGGATTGCAGCCTCCGTGTGGGTCGGGGACCGCAGTCGGGCCGCGCTTTATTTCCGTGTCCGCTTCTCCTTTTCGCGGCGCAGCTTCTCGTCCACCTTCTTCATCAGCCGCAGGCACAGCGCCGAGCTGGCAGTCAGCAGCGCGATGGCTGCCGCGACTTCTTTCTTCTTCATGATGAAGTGCCTCCTCCCCCGTCTGTTGACCATTTTATTTCTGTTTTTCTCAGGGCCGGACGCCCTGAATACTTTAACAACATAACACACTATACCATTGAAAGTCAATCCTGCTTCTGGTAGTATACAGCGCCGCTTTTCCCCGCATATGGCCTCTTTTCGCCCATTTCAGTGAATCGTTCGTTGAATTAATATTGTGAAATTGACGGTCTGATGGGGTGATTTTTGTTGGGAATGACAAAAATGCGGCTCTCGAATTTTTCTCCGTCTGCCTTTATTTACATTGGCTCCGATTTGTGCTTTAATTTGTTTATGTACACAGTGGAACGTATGTACATGCAGCGAATTTTCATCATTTGAGGAGGAAAGATTCATGGTACAATTTTCGAGCAGAATGGACCTTCTGAAAGGCTCTGAGATCCGCGAGCTGCTGAAGCTGACCGCGCAGCCCGACATCATCTCCTTTGCCGGCGGTATGCCCGCTCCCGAGCTGTTCCCCGTGGAGCAGATGATGGAGGCATCCATCGCTGTTCTGAAGGAGAATGGCCGTGTCGCTCTGCAGTATTCTTCTACGGAAGGCTATCCCCGTCTGCGCGAGCAGATCGCCGAGCGCATGCTGGCCAAGAACAACATCCACACCGATAAGGACCACATTCTGGTGACCTCCGGTTCCCAGCAGGGTCTGGATTTCTCCGGTCGTGTGTTCCTGAACCCCGGCGACGTGGTGCTGCTGGAGAGCCCCTCTTATCTGGGCGCCGTCAACGCCTTCAAGGCCTGCGAGCCCAAGTTCATCGAAGTCCCCACCGATGATGGCGGCATGATCATGTCCGAGCTGGAGAAGATCCTGGCCACCACCGAGCGTGTGAAGATGATCTACGTCATCCCCGATTTCCAGAACCCCACCGGCCGTACCTGGGATCTGGATCGCCGTCATCAGTTCATGGACATCGTCAACAAGTACGAGATCCCCGTCATCGAGGATAACCCCTACGGCGAGCTGCGTTTCGAGGGCGAGTATCTGCCCGCTCTGAAGAGCCTGGACACCAAGGGCCTGGTGATCTATCTGGGCACCTTCTCCAAGATCCTGGCTCCCGGCTACCGTCTGGGCTGGGTCTGCGCTTCCGATGAGATTCTGGCCAAGTACAACTTCATGGAGCAGGCCGCCTCCCTGCAGGCCTCTACCATCGGCCAGATGGAGACCTCCAAGTGGATCGACATGTTCGATCTGGACGCCCACGTCAGCACCATCCGCGAGTGCTACAAGAAGCGCCGCGCCGTGATGCTGGAGACTCTGGCCAAGGAGCTGCCTGAGCCCTGCACCTTCACCCGTCCCGAGGGCGGCCTGTTCGCTTGGGTGGTCCTGCCTGAGTACATGGACGCCAAGGCCCTGCAGATGAAGTGTCTGGAAAAGAAGGTTGCCTTCGTTCCCGGCGGTTCCTTCTTCCCCAACGGCGGCCACGATAACACCCTGCGTCTGAACTACTCCTGCATGCCTGAGGAGAAGATCGTACAGGGCATCACCGCCCTGTGCCAGACCATTCGGGAGAACCTGAAGTAAGCAAGGAGACTCTGCATCCATGAAAGACGTCAAAGTGCTCATCGGCAACTACGGCAGCGGCAAGAGTGAACTGGCCCTGAATTTTGCCATGCAGGCTGCGGCCCGCGGCGATCGGACGGAGCTGCTGGATCTGGATATGGTGAATACCTACTTCCGGCTGACCGAGCGGGGCAAGATGGTGGAACAGAAGGAGATCCGTCTGGTGTCCCCCAACTTCGCCTGCTCCGGTATCGAAACGCTCTCCCTCCCTGCCGAGGTGTCATCCGCCTTTGTACTGGATTGGGATACGGTCATTTTCGATGTGGGCGGCGACGACGTAGGCGCCACGGCGCTGGGCCGCTACCATCAGGATTTTATGGCACTGGAGCCCGGTGCTCTGGAAGTGCTGAACGTTGTGAATATCCGACGGCCTCTTGCCAGCACGGTGGAGAAGATCCACCGGCTGCAGGAGGGCATGCAGGCTCACGCCCGTCTGCAGATCACCGGCATGATCAATAACACCAATCTGGCCACCATGACCAGTGCCGATGATCTGTGGGACGGCTACGAGGTCCTGCGTGAGGTGGTGGACCGCACAGGCATCCCCGTGGCCTACACCACCGGCAAGAAGGAGTTCCTCGATGCCTTCCTGGCCCGTGATCCGGACCCGAAATATGTGGGAAAGCCCGTTGCCATCGACGTGTATATGCACCGTGACTGGGATTCCTACATCGAGTATGGACTGAATACCAAGAACCCGCACAAGGATATGTATTAACACCGCATACCTCCCCTTTCGGGGGTAGTAGATACATCATAGCATGAGGAAAATGAGGAAAAGAGGTGTAGAGAATGGTAAGAGTTACCATCGACGAAAACCTGTGCAAGGGCTGCGGCCTGTGTGCACGAGCGTGTCCGAAGCATATCATCGAGCTGTCCAAAACCCGCATCAACGCTAAGGGCTATCATCCGGCGGAGGTCATCAACATGGAAGCCTGCATCGGCTGTACTTCCTGTGCGCGTACCTGCCCCGATGTGGTGATCCGAATTGAGAAAGACTAAGGAGGAAAGAACATGGCTTTGACTCTTATGAAGGGAAGCGAAGCTATTGCGGAAGCCGCCATTCGTGCCGGCGCACGCTATTTCTTCGGTTACCCCATCACTCCGCAGACGGAGATCCCTGAATACATGTCCGCCCGTATGCCCGAGATCGGCGGCTGCTTCCTGCAGGCCGAGAGCGAAGTGGCGGCTATCAACATGGTGTACGGCGCAGCCGGCACCGGCGCACGTGTTATCACGTCTTCTTCCAGCCCCGGCGTGTCCCTGAAGCAGGAGGGCATCTCCTACTGCGCAGGCGCCATGGTCCCCGCTGTCATCATCAACGTGATGCGCGGCGGCCCCGGTCTGGGCAACATCCAGGCATCCCAGGGCGACTATTTCCAGGGTGTCAAGGGCGGCGGCAACGGTGACTATCACCTGCTGACCTTCGCTCCCGCTTCCGTGCAGGAGGCCATCGACCTGATGATGATCGCTTACGAGAAGGCCGAAAAGTACCGCATCCCCGTTCTGTTCCTGGCGGACGGCATCATCGCCCAGATGATGGAGCCCGTGGAGCTGCCCGAGATGGTGGACTACAAGGTCGATCCCGAGGAGAAGCCCTGGGCCTGCACAGGCTGGAAGCCCGGCGATGATCCTGCCAAGCGCGGCGTCATCAACTCCATCTACATCGACACTGAGAGCCTGGCCGTCCATAATGACGAGCTGCAGGCTATGTATAAGAGAGTCGTTGAGAACGAGCAGCAGTGGGAATCCTACAACTGCGAGGGTGCTGAGTACATCATCACCGCTTTCGGCACCGTGGCCCGTATCGCCAAGAGCGCTATCGCTGAGCTGAAGGAAAAGGGCATCCATGTCGGTCTGGTCCGTCCCATCACCGTGTGGCCCTTCCCCGCCAAGGCGATGCACGATGCCTGCTGCCAGCCCAGCGTGAAGGCTGTTCTGGACGTGGAGCTGAACGAAGGCCAGATGCTGGAGGATGTCAAGCTGGCCCTCAACGGCGAAAAGCCCGTGGACTTCTTCGGTCACTGCGGCAGCCAGATGCCCTCTACCAGTGAGATCGTTGAGAAGATCCTGAGCATGAAGGAGGGTAAATAAGATGGCTGTACTGTTTGAAAAGACAAAGCTGCTGAGTGACAAGCAGTTCCATTACTGCCCCGGCTGCAACCACGGTATTATTCACCGTCTGGTGGCCGAGGTCATCGATGAGATGCACCTGGATGGCAAGGTCATCGGTGTAGCCCCCGTCGGCTGTTCCGTGTTTGCCTATGACTACTTCAACTGCGACATGTACGAGGCCGCTCATGGCCGCGCTCCCGCAGTGGCCACCGGCGTCAAGCGCTCCGTGGGCAAGGACACCCTGGTGTTCACCTATCAGGGCGACGGCGATCTGGCCTCCATCGGTACCGCCGAGATCGTTCACGCCGCCCACCGCGGTGAGAAGATCACCACCATCTTCGTCAACAACGCTATTTACGGCATGACCGGCGGCCAGATGGCCCCCACCACCCTGATCGGCCAGAAGGCTACTACCTGCCCCGCCGGCCGCAGCGAGGAGTGGAGTGGTCTGCCCATCAAGATGTCCGAGATGCTGGCCGCTGTGCCCAGCTCCTACTACATCGAGCGCGTGGCAGTCAACAACACCGCCAATATCGCCAAGGCCAAGAAGGCCATCGCCAAGGCGTTCCGCCTGCAGATGGAGGGTAAGGGCTTCACCATGATCGAGGTCCTGTCCACCTGCCCCACCAACTGGGGCCTGTCTCCTGTGGAGGCTATGGAGTGGCTGGAGAAGAACATGATCCCCTATTACCCGCTGGGCGTTTACAAAGACAAGGAGGCCGAGTAATATGGAAAAAACCTTCATTTTTGCCGGTTTCGGCGGTCAGGGCATGCTCCTGATCGGTAAATTCGTGGCCATGGCCTGCATGCTGGACGGCAAGCACGTCTCCTGGCTGCCTTCCTACGGCCCTGAAATGCGCGGTGGTACCGCCAACTGCTCCGTCATCGTCTCCGATGATCCCGTTGCCTCCCCCCTGGTGGATAAGGCCGACGTCATCGTCGCCATGAACCGTCCTTCTCTGGACAAGTTTGAGGCGCACGTGAAGCCCGGCGGTGTGCTGGTCATCAACAGCAGCATCATCGACCGCAAGGCCGTCCGCGACGACATCACCGTGGTGTACTGCGACGCTAACGGCATCGCCGAGTCCATCGGTAACCCCAAGGGCGCCAACGTGGCTATCCTGGGCGCTGTTCTGGCTGTAGCTCCCGTCACCACCGTGGAGAGCATGATGGAAGCCATCCGTATCGAGCTGGGTGAGAAGAAAGCCCGCTTCCTGGATGGCAACAAAAAGGCTCTGCTGGCCGGTATGGAGGCCGCCAAGTAAGGTCACTCCCCGACATAGGCAAAAAGGCCCATCCGCAAGGATGGGTCTTTTTTGTCATTCTTCAACATGCCGTTTATTGCAGGGAAATCAGGCGGAAAATTTGTTTCATATTCCGAAACTAATAGTTGACTTCCTACCAAATGTTTGGTATGATTGTGATGTCGCAGGAGGTGACGCAAATGAGTTCTTTTTCCTATTTCGTGGGGCAGCGTATCAAAAAATACCGGAAGAGCCGCGGCTATACCATTGAGCAGTTCTCTGCCATGATCAACAAGAGCAAGGCCACGCTGTCCAAGTACGAAAACGGCGCCATTACCATCGACATCGAGACGCTGTACGACATCGCCCAGGCCTTGGACATCGACCTGAAGTGCTTCATCGACTACCAGCCTCCGGTGTTCCACCAGGATGCGGCGCTGCCCAAGAACAACTACTTCAACCAGTCCCTGGCGTATATGTACTACTACGACGGCCGTGTGCGCCAGATGGTGCGCTCCCTGCTGCGGTTCTCCCGTGCCGCCGACCGCGAGGGCATCGAGGTCACGCTGTATCTGGGGGTCGCGTCCTTCTCCGATCCGGATCGATGCCAGCACCTGTTCACCGGTGAGATGAAAGCCTATGACACCATCACCCATATGGTACTGACCAACCAGATCAACGAGGCGGAGAAGATGTACATCTGCATGCTGAACCCCATGTCCAACCGCACGCCGGCCATCGGCCTGCTGTCCGGTATCGGCTCCACCCCCTTCTTCGCCCCCATCGCTCTGAAGGCCCTGATCTCCAAGGAGCCGCTGGACGAGACAGAGCGCCTGCTGAACACCATTAAGCTGGACAAGGACGACTACCACCTGTTGCGGTACTACAACATGATGGTCATCAACCGCCCCGCCTCCCTGTTTTTGCAATAAATATTGACGGTCAACGCCTGTGAAGGAGATTTCCTTCACAGGCGTTTTTCAGCTCATGCGCAGAATTTCCCGCCTGAGCCGCAGGATGATACGCTTTTCAAGCCGCGAGATGTAGGACTGGGAGATGCCCAGCCGGTCCGCCACCTCCTTCTGGGTCAGCTCCTTGCTGCCGCCCAGTCCGAATCGCATGGTGATGATATCCCGCTCCCGTGGGTTCAGCTTGGCCACGGCGTCCGCCAGCATCTGGCGGTCCACGTCGGCCTCGATGGGCCGCATCACCACATCGCTGTCCGTGCCCAGCACATCGCTGAGCAGCAGCTCCTTGCCGTCCCAGTCGGTGCTCAGCGGCTCGTCGAAGCTGACCTCCACGCGGCTGCCGTTATTCTTCCGCAGATACATCAGGATCTCGTTCTCGATGCAGCGGGAAGCGTAGGTGGCCAGCTTGATGTTCTTGTCGGTACGGAAGGTATTGATGGCCTTGATGAGCCCGATGGTGCCAATGGAGATCAGGTCCTCGATGTTGATACCAGTGTTCTCGAACCGGCGGGCAATATAGACCACCAGCCGCAGATTCCGCTCGATGAGGGTCTGCCGCACCGGCAGCTCCCCCTGATCCAGGCGAGCCAGAAGCTCCGCCTCCTGATCCCGCGGCAGCGGCGGCGGCAGAGTATCGCTGCCGCCAATGTACATGATCTTATCCGGCCTGCGTCTTCTCCGCAGAAACGTCAGCAGCCGCAGCAGCAGCTTCCGCATCCGTCATCACCTCCTCCCCATCCGGATCTCCCCACAGGGCGTGGCACCCGCCGTCGCTGATGGGGTGCTCCGTCAGCGCCACCGGTGTCCGTGGGTAGCGCCGCCCATTGATCTCTATGTAGTCGCTGCGGGCCGCCAGCAGCAGCCCCGATGGCACACCCACGCTGCGGAACGGCAGCAGGGTGAACGTCACAGTCGCCCCCAGCCGGTGCAGCCGCGCCATTTTCTCCTCCGGCGGCAGCGGCGATGCCAGCACTGCCGCCACGTCTGGCGGCCACAGATCCTCCGCTGCCTCCCGCTCCAGCACTAACGCCGGGCGGCCCGACACAGGGTCCCGTAGTGTGTTTCCGGTGTCATGCAGCGCCGTGACGGTCTGCTTTCGTCCGCAGACAGATATGGTGATCTTCAATCGTTCTCCTCCTCCATGGCGCGCCCCTTGCCCCAGCAGCAGACGCAGCAGCAAATAGAAGCAAAGTGCAGCGCCCAGCAGCAGCGGCCAGTTCATCTCGCCCCGATAGATGCGGTGCAGCAGTGCCGTGGGTGATCCGGCCCACAGTCCCAGCGCCAGTACGAAGCCCGCCAGTCCGCCGGACAGCAGCAAAAACAGCAGTGCCGGCCGCCGCCGTCCCCGAAAAGCGCATAGGGCCATGGCCCCACCCGCCGCCAGCTGGCACAGCGGGCCGCGCAGAAAACCGCAGCCCGGCAGGAACGTGGCCACCGCGTACAGCCCGCCTCCGGCGGCGCACAGCAGCAGGCGCAGGCGGCTGAGCGTCCTGCCGGATAGCTGCGCCGCCGACAGCAGCAGCAGATAGTCGACCAGCAGGTTCAGCAGGAACACCCGATCCAGATACACCACCATCTCGCCTCACCTCGCCCGTCCATTATAGAACGCGGCGGCAAAGAAAACCGTCAAAAAAAGAAACCGCACGGAAAAGGAGAAGCCTTTCCGTGCGGTATGTATCTGCGGGGGCATTACGCTTCAAAATCAAAGATGGCCTTCTGCGCCAGCAGCGGGCCGAACTCCTCCTTCCAGAGGTGGTGCATAGCCGATGCGTCGTACACCGGCAGTGCTTCCGGCGCCATATCCAGTACGATCAGCACATCGTACCGGTTGTCCCGCGCCACGCAGTTGGGATAGATCGACACGCCGCTGACGCCCTCCAGCTCCGAGGCGGCGCTGAAGATCTGGCGAATGCGGGGCAGCAGTTCCTGTCGGCGAGGATAGACCTCCGGCCGGTATTTGGCAAGGATACAGTGTTTCATAGCCGCCTCACATACCCAGATAGGGCACCACCAGCGACACCAGCATGACGAAAGCCAGCAGCAGCGCGATGCCCATGGCAACGTAGCGTGTCCATTTTGGTCTCATGTTCATTCCTCCTTCGGTACGATGCGCTTGATCATCTTCTCCACCTTGCGGCGTGGCTGCATCACCTCATGCCCGCAGCCCAGACAGCGCAGCTTGATATCCATTCCCACCCGCAGCACCTGCCAGCGGCGGCTGCCGCAAGGGTGGTCTTTTTTCAGTTCCAGTATGTCATTCAGGTGCAGTTCCATGGTCACGTCCCCTTGATGTCGTCCCAATAGCGCTTAGCCGCCTGTTCCGTCTTGTTGGGCCCGTACTCATAATATGTCTTATCGCCCATCACCTCCGGCAAGTATCTTTGCTTTACATAGTGATTTGGATAATTGTGCGGGTACTTGTAGGCGTCGGGCCTGGCGGAGCCGGCACTATCGGCGTGAACGTTCTTCAGATGCCGCGGGATCTCCCCCACCGCGCCGTTCTGGATGTCCGCCATAGCGGCGATGATGGCATTGTGGGCACTGTTGGACTTGGGTGCAGTGGCCAGCAGCACAGCGGCCTCCGCCAGCGGCAGCCGCGCCTCCGGCAGTCCCAGCTGCAGCGCCGCATCCACGCAGGCCTTCGTCACCACAATGCCCTGGGGGTAGGCCAGGCCGATATCCTCTGCCGCGATGACCAACAACCGACGACAGGGCGACAGCAGATCCCCCGCCAACAGCAGCCGTCCCAGATAGTACACCGCCGCGTCAGGGTCGGAGCCACGGATGGACTTTTGCAGCGCCGACAACAGGTCGTAGTGGTCATCTCCTTCCCTGTCGTAGCGCATGGCGCTGCGCTGACTAAGTTGTAAAGCATCATCCCTTGTCACATACAGTCCACCGTCGACAGTCCGCGCTCCTCGGTACAGCAGCTCCACGGCATTGATGGCCTTGCGCACGTCGCCGCCGCAGCCGCTGGCCACGGTGCGGGGCACGGTGTCCTCCCACGTAAATGGCAGCGGGCTCCGCTCCTGCTCGATGCGCAGTGCCCGCTCCACGGCGGGAATGGTCTCCTCCACCGTCAGGGGCTTGAACTCGAACACGGTGCTTCGGGACAACAGGGCGTTGTAAATGTAGAAATACGGATTCTCCGTGGTAGAGGCGATCATGGTGATCTTACCGTTCTCCAGGAATTCCAGCAGGCTCTGCTGCTGCTTCTTATTGAAGTACTGGATCTCGTCCAGGTACAGCAGCACGCCGTTAGGCGCCATCATGGTCCCCACATCGCCGATGACGTTTTTCACATCCTGCAGCGACGCGGTGGTGGCGTTCAGGTAGTACAGGGTCTTTTTCGCCTGCTTGGCGATGATGTTGGCCACAGTGGTCTTGCCGGTGCCGGAAGGGCCGTAGAAGATCAGGTTGGTGTCGGTACCGTTCTCGATGAGACGCCGCAGCAGAGCCCCCTGTCCCAGCAGGTGCTTCTGCCCCGCCACCTCGTCCAGCGTCTGGGGCCGTATTTCGTCTGCCAGCGGGCGCATGGGCCGCACCTCCTTTCCGTCCGGACATTATAACACGGATTGCCTTTTTCTGCAACCGCTGTTATAATATCAGGCGAGGTGAAGCCCATGAAAACCACACAGGAGATCGCCGCTATCATCGCGGCACTGAAGGAGCTGTACCCCGATGCAGCCTGTTCGCTGGATTACGGCAAGGACTATGAGCTGCTGTTTTCCGTGCGGCTGGCAGCCCAGTGTACCGATGCCCGGGTAAATCTGGTAACGCCGGCGCTGTTCCAGCGTTATCCCACGCTGGAGGCGTTCGCTGATGCCGATGTGGACGAGGTAGGCCGCTACGTCCAGTCCTGCGGCTTCTGGCGGGCCAAGGCGCGGGACATCGTGGCCGCCGCCCAGCAGCTGCTGGCGCGGTTCGGCGGAAAGGTCCCCGACAATATGGAGGACTTGCTGACGCTGCCCGGCGTGGGCCGCAAGACGGCCAACCTGATTCTGGGCGACATCTACGGCCAGGAGGGCTACGTCTGCGACACCCACTGCATCCGCATCACCGGACGGCTGGGCATCACCGACGGCAGCAAGGACCCCCTGAAGGTAGAGCAGCAGCTACGGAAGGTCATCCCGCCAGAGGAGTCCAACAACTTCTGCCACCGCATGGTGCTCCACGGCCGCGCCCTGTGCATGGCCCGTGGTCCTCTATGCAGCGAATGCCCTTTACAGTCGTTGTGCGACTACGGGAAAGAGCAATAAAAGAATACCCGCACCGTGGTGCGGGTATTCTTTTATTGCTCACTTCCTGCGGCCCACCATTCGGTCCGCCAGCTCCCAGAGGAAACCATGGTCCGGCCATCCGGCCACCGCTGCCTTGGCCGTCTCGGTGCAGGCGGCCACCTCCTGGCGGCAGGCGTCCATGCCAATAACATCTACGAATGTGACCTTGCCCTCCTGAACATCGGAACCGATAGGCTTACCGAACACGGCCTGGTCCCCCTCCACATCCAGCATGTCGTCGCGGATCTGGAAGCCCCTGCCGATGGCATCAGCGTACACCAACGCTTGAGCGCGCATGGTGGCAGGCATTTCCGAGGCAATACAGCCCAGCTCCGCCGCCGCGGAGATCATCACGCCGGTCTTGAGCCGGTTCAGCACCGTCAGCCCTGCCGCATCGCGGACATCGTAGACGGTGTCCAGCACCTGACCGCCCACCATGCCATCGGCGCCGCAGGCGCGGGCCAGTGTGCGGACAGCCTCCAGCCGGTTCTCCGCCGGCAGGCAGGGTGCTTCCGCCATCAGGCGGAACGCCTCGGGCTGCATAGCATCGCCGGCCAGCACCGCCAGCGTCTCGCCGTACACCTTGTGGTTGGTGGGCTTGCCGCGGCGCAGATCATCGTTGTCCATGCAGGGCAGGTCGTCGTGGATCAGGGAGTAGTTGTGTACCAGCTCCAGCGCACAGCCGTAGGGCAGCGCCAGATGCCAATCGATGCCGCCCAGGCGGGCAAACTCCAGCGTCAGCACCGGCCGGATGCGCTTGCCGCCGGCCAGCAGGCTGTACCGGATGGCCTCGTACAGCTTCTTGTAGGGGGTCTCGGCGGTGAACAGACCGGCCAGATAGCCTTCGATGCCCTGCTGATACGCCGCGTACTGTGTCTCGTAGCTCATGGTCATTCCTCCGCGAGAAAATCGCTCTCCAACGGCGCGCCATCAGGGCCCTTCATCAGCTTGACCACCTTCTGTTCCGCGCTGTCCAGTTCCTTGCGGCACTGAGCCGCCAGCTTCGTGCCCTCCTCGAACAGCGCCAGGCTGTCCGTCAGCTGGGCGTCTCCCTTCTCCAGCAGCGTCACGATCTGCTCCAGACGGGCCATATTCTCCTCAAACGTCTTTTTTGCGGCCATGTCAGTCCTCCTTGTCCACAACGTCACATTGTAAGCTCCCCTGGGCCAGCCGGACGCGGATGTGCTCCCCCGCCGCCACATCAGCGGCGCTTTTCAGCACCGTGCCCTCTCCGTTCTGGGCCACGGCGTAGCCCCGGGCCAGCACCTTCAGGGGGCTCAGGGCGTCCAGTGCGGCGGCAGCCGCCGCGAACCGGCGGTTCTCCCCTGCCACACAGTCCCTTTCCGCGGCGGCCAGCCGGTGGACCACATGGTCCAGATACAGCCGCCGGTCCGCCAGAAAGGCGGTGGGATCCGTCAGTACCCGCTTCTTCTCAAAGTCCGCCAACCGCTCCTCCTGCCGGTGCAGGCCGTGAAGCAGGCTCTGGGCCATACGTTCCCGGCTTCCCTGCAAGGCCCGCAGCAGTTCCGCCATGTCCGGTACGGCGATTTCCGCCGCATTGGACGGCGTAGATGCCCGCCGGTCGGCCACAAAGTCGCTGATGGCCACGTCCGGCTCATGCCCCACGGCGGAGATGACGGGGATCTCCGAGTCATAGATGGCCCTGGCCACCCGCTCATCGTTGAAGGCCCACAGGTCCTCCAGCGAGCCTCCGCCGCGGCCGGTGATGAGCACATCCGCCAGGTGGTAGCGGTTTGCATAGCGGATGGCGCCCACGATCTCCGGCGGTGCCTCCACTCCCTGTACCCGCACTGGCAGCAGCAGCACCTTGGCGATGGGATACCGACGGCGCAGGATACGGATCATGTCGTGTACCGCCGCGCCCGCCGACGAAGTAACAATGGCGATGCGCTGGGGATAGCGGGGCAGCGGCTTCTTGTGGGCAGGGTCGAACAGCCCCTCCCGATACAGCTTATCCTTTAGCTGCTCAAAAGCTACGTACAGGTCGCCCACACCATCGGCGGACAGTCCGCTGCAATACAGCTGGTACGCGCCGTCCCGCGGGTAGACACTGATACGGCCGGAGGCGATGACCTGCATGCCGTTCTCCGGCCGGAACCGCAGCTTGGCGGCGGAGCCCTTGAACATCACGCAGCGCAGGGCGCTCTGGCTGTCCTTCAGCGTGAAGTAGTGGTGCCCCGAGGGGTACACCTTGTAGTTGGAGATCTCTCCCTTCAGCAGCAGGTCGCCGAAGGCGGGAACGGACTCCACCAACTCCTTAACGCAGTTATTCAGTTCGGTGACGGTAAACACATGCCGTTCGTCCATGCCGCCCTCCTCGTTCCATGCGGAAAAGGCAGAGCGCAAGCTCTGCCTTCCTGACTCATTCCTTCAGCTCGCCCCGGGCGAAGCTGCCCAGGATGCCGTTGATAAATTTCACCACTTCCGGCGATTCGTAATGCTTGGCGATCTCCACCGCCTCGTTGATGGCGACACCGGCGGGAATGTCCGCCATGTACAGCATCTCGTACATGGCCACCCGCATGATGGCGGAGGCCACCAGGGAGATTCGCTCGAACCGCCAGCCCTTGGCATATTTTTCGATGTCCGCGTCCAGCTCCGCCGCGTGCTCCGCCACGCCGGAGACGAGACGGCGGATATACTCCTCCTGCTTGGCGTTGGGGCGCTCCTCATAGACAGGATGCTCCGGTGCCAGCGCAGCGAAGCTCTCCCCGCTCAGCTGCAGGTCCAGAAACTCCTCCACAGGCAGGTCATTGAAGCTCAGTTCATAGGCGAGATGTGTGGCGATCTCGCGGGCCGTATTGCGTGTCATAAACGTGTACCTTTTCTCTCTCAGTTCGTTTGGTTCAGTTGAAGCTGATGCCGCCCACGTGGACATTGACCGCCGCCACCCGGAAGCCGGTCATACCTTCCAGTGCGGTACGCACCATCTGCTGCACCTTCTTGGCCACGTCGCCGATGGCGCTGCCGTAGCGCACCACGATGAACAGGTTCACCGCGATGGCCTCTCCATCCATCTCCACACGGACGCCCTTGGCGGACATCTTCTTGCCGCCCATCAGATCGGACACATTGGCGCTCATCATGGCGCTGACACCATCCACCTCAGACGCAGTGGTGGATGCGATAGAGGCCACGACGTCCTCCGAGATCTGGATGGCGCCGTCCTCCTCCTGATGGATCATGTATTCCTTATTTTCAGCCATGTTGCGTTATCTCCTTGTGCTGTCTTTCGTGATTCAGTTCAGTATACCATTTTTTGTGCCGAAATACAACACCTATTTTGCGTCCTCTGCCTGCGTCTCTTCCGCAGCGGCGGTGGGCACCTCCGCCTCCTGGGGATTGCCGGTCTGTGCCGTGGCTCCCGCCTCCATGATGCGGATCTGATCCGGCGTATAGCTGGTCTCGCTGACCACGATGTCCTTGATGCGGGCCACATCCACGGTATCCAGCCCGTCTGGATCAGACACCACCACGCTGATGGCATCGTCGCCCATGAATGCCACGCAGTCGGCATAGCCCTTGGCCACCACCAGGCTCTCGATCTGGGACTCCGCCACGGTGTAGGCCGCCAACACCTGCATCGTCTGGGACGCTTCGTTCAGCACGTCCTCCGTGGCGTTTTCGTCCACCTGCGCCTCCTGCAGCATGCTGATGGCGGTGTCACGTGCCTGCTTTCGGCTGAGCCGCGCCGTGGCGAAGTAGTCGTCACCGGCGGCAGTCACCTCTGCGTCCGTGGTCTCGCCGTTCACCAGTGCTGACTGACCAAGCACTTTTTTGCCGCTGTCCTCCACGGTTCCGGCATAGCGCCAGTTGAGATACACCGAGGTGCCCACCAGCATCAGTACCGCCGCCACCACTGCGCGCCGCTTCCATACCTGTTTCATGCTCCAACTCCTCCTCATTTTTCTATGACTTCCACTTGACCACCGAGATCTTGTCGCTGCTGAGCCCCGTCAGCACAGACACCGCGTTCACCACCGCCAGCCGCACGGGGCTGCTGCCGGCTCCCTCGCAGACCACCACCGCCCCCTGATAGGTGGGATAGAGCTGCTGGGTCACCACCACCTCCTGCCGTCCGCTGCCGCGATTGACGGTGAGCACCTGCTTTTCCTTCTTAGTTTGGCCGCCGGTGCTGTCGGAGATGGTGCTGTCCTCCGCCAGACGCAGGGTGGAGCCGGAACGCAGCGTCAGCATGATGCGCACGCGGCCCACGCCGTTGATGGTACCCAGCACCTCCGCCATGCGCTTCTCCGTCTCCTCCAGCGAGAAGCTCTCCGCCGCCTCGCTGCTGTCACCCCCGCTGTCCGCCTTGCTGCCGCCGGTGGGCAGCAGCATCAGTACCATCCCCGCCAGCACGATCAGCGCCGCATATCGGTACTTCTTCAGCAGTCCCGTCCATTTCTCCAGCTTCATATGTCACCTCTCCCCAGCCGCCTGCCAGACCTGTGCCTCCTTGCCGATGCCCAGATCGGCGGCAATGCAGGCGGCCAGCGTCTCGTTTCTCTCCACGTCCAGAGTCACCGCGCAGGGGTAGGGCACGCCGGAGCGCAGCTCCGTCTCCACTACGGCGTGGCAATTCACCCCCAGCGCCGCGCCTTTGTCCGATATATATGCGGCGGTCTCCCGCTCTATGATAGCTGCCAGCTCCGCCGTGTCCGCCGCGCGGTACTGCTCCGTCAACTCCCGGATCTCCCGGGCGTAGTCGTCGTAGGATACGGCAAAGCCTTCCAGGTCCAGTTCCGTCAACGGCCGCAGGATCACCAGCATCAGCACCACGCCGCCCGCGGTGCGGACGATGGGCCGCAGCCGCCCCTTGGGCAGCAGGGCGTACAGGATGGACAGCACCAGTCCGGCTGCGATGATGGACAGCAGCCATGTCCGCAGCGCCCCGATCATGCCGTTACCGCCGACACGGCGGAGGTGATGGAGATGAGCAGCAGCAGTGCGCAGCTGCCGGTCATGCCCAGCATCAGGCCGAAGGCCGTGCCCAGTGCGTTGATAAGCTCCGCCAGAGCCCCCTGCGTCACGATGCCCGCCAGAAACGCCGTCAGCTTGTACAGCAGATACTGCACCGCCATGTTCAGAAACGGCGTCAGGCAGATGGCCAGCACCGCCAGCATCCCAAAGATACCCACGGCGTTTTTCAGCACCCCTGCTCCCGCCAGCACCGTCCCCGTGGCCTCGGAGATGATGGACCCCACCACCGGCACCGCCGTGGCGATGGCACTGCGGGTCATCTGCACCGTCATGGCATCCGCCGCGCCGGTGGCCGCGCCGGTCAGGGTCAGAAAGCCGGTAAACACCACCATGGTGGCTGTCAGAGCCCAGGTCACAGCCTTGCTGATACCTGCGCCAATTTTTTTCAGGCCGTGATCCGGCGCCATGGTGTCGGCGGCGGCCGCCGTGATACAGCAATACAGCAGCGGCAGCAGCAGCTTCCGGATCACGCTGAGCAGCAGGTTGGCAAAAAACACCGTAGCCACCTGTCGTGTCCCCGCTGTGATGGCGCCGCCGCTGGCGGCCGCAGCCGCCGACAGTGTGGGCAGCAGTGCCTTGGCAAACACGTCCAGCTCCTCCATGGTCTCCACCCCCAGTCCCATCATCTGCTGCAGGTCCCCCGCAGCAGTGAGCGTGATGGCCAGAGCCCCCGCCATGGGCACGAACCGCGGCACCGATGGCTGCTCCGCCGCCGTGAAGAAGCTCTCCGCCACGCCGCACAGCAGTACCACGCCCAGCAGCAGCGCCGCGCCTGACGCCTTTTCCCGCAGAGCCTCTCCCAGTTGCTGCTGGGTGTCGTGCCACAGGCGGGCCAGCCCCTCCGACCACGTGGTGTGGTCCGGTGTCTCATCCAGGCCCTCCAGATGGGCCGCAGCCTCCGGCGGCAGTGCCTCCGTCACGCTGTCGGGGATGACGGACGCCTGCGCCGGCGTCACCAGCAGCCACAGCAGCGCCGCCGCGGCCATCCATACCTTCACTCCCCTCATAGCAGCCCCCTCAGCATGTCCCACGCCGCCTGAAACAGCGGCAGCGACACCAGAATGGCCGTGACAGCCCCCGCTGTCTCCACCAGTGATGCCATGGCGCTCTCCCCCGCGTCGCGGCACAGGTCGGAGCCTGTCCGACTCACCAGTGCGATACCCACCGTTTTTACCAGCGGCAGAAACAGATCCGTGGGCAGCCCGCCCCAGTCGAGCAGCTGGGTAAACAGGTCCCGCACCTGCCCCAGCGGCTCCGCCAGCAACAGCAGCGCCGCACCGCACACCGCCACCGCCAGCAGCAGCGCAATGTCGGGGTTTGTCCGCTTCAGCAGCACCGCCAGCAGCGCGCCGGTGAGACACAGCGCGCAAAGTCGGATCACCGTCTCCATGGCTCACAGGGAGAACAGCGTCTTGACCAGATCGAACAGGTCGCTGATCTGCTGCACCAGCATCATCAGCACCACGATCAGCCCCGCCAGCGTGGTCATCATGGCCTGCTCCTCCCGTCCGCTGCGGACCAGCAGCAGGTTCAGCACCGCCACCAGTATCCCGATGGCCGCAATTTTGAAAATCAGATCAACGTCCATGTACTACCCTCAAATCAGTAAGATCACCAGCAGCCCCGCGGCGGACAGTGCCAGTGCCCCCGCCACTCTGCGGTCCTGTGCATCCTCCCGCGCCCACCGCGCCGCCAGCGTTGTCAGCGCCTGCCGCGCGTCCTCCAGCTGTGTCAGCAGCCGCGTCTCATCTCCGCCCAGCTCCATGCGCCGCAGCACCTCCGCCGTCTCCGCATCCGGAATCCGTGAAAATGTCCTGTTCCACGCTATCTGTAAAGGCATATCGCTTTGCAGCATTTCCCGCACCGCGTCGAAGTACGTCCCGCACACGGGCCGCTGTGCCAGCTGTGCCAGCAGCTGCGGCATGGGCCGCCTTTGCCAGCGGATGCCCGTCTCCATGGCGCTCAGCGCCTGGGCCAGTGTCTGGGCCAGTGTCAGGCGCTGCCGCTGCCGCCTGCGTCTTGCTGCGCAGCACCAGACCGCACCGGCCACGATCAGCGCTGCCCCCGCCAGCTTGGCCGTCACAGCGCCTCCATCCGATAGACGCGGCGTCCATCCTCTACGGTGATGGTCACTATCCTTTGGAATACCTGCATCTCCAGCAGTCGGGCAAACAGCGGCTTCCGCGCCAGCTCCTCCCTGTTCGCGGCATGGATGGTGGCCAGCAGCGCCACGCCGCAGTGTGCGGCGGACAGCATGGCCCGTAGGTCCTCCTCTGCGGTGATTTCATCCACCGCGATGACCTGTGGGTTGGCAGACCGCAGCAGCATGGTGATGCCCAGTGCCTTGGGACACCCGTCCAGCACGTCGGTGTGGGCCCCCACCTCCAGCTGCGGCACGCCGCGGTACATGGCCGCCAGCTCGCCCCGCTCGTCCACGATACCCACGCGGCAGGCGGGGCGCTGCTCGTCCCCGTCGGACAGCGCACAGATCACGTCCCGCAGCAGAGTGGTCTTGCCCACCCCCGGCGGCGCCAGCAGCAGCGTACTAAGGAAGCCCTCCGGCTCCCACAGCTCTCGCAGCAGCGGCTCTGCCAATCCCCGCACCTGACGGCTGATACGAACGGCTACGGAGGAGATGTCCCGCAGGTTGGTGTTGGCCCCGTCCCGCAGGACGGCGGTGCCGCAGACGCCTACCCGAAAGCCGCCGCGGCCGATGAGATACCCCTTGCTCAGCGTCTCCGACACAGCGTAGCGGGAGTATCCCGTCACCATGTCGCACAGCTGCTCCAAGTCGGACTGCGTCACCAGTGCCCTCGGCAGCTCATCGCTGACAAGTATCTCCCCTTCACACGTCAGCACCGTCATAGGCCGCCCCGTCCGCAGGCGGAACTCCTCCGCCTGCGCCTTCCTCCAGTCCGGCAGCCGCCGCGCCGCCTGCTGCCACCGCACCGGCAGCAGCTCCAGCGCCTGTTCATAGCGTGCTATGGCATAGCTCAATTCCATGCTCCGCTCCCCTTCCTGTGTGATATTCACTTGTATGACGGCTCGTCCCCAAATATGCCGCGATACGAAAAAAGCCCACCCTCCGGCAGGCAAAGCTCCCGTATGCTCAACCCCCACGTTCCAAAACATCCTCCACGAATCACCTTCCTCCGGACTGCCGCCGCCACGGCGCAAAAAAGAACACAGCGGTCAATGCCGCTGTGTTCTTTCTTCAGTGATTCCAAATGAGCTGCATGACCAGAATCGCCACGGCGCCGGCGGCGATGAACACGCCGGCGATGAGCATGGCCGCCTTCAGCGCACCGCCCATGGCGGCGCGGCGCTGCTCCGGCGTAAACTGCTCCTGGGACTCCCAGGGCCGGTCATCGGCGGGCGACGGCTCCTGCGGTGTCGCCTTCTTAGGCATGCGCGGGAACAGCATGGGCGACGGCCCTACGCCGCTCATATCGGCGATGGTCCGCCCATCGTCGTCCTGATAGGTTCGCTTCTTCGCCATTACTTATCGTACAGATGGCACGCCACAAAGTGGCCCGGCTCCAGCTCGCGCTGGACAGGAGCTTCCTCCTTGCAGCAGGCCATGCAGTTGGCGCAGCGGGTGTGGAACTTGCAGCCCTTGGGCGGGTTGGCGGGAGACGGGATGCTGCCCTCCAGCACGATACGGTTCATCTTCACCGTGGGATCGGGGATGGGGATGGCGGAGAACAGGGCTTTGGTGTAGGGGTGCAGCGGGTTGCGGAAGATATCCTCCGTGGCGCCATACTCCACCAGATTGCCCAGATACATGACGCCCACCGTGTCGGAGATGTGCTCCACCACGGACAGGTCGTGACTAATGAACAGGTACGTTAGGTTGTACTTCTTCTGGATCTCCTTGAGCAGGTTGATGATCTGCGCCTGAATGGACACGTCCAGTGCGGACACCGGCTCGTCACAGACAATGAACTCGGGGTTCAGCGCCAGAGCACGGGCAATGCAGATACGCTGCCGCTGGCCGCCGGAGAACTCATGGGGATAGCGGTCCTTGTGGAAGGGCTGCAAGCCGCAGTTGTCCATGACCTTGTCAATGTAGTCGTCGAACTCCTCCTTCGGCACCAGGTTGTGCTCGCGCACCGCTTCGCCGATGATCTCGCCTACCGGCATGCGGGGGGACAGTGAGGAGAACGGGTCCTGGAAGATGATCTGCATCTTGGTGCGCATGGCGCGCATCTCTTTGGGAGACAGATCGTAGACCTCCTGCCCGTTGAACAGCACCTGCCCGGAGGTCTTGCTGTCGTACAGCCGCAGGATGGTACGGCCGGTGGTGGTTTTGCCGCAGCCCGACTCGCCCACCAGACCCATGGTGGTGCCGCGCTTGAGGTTGAACGTCACGCCGTCCACAGCCTTGACGTAGCCCACAGTCTTGGACACCATGCCGCCCTTGATGGGGAAATACTTCTTCAGGTGGTTGACCTGCAGAATGTACTGGGGATCATACTCCACGGGAGTGAAATCGTTGTCCACGGTGAGAGAGGGCTTCTTCGCCTTCTGGCTGTATGCCTGCTCCTTGACAAACTCGTCGGCATTCTGCTTCTGAGTCTCTTTCAGCTCCTCGAGGACCTGATCGTCATTCTTACCTGCTTTCCAGAACGGCATCTTATTCACCCTCCTTTCCGTTGTCGGCGCTGCCGGTCATTTCCCGCTCCACCTGCTCCTCCAGATCGGGCCGCTTGCCGTCGTAGTAGCGGTAGCAGCTGACCTTGTGGGTAGGCGAGATGCTGACCTCACAGGGATATTCGCCGCTGCACTGCTCTACGCACATCTCGCAGCGATCCTTGAAGTAGCAGTAATCCGGCATGTTGATGGGGTTGGGCACCTTGCCGGGGATAGAGTACAGCTTCTCCACCTGACGGCCCACCACAGGCTTGGAGGCCATCAGGCCGATGGTGTAGGGGTGGGCGGGGTGGGCGAAGATCTCCTCGGCCGTGCCCTGCTCCACGATACGTCCCGCATACATGACCACCACGTAGTCCGCCATCTCGGCGATAACGCCCAGATCGTGGGTGATGAACATGATGGAGGAATTGATTTTGTCCTTCAGGCTCCGCAGCAGGTCCAGGATCTGCGCCTGAATGGTCACGTCCAGCGCCGTGGTCGGCTCATCCGCGATGATGAGCCGGGGGCTGCACGCCAGGGCCATAGCGATCATCACGCGCTGGCGCATACCGCCGGACAGCTCGTGGGGGAAGTTTTTGTACACACCCTCGCTGTTGGCGATGCCCACCATCTCCAGCAGCTGGATAGAGCGCTCGCGCACCTGCTCCTCCGTCTGGCCCTTCTCGCCGTGGAGGGCGATGACCTCGTCCAGCTGGTCGCCGATGCGGAACACGGGGTTCAGTGCGGTCATGGGCTCCTGGAAGATCATGGACACGAAGTTGCCCCGCAGGTGCTGCATCACGGAGTCGGGGGTCTTGGTGACATCGTAGGCTTTGTCGCCCAGATTCAGGCGGATCTCGCCCTCCACCACCTGACCCTGGGGCCGCTGCAGCAGCTGCATCAGGGACAGACTGGTAACGGACTTGCCGCAGCCGGACTCGCCCACCACACCCACGGTCTTGCCGATGGGCACAGAGAAGGTGACGCCGTCCACGGACTTGACCACGCCGGTGTCCGTAAAGAAGTAGGTATGGAGGTTATCGAACTCCACCGCATTGTTAGGGTCGTGCATCTCGGTGAGATACTCGGACTCCGGCACGTTTTTCCGCTTCCGCTTCTTCTCCAGCTCATTGGTGATCTTGCGGTTCTCCTTGGAGATACGGCGGGATTCCTTTGCGGACAGATAACCGTCGTTGTGTTTCTTAGCCATTCCGATCCACTCCTTTCTCAGCGCTTCATCTTCGGGTCGAACGCATCACGCAGACCGTCGCCCACGAAGTTGAAGCCCAGCACTGTCAGCATCAGGCAGATACCGGCGGGGATCCAGATGAACCAGTACTCCGTCAGAACGTAGGAGTTGGATACGTCGTTCATGATGTTGCCCCAGGATGCGAAGGGGAACTTGACGCCCAGACCCAGGAAGGACAGGGTCGCCTCGGTGATGATGGTGGCACCCAGGCTCATGGTGCAGTTGACGATGAGCTGCGGGATCACGTTGGGGATCAGGTGCCGGAAGATACGGCGGGACACGCTGATGCCGCAGGCCTCAGTAGCGGTCATAAACTCCTGCTCACGCAGGGAGAGAATCTGGCCGCGGACCAGACGGGCGATGCCGGGCCAGCCCAGGAAGCCCAGGATCAGCATCAGGTACAGCATACGGACCTGCGGGTCCACGCGCATGCCGTCCATGGCCGCGCCCAGGATGATGATCAGCGGCGTGGAAGGGATGCAGTAGAAAATATCCACGATACGCATGATGAGATTATCCACCCAGCCGCCGAAGTAGCCGGAGATACCGCCCAGAATCACGCCCAGCGTGGCGGAAATGATGACCACGATGAAGCCGATGCACAGGGATACGCGGCCGCCGTACATCAGACGGGTCAGCATATCCATACCGTTCTTATCGGTGCCCAGCGGGTGGGTCTTGTTGGGGAAGGAGTAGGCGTCGAACACGCGGGTGACGGTGCCCTCCTTGATGGACCACTGGTACTTGGCAGGGTTGTATTCCAGCTGGATCTCTCGAACCTCGCCGTTCTCGTTGGTGTACTCGATCTGGGTCTCTCCCTTGCCCGCGGCCTCAATGACCCGCTCCTTGAACTCCTTGGAGATCACGGTGCCGGACACCTTGGACTGGATGACGTAGCGGCTGATGTACGCGACTTCCTCGCCGTTGAGCATCACGCTGCCGTCGTCCATGGTATAGGTCTTGCCGTCGGCGGTGAACTCGGTCTCACCGGTGACGTGGGCCTTCAGGGCGTTGAAGCTGAAGCTGAAGCTGAACTTCTCACCGGTGACGCTGGGATTCACGATGTCCTTGTACGCCACCGCCAGCAGTGTGCCGCCGCTGGACACGGAGTACAGGCTGTCGCCCTCCTCGGTGATGTCGTAGTTCACACCCTTGTAGCTGAAGCTGTCATCCTTGCCCATGTGCAGTGTCAGCTGCGCCTGCAGGATGGCGCCGAACTCCTGCCCGTCCGCGATGAGGTACCGGTACTCGGTGTTCTCGCTGAGGGCAGCGTATTCCTTCATCTGGATGTCGTCGCGGTAGAACACCTCGTCCTGCCCGTAGGGGCTGACCAGACCGCCGATGAAGGAGAAGATGAACATCACGGCCAGAATGGTGAGACCCACCACAGCCAGCCGGTTGCGGAAGAAGCGCTTGGCCACCAGCGTGCCCGGGGACAGCACCTTGACGCGGCGGTCATCGCTGAGGGAGTAATCCTCCTGGGGCGTGTTATCCTCAGAGGGCGTATTGTCCTTTCCCGCGTACTTTTCGTTGAGCTCATAGGAACGGCGGCGGGCATCGGTGCCCGGCATTCCCTGACCTTTCCCGGGCTGGGATACATCTTTATCCGTCTTATCGTTAAAATAACTCATTCGTCACGTCCTCCCTTCTCAAGCGATGCGTACCCGCGGGTCAACCACGGCGTACAGGATATCGGAGATGAGGTTGCCCAGCAGCGTCAGGATCGCCAGGAACGTCATGTAGAACATGGAGAACGGAATATCACCGGCCACCATGGCGTTGTAGGAGATGTAGCCAATGCCCGGGATAGCGAACAGCGTCTCTGTGATCAGCGCGCCGGCGAACAGGCCGGGCAGGCTGCCGCCGATAAACGTGACCAGCGGGATCAGCGTATTGCGGAAGGCATGGTGATAGATGACCTTTTTCTCGGACAGGCCCTTGGCGCGGGCAGTCCGGATGTAGTCGGCGTTCAGCACCTCCAGCATGTTGGTGCGGACGTAGCGCATCCACGGACCGATGGAGATGAACACCAGCGTCACGATAGGCAGCACCAGATGCTTGGCCATATCCAGTATCTGCCCGAAGCGGGATAGCGTATTGAAATCACGTCCTGTCAGACCCACCAGATCGAACCAGCCCAGCTTCACGGAGAACACCAGCTTCAGCAGGGTGGCAAAGAAGAACGTGGGCAGAGACATACCCAGCAGGGCCACGGTGGTAACGGTATAGTCAGTCACGCTGTACTGCTTGGTGGCAGCCACGATGCCCAGGGGCACCGCGATCAGCAGCTCGAACACCAGAGAGATCGCTCCCATGATGAAGGACACCCAGATGACCTCGTTGAACTTCTGGATGACGGGCACGGTGTACTTCCAGCTGTCGCCGAAGTTGCCGGTGACCAGGTTTTTCAGCTGCACGAAAAAGCCTGGGATCAGCTCCAGATCCAGACCGTATTGGGCGTTCAGCTGGGCCAGCCACTCCTCGTAGGGCTTGGAGCCGGGTGCCTGTGACAGCTGCCGCGCCATCGTCTCCACGTAGGAAGCGGGCAGACAGCGCATCAGCACATAGATGATGAATGTCACAAAGAACAGGATCACAATCGATAGCAGTGTGCGTTTGACTAAGAATTTGCGCATACAATCCCTCCGTTTTGCCGACAGCCGCCCCGCGCCAGGGGCCGCTGTCCTTTTTAATGTGATTCTGCGTATCAGGCAGTCGTTCCGGCACGGACGTCGAACCGCCTGACTCATACGCAGAGTGTCTGGGGTGCTCCGGGATAAGTCCGGGGATAGGCTACCCTGCGGCTTTGCAGCCGCAGGGTAGCCGTCTTAAAGGTTTTTGGGCCTTTAAGGAAAATCAGATGTACGGATCAGGCGCTTACTTCAGATCCAGCAGCTCCAGATCGTTGTACCACTGCCAATAGGTAGTGATATCGGGCGTCACGGTATCCAGGTTCACGCGCTGGCTGGAGATGATGATGCAGTTCTGGCGCTGATAGACGGGGATCTCAACAGCCCAGTCGGCCACGATATCCAGGCACTCCTTGTACAGGGTCTTACGATAGGTCTGATCGGTGGACTGACGGGCCTGCATGATCAGGTCATCCAGCTCGGCATCCTTGATCCAGTAGGACTTCTCGTTAGAACCGCCCTGGCTGTGATAGATCTGGAACATATCGGGGTCGGGAGTGGCCTGCCACGCCATGGCGAACATGTCCGCGTTACCAGCGTTGATGGCGTTGGTCATCTCGGAGAAGTTGGACATATCGGAGACGATCAGGTTGAAGCCCAGCTCCTTCAGAGCGTCGGAGGCCAGGGTCAGAGCCATGAAGGTGGGGTGGTCGCCCGTGCCGCTGCCGCCGACCATGACCTCAGCGTCCATGCGGGCATCCGCGGGAGCCGCGGTGATCTTGCCGTCGGTGACGGTGTAGCCGGCAGCCTCGAAGTAACCCAGAGCGGCCTGCTTGGCGGCGGCGTACTTATCCTCGGCGGACATACCGTCGGTGTAGATGTCGTTGCCGTTCACATCCACGGAGAAAGCGACCTTGTAGCCCTCATCGGTGACACGGGGAGCGGCCCAGGAGGTGTCGGAGATGGGGTAGTTGATAACATTGGCGAACTCACCGTAGTAGGAGTCCACAGCCACGTCACGGTACACAGCGATCACAGTAGCGATAGCCTTACGCAGGTTCTTGGATGCCTCGTCGCCGCCGTTGCCATTGCCGACCTTCACACGGTTGGCGTTGAAGCCGACATAGCCATAGCCCAGATTGGCGACCAGACCGGTCTGCAGCACGTCACCGGAGATCTCGCCGTTGGAGTTGGCCTTCTTGATCTGATCGGCAGCTTCCTTGGAGTAGGAAGGATCGGTGATGTCGATGGTGCCGGAAACGACGCCGGGGATCTTATCCACATCCTGCATCTCGCGCCAGATGATGGTGTCGATCTTGGGCTCGCCCTTCCAGTAACCGGCGTTCTTCTCCAGGGTCACAGCGCCGTTGGAATAGCTCTCGAAGGTGTAGGGACCGGAACCGACAGGAGCGGAGGTCACAGACTTGACGTGGGACAGGTCGCCCTTGTCGAAGCCGAACTTGTTGTTGTCATAGTCGTACTTCTCGGTCTCGCCGTAGTAGTGCATGGGGCAGATGGTCACGGGGATCTGATAGATGGCGGTGGCATTGACCTCGGTCAGGGTGACGGTCATGCTGTAATCGCCGGTCTTGACGATACCAGCGACGTTGGGAGCGGACTCACCGGTCTGCACGCCGACGGTGTAGTCGGAGAAGGCGTCACCGATCTCAGCCTCGATGAAGGCGGAGATGCTGGTACCGGCGGTCTCGGCGTTGATGCCGTTATCGGAGATGTCATAGCCGTACTTAGCCACGATGGCCTTCCAGAAATCCTCGACAGTGGCGCCCTCGGCCAGCTCATAGCCCCAGTTGGCAGCCTGGGCGGCCACGGAATCACTGGCGGTGGCGCTACCGGCAGCCACAACGTAGTCCAGGATCTCCTGAGTGAACTTCACGCCGGCGGCGTTGAAGGCAGCCCAGAAGGTGTTGTACTGATCCTCGGTGAAGAAGTCGGTGGCGGTGTAGCCGTCAGGGCCGGCAGCCAGGATCAGGTTCATGCGGGAGTCCATGCCAGAACGATAGGCATCCAGGCCCTTGATGGGGATGGAGTACAGGGTGGACACGCCGTCATAGGTGGGGTCAAGCAGGACGTAGTAGGAGAAGATGACATCGTCGATGGTCATCTCGGTACCGTCGGAGAACTTGACGCCGGGCTTCAGGGTGATGTTGTAGTCAACGGTGCCGTCCTCTTTCTCAACGATCTCGCAGTCGGCCACGCCGTAGTAGGTGTAGTCGGTGCCGTTGTAGGGACGGACGTCACCCTCGATGCCCTTCAGCACCACGGAGCCCTCACGGTCGGTGCCCAGCAGAGCGTCGAAAACCATGCTCATGACCTGGTTCTCATAATCGTTGGTGTAGAAGAAGGGGGAGAACTTGCCGTCGAAGTTCTGGGTGCCGACCACCAGCGTCTTAGCGGTCGAGCCCTGATCCTGATTACCGTCATTGTTGGCGTCGTTCTGCTGGCCGCAGCCCGCGAACAGACCCACGCACATGACCAGAGACAGGATCAATGCAAGTGCCTTTTTCATTGGATCTAACTCCTTTTTGATATATTTGCAACAACGGGTGTGTACCCGTGGCGCACAACGGGATTCTGCATGCAGAGCATACAGAAAAAGGGGTACTTCCTTTTGGGCCGGTCTATCGCCGCTGCGATATAAGCTGTCATTTTGTCTATTGTACCATATACTTATGCTTGTTGTACAGTCTTTTTTCTCATTCTGCCGGGATTTCGCCGCTCTTCCCCACGGGTTCCCACGCGCTGCGCCGCACCAGCTGCCGCGCAAACAGTGCTGCCACAAGGGTTACGGCCTTCAGCGCCAGATAGGCTGCCGCCAGTGCGCCGCGTCCACCGCTGCCGGACAACAGGAGGTATACGACCTCCGCCGCAAGGCCCACGCCTGCCGCGATGGCCTCGCCCAGACACCGTCCGGGCAGCGCCTGCACCGTGGCCCTGTACACGTACTCCCGCATGGGGTACTCCCGGGCCTGCCAGCGGACTGTGGCCCATACGACGCTGCCGGTGAGTCCCACCTCCGCCGCGTAGGGCAGCAGCACGTAGAAGCACCGGTCCATGCCCGGTGCGGAGATGAACCCTCCGGCCACCACCGCCGCCGCCATCACCGCCGTCAGCAGCCACACCCGCCGAAGGAGCGCAGTGCGCTCCTTCTCAGCGGCGCGGCAGACGTAGCAGGTGCCGGTGTAGACGTAGTTCCCCGACACATCGCGATAGAAATCATTGAGATGGTCGCGGCGTCCCCGCCGCTCTTTGCCCTCTGCCATTACCGGATACCGGTCATGTCATAGCTGTCCAGCCACTGGTCGGCGGCGGCGCACACGCCCCGCAGGCAGCTCTCATCAAAGGGAGACTCCAGGCCGGCGTTCTTCAGCAGATCGGTGAAGGTGCGGCTGCCGCCCTGCCTGGTGTAGGCCATGTAGTGCTCCCAGGCGCTGCCCAGATCCTTCTGGATCATGGCCCAGAACTCCAGGGACACGGTCTGCGCCAGGCAGTAGTCGATATAGTAGAACGGGCTGGAGTAGATGTGGTGCTGACGCTGCCAGCGGCGTCCCTCGGTGTAGAAGGGGATCTCGCTGTCGTCCATCTTCACCCACGGCATGTAGAGGCCGGTCAGTTCCTTCCAGGCGGCGTTGCGCTCGGCGGGGGTCATGTCGGGCTTCTCATACACGATGTGCTGGAAGTGGTCCACCATGGTGCCGTAGGGAATGAACGTCAGGGCGCCGGCCAGATGGCTGTACAGGAACTTGCGGGTGTCGGGGCCGAAGAAGCCCTCGGCCCACGGCCAGGCAAAGAACTCCATGCTCATGGAGTGTACCTCGCAGCCCTCCAGCGTCGGCCAGATGTAGCTGCTGGGGATACGCTTGCGGTTGGTCCAATCGGCAAAGGCGTGACCTGCCTCGTGGGTCACCACCTCCACATCGTGCTGAGTGCCGTTGAAGTTGGCAAAGATGAAGGGCACCTCATACTCGCCCAGACTGGTGCAGTAGCCGCCGCCCTGCTTGCCCTCGGTGCTCAGCACGTCCAGCAGCTCGTTGTCCAGCATGGTGCGGAAGAACTCCTTGGTCTCGGGGGACAGCTCGCCGTAGAACTTCATGCCCTGGGCCAGAATGTCGTCAGGGGTACCCACAGGGCAGGGATTGCCGGACCGGAACTCCAGCGCCAGATCGGCAAAGCTCAGGGGATAGCTCTTGCCCAGACGCTCCGCCTGACGGCGGCAGATCTTGTCGGCCACCGGCACCAGATACTTCTGTACGGCGGTGCGGAACTTCTCCACGTCCTCCTTGGTGTAGCAGTTGCGGCTCATGCGGTAGTAGCCCAGGGTGGTGTAGCCCTCATAGCCCATCTTCCTGCCCATGCTGTCGCGCAGGTGTACCAGCTTGTCGTACAGCTCATCCAGCTCCGCCGCGTGCTCCATGGACCACTTGGCGTCGGCCTGCCACGCCGCCAGCCGTCGCGCATCGTCGGGATCGCTCTTCAGCGGCGTCAGCTGGGACAGGGTGTAGGTCTTGCCCTCGAAGGGGATCTGAGCGGAGGCCAGCAGCTTCTCGTATGCCTGCACCAGGTCGTTCTCCTGCTGCATCTCGGGGATGATCTCCGGCGTAAAGCACTTGCGGGCGATCTCAGCGTTGACGAACATCAGGTCGCCATACTCTGCGGTGAACTCCGGACGGAACTTGGACTCCAGCATAGCCGCCTTCCATGCCTGCTGATACTCCTCCAGCTCAGGGCTGAAGGTGTTCCAGAACTTCTCCTCCTCATCGTAGAAGGTGTCACGGGTGTCGATGGAGTGGCGGATGGATGCCAGTGTGGCCTGGGTCTCCACGGCCAGAGACGCCTTCTGCTCCTCCAGGAAGGCCGCCCTGGCCTCCTCATAGGTGCCGGCGTTCTTCAGCCGCTCCGTCAGCTTCGTCAGCTGCTTTTTCACCGTCTCCGTGTCGGGGCGGGCGTAGGGCATTTCGGAAAACTTCATATCTTGCTCCTCCTTGCATGATTTACGATGGTACATCGTTCTATGTCGCGGCGTGTCGGATCATCCGCCGCCGCGTCGGCATACAAATTCACTGCTGGCGGTTGTAGATGGCGCTGACCGCCGTCTTGTTCCCGCCGATGAACACGATGGCCGCAGCCGCCGTCACCAGCATGAATGCCGTCAGCACCAGTCTCGGCGGCAGCACCACCGTCAGCGCGCCGGCCACCAGCTGGCCGGTAAGGCTCCCCACGGTGTTCAGCATATTGAACGCCCCGTTGAACCGTCCCTTTTTCTCGTCCGGCACATAGCTCTGGGTGGCGGAGATGCGGATGGTATAGCTGGTGACGCCCAGCAGCCCGTTGCACAGGCACATCGCCATCATCACCGGCACCGGCGTGTAGAGATACCCGCCCTCCAGCATGGAGATAACGATATATACCGTCAGGGCGATGACGTACTTCCGGTGGGTAGGCAGCTGCACCTTATAGTGTACCAGCCCACCGGTGGTACGGCCCACCACCATCATGCCCCACACCAGCATGTACACGTATTCGCCGTTGGGAAACGCCCCCTTGAAATAGGGCAGCGTGATGACCTGGGACGCGCCGCCGGCCAGCGAGCTGAATGCGAAATAGCACGCTACCGCCAGCAGCCCCTTCTCGCTCCACAGGAACCGGAAGCCCTCCCCGATGTCCCGCAGCAGCTGCCGTGCGGAGGACTCTCCCGCCGTCGCCGTGGCCTTTTGCGTCTCGATGTACTTCTCCTCCGCCCGGATCTGCGTCTCCGCGATGGCGGCGGTCAGAAAGCACACGGCGTTGATGCCCAGCAGCGGCGCGATGCCCACCTTGTTGTAGACGTAGGTGGAGATGGGGATCATCACCGCCGACAGCGTCTCCAGTACGCTGGCGATGGAGTAGGCCTTGGAGTAGTTGCCCTCGGTGATGAGCATGGGGTAAAAGCTCTCGTAGGCCACCATATAGACGCTGTTGATAGTGCCTATAATGAAGCACCACACCGCCAGTACCGGAAAGCTGAACCAGCCCCTGCTCAAAATGAACGCCGCCATGGCGTAGATGCCTGCTGAGATAAAGTCCAGCGTATAGATGGTCCTCTTGCGGGAGAACCTGTCCAGAATAGCGCCGGAGAAGATGGGTGCGATGATCTGGGGCGCGGTGAACGTGGCGATATAGATGGCGTACAGCAGGGACGACTCGGTGTAGTCCAGCACCAGCAGGCTCAGAGCGAAGCCGGACATGGCGTTGCCCAGCATGGATACCACGCTGCCCAGTGTGATGATGGTAAAGTCTCGCGTCCACAGAGGGGCGACAGCCGGTCGGAGTTCATCGGTCTGTTTCATATATCTGCACGGACCGTTCCGCCGGAACGACCGCCCCCCTCCTTTCCTGAAATGAAATAGTATCACGTAAATAGTATCGTGTAAGTAGACATTATAACGGATAGATCGCCGATTGGCAAGTATCTTTCGGGGCGGGGCTGCGGCGGGGACGCACGGCGCTTGCCAGACCCGCGGCCCGTGTGCTATAATAGCATACGACAAAATTGTCCATCTTTCGAGGACAAAGGAGGTTCTTCTCTATGACGCACACTTCCGTCCAGCCGCTGCTGGACTTCATCGCCGCCAGCCCCAGCTGCTACCATGTGGTGTCCAATCTGGCCGCCCGTCTCACTGCGGAGGGCTATACGCCCCTGTCCGAGCGGGACCGCTGGACTCTGACTCCCGGCGGCCGGTACTTCGTCACCCGCAACAGCTCCAGCATCCTCGCCTTCCGCGTACCCCGGAAGCTGACCGGCGGCTTCATGATGGCCGCGGCCCACAGTGACTCCCCTGCCTTCAAGCTCAAGGAGAACGCGGAGCTGCGGGACAACGGCTACATCCGCCTGAACACCGAGAAATACGGCGGCATGCTGATGGCCACGTGGTTCGATCGCCCCCTGTCCGTGGCGGGCCGCCTGTTCGTGCGGGAAAACGGCGCCATCGCGGAAAAGCTGGTGAACGTAGACCGTGACCTGCTGGTGATCCCCAGCGTGGCCATCCACATGAACCGGAATGCCAACGACGGCATGAAGTATCAGGCCAACATCGACACCGTTCCCCTGTTCAGCGCCGAGGACCCCGACGCCGCCATCCTGCCCCTGGCCGCGGAGGCCGCCGGCGTCCGTCCGGAGGACGTGCTGGGACAGGACCTGTTCCTCTACTGCCGCGGCTGCGGCACGGTGCTGGGCGCCCACGGCGAGTACATCCTCTCCCCCAAGCTGGACGACCTGGCCTGCGTCTGGGGCTGCACAGAGGGCTTCCTCTCCGCCGGCGACAGCGGCAGCCTGCCGGTGCTGTGCATCTTCGACAACGAGGAGGTGGGCTCCGCCACCAAGCAGGGCGCGGCCTCCACATTCCTGCGGGACACCCTGCGCCGCATCAGCCTGGCCCTGGGCCAGGACGAGGAGGCTTTCCAGACCACCCTGGCCCGCAGCTTTCTGGTATCCGCCGACAATGCCCACGCCATCCACCCCGATCACCCCGAATACGCCGACCGAGGCAACTGCCCCCGCATGAACGGCGGCGTGGTCATCAAATTCAACGCCAACCAGCGCTACGCCACGGATGGCTGCTCCTGTGCCGTGTTCCGCGCCGCCTGCGCTGAGGCAGGCGTACCGGTGCAGCTGATGGCCAACCGCTCCGACCTGCCCGGCGGCTCCACCCTGGGCAGCATCGCCGGCACGCTGGTACCGGTGAGCACCGTGGACATCGGCCTTGCCCAGCTGGCCATGCACTCCTCCTGGGAGACCATGGGCGCGCAGGACTGCGCCTATCTGGCCGCAGCAGCAGCCCGCATTTTTGAGACCGAGCTGTAACGTTCCCGCGCCCTCCGGCCCCGCCGGAGGGCGCTTTCTGCGCGAAAAATATCCCTTTCCCGCAGGAAAGGGATATTTTTCAGTCATTTTCCGGTTCAGGAGGGCCAGTCGATGGGAACCATCTCTCCCATCACCACATAGCGGGCGTTGTCGTACACGTAGTCGCAGGTGGACAGCGTCAGGATATTGCCCGTGGGCGTACCGGTAGTGGACGTAAACGTGGAGCTGCTGATGCACTGCTTGATGTAGTCCGAGGACAGCTCATAGGCGTACACGTCAGAGTCATGGGGCGTCACCATACCGGCGAACAGGTTCACCCTATACAGCTGATTGGGCGTATACAGGTACAGGTAGGGGTGCGCGTCGTAGAAGCTCTGATCTTTGTACTTGGTGATGGCGGCGAACATGCGGCCGGACTTCATATTGTGCCCGTACAGCAGGTTGTTCTGGGTGGTAAAGTCGGAATTGCAGCGCCAATCCAGGAAGATGGTACCGTTCTTGTTGCTGGAGCCGTCGATATCGCGGTACAGGTAGTACTCGCCGCCCTCCTCCGCCGTCTGGACGATGGGGTAGTTGATGCCGGTGTTGGCGCCGTAGATCCAGCCCACCACGTCAGGATACTTGGCCTGCAGCGCGGCGAAGTCCACGGAGATGTAGTCGGGCTCGCTGCCGGTGCTGCCGTCGGTGTTGTCATTGGAAGGCGTTACCGGTGTCACCACCTGGTCGATCAGATCCTGCTGGCTCTTTTCGCTTTCCTTTTTCTCCATCATATAGCTGATGATCTTCACCGAGGAGAACACCAGCACACCCAGCAGAATGGCCAGCACACCGTAGTACAGCACCTTGCCGCCTTTATGCTTCTGGCTGCTCCGTCTGGGTCTGTCGCCGTAGTCGGCGGGGCGGTTCTGGGACCGCTCGTCGCGCACACGGGAGCCCCGCTCCTCGCGGCGTCTGTTAGGTCTTTCGTTCATGTAACAAGCCTCCTTGCTTTGCAAGCATTGTAGCAGGTTTCGCATATCAATGCAAGTTGTATTTTCAACCTGTAACCAAATTTAACAGTTTGTCACTTAATAGTTTGTCTTTACTTCCCCGCCAAGTTACGTTAAAATAGATATCACACACGATAAGACGGCGCGGCGTCCCCGCAGGTTCCGCCGCCCGGAAAAAGGAGCAAAATGAGATGATCTACTTCAACAGCGATTATCTGGAGGGCGCGCACCCCGCCCTGATGGCAAAGCTCAACGAGACCAACATGGTCCAGACCGTGGGCTACGGCGAGGATGAGTACTGCGCCGCCGCACGGGAAAAGATCAAGGCAGCCTGCCAGGCCCCTGACGCCGACGTTCACTTCCTGGTGGGCGGTACGCTGACCAACACCACGGTGATTGCCTCCGTTCTGCGGCCCTATCAGGGCGTCCTCACCGCCGCCAGCGGCCACATCAACTGCCACGAGACCGGCGCCATCGAATCCTCCGGCCACAAGGTGCTGGCCCTGCCCACCAACAACGGCAAGATCACCGCCCAGCAGGTGGAGGACTATTACAATTGGCATCACTTCAGCCCCGACTATGAGCACATGGTCATGCCCGGCATGGTGTATATCTCCTTCCCCACCGAGGGCGGCACCATGTACTCCAAGGCGGAGCTGACGGCGCTGTACGAGGTGTGCCGGAAGTGCGGCCTGCCACTCTTTATCGACGGTGCGCGGATGGGCTACGGCCTCACCTGCGACGATTGCGACCTGACTCTGCCGGAGCTGGCGCGGCTGTGCGATGTGTTCTACATCGGCGGCAACAAGGTGGGCGCTCTGTTCGGCGAAGCCGTGGTCATTATGAACGATGCGCTGAAGCGGGACTTCCGCTTTATGATGAAGCAGCGGGGCGGCATGCTGGCCAAGGGCCGTCTGCTGGGCGTGCAGTTCGACGCTCTGTTCACCGATGACCTGTACTTCAGGATCGCCCGCCACGCCAACGTCATGGCCAAGAAGATACACGCCATTTTCGAGGAGAACGGCTACTCCTTCCTCTTTGACTCCCCCACCAACCAGCAGTATCCCATCATGTCCGATGCGGAGCTGGCCGAACTCGGCAAGGACTTCGGCTACGAGTACTGGGAGCGTGTGGACGCCGCCCACTCCGCCGTGCGCTTCTGCGCCAGCTGGGCCACCACTCAGGAGAACGTGGACGCCCTCCGCGCCGCCGTCCAGGCCCTGAAAAAGTAACGAATTTTGCAAAAAACATCCCCTCCGGCGATGCCGGAGGGGATGTTTTCATATTTTTTTCGCCGCCACATCGCACAGTTGAAGCCTGACGCCGTTTTTCGCCGCCAGTGCCCTGCCCTTCTGCAGCAGCTTGTCCCGATTCTTGTTGATGAGTTGGACCACCAGCTCGTCCTTCTTGGCCTGGGGCATGGTGTTCAGCAGCGTCCGCGCCATGCTCACCGCCATGCCCCGGTTGCCCGACAGCACGCCGCCCAAAATGCCGCCCTTGCCGTCCTTTTCCAGCTTCTCCGCCAGCAGCGGCACCAGCAGCTCCGTCAGGCTGTTGTAGTCGATGTCATCGACCAGTATCTTCAGTTCGATCATTTCCTTACGCCTTGGGGCCCGCGGCCACCACCGCCGCGCTCATGTGGGTGTACTTCTTGAAATTCTCTGCAAAGCTCTGCGCCAGCTTCCTGCAGCTGGCCTCGTAAGCCGCCTTGTCCTCCCAGGTGTTGGCGGGGATCAGCAGCTCCGAGGGCACGCCCTCGATGCTGGTGGGCACCTGCACGCCGAAGGTGGGGTCCGTGACGAATTCGCCCTTTTCGATGTCGCCGGTAAGGGCCGCCGTCACCATGGCGCGGGTGTAGCTGAGCTTCATTCGCTTGCCGGTCCCATTCCAGCCGGTGTTCACCAGATACACCCTGGCGCCTGCCTTCTCCACCTTCTCCGCCAGCATGGCGGCGTACACGGAGGGGTCCAGCGGCAGGAACGGCTCGCCGAAGCAGGTGGAGAACGTGGGCACCGGCTCGGTGACGCCGATCTCCGTGCCCGCCACCTTGGAGGTGAAGCCGGATACGAAGTAGTACATGGCCTGATCCCTGTTCAGCTTGCTGATGGGAGGCAGCACGCCGTAGGCGTCCGCCGTCAGGAAGATGACGGTCTTGGGCACGCTGGGGCTCATGCCGGACAGCTCCGCGTTGGGGATATACTCCACAGGGTAGCCCACGCGGCTGTTCACCGCCAGAGAAGCGTCGTCAAAATCGAACTCTCTTGTGTCGGGGTCCATCACCACGTTTTCCACCAGTGCGCCGAACCTGATGGCGTTGTAGATCTCCGGCTCACCCTCGGGGCTGAGGTTGATGCACTTGGCGTAGCAGCCTCCCTCGAAGTTGAACACGGAATCGTCGGCCCAGCCGTGCTCATCGTCGCCGATGAGCATCCGCTGTGGGTCGGCGGACAGGGTGGTCTTTCCGGTACCGCTGAGGCCGAAAAACACGGCGCTGTCGCCGTTTTTTCCGATGTTGGCGGAGCAGTGCATGGGGAACACGCCCTGCTTGGGCAGCACATAGTTCATCACGGAGAATACGGACTTCTTGATCTCACCGGCGTACTGGGTGCCGCAGATCACCACCTCGCGGGCCTCGTAGTCCACCAGAATGGCGGCCTCGGAACGGGTACCGTCGATGTCCGGCACGCACTTGAAGCCCGGGGCGGCGATGATGGTATAGTCCTCGTGGAAATCCCTGAGCTGCTCCGCCGTGGGACGGCGCAGCAGCTGGTGGATGAACAGGTTCTGGCTGGCCAGCTCGTTGACGATGCGGAACGCCTTGGTGTACTTGGGATCCGCACCGGCAAAGCCATCGAAAATAAACACGTCCCGACCCTGAAGATAGGCCAGCACCTTGGCGCGGATGGCGTCAAATTTTGCCTTCTCGAAGGGGCGGTTCACCTTGCCCCAGGCAATATCGTCATGGACGGCGGGGGTGTCCACAATGAACTTGTCGTTGGCGCTGCGGCCGGTGTACTTGCCGGTCTTGACCACCAGCGCACCGGTGTTGGACAGGGTGCCCTCGCCGCGGCGCAGCGCGTGCTCTACCAGCTGTGCCGGCGTCAGATTGCGGTACACTGCCCCCGCGTTCACAAGTCCCAGCTTCTCCAGGCCGTAAGTTTCCATAGTTTATTTCCTCCTGTATGGTGTTAAGTGATTTTCATTTACAGTTTTGCCGCACCAGTGTACGGAGCGCCGCTGAGGTGCAGAATTGCCTCCAGCACGCCGCCGCCCACGGCCAGCGCCTTGTCCGACGCCGTGGTGCAGTATTCCGGCCTGCATCGCGGGTCCACATCGCCGGATTTCATGCCCTGATGCACCGGCGTACCCTCCGGCAGGATGCCCCGCACCACGCCGTCGATGGTACATCGCATGGGCAGGCCGTTCACCTCGCCGGCCACGTCGCCGGCCTTCACCTCCGCACCGATGTCCAGCAGCTGGTGGAAGATGCCGTCCGCCGGAGCGCGCAGTACCCGCTCTCCGGCGTAGCCGCCGATGAGGCCCGGGATGTTGGTATTGGGCAGGGCGCTTCCCTCGTAGATGACGCGGCCCAGGGTGTGGCCCCGCATGGTCTCCACCACGGCGTGGCAGTCCGCACCGGCGGTAAACCCCGGCCCTATGCCGATGACCACCGGCGCGTCGGTGATGGCCGTACCCAGGTTCCGCTTGGCCAGGATGGCGTCTACCTCCGCATCCGGCCGCAGCGCCTGGCGGCACCGGCAGTCCGGGTCGGCCAGAACAGGGACGACCCCTTGTGCCAGAAGGCTCTCCGCTTCCGCCGCATCGGCGGCCAGCACGGCGGCAACGCCCTCTACCTCCGTCCGGCCCAGCACGATAGCCTGGGAAAAGCACACCGTCCGCCGGATGGCGGTGGGCGCGGGCAGGTCCGTCATCACCACCTGCATATGGCTGCGGTACAGCCGCAGGGCGATGCCGGTGGCAATATCCCCCGCGCCGCGGATCAAAACTCTCATGCGACATCCCCTTATCTGTTTGATACCAATGTATAGCACCCTGTGGTCTGTTGTAGGATAACACTTTAGTGGGAAAAGGTCAATCCCTGTTGACGTATCCTGATTCTCCTGATAGAATAACGTCATGGAAAGAAAGATAACATACAAGCTATCCTGCCGCCTGTTCACTGATGCAAAATGCTTCGGTCCGGGCGTAGCTCAGCTGCTGCACGCGGTGCAGCAGCTCCATTCGCTGCGCGCTGCGGCGCTGAGCATGGACATGGCCTATTCCAAGGCATGGACCATCGTCAAAAATTCGGAAAAGGCGCTGGGGTTCCCGCTTCTGACCTCCACCACCGGCGGGAAGGGCGGCGGCGGTGCGGCGCTGACCCCCCGGTGCATGCAGCTGCTGGACGCCTACGATTCATTCTGCAAAAGGCTCCAAAATGCGGCAGCTGCACTGTTTGATGAAGAATTTTCCGATTTCCTCTGAAAAGCGTGTAAACGCAGGCGCTCCGGCCACGTGGTCCGTCGGAGCGCCTGCGTTCTTTTTATTGCATGAGGAAGATGTCTGCGTTTCCGCTGACGGTCTCCAGCTTCCAGACCGCCGGCGCGTCGGGACTGTTGGTCACGTCGCTGCGAAGCTGACCGCTGACGGTGTGGAAATCGATGGCCACCGCCTCCGGCTGCCGGGCCAGCGTCAGGGTGATGTCGCCGCTGCCGCTCTTCACATCCAGCTCCTCTGGCTGGGTTTCCAGCGTCAGTCCAATGCTGCCGCTGACGCTGTCCACCTCCAGTTTATCGGTGCGGACGCTGCCGGTGATGGCGCCGCTGGTGGTCTCCAGAGAGATCTCCCCGGCGTTGGCGGCGTGGACGCTGACCGTGCCGCTGACGCTGGACACGTCCAGCTCCGTCAGGGTCAGGGTATCCTCCTCTGTCAGGTCCACGGATACGTCGGCACTGACCGCGTCGATGTTCAGCTCATGCAGCACCGTGCTGCGGGGCAGCCTGACCGTCAGTTGTTTTTTCTGCGAGGCGCTGACCGTCAGCGGCTGGGAACGGATGTCCAGCGTGTTGTCGTCCTCGTCCACCCGCCACTCCATCTTCAGCGCCACATCCCCGCCGTCCATCATCGTCTCCGACAGCTGGATGCCCTCGCCGTCGTACAGCTCCACGTTTACCGCGCCGCTGACCCATTCGATGTCGATGGAGCGGAAGCCCTTGATCTGTACCACCTCGCCGGCTCCGGTGTTGTAGCCCGCGTCCGGCTCCGCCGGAACGGTCGGGTCCGTCGGAGCCGCATCGCCGCCGTTCTGCGGCTGCGCCGTCCGGGTACAGGCCGTCAGTGCCAGCGCCATGACCAGCGCCAGCAGGCACGCCATTCCTTTTTTCATGGGGGATCCCTCACTTTCTCAGTTTGTCCCAGATCGTGACCTGCCCCGTCTCTCGGGTTCGGTCCATGTCGATGACCCGCTGGTTCCGGCTGCCCCGGAACTGGAGAGAGATGTCCTTCAGCTCCTTGACGAACCGCCCGTCTACTAGTACGTTGATGCAGGCCAGCATTCCGTCCGTTGCCTCGCACCGGGGATAGCTGCCGTCATGCAGCAGCTCGTCCTCCAGACGGAAGCCGGTGAAGCACCAAATGGTCTTATGGGGGTACTTCTCCCGTATCTCCCGCAGCAAGGGCAGCAGCTCCCGCTGGTTCTTCGGCTCGAAGGGCTCGCCGCCCAGCACGGTCAGGCCGTTGATAAAGGGCTTGTCCAGCTCGGCGAAGATCTCCGCCTTCGTCTCATTGGTAAAGGGCTTGCCGTAGTCGAAGTCCCACGTCTGGGGCTGGAAGCAGTCGGGACAGTGGTTGGTGCAGCCGGAGACGAACAGCGTCACCCGCACGCCGATCCCGTTGGCGATATCACATTTTTTCAGCTCTCCGTAGTGCATAGCAGCCTCCTATGGCAGGATCATACCAGAAGCCTGCCGATAAATCATGAACAGAGTGAAAAAGGCGGGCGTCTGCCCGCCTTTTTTGCGTTGTCTTTACAGATGCAGCACGCGGTCCTTGATCTCCTGCGTGCGGCCCTGGTTCCAGAACTGGGTGCCGATATAGCCGCAGGTGCGGCGGGCCACGTTCATCTTATCCTGATCGGTGTTGCCGCACTGGGGGCACTTCCAGATCAGCTTGCCGTCCTGCTCCACGATCTCGATCTCACCGTCCCAGCCGCAGACCTGACAGTAGTCGCTCTTGGTGTTCAGCTCGGCATAGATGATGTGGTCGTAGATGAACTTCATGACCTCCAGCACCGCGTCCAGATTGTTCTGCATGTCCGGCACCTCCACATAGCTGATGGCGCCGCCGGGGGACAGATGCTGGAACTGTGCCTCAAACTCCAGCTTTTTGAACGCGTCGATCGGCTCCGTCACATGGACGTGGTAGCTGTTGGTGACATAGCCCTTGTCGGTGATGCCCTCCACCACGCCGAACCGCTTTTGCAGGCACTTGGCGAACTTGTAGGTGGTGGACTCCAGCGGCGTGCCGTACAGGGAGAAGTCGATGTTGTGCTGGGCCTTCCACTTCTTACAGGCGGCGTTCAGCGCGTTCATGATCTCCAGGGCGAAGGGAGTGGCGCTGGGATCGGTGTGGGACTTGCCGGTCATGTACTTCACGCACTCGTAAAGGCCGGCGTAGCCCAGAGAGATGGTGGAGTAGCCGCCGTAGAGCAGCTTGTCGATGGGCTCGCCCTTCTTCAGGCGGGCGCAGGCGCCGTACTGCCACAGGATGGGGGCGGCATCGGACAGGGTGCCCTTCAGCCGCTCGTGGCGGCACAGGAGGGCGCGGTGGCACAGCTCCATACGCTCGTCGAAGATGCGCCAGAACTTCTCGATATTGCCGCCGGAGCTGAGAGCGATGTCCGGCAGGTTCACCGTCACCACGCCCTGATTAAACCGGCCGTAGTACTTGGGCTTGCCATTCTCGTCCACATAGGGGGTCAGGAAGCTGCGGCAGCCCATGCAGGGATAGCAGTGGCCCTCCCCGTTCTTGTCCACCTTCAGCTCCAGCATCTTCTTCTCGCTGATATAGTCGGGCACCATGCGCTTGGCGGTACACTTGGCCGCCAGCTGCGTCAGATACCAGTACTTGCTGTCCTCGTGGATGTTGTCCTCCTCCAGCACGTAGATGAGCTTGGGGAACGCAGGCGTGACCCACACGCCCTTCTCGTTCTTCACGCCCTGATACCGCTGAAGCAGCATCTCCTCGATGATGACCGCCAGATCCGCCCGTTCCTGTTCGCTGCGGGCCTCGCCCAGATACATGAACACCGTGATGAACGGAGCCTGTCCATTGGTGGTCAGCAGTGTCACCACCTGATACTGGATGGTCTGGACGCCGCGGCGGATCTCCTCCCGCAGGCGCTTCTCGGCGATGGCGTTGATCTTATCCTCCGTCACGGAGACGCCCACGGTGTCGAACTCGTCCCGCACGCTGGCGCGGATCTTCTCGCGGCTCACCTGAACGAAGGGGGCCAGGTGGGTCAGCGAGATAGACTGGCCGCCGTACTGGTTGCTGGCCACCTGGGCCACGATCTGGGTGGCGATGTTGCAGGCGGTGGCGAAGCTGTGGGGCTTTTCGATGAGCGTACCGGTGATGACAGTGCCGTTTTGCAGCATGTCCTCCAGATTCACCAGGTCGCAGTTGTGCATGTGCTGGGCGTAATAGTCGGTGTCGTGAAAGTGGATGATGCCCTCGTTGTGGGCGTCCACGATGTCCTTGGGCAGCAGGATACGGTTGGTGATGTCGCGGCTGACCTCACCGGCCATATAGTCGCGCTGGGTGGAATTCACCACAGGGTTCTTGTTGGAGTTCTCCTGCTTGGCCTCCTCGTTGTTGCACTCGATGAGGCTGAGGATCTTGTCATCGGTGGTGTTGGACTTGCGCACCAGGGAGCGGGTGTAGCGGTAGGTGATGTAGTGCTTGGCCACCTCGAACGCGCCGTGGGCCATGATGTGGTGCTCCACCATGTCCTGGATCTCCTCCACCGTGGGGGCGCGGTTCATCTTCTGGCACTGCAGCTCCACGGACTCGGCGATCCGCTGGATCTGTACCGGCGTCATGCGGTCCGCCTCCGCCACGGCCTCGTTGGCCTTGGTGATGGCGATAATGATCTTGGTAATATCGAAACCGACTTCAGCGCCGTTTCTCTTGATGATCCTCATGGGGCATCCTCCTTCACAGTCTATCTCTCTCCCCGCATACGGGGCCTATCCAAATACATCGCCCCTATCATACACTACATCTTGTGGCTTTGCAAGTGCCTGTACCGAAATATAGAGAGGACTCCCGCCAAAAAGCGGTGGATATTTTTGTGGATTCTGCCAAAATTATTTTCCAGAACACACAAGATATGGTAGCGGTGCAGGGGATGTCCGCCACTAAATATAGGCGGCAGCGGTGGGAAGACGGCGGTTTCCGGCTCCATGGCGGGCCTCTCCCCCGCCGGGGCGAAATCCGTCGTTGCGCGGAGAGGCTTGGTGTGGTATACTATTTGAGTTATAGTATACGCGGGCGGCGCCCGTGAAAGGAGAAAACACCATGCGACCAGATATCCGATCCCTGCTCCACGGCATCTTCAATCTCATCCTGCCGTTTTTCGCCTATGATCTGGCCGGTCTGCTGGTGTTCTCCCTGACGGCGGGCAACTACACACCCTGGGCGTCCTTCTGGCCCATGGCGGTGCTGATCCATCTGCCTTTCCTGTCCGACGTCATCGGCGTGGCGGTGGGGGCGGTGCGCTACAAAAGGAGCAAGCGTGTCTGTGCCATGCTGGGCATCATCTTCTCCATCGGCGGCGCGGTGCTGTACTACATGCTGCGCTACCAGTGGGGCTTTACCCTGTTTGGTATGCTGGTCTGATATTTTCGATAAGGAGGGCGCGGTATGCGGCCTGAATTCATTACAGTGGGCACCGTTGTCAATGCCCACGGCGTCCGCGGTGAGGTCAAGGTGAATCCCCACGGCTTCGATCCTGCGTTTATCGCCTCGTTCCACACGCTGTATCTCAACGGGCAGGCGGTGGCCGTCAAGGCCGTCCGGGTCCACAAGTCCACGGTACTGCTGACGCTGCCCGGGGTGGAGGATATGGACAGTGCGCTGGCTCTGAAGGGCTGCACCGTGGCCATCCGGCGCACCGACGCGCACCTGCCCAAGGGGCAGTTCTTCGATGAGGAGCTGGAGGGCTGCGCCGTGGTGGACGACGCCACCGGTCAGGAGATCGGACGGCTGGACAAGGTGCTGTCCTACCCCGCCCACAAGGTGTATCAGGTACGGGGCGGCGCACATGAGTACCTGATCCCCGCAGTGCCGGACGTGTTCATCGTCTCCGCCGATCCCGATGCGGAGGTCATCCGCGTCCGCATGATGAAAGGACTGGCCACCGATGAGGATTGACATTATGACCCTGTTCCCCGACGCGGTGGACGCCATGATGAATGCCTCCGTCATCGGACGGGCGCAGGAGCGGGGCTTTGTCACCATCCGCACCCACCAGATACGGGAGTTCACCACCAACAGGCAGATGCAGGTGGACGATTACCCCTACGGCGGCGGGCGTGGCGCGGTGATGCAGGCAGATCCGCTGTACCGCTGCTGGCAGCATATCTGCGACGAGGCCGGCGGCCGGGTACACACCATCTATATGTCCCCCTGCGGGCGGGTGCTGACCCAGCAGGTAGCCCGCGAGCTGAAGGAGCGGTACGACCATCTCATTTTGGTGTGCGGCCACTACGAGGGTGTGGACCAGCGGTTTCTGGACGAGTGCGTGGACGAGGAGATCTCCATGGGCGACTTCGTGGTAACCGGCGGCGAGATACCCGCCATGGCGCTGGCGGACTGCCTGTGCCGTATGGTGCCGGGCGTGCTGCCGGAGGAGAGCTGCTACACCGACGAGAGCCACTGGAACGGCCTGCTGGAGTATCCCCAGTACTCCCGTCCTGAGGAGTGGCACGGCCGCAAGGTGCCGGAGGTGCTGCTCAGCGGTCACCACGGCAACGTGGCGGACTGGCGCACGCGGGAGAGTTACAAGCGCACCATGGCGCGGCGGCCCGACCTGTGGGAGAAGTTCGACCTGACGCAGGTACACAGCCGTCACGACAAGAAAGTGCTGGCCCAGGCGCTGGCGGAGTACGAGGCGGCGCAGCGGCCGCCGGAGGATGCCGGCGAGGCGGAGAGCGCCGAATAAAGCGTATAAAAAAGTTCCTGACCATGTGAAGTGGCCAGGAACTTTTTTATGCAGTTTTCGCTTACCGGAAGATCTCGCCGCTGGTGGGGTTGCCCGCCGCCTGCGCCTCATCGGTGTCGATGTGCATGGTGGTAGCGCCGCCCACGTTGACGCGGACCACCACATCGTCGAAGATCAGCTTACGGCCCTCGCCGCCGCAGGCGACGCGGATGATCTCCTTGTCCTTGACACCCATCTTCTCGGCGTCCTCCTGCGTGACGTGCAGGTGGCGCTTGGCCACGATGACGCCCTCGGACAGCTCCACCTCACCGGCGGGACCCACCAGCTTACATGCACCGGAGCCCTTGACATCGCCGCTCTCACGGACAGGGGCCGCGATACCCAGGGTGCGGGCGTCGGTGGCGGAGACCTCCACCTGGTCGGCCTTGCGGACGGGACCCAGGATGGACACGTTGGCCATCTCCTTCTTGGGGCCAACGATGGTCAGACGCTCATTACATGCGTACTGGCCGGGATAGGACAGGGGCTTGCGGATGGTCAGCTCATAGCCCTTGCCGAACAGCTTCTCCACCGTCTCCTGAGTCAGATGGATGTGACGGGCGGACGTTTCGATCATGAAACTCATAGTAAACACTCCTTCTTTTTTTGCCAAAAATGTGGAATATTTTCATTCCCTGTGAGGGAATTCTTCCCTTATTATCGGATCTCTTCTTTTTCCGAGACGCGGCGCAGCTCCGTGACGTTCCCGATGTAGAAATACGCCTTGCCGGCGGGCACGATCTCGCCGGTGACGGACACGAACTCACCTGAGCGCAGGGTCTTCGCCTCCGCCATAGCCTCATCGTTGCCGTCGAAGTGGATCAGCAGGCCAAAGCCGGTGTCGCCGTGGCCGTCCAGATCCAGGTGCCACCAGGGAAAGCGCAGCGTCACCTTGCGGCCGGCGTACTTGCTCTGCTGGCCGTGGGTGTACTCCGAGCGCACCTGGTCGAAGGAGATGGGCACGATCTCCCCGTCCGGCATGTGGAAGTGCAGCCCGCCGTACAGGCGGCTCAGCCGTTTCTCCCGATTGCTCTTGCGGCTGACCATCAGCATCCCCATCAGGACCAGAAGCGCCACACCGTACAGTCCCTGACCCTTCACCAGGCACCAGACACACGCCAGAATACCCGAGACAAGGATCACGCGGTTGATGACATCCTGCCCCAGCCAGACCTCTTTCAGTTTTCTCATGTGTATTCTCCTTTTCTGTCTCCAATTTTTTTATTTTAGCACATCGCTGTCGCTTATGCAAGCGGTAAACCGCCGCAGGATATGCAATTTCCCTCTTGTATTCTTCCTGATTCTTGGTATAATCGTAGGAGATATCATATTGCCGTGTATCATCATCTTCTTATAGGAGGCAACGATATGTCCGTAAAGCTTGAATTATATCGGGTCTTTAAGGAAGTGGCCGAGGTGGGCAACATCACTGCCGCCGCCCAGGCGCTGTATATCTCCCAGTCCGCAGTGAGCCAGTCCATCAAGCAGCTGGAGAACGACTTGCAGACCCGCCTGTTCTCCCGCAACTCCCGCGGCGTCACGCTGACGGCGGAGGGCAAGATGCTCTACGAGTACGTCCGCAGCGCCATGGGCCTGCTGGAGACCGGCGAGGAGAAGCTGTCCCAGACCCGCGAGCTTCAGATGGGCCAGCTGGTCATCGGCGCCAGCGACACCGTCACCAGCCAGTTCCTGCTGCCCTATCTGGACGGCTTCCACCGGGAACATCCCGCCATTCATATTCAGATCATCTCCGGGCGCAGCCACAAGGTGCTGGGGCTGCTGCGCTCCGGCAAGGTGGACATCGCCTTCGCCAGCACTCCCACGGACATGACATCTCTGGAGACGTACCCCTGCTTCCCTACCCACTCCATCTTTGTGGCGGGGGCCGGGTATCCCTGCGACTTTGAGCATGTGTATTCTCTGGAGGAGATCTCCGCCTTCCCTCTGATCCTGCTGGAGCGGAAGGCCTCCAGCCGCCTGTATCTGGAGCGATTCTTCCTGCAGAACGGTCTGAAGCTGACCCCCGAGATCGAGCTGGGCGCCCGCAGCCTGCTGGTGGATCTGGCCGCCATCGGCTTCGGCGTGGCCGGCGTCACCGAGGAGTTCGTCACCCGCGATCTGGAAAACGGACGGCTGCGGCAGCTCAGGACATCGTTCCACATCCCGCCCCGCTCCGTGGACATGTGCATGCTGCGGGACGTACCCCAGACCGCCGCGGCAGAGCGTTTTGCCGCCTTCGTCAAGCAGAGCTTATCCGAACGATAAGTACACCTGTTTTCACCGGTAAAACCCACAAAAAACCGTAGAAAGCACTGAAATATTCTTCAATTTTTCCTGTTGCTTTTCCCCGGAAAATCGGGCAGTATAGAACTAAAACTTTTGAGAGGAAGTGTCGACGATGCAGCAGTTGAAAGAGCGTATCCTGAAGGAGGGCCGCGTGCTCCCCGGCAATATCATCAAGGTGGACGGATTCCTGAACCACCGCGTGGACACCGCCCTGATGGGCGCCATGGCGGAGGAATTTGCCAAATATTTTGACGTCAAGAATATCACGATGGTGCTGACCGCAGAGGCCAGCGGCATCGCTCTCGCTACCGTCTGCGCCGAGAAGTACGGCGTGCCCATGGTCTTTGCCAAGAAGGCCAAGAGCGACAACATCGAGGGCGGCCTGTACCAGAGCGATATTTTTTCTTATACCTATAAAAAGAAAGTGACCCTGCTGGTGTCCCAGGACTGGATCCACGCCGATGATCGCGTGCTCATCATCGATGACTTCATGGCCAAGGGCTACGCCATGCGGGGCCTCATCGACATTGTCAACAAGGCCGGCGCCACACTGGCCGGCATCGGCGTTGCCGTGGAGAAGGGCTTCCAGGACGGCGGCGACAGCCTGCGCCGCGAAGGCTACCCCATCCACTCTCTGGCCATTATCGATGAGGCCGATGAGCACCACATCCGCTTCAGGGAGGATAACTGATATGAAGAAGGTTCTGGTTCTGGACTTCGGCGGCCAGTACAACCTGCTGGTGGCCCGCCGCGTCCGCGAGTGCGGCGTGTACTGCGAGATCAAGTCCTTCCGCACCTCCACGGAGGAGGTCCGCGCCTTCGGGCCGGACGCCCTTATCTTCACCGGCGGCCCTGCCACCGTGTTCGAGCCCAACGCCCCCATGGTGGACAAGGCCCTGTTCGAGATGGGCATCCCCGTGCTGGGCATCTGCTACGGCCAGCAGCTGATGATGCACCTGCTGGGCGGTCAGTGCCGCAAGGCCGAGACCCGCGAGTACGGCAAGATCCAGCTGACCCACGACGTCTCCCCCCTGTTCGAAGACGTGCCAGAGACCTCCGTGTGCTGGATGAGCCACGGCGTGGAGGTGGAGCAGCTGGCCCCTGGTTTCCGTGCCATCGCTCATACTGACGGCTGCCGGCACGCCGCTGTGTGCTGCGCCGAGAAGAACCTGTACGGCGTGCAGTTCCACCCCGAGGTACTGCACACCGAGTACGGCAAGGAGATTTTGCAGAACTTCCTGTACCGCATCTGCGGCTTCCAGCGGGAGTGGTCCATGGCCAACTATCTGGAGGAGGCTGTGGCGGAGTGCCGCCGCAAGATCGGCAGCGGCCGTGTGCTGCTGGCCCTGTCCGGCGGCGTGGACAGCTCCGTGGCCGCGGCCCTGCTGCAGCGTGCCGTGGGCGATCAGCTGACCTGTATCTTTGTGGATCACGGTCTGCTGCGCAAGGACGAGGGCGATCAGGTGGAGCAGGTCATGAAGCACCAGTTCCACGTGGATGTCCGCCGCGTCAATGCCGGCCCCCGCTTCCTGGGCAAGCTGGCGGGCGTCACCGAGCCGGAGCGCAAGCGTAAGATCATCGGTGAGGAATTCATCCGCGTCTTTGAAGAGGAGGCCAAAAAGATCGGTGCCGTGGATTTCCTGGCTCAGGGCACCATCTATCCCGACGTGGTGGAGTCCGGTCTCGGCGGCGAATCTGCCGTCATCAAGAGCCACCACAATGTGGGCGGCTTGCCCGACTGCGTGGATTTCAAGGAGATCGTGGAGCCTCTGCGCCGTCTGTTCAAGGACGAGGTACGGCAGCTGGGCACCGAGCTGGGCCTGCCAGACGAGCTGGTATGGCGTCAGCCCTTCCCCGGCCCGGGCCTTGCCATCCGCGTCATCGGCGAGATCACCGAGGAAAAGCTGTCCATCCTGCGGGACGCCGACGCCATCTTCCGCGAGGAGATGAAGCTGGCAGGCCTGGACCGCACCACCAGCCAGTTCTTCGCCGTGCTCACCGATCTGCGCAGTGTGGGTGTCATGGGCGACGAACGCACCTACGACTACACGCTGGCCCTGCGGGCGGTGCAGTCTCAGGACTTCATGACCGCCACATGGTCCCGCCTGCCCTACGAGCTGCTGGATAAGGTCTCCGGCCGCATCGTGGGCGAGGTCAAGCACATCAATCGCATCTGCTACGACATCACCTCCAAGCCGCCCGCCACCGTGGAGTGGGAATGAGAAAAAAGTGAATATGAGGGGCTGCAAAGCCTTGAAAACACTTACTTTTTGAAAATCTCATTTTCTGTTTGATAGCAAAATGATAGCAGATACTAAAGCCATTTTGTTTGTTCTTGTTTTGGCGAGCGAATGGTTTGCAGGTTTGCTGTCGCATCCAATCCTATATTGAGAGCGAAAAAGGCTCTGCTGACTTTCTGTAAAAGAAGGTCGGCAGAGCCTTTTCTATTTAGACAAGAGTATTATTTCTTGCGCAAAACATTTGAAACGGTGGATTGCGAAATATCCAGCATCGCTGCAATGGTTTCTTGATTAATTTTTTGTTTGCAGAGATCTTTGATTACTTCGTTTCTTTGAACTGTTGAGGTGATTTCTGGAAGTCGATGAATTGTTTCGGAAACAACTCCAGAAGCGGTTACGGTCTTTATTAAAGTTGTTCCATCATCTAATACAGCTCGTGCAATTTTAGCCCCCGTTTTTTTGTTTGGCTTAAACGCAAGAGAAACAATATTTGCAGCGGTTTTTCCAACTCCCTGAAGATCCACAGTCTTGAATACGTTCATTAGATTAGTCGCCATGTATTATCCCTCCAAATTATCAAATTAATATTATAATAATATTAATTTGATAATTTGTCAAGAGTGCCTGAACATCATTTTCCCGTGTGTTCTTTGAGGTCGGCAAGGAGCATATCACTAAGTTCCTGCGACGGCGTGATCTTGTGCCACTGACCGGAGGTGTCAAGTTCAGGGTAGCGGTAGCGCCAGCGGTCATATTCTTCTTTGGTGATCTCGCCTGCTTTCAGCTTGGCGGCAACCTCGCCCCATGCGGTAAGCATTCTGTGAAGCTCCGCTGCGTCGCGTCCTTTATGGATGTGAACACGCAGATGCACCTCATCCTCGCACTGGCAAACTTCAAGCCCATATCGGTCTTCCAGTGTGAACAGCGTGTGCATCAGCCCAGTATAGGAGTCAATGTCTGGTACGTCCAGCGCCTTGGGTGAAATATCCAGCACCTTTGCCAGCGCAGCGGTTACATCCGCCTTGGGCGTTCTGGAACCATTCTCGTACTGCGCAAGGCGGACATCTGCGGATTTCTCTGGAAAACCCAGCGCCATGCCAAGGTATTTCTGTGTCATGCCCCGCATCGTGCGGAAAAAGTGGATGCGTTCACCAATCGCCATAATAGCCATCTCCTGTGTCGGTTGTCTTTGATAACGAGTATAGCAGATATGTTTAATCTCGTCAAGAAAAATCTAAGCAAATTTATTTAATATTTTCCTGCAAACCAGCTTGACTTAAGCTTATGTGTATAGTACAATGGTTGCAAGCTAAGCATATTAGCTTAATTCATGGAAATTTTACAATTAGAATAGTCAACAAATGCAGAAAAAATGTCCGTTGTAAGGTGAGAGGGGGGGGTGAAATCCAAAAGAGCCAAACTGAATGACCGTCCAAGGGATACTTTCTCCGGGGAAGCAGGCGATGAAATGAGCGTGCCAAGGAGAAAAGAAAACGGCACAGCGCCGAAAAGGGTTGCCTGTCAGAGTCCTGCGGATAGAACGGCGAAGCAATCAACAACAAATCAGGAAAGGAAGGTATTTTGCCTATGGCAGGAGAAATTTTTATGAGAGTAAATGAAGTTGCGGAAGAGCTTGGCGTATCGGTTCCGTATGCGTATAAGCTCATCCGTGAGTTGAACGAAGAGCTGCGAAAGACCGGTTGCATCACCATTGCAGGCAGGATCGACCGCAAGTTCTTCCACGAGAAGTTCTACGGAACGAGAGAACCGAAGGAAAGAAGGGAATCGAATGGCAGCGTTTAAGGACAAGAAGAACGGCTCATGGTATGTGCAGTTTCGCTATACCGACTGGCGCGGTGAGCGCCAGCAGAAATTAAAGCGCGGCTTTGCCACGAAAAAAGAGGCGCAGGCATGGGAGCGCGAGTTTCTGATGCAGAAGCAGGCTGACATCAATATGAGCTTTGAGAGCTTTGTGGCGCTCTATGAAAAGGACGTCAAGCCCAAGCTGAAGCTCAACACATGGCTCAGCAAGGAGCATATCATCCGCACAAAGATTCTTCCGTATTTCAAAAAGCGCAAGCTCTCGGAAATCACCGCCCGTGATGTGATCGACTGGCAGAACGAGATACGGCAGCACACCAAGTCAAACGGCGAAAGCTATTCCCCGGACTATCTCAAGAACGTCCATACCCAACTGAGCTGTATTTTCAACCACGCCATCAAGTATTACGGCTTGCAGATCAATCCCGCTGCAAAGGCCGGAAATATGGGCAGCGAGCAGCCGAAGGAAATGCTGTTCTGGACGAAGGAAGAATACCTCAAATTCATCGACGCCATGATGGACAAGCCCATGCTGTACTACGCCTTTGAAATCCTATACTGGTGTGGCATCCGCGAGGGCGAGCTGCTGGCGCTGACCCCTGCGGACTTTGATTTTGAGAAGAAAACGCTCCGCATCAATAAATCCTATCAGCGGCTACAGGGCAAGGACGTTATCACTACGCCGAAAACGAAGAAAAGCAACCGCGTGATCCAGATGCCAGACTTTCTCTGCGACGAGATGCAGGACTATTTCAAGCAGCTCTACGGGCTGGAACCGGACAGCCGCATCTTCCCCCTGACCAAGCACACCTTGAAGCGCGGCATGGAGTTCGGATGCAAGGCAGCAGGCGTCAAAATCATCAGAATCCACGATTTGAGACACAGCCACGTTTCTTTACTTATCAACATGGGCTATTCCGCCGTT